>Ga0335078_10009052_pt1 | contig 14771 bp, 6 predicted proteins | sample Lox_Sample_32_FD_206711 | JGI IMG/M metagenome (GOLD analysis project Ga0335078, IMG submission 206711) | Soil microbial communities from Loxahatchee National Wildlife Refuge, Florida, United States - Lox_Sample_3.2 | ecosystem: Environmental > Terrestrial > Soil > Wetlands | place: USA: Florida...
ACCGGAGCGCGGAATGCGTTTCGCTCAATCGAAATCGAATTTCGCTGCGCGTCGAATCCTGTTGCGCTAGATCGCGCGAGCGGCGCGATGGCCCTCCAGCACCGCCTCGTGAATCGTGCGCGGCGCCGACGCGTCGCCAATCAAGTAACTCTCCTTCACCTGGGCTTTCGCCAACGGATAGAGCTCGTTGTTCGATTTGAACATCGTGATCAGCACCACCGCTCCGACGCCCTCTTCGACCCATTCGCGACCGTTAACGACGTTGAACAGGGTCGCAACGTTCTCGCCGATCGACTTGATAAACGTGAGTGTATGCACCGATACGTTCTCGCATCCGTAGAGGTGCTTATAGTGAGTCGGAAGATCGAGCAGGTTGTTGGTCAGCGGAGCGACCATCGCCCATCGCGTGAGGAACTTAACGTCGCGGCCCTTGCTGCCGAGCATGTATGCGCTGAGGATTCCGCGCTCGTCGCCTACGTCATCGAGGATGATCACCTTTCCACTGCCGTTCAGCTTCCCATCCATGACGTCTTCGAAGGTGCGTACGGACGACTGCTGCCATCCGGGAATCTCCTTGCCGAACACGCCGTTGAATCCGTCGCGCGCTCCACTCGAGCCGGTTGCAACGACCACCGCTTCCGCTCCTTCTTTCGACAGGATCGGCTGAAGATTGGCTGGCGTGATTTCGGCGCCGGTGACGATCTTCACGCGCTGCGCCCTGGCCTGTCGCTCGAGCCAGTCGCTTACTCCGATCATCTCTTTGCGCGTCGGGAGCTTGGCTTCGTAGAGCACGCGGCCGCCGACCTTGGGCTGCTTCTCATAAAGCACGACTTCGTGCCCGCGCTCCGCCGCGGTGCGCGCGGCTTCCAAACCTCCGGGGCCGCCGCCGATCACGACCACCTTCTTTTTGACCTGGGCCGCAGTGAGAGTGCCGACGCCCCATTCCTTTTCTCGTCCGACCGCGGCGTTCTGGATGCACTCGACCTTCACGCCCTTGGTCACGCGCGTCCAACAATAGTTCGCACGCACGCAAGTGCGAATGTCGTCTTCTTTTCCCTCTTCCGCTTTTCGAGCAAACTCGGCATCGGCGAAGAGCTGGCGCGCCATCAGGATCAGATCGCCCTGGCGTTCGGCGATCATTTTTTCGGCGATTTGCGGATTGGTCACGCTGCCGACTGCGAAGACCGGCTTGTCGATATTGGCCTTGACCTTTGCGGTATATGGACCTTCGTAACCGGGTTCGGTCAAACCCATCGGCGCGATCATCATCGGGATGCTGTGATAGGTGGCGATCGAAACGTCGACGAAATCGACGTTGGCCTGGCTGTCGACGTACTTCACGATTTCCTTCACGTCGTCGACCATGAGATCGCCGGGGAACAGGGAATCACTGCTGATACGGAAGCCGACGGCGAAGCCGTTGCCCACGCGCTTGCGGATACTCTGCAACGATTCGATCAGGAAGCGCGCGCGGTTCTCCATCGAGCCGCCGTACTTGTCGGTTCGCTTGTTGTGCAAAGGACTCATGAACTGCCACGGGAGATAGCCGTGCGCGGCATGGATCTCGCACCCGTCGAGACCGCCTTTCTGGGCGCGCTCCGCGGCCACGCCGAAATCCTCGACGATCGCCTCGATCTCCTCGATGCTGAGCGCCTTTGACACGACGCCGGGAATCTCGACCTGCGAGAGCTGCGAAGGGGCGACCGCGGCCATCTCGACCGAGGAATCGCCGTAGATGGTGTTCTGCCTATAGTCAGGTGCGGCGCGCAGTCCGCCATGCCACAACTGGATAAAGAGCTTGGTGCCGTATTTGTGTACTTCGTTGGCGACGCGGCTTAGTGGAATGATATTCTGATCATCGTACAACTGAGTAAGCGGAATAGGAAAGTAGTTACTACTCTTGGAAACGGCGGCAGCGCCGATAATGATTAATCCGAGACCACCCTTTGCCCGCTCGGCATAGTAGTACGTCGCCTGATCGGTGAAGACCTGGTTCATGCTGTTGTCGTACCAAGTGGGACAACAGGGGGCGAACCCGAGTCGATTTTTAACCGTGACCGGGCCGATCTTCAGCGGGGTGAAAAGATGCGTGTACTTTCCCATGGCGCCATGCTCCCTTTAGTTCGGATTCTGGCTCCCTTTATCATGCGAAAATCGCCCACCCGCAAGGGCTGACACATCACCCGAAAGGATGATTTTGGCTAATCCCTTGCAACTCGCGGGCTAATCGCCCGGATGACGAAAAATTCCCATACATCAAGGGAAATTTCCTACCACTCGAAGTTAGATGGGCTAGCCGCAACCAGTTTCACCATTGCAGGTGGACTTAAAAGGGACTACTCCCTTAGCTAATACGGGGGTGTGACTTCCCCTGCCCGGATTGGATAGGGAAATGGATCTGAAGGTCGACGAGGGCCGGCTTAACCGGCCGTCGGCAAAACCGAAGCCGCGAGCAGGCCGCCGCTCGGTGGTAGAACGGGAACGCCTGCTCAAGCTGGTCGACGATCTCGAAGGCGTGAGGCTCGTGGTGGTCAGCGCGCCGGCCGGATACGGCAAGAGCACGCTGATGCTCGATTGGGTGCGGCGGCTGGAGGGGCGCGGCGTTCCAACGGCCTGGGTCACGCTCGACGAGCATGACGATGATCGCGAGCGCGCGCTGTTCTGTATCAAATCAGCGTTCGCGCGCGCCGAGGGAATCGGTGGCGCGAGCGGCGACTTGCAAGACCCTGGTGGCCTGAGTTTAATCTCGTTCGATCTGGCCTTGTCGCCCGGCCCGTCCGTCATCTTTGTCGACGATTTCGAATTCATCAAAAAACCCGAAACGCATCTGGCGGTGCAAAAGCTGATCGAGCGGCTGCCACCTGGCAAAACCATCATCATTGGCAGCCGGACCGTGCCCGAGCTGGGGCTGGGGCAGCGACGTCTGCGCGGCGAGCTGCGCGAGGTCAAAACCAACGACCTTCGCTTCGAGCCCGAAGAGGCGAGCGAGTTGCTGCGCACACATCATCGCGTATACCTAGGCGACGATTCGATCCGTACCCTGTGCCAGCGCACCGAAGGATGGGTCGCGGCGCTGAGGCTCACCGGACTCGCGCTTGAAGGGCGCAGCGACGCCGACGCTTTCGTTCATGCGCTGTCGCAGCCGCAGGCCGAGATTGCCGAGTATCTGGCCGAGAGCGTGCTGGCCCAGCAGCAGGAAGACGTGCATCAGTTCCTGCTCGAGACCTGCGTGCTGAAGCGGCTGACCGGACCGCTGTGCGACGCGCTGACCGGACGCGACGACGGCTTCCAGATGCTCGATCGACTCGAGCGCTCGAACCTGTTTCTGCGCGCGCTGGATCAAAATCGTCGATGGTTCCGCTATCACGCGCTGTTCGCGGGATTCCTGCAGGCGCGGCTGGAAAGGCTGCGGCCGCGACGCGCCTTTGAACTTCATCACGCGGCGGCGCAATGGCTGTCGGAAAACGGCTTCGGTCTCGACGCGGTCGATCATGCCTTCGCCGCCGGCGATCACGAGCTTGCCGCCCGACTGCTCGACGACTGCGCGATGGAGTCGGTGCGACGCGGGCAGTGCTCGCCGGTGACCGCGTGGGCGGCGAGATTGCCGTCGGCGCTGCTCGACGCTCATCCCCGGATTCGCATGGCCGCGGCACGCGCACATTTTTTCCATCGTGATACCACCCACGCGCGCGCGCTGGTCGCCGCGGTCGAACGCGGACACGCCCGGCGCAGACTGGACGTGCGGGTGCGCGACGATCTGCTGACGATGCAGGTCGGGATCGCGCTGATCGAAGATCGCACCGCCGACATGACGAACCTGGCGCTCGAGAATTTGCAGAAGCTGTCGTGCGACGGAACCTTCGAGCACGGCAGCGTTTCCAACATCGCCGGCATCGGGTTAATGGCTACCGGCCGCTTCGAAGAGGCGCGAGCGCTGTTCGTGCAGGGGCGCGCCAGCCATCATCGCTCCGGCAGCCGCTTCGGTGTGGCGTACTCGATCGCGCTGATGGTGCAGAGCGAACTGGTGCAGGGAAGGCTGCAGGAGGCGCTTTCGATTTGCCATCGGCTCGAGGACTTGGAAGAGGATGCATACGCGATCGCGGTCGCGGCGACGCCCTTCGCCGACGTGCTCTACGAGCTCGGCCAACTCGATGAGGCCGACCAATGGATCCAGCGTTCTCTGCCGTTTGCCGAAGAGTTCACCTGGATCGACGCGAGCGGCACCACTCATCTGACGCTGGCGCGCATACGTTTCGCGCAAGGACGATTCGCCGAAGGTCTCGAAGCGGCGGAGGCCGGCGAGTTCGAAGGCGTGCTGCGCGGATTTCATCGTATCGTAGCGACCTTCCGCTGGGAGAAGGTCCGGATGCTGCTGCGGCTCGAGCGGCTGCGTGAGGCACAGGATTTGGCCCAGCAAATCGAGGCCGAGCGCCCCCGCGTCGAGCAGGCCAACGTCTACCATTATGCGTCCGAGGCCGAAGCGAGAGACATCACGGCGCTGCGCCTGATGATTCGAGGCGGAGAGGCCAAAGCGGCGACGGCGAAGATCAACGCCGAGCTGACCCGGGCCGCGCAGCATCGGCGCGCCTGGCGATGGCTCAAGCTGATGGCGCTGCGTGCGCAGGCGCTCGACGCCCAAGGCGATCGCCGGGGCGCCTTGCGCATCCTGCGCGAGGCGTTGAAACACGCCGAGCCCGAAGGCTTTGTGCGAAGCTTCGCCGATGAAGGCAAACCTCTGATCGTCCTGCTGACCGAGCTGCGCGGCGAGCTGGCCGGCTTCGCACCCGAAGAGGCGGACCTGTTGCCGGCTTACATCGATCGGATTTTGGCCGCCGCCGGCGAGCCAGTAGTTAAATCGGTAGCCGCTCCTGCTACCTCGGTACCCCCGATGGAGCCGCTGTCGGAGCGCGAGATCGAAGTGCTGACGTTGGCGGCGCAGGGGCTCTCGAATCGGATGCTCGCGCGCCGGCTTTTCGTCTCCGAGAACACGATCAAGACCCACCTGCGCAATATCTACACCAAACTGCGAGTATCGAGCCGCTCGGCCGCGATGGCGGCCGGCCGCCGCCATCGGCTGATCGCTTGAGCCAGGCAGGCTGCCGATAGCGGCAGCCTCGGGAAGTTCTATATAGCTTGGTATTTTTTTCGTTAGTTCGATATACCGGAAAGAAGCACTATGCGTTCGCGGAGGGGGGTCCGACCGACGCTTTTTTCCAGCGACTGGTGCGCCGCAAGGCGGGCCTGGACAGATAATGACTGACAAAGAACCGAGTGTGCAAAAACCACCCGAAATACCGGTGTGCGGTATAGGGGCGTCTGCAGGGGGGCTCGAAGCGCTGCAGAAGTTTTTTGGCGTCCTGCCCAACGACCTGGGTCTCGCGTACGTGGTTATCGTGCATCTGGCTCCGGATCGCAAAAGCGACCTGCCCGCCATTATCGGCCGATGGACCAGGATGCCGGTAACGCAGGTCGGCGACAGCGACAGAGCTAAGCTGGTTGCCAATCAGGTCTATGTGATCGCGCCCGATCGCAAGCTTGAGATTACCGACACTTCGGTTGGTGCGTCGCGCTTTGAGCAGGTGCGGGGCCAGCGCGCCGCCATCGATCTGTTTTTTCGATCGCTGGCGCAATCCAAGGGAGATGGGTTCGCGGTGGTGTTGTCCGGCGGCGGCTCCGACGGCGCCTTGGGCGCTAAGGCCGTAAAAGAAGCGGGTGGACTGGTGCTGGTGCAGGATCCGCGCGAGGCGATGCATGGCGACATGCCGCGTGCGGTGATCGCAACCGGCGTGGCCGACGTGGTCCTGCCAGTGGAGGAATTGGTCAGGCGTCTGGCCGAGTTCGCGCGTAGCAAGGAACGGGTCAACCTGGTCGTACGCGCCGCCGAGGACTCTGAACTGGCCGACGAAGCGGAAGAACGCGCTCTCAGGCAGATTTTCGACGTGATGCGAAGGCGCACGGCCCACGACTTCTCAAAATACAAACGTAATACGGTGCTGCGGCGCGTGGCCCGGCGGATGCAGCTCAATCATCAAAACACCATCACCGATTATCTCCAGTTCATTCGCTCACACGTCACCGAGGTGCAGGGGCTGTTCGATGACCTGCTGATTTCCGTCACGACTTTTTTTCGCGACCCGGAGGCGTGGGACGCGCTGCAATCGCTGGTCATCGGTCCGCTGGTCGACGAGGCTGAGCACGGCGAGCAAATCAGGATCTGGGTTCCCGGATGCGCCTCTGGCGAGGAAGCGTATTCGATCGCGATTCTTTTCAACGAAGAGTTTGAGCGTCGTAGCGTGATGCACAACCTGATCATTTTTGCGTCAGACGTGGACGAGGGCAGCCTGGCGGTCGCGCGCGAGGGGTTGTATTCCAACGCTATCAGCGCGGATGTTTCGGAAGCGCGGCTGGAACAGTTTTTTCGGCCCGAGGGCGATCACTATCGGATCGTGAGCACGATCCGCGACAACGTGGTTTTTGCGGTGCACAATTTGCTCCGCGATCCGCCGTTTTCGCGCCAGAATCTCATCTCGTGCCGTAACCTCCTGATCTATCTCGATCGTGATCTCCAGGAGCAGGCGATGTCAGTGTTCCGCTACGCCTGCCGCGACCGGGCGTACCTGTTTCTTGGCTCATCGGAGACGGCCGATGAAGAGCGCTTTCCTTCGATCGATAAGAAGCATCGGATTTTCGTCGCACGCGAGTTAGATCATGCGACGCGCCCGCCGTTGCCGGACGTACTGTCGACCCCCGGCATTCCCTCACTCAAACTCGGACGCGAACCTCGTCCGGGACCTCGCTCCAACGCAACCGAGGTCCATGTTGCGGCGCTCGAGGAGCTGGCTCCGCCGTCGCTGCTGGTCAACGATCGGTGGAACGTGATGCATCTCAGCGCCTCGGTGTCGCGCTTCCTGCAACAGAGCGGCGGACCGCCGGCGCAAAAAGTAACCGACATGGTCCGCCCGGAGCTGCGCGATGAACTGCACGCGCTGCTGCATCACGCCTTTGAGAAAGCAGGGCCGTGTCTGTCGACATTTGTCCCGGTCGCATTCAATGGCACGCCACACCGGGTCGCGATGCTCGCGCAACAGCGAGCACGCAGCGAAGGCGCAATTCATCTGCTGGTTACATTCCTTGACGCCGGCGAAGCCCTGGGCGAACAAGTGCTCATCGAGCAGGAACCTGCCGACGAAACCGTGCGGATGCTGCGTGCAAAGCTCAGCATGAGCGAACAACGCGTCGACAGCATGCGCGACGACTACTATCTGACCAACGAAGATCTGCGCGCAGCCAACGAGGAGCTGCAAAGCCTCAACGAGGAATACCGTTCGACCACTGAAGAGCTGGAGACCAGCAAGGAGGAGCTGCAAAGCATCAACGAAGAGCTCCAGACCGTCAATCACGAGCTCAAGCTGAAACTCGAGGAAGTGTCGCATACCAACAGCGACCTCGAGAACCTGATGGCTGCGACCGACGTCGCCACCCTGTTCCTGGACCGCGATTGCCGTATCAGCCGCTTCACGCCGCGGCTAATCGAGATCTTTAACGTCAAGCCGCGCGATCGCGAACGCCCGATAAGCGACCTGACTCACAACTTAAAATACGCCACGCTCGAACTCGAGGCGCGCCGCGTGCTCGCCAATAGCATTCCTATCGAGCACGAGGTCCAGAGTAACGACGGCCACACTTTCGCCGTGCGGCTTAGCCCGTATCAGAAGGAGAATGGAGCCGGAACCGACGGCGTTGTCGCTACGTTCATCGACGTGACCGCGAGCAAGCAGGCGGAAATGGCGCTGCGGGAAAGCGAACGCCGGCTGGAAACTGAGCTGGAGGTGACGCGAGTCCTGCACCACACGGCCTTGGTGGTAACCAAGGCGGCGTCGATGCAAAGCGCGCTGGACGAAATCGTCGCGGCCGCGATAACCCTGGCCGGCGCCGATTTCAGCCATCTCCAACTGAGGGATCCCGATTCGGGCAAACCGAGAGTCTTCGCGCATCATGGTTTTAACCCGAGCTTCGTTCAGGCAATCGAGGCGGCTTCGTCGGACGATTTTGCGTGCCGGCGCGCGATGGATCGGCGTGAAACCGTCTGTATCGAAGACATCACGCGCGACACCGCTTCTGCCGTTTACCGCGAGATCGCATCCCGATTCGGCTTCCGGGCCGTGATGGCGGAGCCGATGATCGGCGAGGGTGGCGACGTGGCGGGCGTGTTATGTGTGCACTTTCGCGCACCGCATACCTTCTCGGAAAAGGATCGTCAGCTGATGGGGATGCTCGCGCGACAGGCAGCCGACCTAATCGTAAGCCGGGCACAACAGGAGAAACTCGCGCGCCTCAATGAGGCGCTCGGCAAGCGCACGGATGAACTGGAGCAGAGCAAGGGGCAGCTTTCGCGTCATACCGCCGAATTGTTGGAATACGATCGTAACAAGGAGCGGTTCCTTGCGGCTTTGGGCCACGAATTACGCAACCCGATGGCTGCGATTCACAACAGCCTTGAAGTGATTTCGGTGAGCGACGAAAGGTCGCAACGCGCGCTCAACATATTGAAGCGACAATCGCGGCATATGGAGCGGCTGATCAACGACCTGCTCGATGTCACCCGAATCAACCGGGGCGAGCTGCGGCTCCAGCGCGAAATAATTGAACTCAATCAGGCGGTGACGTCAGCGGCTGAATCGATCCGCCGCCGGGCCGAGTCCAAGGGACTGGCCTTGAACGTCGCCAGGTCGGACAAACCGATCAGCGTGAACGCCGATCCCGAACGGCTGGCGCAGATCCTCGACAATTTGCTGACCAACGCCGTCAACTACACCGACCGCGGACATATCGAGATCGCGGTGCGCAAAAACACAACCAACGTCGCGGTCACGGTTAGCGACACCGGCGTCGGCTTCGAGGCGGGTCAAATCGGATCGCTGTTCGATATTTTCAATGCGGACCAAGGTAACAAGCGCGGCGGCGGGCTTGGGCTGGGCCTCCCGCTGGTCAAGCGATTGGTTGAAATGCACGAGGGCGCCCTCGACATTCAGAGCCCCGGCCGCGGCCAGGGCAGCGACGTAACCTTTACGCTTCCGCTCGCGCCCGCGTCGCCCGCACAAAGGCCGTCGGCGGCGCCGGCCAAGCCTGAATCGCGCCGCGTCCTGGTGGTGGACGATCAACCCGACACCGCGGACATGTTCGGCAAGTTGCTGGAAACAATGGGACAGCAAGTGCGGGTCGCCTACGATGGTGAATCCGCGCTGAAAATCGCGCCCGAGTATCGTCCGCAAGTCGCGTTCATCGATCTATCGATGCCGGGGTTGAGCGGTTCGGAAGTCGCCAGGCAACTGCGCCAGACTTTTTCCCGCGAGCAGCTTACGCTCGTCGCACTCAGCGGCTATTCGCGTTATCACGCGTCGATCGAGGGCACCGAGTTCGATCATTACCTGCTGAAGCCGGCCTCCAGTGAAGCCGTGATCGAGATGCTGAATTCTTTGGCGCCCGCGGTTAAGAATTAGGGGCCGCGAAACTGGCCATTCGGCTGCGCAAAAATCGATAAAATAACTGCCGTCCTCAAATTTTCGACCAGAGAGAAGCTGCCGCGGAAAAAGTCGCTTTTCTCTCCGGATTTCGCGATCTTTTTCACCTTCGCTAACATCGCCGCCAGCGCGGGCTGCATACATTAGACAATCTCTGCTCGAATATTTGTTGGATAAGCACGTCGATCTGATCAGCAAGGCATGAAGTCATCTGCGAAAGAGGATTGCGTGGATCGAGGCTCGGACGTGGTTTCCTGGCGGTATCAGGCTGGCAATCAGGTGACGCATCCCGATCCGCGAGCCGCGGATTTAGTTGATAAACAATCAGTACATAATATGTGCTTTTTGTTCACTCAATAAATCGCCGGCGAAAATAATCGAAGTCTTTCTGTGCGTGCGAGTCACGCTTCGAGCTTGGGGAATTCGCCTTCGCGAGAAGTGAAGGCGGAGGTGTGTCGGCTTGGCGGGAATGATCCCGAATCGGGAGAAAGGTTCATTGCAAATGTTGGAAAGCAATCGGATCGCGATGAGCGGTCTTGAAAGGACCGAATCGATGCTAGCGAATGCGTGGCCGGAGCTTTTCGTCGGCCGGGAAACCGAGCTCGAGAATCTGGAATCCGTGATCGATCGTGCGAAGCTTCACGGCGGGCAACTGATTCTGCTTCGCGGCGAGAAAGGCGTCGGCAAGACCCGTTTGGCGAACGAGCTTGCGGTTCGTGCCGCGATGCGTGGCTCGCGCGTGCTGTGGGGCCGCTGGGAACGAGCACCGCAATCGCGATTGCGAGTGTTTGCCGCCGATATGCAGGGACCGGGACCGCTGACGTTGCTCTCGCACGTGGTCGCGACGCCCGAGGATTTGCCTACGCTCGGATCGCGCATGCGGCACGAGGTGCTCAGTGCCAACGGCCTACCCGCTCCCGATCATGATTACGAGCTGGTACCGGCGAATCTGAACTCGCATCCGTCGGAGTGCGGCAATGGCCGTCGATGCCTGTTCCTGATCGACGATCTGCAGTCGAGCGATCGGCGCTCGCTGGCGTTGCTGGGCACGATGATTCGCGAGCTGCGTACACTGCCCTGTGCAATCCTGGCTATTTATGAAGGCACGCAGAATTTGTACGGCGAGGATTTCGAAGCGATCTTCGGCAAGGCACAGGACAAGATCAGCTCGATAGAGCTGCGCGGGCTGAACGAGGACGACGTCGACCGGCTGGTAACCACCGTGCTCGGCCAACCCGCCGAACCCTCGCTGGTGGAAACGATTTACAGCGTGTCGCGCGGCCATCCGGCCGTGGTCAAGCAGATCGCGAGCCTGGTGAGGGCCAAGATCGCGCGTCCGAACGTGACTCGTCAGTTGACCGCCGCGAAGGAATCGACGCCGACGCTATCATCATGCGAAGACGTTTATTCACCGGAAGACCGCGTCGCCAGCCCCGAGAAGTGGCTGACTCGCGAGGGCGATTACTGGACGCTCAGTCTTCGCGGCCGCGTGATAAGGCTGCGTCACTTGAAGGGTCTTACATACATCAACTACCTGATGGAACGGAGGGGAACGGCGGTTCATTCGCAGGAACTGGCGGCGCTCGAGCAGACGACAAGCGATCGCGCCGATTCGAAAACGCTCGATCTGCAAGATAGCAACGGGGTCACCCTGCGCAACGACATCCAGGATGACGCCGGGCCGGCACTTGATTGGCGCGCCAAGGAGGCGTATGGCCGTCGATTACAGGAAGTAGCAGAGGAACTGGAAGAGGCGATGCGGTTCAACGACCTCGGGCGGATTGAAAGGCTCCAGCAAGAGCACGGGTTCATCACCCACGAACTGTCGCGAGCGGTCGGTCTGCGGGGCCGCAATCGCAAGGCGCTGTCGGTAGGAGAGCGGGCGCGGGTCAGCGTGACTCATGCGATCAAATTCGTTATTCACCGGATCGGCAAGGAGGAACCGGAACTCGGCCGCCGCCTGTCAGCCGCGATTCGAACCGGACTCTACTGCTCGTTCGAATGGGACTTGATGGACGAATCGCCGTGGCAACAGCCGGGCGCGCGCCTGGCTTCTCGTGTGGCGTAGATAGCGGAGCGAGGATGGGGATGCGATGTCGGCAGTAAACGTTACCGTACTCGGACCCGGGGATGCCTTCGCCAGCCGCGGATTATCGCAGGCTGGCTATGCGATCGAGGCGAACGGCACGCGGATCCTGATGGAGGCCGGGCCGACGATAATGGTCTCGATGAAGCGCTGCGGAATCTCGCCGGCCGACCTCGACGTAATCCTGATCAGCCATCTGCACGGCGACCATTTCGCCGGCCTGCCGTTCCTGATCCTCGAATACATGTACGAATCCCCGCTGCACAAACCGATCACGATTGCCGGACCGCCTCATCTCGAAGAGCGGACCTGGGCGCTGTTTCGCGACATGTACCCGGAGTTCGACTTGAGCGGCATCATGCCCAAGCTGAAATTCGTCGTGCTCGATCCGGGCAAGACCGCGCGCCTCGGTGAACTGAAAGTCGATACCATCCGAACCCCGCACACCATAAAAGACATTTCGCTCGCGTTCCGCGTCGAAGCTGGCGGCAAGATAGTCGCGTTTTCCGGCGATACCGGATGGACCGACGAGCTGATTCGTCTCACCGCGGGGGCCGATCTGTTCCTCAGCGAATGCACCTTCTTCCAGACCAAGACCGATTTCCACCTCAGCTACCCAATGATCGTCGCCAATCGCGAGCGGTTCGCTGCGCGGCGCATGGTGCTCACGCATATAGGCCGCGAGGTGGTCGATCGCGCCAGCGAAGTCGACTTCCCGATGGCCTCGGAAGGCATGACGATCGATCTGTAGCATCGGACTAGCGGCGTGCGCCGTTTAGCCTCCGCAAAGATCGGTTTGTCGACTCTACTGCAGAAAGCCTTTGTAGTGCGGCTTTGGCGAATCCTGATGCCGCCACTGGCAGCTTTAATCTCGTTTTTTTGAGGGTTTTAAGCCCAAGAATCTATCGAACCGCAGCGCTCCAAGACCTGATCACAGGCTCCAGTTCACAAGATTCGGATCGACGGCGTACGCTTGGGCCTCGTAATCCCTCGGGGCGGGGTGATATTTGTCCACAGGATTCTCTCTGCTCGACACCGCGGTCCCATCCTCCGAGGTTCGTCATCCAGGGTGAGATCCGTCTCGATAATCTACGGAGATCGCGGGAATGCGCTGTTCGAGTTGCGAATCCGATAATCCGCCAGGGATGAAGTTCTGCGGCAACTGCGGCTCTCCGCTGAAGAGCCGCTGCCCGAAGTGCGGCTTCGAAAATCCACCTCAGTTCAAATTCTGCGGCGAGTGCGCGACGCCGCTTGGCACACCGGATCAGAGCAATAGCCCCGGGACTTCGCACCGGCCGAGCGAGCGAATTCGCACCGAGCAGATCATGATGGACGCGCCGGATGCGGCTGCGGGCGAGCGCAAAAATATCACCGCGCTATTTGCGGATATCAAGGGTTCGATGGAACTGATCGAAGACCTCGACCCGGAGGAAGCGCGCGGGCTGGTCGACCCGACTCTCAAGCTGATGATCGACGCGGTGCAGCGCTACGAAGGCTACGTCGCGCAGCAAACCGGAGACGGGATCTTCGCGTTGTTCGGGGCGCCGATCGCACACGAAGACCATCCTCAGCGGGCGCTGCTCGCATCGCTCAAGATGCAAGAGGACATCAAGCAGTATTCGACCAAGCTGCGCGAAGAGGGACGCACGCCGATCGAGATCCGCGTCGGGATAAACACCGGCGAGGTTGTGGTTCGCGCGGTTCAGACCGGCGAGAACCGCGCCGAGTATACTTCGATCGGACATTCGACCAGTCTCGCGGCGCGGATGCAGGCGCTGGCGCCCACCGGCTCGATCGCGGTCAGCGAACAGACCCGAAAGCTGGTCGAGGGCTACTTCGCGTTCAAGCCGCTCGGACCGGCGCGCGTGAAGGGCGTGAGCGAGCTGGTTAATGTCTTCGAGCTGACAGGACTGGGGCCGCTGCGAACGCGGCTGCAGATGTCGGCGCGTCGCGGGCTCTCGCGGTTCGTTGGCCGGGATCGCGAAATCGATGAAATGAAGCGCGCGATGGAGAAAGTCAGCAGCGGGCGCGGACAGATCGTCGCCGCGATGGGCGAAGCCGGGTTGGGCAAGTCGCGATTGTTTCACGAGTTCAAAGCGATCGCGAGTGACGGATGCCTGGCGCTGGAGGCATTTTCCGTTTCGCATGGAAAAGCTTCGGCCTACATGCCGTTGATCGACCTGCTCTGGAATTACTTCGAAATCACCGCCGAAGACGATGAGCGCAAGCGGCGCGAGAAAGTCACCGGCAAGGTACTGGCGCTCGATCGCGCGCTGGAAGATACGCTCGTGTGGCTGTTTTCCCTGTTGCAAGTAAGCGAGGCGGCGGATTCCATCGCGCAGATGGATCCGAAGATCAAGCAGCAGCGCACGCTGGAAGCGGTCAAACGCCTGTTGCTGCGAGAAAGCTTGAATCAGCCTTTAATCCTGGTCTTCGAGGATTTGCATTGGGTCGACGCCGGCACCCAGGTGTTCTTGAATCTGATGGCGGACGGACTCGCGACCGCTCAAATTCTGCTGATGGTCAATTACCGGCCCGAGTATCGCCACGAATGGACCAACAAGTCGAACTACACGCAGTTGCGGCTCGACCCGCTCGGCAAGGAAAGCGCCGAGGAGATGCTGTCGGCGCTGGTGGGTGACAGCCCCGAGCTTCTACCGCTCAAACGGCTTACGATCGAGCGGACAGAAGGTAATCCCTTCTTCATGGAAGAAACCATGCAGGTCCTGTTCGACGAGGGCGCGCTCGTCCGCAACGGAGCCGTGCGGCTGATCAAGCCGTTGAACGAGCTTAAAATTCCTCCGACGGTTCGCGGCATCCTGACCGCGCGTATCGATCGTCTGGCGCCGGAGGAGAAAGCGCTTCTGCAGGCGCTCTCGGTAATCGGCAAGGAGTTCCGTCTGGGGCTGTTGAAGCAGGTGGTTGGCGAGCCGGACGACGAGCTGCGGCCGATGCTGAACGATCTGCAGCTTCGCGAATTTATCTACGAGCAGCCGGCGTTTCCGGAAGCGGAGTACACTTTCAAACACGCGCTGACCCAGGAGGTAGCCTACAATTCGGTGTTGGTCGAGCGCCGCCGATTACTGCATCGGCTCACCGGTGCCGCGATCGAATCCTTGTATTCGGATCGTTTGGAGGACTATTACGCCGAGCTCGCGCGTCAT
>Ga0335078_10009053_pt1 | contig 14770 bp, 10 predicted proteins | sample Lox_Sample_32_FD_206711 | JGI IMG/M metagenome (GOLD analysis project Ga0335078, IMG submission 206711) | Soil microbial communities from Loxahatchee National Wildlife Refuge, Florida, United States - Lox_Sample_3.2 | ecosystem: Environmental > Terrestrial > Soil > Wetlands | place: USA...
TGGGCCCTATCCTGACTAAGAGATTTTATATCGAATTTGGGCAAACTTCAAGATATCTGTTCTGAAAACAGAACGGAATTGCATTTTCAGCCCCGATTATCGGACCCGGACGGGAGATTTGCCCGCCAGTACCGGTAAAACGGGACTCCGGCCAGGATTACCGCGAATCCGATCGCCGATTCGCGGGGCGAAGAGAGCAGAGTTGAGTACAAAAGCAGACCGGCAACCATCACAAATAGGATCGGAACCGCCGGGTATCCGGGAACCCGGTATGGCCGCTCGGCTTCGGGGAGTTTGCGCCGCAGAACGATAACCGACGACGCCGTCAGCGCGTAGAGAATCCAGCTTGGGAAGATGACCAGCGTATACAGTTCGTCATAATGACCGCTGAGAAGGACTAGACAGGACCAGAAACCCAATAAGCCGATTCCCGCCGACGGGGTCCGAAAACTCGGGTGAACCCGGCTGACCGGACGGAAGAAATAGCCGTCGCGAGCCATGGCAAACGGGACTCTCGATCCGGAAAGCAGCGAGCCGTTCAATGCCGCAAGGATCGAAATCATCACGGCCATGCTAACCAGGGCTCCGCCGCGCGGTCCGGCAATGCGACGCATCATATCGGCGGCCACGCGGCTGCTCGAAGCCACTTGCGAACTGTCGAGCACCGTGAAGTACGCGAGATTCGCGGCAAGATACACCGCGATCACGGCCAAAGTCCCGCCAATTACCGCGCGGGGAAAGTTACGTCCGGGCCGGTCGACCTCGGAGCCCAGCATCCCGGCGTTGTTCCACCCATCGTAGGCCCATAGCGCGGCCACCAAGGCTTTAAAAAACCCTGAAAATCCACCCGGAACGGCGGACGTTGCGCTGCGCAGGTTGCCCGGACGGGCAGCGCGTGAGAACATCGCCGCGACGATTATCCCCGCGATCACCGCGATTTTCAGTGCGGTTAAGATGACCTGCGCGTTGCCTCCAAGGCGCACACCGCGATAGTTTCCCGCTGCAACTAATAAAATCGCGCCAATCGCCGCGATCTGCTCCCAGCGGATATCGAGAGGCTTCCAATCCGGCCCGATCGGAAGCGGGATCGTCACGACCGTGCCGTTCAATGCCGGAAAAAAGTCGCCGAGATAGGTAGCGAATAATGTTGCAAGCGCGGCGATAGACGCGCTTTTGGCCACCCACGTCTGTGTCCAGCCATAAACGAAACCGAGGAATGGTCCATAGGCGGCGCTCAAATAAACGTACTCGCCGCCTGCTTCCGGCATCATGGCTGAAAGCTCGGCGTAGGTGAGCGCTCCAAAAAGCGACAGGATGCCGCCGAATATCCACACCGCGAAGACCATGCCCGGGGAACCGGTCGCGCGCACCATTTCCGATGGAACCCGGAAAATGCCGCTTCCGATGACCGTGCCGATGACGATCGAAATCGCCGCCCAGAATCCCAGGGCCCGGCGCAGCTCAGGTTCCCGCACCATTGGTGTCCTTCCATATGAGCGACGCGGCCAGCCCAGTCACGAACGCCGCGATCGTTCCGATCGGCACGTACCAGGTAAACGCGATGGAGGTTTCAAAGCGCACGTAGATCATCAGAGTTAGTGCGACCGCCATGCCGCAAATCGCAGCCGATTCGCCGACTTTTGTTAGTGCGCCTAATAGGAATGCGCCGAGCAGGGAGCCATACAGGACCGAGGCAATCGACAGTCCGGCTTCGAAAACTCCTCCCCAATGCCGCGCGAGCAGCGCGACTCCGAAGAGTATCGCGCCCCATCCGGCGGTGACCCATCTGGCCAGTTTCACACCATCTTTTGATCCCGTGGCTTTCGATCCCATGAAGTCGACGACCGTCGAGGAAGCCAGAGAATTCAGCGCCGCTGAAAGATTGGACATCGCCGCAGCGAGGATCGCGGCCATTACGAGCCCCGCCACGCCGGTGGGCAGATAGGACCAAACGAACTGCGGGTAGATTCGATCCATGACCGCCGGCGGCTGCCAATGGCGGACCGAGTACAAGGCGAACAGGCATACGCCGATCGTCAGAAATAGAGTGAATTGCCCGGCGACCAGTACCCAGCTTCCCAGCAGCGCCGCGCGGCTTTCCCGCTGGTTCCGGGCCGCCAACAGGCGCTGCACGATGAGCTGGTCGGTTCCGTGGCTGGCGGTGGTGAGGAAGCAGCCGCCAATGATGCCGGCCCAGAAGCTGTAGTTCCGGGCGAAGAACACGGCAGGCGGGCCAAGCCGAAAGTCGAAGACACGAAATTTTCCCAACGGAACGGCCAGCGCGGCGACTTCGTGCCAGCCTCCGGGAATCTGCCCAAGGATCGCGGTCAGGCTCAGAGCAGCCCCTCCCACGTAAACCGCCATTTGCGCCACGTCGGTCCAGATGACCGCCTTCATTCCGCCCTCATACGTGTAGAACAGCGTAAGACAAGTGATGGCCGCGATCGAAGTCAGCTCGTTCGCGCCGAAGATGACCGAAATAACGATGGAGATCGCGAATACACGGACGCCCTCGGCAAGGGCGCGGAGGAACAGGAATGTCCCTGCTGTGAGCTTGCGGGCGCGCGGCCCGAAACGCCGCTCCATCAATTGGTAAGCGGTGACCAGATCGCCCCGGAAGTAGGCTGGCAGAAGCACGGCCGAAATGACCAAGCGCGCCAGCAGGTACCCGAGCACCACCTGTAGAAACGCGAAATCTCCTTGAAACGACAGGGGAGGCGTCCCGATCACCGTCAGTGTGCTGGTTTCCGCCGCCACGATGGATAATGCGATCGCCCACCACGGAGTGGTGCGGCCACCGAGGAAGTAGTCCGTGAGGGAGCGCTGCGATCGCCGAAAGCGGGCTCCCAGCCAGGTGACTCCGGCCAGGTAGACGGCGATGACAGCCAAATCGGCCCAGCGCATGTAAGAAACAGGATAACGATAGGAGACCGCCTTTGTTTGATCGACGGCCCGGTGCGTTTTGGGCCTTGGCGTGCGCCTCAGGGGAACTCTCGGACGTTCCGAGGCATCTATACTACAGGCTGGGTGATATTTGTCGGGTGTGACTCACCGTAAGTATGGCCGTACGGCCGCGATGGGCTTGCGATTCATCGTGCGGTTTGTGTATACTCCTTTAGATTCAATAGACGTTACGCCGTTAGATTCAGCCGGGGAGGTTCGCCGTGTTGTCTAGCAAGAAAATTTTTTCAAAACAGAGTCTCGGAGTGATCGTCACAGCGATGGCTGTGGCGTTCGGCTTGTTCATTGGAGTCGCCGGCCCAAGCAAGGCGCAGGACAAGCAGGATAGCAAGGATAAGAAGGACCAGCCGCAGGGGTTCAAGACTCAGAAGGAGTACGACGAGGCGAACGCGGCGGCCAAGGAGCCGGATCCTGCCAAGAGGCTGCCCCTCATCGATACCTGGAAAAAAGACTTTCCGGCCACTGAGTTTCTCGACGCGCGCCAGGACCTCTACTTGCAAACCTACGCTGCGTTAAAGGATGCCAGGCACACGTTTGACGAAGCCTTGGAGATTCTGAAGACTCGCCCGAATAACCTTCCGGCGATCGGCGATGTACTTCAGATGGTGATGGGGATCAAGCCGGCTCCAACACCGGCCGACCTCGATGCTGCAGAGAAGGTGGCGAATACCCAGGTATTCGATACTGATACTTTCTATGCGGCTTCCAACAAGCCCAAGGAACTGATGGATGCGGACTGGCAGAAGGCGAAGCAATCGATACCGCCTTATGCTGAGCAGATCTTGATCGCGATTTACGGCGCGCGCAACAACCCCAAGCGGGCGGTGGACGATCTGACGAAGCTGATTAAGCACGACCCGACGCTGGCTGCGGCGTCCTATCAGCTTGGCTCAAACATGCTCAAGGTCTTCGCGGCGGATAACGCTCTAGACAAGCAGCCGTTGGCGTTCTGGCAATTTGCCCGCGCGGCATCCTACGACGGTCCAGGGGCGCTTCCGGCGGCTCAAAAGAAGATACCGATGGATTTCTTGACTGGCGCCTACACTAAATACCACGGATCGAGTGATGGCTTGAACGATCTGCTGGCAAAGGCGAAGACCAGCGCGTTCCCCCCGGACAACTTTCACATTGACAGCATCGTCGATATTGCCAACAAGCAGGCCGCCGCGGACGCTGCAGCGCGTGCGGCGAATCCGATCGTCTACATGTGGGCGAATGACATCAAAGCTCGCCTGCTGAAAGACGATTCAGTCTGGGATGCGGCCGTCAAGGACACGATCCTGCCGCCCGACAAGGATGGCATGCCTCAGTATTTCGAAGCCAAGATCGTTTCCATGATGCCGGCCACCAATCCCAAGGAACTTACGGTTGCAATCGAAAAGCCTGATGTGGCGGATGCCAAACTCGAGTTGGACAAGCCGCTGGACGGCAAAATGGAGCCTGGCGAATCGATCCAGTTCAAGGGTCAGACCAAGGAATGGACTAAAGACCCCTTCATGATCACGTTCATCATTGCCGATCCGAAGGAAGACATTAAGGGCTGGACCGGCAAGAAAGCCGGACCGGCGAGGGGTGCCGGAAGGGGTGCCACGAAGGGCACAGGCAAGGCCGGTGCTAAATAGCCGGTCGGCTGCTACTCAGTTCCGTAGTTGATCTCGAGCCGCCGTGCGCGAACGCTCGCGGCGGCCAGCACCAACCCGGTTAGCGCGAACAATCCAAGAATCGCAAGCCACGCAGGCGGAGCTTCGGCCGTCGAGATCAGCAAGCGCAGGAGCGGGGGCGTATCGCTCTCCGGCGCGGCCACGATTGGGCAGAGCGACTGAAGATAAAAGATCACGCTGATCTTTTTGAGCGCGGCGGGTAGGAACGGATTCGCTGCTTCCCACAGCATCACCGCTGTCGCGGGCAGAATCGGATTGCGGAACAGCAAGCCCGTCGCGACGAAGATGCTTCCGTAACCGACGCAGGCCAGGGCGGTGACTCCCAGATAAGACGCGATATCGTGCCAGCCTGAGCCGTGCATATAGGCCGCGACCTGGCCCGGCTCGAAGTGCCAGCTCAGCGCCGCGATCTGCAAAGCGGTGCCGATGGTGAAGATCACGGCCGCCGCGGAAAGGCCCGCGAGATATTTTCCGGCGAGCAGAATCTCGCGCCGCATCGGCGCGAGCAGATAGAAGTGCAGGCTCTTGTCCAGCATCTCGCCGCGAAAGAGATTGCTGAAGATGCCGACGCAACCGAAGAAGACCGCCAGGCGCAGGTAGAAGAATTGGAATACGGTGGCGAAGATCGCGGAATCCTTGGTGACGTTGCAGCGGTCCTGCTCATTGATGCCGCGGACAAAGCCGTCCACCACCGTGAATGTGAAGTCGCTCTCCCCGTCCGTGTAGCGATCAATGGAAACCTGTGGACCCCCACCCCGCCGGCCGCGCCGGTATTCGAATTTTTGGTACGGCTCTCCTAAATCGGCTACCAACTCCTCTTCGGATGTTCCGGGCTGGACTGCCCGCAACACCAGCGTATCGACCGGATGGGACTTGAGCATGGCTTGACGATGCTCATGATCGCGCGTGACGTCGATGGCGTGGATGAGATAGAGAAACGCCGGCCCGATCGCAAGCAAGTAGATCCACAAGCCGCGCCGGGCGAAGAACGACTTCTTCAGCTCCAGCCGCATCACGCTGGCGATTTGAGATATCCAAACCGGATTCATCGCGATCCCTCCTCGCCGATCAAATACTCATAGACCGAGTTGACGGTGTCGTCCGCGGGCGCGACGCCTTCGATGTCGATACCGTTGAGCGCAAGGTGATTGAGCGCGTGATAGAACCGATCCGCGTCGCGCGTCTTGATCAGCACCGCGCTGCCGGCTTCCACCAGGCGCGCTTCGACGACGTGATCGAACTCGAATAGCTTGGAAGCCAAAGCGGAGCAGCGGCTGGAGCGGATCAATACCTGCATTGGGTGCTCCTGGATCTCGCCGCGAACGCCTTGAATCTGGCCCTCCGCGACGACATATCCGTTGCTCAACAGGATCACCTGATCCGAAATTTGATCGACTTCGTGAAGCACGTGGCTCGAAACAATAACGTGGCGTCCTTGCGCGGCGAGCTCGCGGAACAACGTGATCGTCTCCGCGCGCACCAGCGGATCGAGGCCGTTCAGCGGCTCATCCAGCACCAGCACCTGCGGATCGTGCGCGATCGCCATCGCCAGCTTGATCCGCTGCCGCATGCCCTTGCTATAGGCCGCGACTTTGCGGTCGGCGGCTTCGGTCATACGGAGGCGCTCGATGGCCGCGCCCGCTAGGCGATTGCAAGTGACCTCGTCGTAACCGAACAGCCGCAGAAACGAAAACACCAGTTGATGGCCAGTGAGCCCTCGCGGGAACGAATCGAACTGCGTGGAGTAGCCGAGCACGCGGCAGAGGCGCTCCGGATCGGTCGGCGGAATGTCGAGCACTCGGATCTGGCCTCGCGTAGGATGGACCAGCCCGGACATCAGGTTCATTAGGGTGGTCTTGCCGGAACCGTTGGGGCCAACAAGACTGGTAATTCCCGGAGGAATCGACAGGGTCACCCGATTCACGCCAAGAACTTCTCCGTAGAATCGCGAGACGTTGTCGAACGTGACTCGGCCGCCGTTCGCGGACATTACGTTACTACCTCAAACGCGCGAACTCTCTTGGATAGCATCCGCAGGCAGATGAGCGCGCAAATGGCGAGCGCCATCCAGGCGGCGCTCGGCGAAAGGGCAGGCGGTGCGACATCGCGAAACATTTGAGAAAAGATGACCGAGATCACCTGGCGCAGGTCGAGCAAAGAGCCATACTGCGTTCTGACGATCGCATTCACCGCGGAGCCGAAGCCTGCGCCCGCGAAAAATACAGCCAAAATCGTTCCGCCCGCGGCGATGCGCCATTTGATCCAGGCTGAAATCGCCAGCGCGATCAGGCACAGCGTCACGTCCCAAACGAACAGGCCGCCGAAAATGGCGCCCGCGACCCAGGAATTCTGCGCGGCCCATCCGGTGACGACGCTGCACTGAATCAGAAACAGGATCAGTCCGGGGATCCAAGTGATCGCCGAAAGAAGAGCGAGCAGCAGGCTCATCTTGCCGAAGACGTATTCGGCTCGTGAGAACGGGCGGCTGAAGTACAGCGGCATCGCGTTGTTCGTCACGTCGGGCGCGATCAAGCCCGGGCCTACGAACGCGGTCAGCAAGACCGCCATGCCTCCCTGGAATCCGCAGAAGTAGCGGAAGAACGACGCATCGACTTGAATCATCTGCCCTACCCGGATATTCATCGCCGACAAGAAGGTGAGATTGTGAGAGATGTAAATGAACGCCGCGCACCCGATGGGATAGAAGAAGCACGCCACCAGGTACATCACCAGGAATTTGGATTGAAACAGGTAGGTGTAAGCGGCGCGCGGCAAAATCAGAAAACGGGACCACCCCGGTGTGAGCGAGCCTTCGTAGGGCTTATAGGTGCGCTTGTAAACGGCCACTTATTGTCTTCCTTGGCTGAGGCTTAACTGGCCATCGCTTTCAAGAAAATCTCTTCGAGCGTGTCGCGGCGGTAATGCAGCCGCCGCAATTGCAGATCACGCGCCGCGGCGATGCGATAAATCTCGCGAATTTCAAAACCCTCGGGCAGCACCATTTTGATTCGTCCGGCGCCGACGGCTTCGCATTGACACCCGAGCTCGCTCAGCGCTTCCGCGAAGCCCACATCGGAACCGTATGCCTCCAGCTCGACGAAGCGTTTGTTGGCTTTGCGCTCTTCTTCCAAATTCGAGCTATGCACGATGCGGCCCTGTTTGAGGATCAGCACCTCCTCACAAGTTTCTTCGACGTCCCGCAGCAGGTGCGAACAGATCAGCAAGTGCATCGCGCCCGCCTCGCGCATTTCCTTAATCAAGCGAATCATGCGCGCCCGCGCGGGAGGATCGAGGCCATTGGTCGGCTCATCGAGAATCACCAGCCGCGGGCCGTGGACGATCGCCTGCGCGAGCTTCGCCAACTGCTTCATACCAAGTGAATAGGTTCCCAGCAAACGATAGCGTGCCTCTCCTAGCCCGACGTAGAAAAGTGTTTCGTGCGCGCGCTCCAATGCCGCATCGCGAGGCAGCCCGGAAAGTTCGCCCATCATACGCACGAACGCGACCGCGGTCATGTTGGCGATGAAGGAGTCATTCTCCGGCATGTAGCCGATCAAGGAGCGGATTGGTTTGGGATCGCGGCGGATATCGTGGCCGAAAACTCGCGCGGTTCCGTCGCTGGGCGGCACGAACCCGACTAGCGTTTGAATCAGAGTCGATTTTCCCGCGCCGTTCGGTCCTAGCAAGCCGATGGTTCGGCCGGAGAGGGAGACGCGCAGGTCCTTGAGGATGTCGCGCTTGCCGAAGCGCACGCCCAAGCCGTCGAGCTCGACAACGGGGTTCATGATTGTGGGCCTAAACCTCTGGTACGTTTCGGGTTAACAAAACGTTCAATTCGCGCATAGGCCACGACATGTAGAGGCTTAGAACAAAGTACCACAATATGGAGTACCTTATTCACTTTACTTTCGTTCCGGTTCGGTTTAGGATAGGTATCACTCCCCCTAGAGAACGTCCTATAGGAAGGGGACTGCGCTTGCTCAAACTACGTCGCGTCGATATCCAGGGCTTTAAATCATTTTACGACCGGACCGAGATGCGATTCCAAGGCTCCGGTGTGACCGCGATCGTCGGCCCGAACGGCTGCGGCAAGTCCAACATCAGCGACGCGATCAGTTGGGTCCTCGGCGAGCAGAGCGCGAAGAGCCTGCGCGGAACCCGCATGGAAGACGTGATTTTCGCGGGCACGCGCGAACGCAAGCCGCTGGGCCTCGCGCAGGTCACGCTTACGATGTTGGATCCCTCGGCGGCGAAGCCTCCGGCGGTGAATGGCAACGGCAACGGGAATGGTAATGGCAACGGTCATGGAAATGGTCATGGCGACGGCAACGGCAACGGTCACCATCCGCATCAGCCGGAAGAGATCACCATTACGAGGCGCCTGTACCGCTCTGGTGAAAGCGATTACCTGATCAATGGCCACGTCGTAAGGCTGCGCGATATCCAGGATCTGTTTAGCGGTACCGGTCTGGGGCCGGAGAGCTACGCGATCATCGAGCAGGGACGCATCGGCCAGATTCTCTCGAACAAGCCTGCGGACCGCAGGGCGGTGATCGAAGAAGCGGCGGGGATCGGGAAATTCAAAACCAAGAAGCGCCTGGCGGAGGCGAAGCTCGAAAGCGCGCGGCAGAATCTTTCGCGCGTGTTCGACATTCTGGAGGAAGTCAGCCGGCAGGTAAATTCGCTCAAACGCCAGGCGTCCAAAGCGCGGCGCTATGAAGAGCTGCGGACGGAGATGATCGGGCATCTGCGGCAAGCCGTGGCGGGCCGGTTTCAACTGCTGGAGCGCGAGGCCTCGAAACTGGCGCTGGATTTGAATCAAGCGCAGGCCGCGTTCCAGGAATGTTCCTCGCAAGTCGAGTCGCAGGAGCGCGAGCACACTGGAACGCAGGAGACCTGCTACCGCACGGAAGCCGAATTGACGTCGGCGCGCGGACGCGTTGCGGAATTGAACCTCGAATCGGAACGTACGCGCGGACGGTTGGAATCGCAAGCCAAGCAGATCGCGTCGATGGAAGACCGCTTGGGTAGGGGCGAAACCGAAACGCAGGAACTGGAAGCTCGCCAGCAGCGGGAGCAAGCGGAACGGGAGTCGCACGCGCAAACCATCGCTCAGCTCGAGGCTGAGGCGGTCGCCGTGCGCGAGCAGTTGCAGGCCAAGACTGCGGAGCGCGACGGCCTCCAGCAGGATCTTCGGCAGCGGGAGCAAGGCATCGAAGGCGCGCGGCAGCAAGTGCTGCGGCTGCTGGGCGAGGCGTCCACTCTGCGCAATCAGTTGGCGCAAATCGACGAGTATCTTGCGGCGATTGAGCGCGATTCGGCGCGCTTGCGCAAGGACGAGGAATCGGCATCGTTCGATATGGCGCGGCTGGAGCAATTGAAGGCGGAGCTTTCCGCCAAGCTAAGCGCGCGGCAGATGGAGATTCAGTCGCTGGCGGATCAGCGCCGAGGCGTGGAAGAGGAGTTGAAGGAGCGGCAGTCTCGACTAGTGGCTTCGCGGACGAAGTTGGAAGAAGTTCGCGGGGCGCTATCGCGGCAGCGCGCGCGCAAGGATTCCCTCGAAGAGATTCTTTCCCATCGCGCGTACACGACCGAGGCGGTCAAGCGACTGTTCACCGCGATCGAGCACGGAGAAATCTCCGGGTTCAAACCCTCCGGCGTGCTTGCGGATTTCGTCGAGGTAACAGACTCCGCATGGGAAAAAGCGTGCGAGACGTTTCTACATGACGAGCTTGAATACGTCGTGGTTCACGATTGGAACGACGCGGAGCGCGGCGTAGAGTTGATGCGCGCGGAATCCGACGGGCGCGCGACATTCCTGGTTCATCCGGATGCGGACAGCGTTAACTCTACGGCATCCGAATCGCCGGTTGTCGATCCCGCCATCGCGGGCCGTTTGCGCGACACCGTGCGGTTGACCAACGGCCTGGCCGCGTCGCCGGAGACGCTGATTCCGAGGTTGGCTCATTGTTTCCTGGTCGCGGATCGCGCCGATGCGCGGCGGCTTTCCGTGCAGTATCCCGATTCTTATTTCCTGCTGCCCGATGGAGTTAGCTATCACAGTTATGCGGTAAACGGCGGCAGGAAAGGCGCCGGCGGTCCGCTGGCGCTGAAACGCGAGCTGCGCGAGCTAAGCGCGACGGTCGAGCAGCGCCAGACCGAGATGGACGCTTTGACCGGCGAGATCGACGATCTCGAACGTGGTGCCGCGGCTCTGGCCGAGGAACTCGAACGAGTCCGTGTTCAGCAACAGAGCCAGGAAAAGGACGCGCTGGCGCTCGATCATGAGCAGCGTAAGCTGGCGGAGGAGTTCGCGCGCGCGGGTTCGCGCCTTTCGACTGCCCGGCTGGAGCTCGAACGATTGGGGCGCGAGGATCAGCGCGCCCGCGCTCAGCGGGAGCAGAATCAGGCGCTGGTCGTGGAGAAGGAGCAGGCTCGCTTCGATCAGGAGAAGGCGCTGGAGGAGTCTCGCGGAGAATTGGCCCGGCTGCAGGCGCACGCGCATGCGATCGGCGAAGAGCACGCCGCGCTTCGCGCGGATTTGGCGGGCCGGGAAGAACGGCAGCGGTCGGAGCGCTCCGCCGTGCAGCGCCTTGAAGCGCAGGTTCAGCAGCTAGGCGCGCGCCGCGCTGATTTGGCTCGTGAGCTGGAGCGGATCGGAGTCGAGCGGGCGCGCTTGCTGGCCGATAACATCGAGCTGGATCAACGCGCCGCTCGCCTGGTGGAGGAAACCGGCGTCGCGGTTGCCGAAGTGGAGCGGCTGGCGGCGGAGGCGGCGAACGGACGCGCCGCGCTGGCGGCGATCGAGGAATCGCTGAAAGCTCTGCGCGTCGAAGCTCAAGCCACGCAGGAGCGCCGCGCCGCCATCGAGTTGGATTTGGTCAAGAAGCAGAGCGATCTCAAGCATCTCGACGAAACCAGCCGCAAGGAGCTGGGCGTTGCCGCGCAAGAAGCGGCCGCGCAGGAGGATGGTTCGGCGGAATCGGTCACGCTCGATGAAGCGGGCGTTGCCGAAGCCGAGGCGCGCTATGGCGAAGTTCGTGAGCGCATCGAGGCCCTGGGGCCGGTGAATCCGCAGGCGCTGGAAGAGTTCCAGGAGGCGCAGCAGCGCTACGACTTCCTCAACACGCAGCGTCAGGATCTTCTCGATTCGATTAGAGATACGGAGAGCGCGATTCAGGAGCTGGATACCGAATCGCGGCGCCGCTTCAAAGACGCGTTCGAGGCCATAAACGAGCATTTCCGCGCGATGTTCCGCGTGCTGTTCGGCGGCGGCCAAGGCGAGATGCGCCTGACCGACGAGACGAATCTGGCCGAGAGCGGAATCGACATCCTGGCCTCGCCTCCGGGAAAGAAGCTGCAAAGCGTCGCACTGCTGTCGGGCGGAGAAAAATCGCTCACTGCTATGGCGCTGCTGATGGCGGTTTTCCGCTACACGCCGAGCCCGTTCTGCATTCTCGACGAAGTCGACGCGCCGCTGGATGAGCCGAACATCCAAAGGCTGACGCGCCTGATCAAGGAGATGTCGCAGGAGACGCAGTTCATCGTGATTACGCACGCTAAGCGGACCATGGAAGCCGCGCAGGCGCTATACGGCGTGACGATGCAGGAAGCCGGCGTGTCGAAGCTGGTCAGCGTGCGGTTCGATCCGGTTCCGCATGAGGCGCTGGAGGCTCCGGTAGCCGTCGCGGCGATGTAAAGGCGGGGCGTAAGAGCGCCGCGCGCCGGAATCAAATCAGCTTGATTTGATCCTTGCCCGATAGCAGGTACTTCAGATCGCCGATGGCGCAGAAAGGAGCCGAGACCGCACCCCACGCGAGAGTGGCGGGAATCGCGACCACTCCGGCGAGGGCTGCTGGGGAGAGCAGCCATCTCACCCCGCTTTGCAGCCCAGCGCGCATCCCGCGACCCAGGCGCTGCAACTGCGGCCCTTCCGAACGGCTCATGTAGACGGTTGAGAGCGCCTTGCGACCCAGCTTCACGATACTGGATCCGGTTTTAATCTGGACTTCGTCCGCGCTGATCGTGAAACAATAGCCGCTCACAGTGTCGCCCACGTCGGTCTTGATCTCCAATTGCCGGCCGTGGCTGGCGCGGCAGAGATCCCTCCACTGAACTTCGACCGGTTCAGCCGCTCGCAAGGACCAGCCGCCGGCGAAGAACATCGAAAGCATCAGGAAACTGCTGGGAAAAGTGTTTGTCATAGTACGCCCAGAATAAGGGCGCACGTCGGATTCCGGATCGAGCCTTGTTACGCTTTTTCTGCTGTCACATGCTTTAGCGTGCTCTCACATCAACCAGCGCGGCGGCGGGCTTCGATGACGCGAATGCGCGTGGCCTGCAGTTCGAGCTTCCCGGCTTCGGTGTACTCTTCGAAACTTCGCAGCACGGAGGCGTAGTTTCCAAGCCAGACCAGAAGGCGCGGATCGGTTGAGCCCCACTGTAGGTCCAGGATTTTGATGCCGCGCTCGAAGTAGTCGCGCGATTCCTCAAGGCGTCTCTCGCGCCGATAGACCTCGCCAAGGTTGGCCCAAACCTCCCCGAGCGTGGCGTTCGAGTGCATACCGTTTGAGAGTAAAGCGCTCTGCTCCAGAATCGATGCCGCGCGAAGCAGGAGCCGTTCCGCCTCTGCCCACTGTTTGCGATCGAGCAGTAGGCCCGCTTCGTCATTGAGGTCTATGGCGATTCTCGTATGGTCCGCGGAAAAATTCCGCGCATCGATGGCGAGCGCGCGATCCATCAGAGCCTCGGCTTCGCCGTAGCGATGTTCGGCCGCGAGCAGGGAACCAAGATTCATCAAGCTCGAAGCCAGATTGGGATGATTCGAGCCGAGCAACCTCTCCCAGATGGCAATGGCTTGGCGGAACGCCTCGGCGGCTTCTTTCGCGCGTCCACGCTTGGCGAGCGCGTTGCCCAGGCCATTCAACGCGGCGGCATAGTCTTCGCTGAGAGGCTGTGCGCGAAGTTTCGCCAGGGCGATGCGGTCAATCTGTTCCGAGTCGGCGAATTTTCCCTCCATGGATAGCACCACGCCGAGGTTGACCATGCATCGCAATCCATCGCGACCGTCGCTTGCGCCTTGAGCCGCGAAGGCTGCGAGAGCTTCGCGATTCAGTTTCTCAGCACGCGGCAAGTCCCCGGATTCCTGGGCCGAAACAGCGATCCCCATCAGGAGGCGGGCAGTGGGTCCATCTTCGGTCTGCGCTGCGCAGCAAGCCGCGGAGAGCAGACTAATCGCAACGAGGCGATACGTCTCCATGTCCCACAATGCCGCGAGCGGGGCGCGGCCGGGGAGTAATCAGGAGTAAGCTTCCATCCTCCTTACGGTAAGAAGTCCCATTCCGTCCAGCAGCGCTTGGAACCGCGGCTCGCCGCGTAAAGGATCGTAGAGCGGATGAATGCCGATGAGGGTCAACGGCAGTTCGCGGTTCCGAAAGGCCGTCTCCATCCAGTCGAGCGCGCAGCCAAGCTCGCCGAATCCCATGTGGACGATCGCGAAGGAGGTCGAGGGGACGTACTGCACCTGGCTGAGCTCATGCAATTCATCGAGGCGGCGCCGCGCCTCGTCCCGCCGCCCAGCCAGCGCCAGCGCATGACCTAATCCCGCGATCACGTGCGGAACGTTCGAAAAGCCGCGGGCCTTTTCGAACCAATCGATGGCTTCTAAATATTTTCCAGTGAGAGTCAAAGCGCGACCGATGCCGCTGTACGCCTTGTAAAAGTTGGCATCCATCGCCAGAAGCTGCTTGAACTCGGCCACGCAAGCTGCGTAGTCGCGCTTCAGGAGCATCAGATACGGACTGCCCTCGTGAGTGATCAGCGAAAACGGGTCCAGATCGCGCGCCCGTTGAACCTGCGGCTCGGCTTCGTCGAAGCGTCCAAACAGAGCCAGAAAATCGACCGCGAACCAGTGCCGGGCCTGCGCGAAGCTCGGATTGAGGGCGATGGCGCGGCGATACAACGCCTCGCCCTCCTCCCACTTCCAATCGAAGGTGGAACGAATCAAGGCGAGCGCCGTGGCGGCCTCGGCTGAGTCGGGATCGAGTGTCAAGGCGCGTTGCGCCGCTTGCTCGGCGCGCGGTATCGCTTCACGAGGATGCATGACGCCGTAATCGGAGAGGAGACTGTACGCATCCGCGACGCCCGCA
>Ga0335078_10009054_pt1 | contig 14769 bp, 13 predicted proteins | sample Lox_Sample_32_FD_206711 | JGI IMG/M metagenome (GOLD analysis project Ga0335078, IMG submission 206711) | Soil microbial communities from Loxahatchee National Wildlife Refuge, Florida, United States - Lox_Sample_3.2 | ecosystem: Environmental > Terrestrial > Soil > Wetlands | place: USA...
TTGGATTGGATTCGAGGGATTGCGACTCAGGCGCTAGCGACAACAACAGCAGCAGAGGCTGGAAATCGTGCGGGTTAGGGATTCGCAGACCATGAATCAGCGGCCTCCGGCGATCGAAGGCACAATCGAAATACTATCACCGTCCTTCACCGCTGTGGCTTCTTTCTGCAGATAGCGCACGTCCTCGTCGTTAAGGTAAACGTTCACAAAGGCGCGAAGCTTGCCATCGTCGGTATAGAGATGGCGGCGCAGCTCAGGATGTTGAGAGACCAGGCCGGATAAGGCGTCGCCTATGCTTCCCGCCTTGACTTCAATCGTCGGCTGTTTGCCGACGTACTGCCTCAAAGGGGTTGGAATGTGGATCTTGGGCATGCCTAGATGATGCCCCAACCAGCCGCAAGGATTCAACCACGTGGTTCTAGGCTACTTCGATCTTCTCATCCGAGAGCTTTTTGTCGTTTTCGTCCGTACCGGTCAGCTCGAACGAATTAGTATTCACCGCTTTGCCCTTTTCTACGCTGGTGATGACGTAGGAGCAGCCAATCCAGTGGGCTTCGGCAAGATCGGTTTGCGACCAGCGGGCGGGATGGTCGGGATGCGAATGATAGAAGCCCACAATATCCTCGCCGCGTTCGCGGCCCTCCCGCTGTATGCGAATCAGCTCTTTGGGGTCGATGTGATAACGGTTTCGCGGAGAATCGCTGCGGGTATTGCCGCAGCGCGCGACCGAGGCAACGATGCGCTGATCGTCATCCATCTGTCCGAGCAGCACACCACAGCATTCGTTGGGATAAGTTTCCTCGCCGTGGCGCCTCAGCGCGTCAAAGTCAGTTCTGCAGATTTTCAGCATCAAGGGTTGTTAGCCGTTAGCTTTTTGCTCTCAGCTAAAAAGCCAAGAGCTAACAGCTAAAAGCCTACTCATCCTTCTTCCCAGAATCTCTCGCTCAGATATTTGTCGCCGGAGTCGCATAGGATGGTCACAAACACGGCGCGTTGGTGTTCCTCGAGTTGGCGTGCCAGCTGCAGGCAACCGGCGACTGCAGCCGCGGCGGAAATTCCAACCAGCAAGCCTTCCTCGCGGGCCAGGCGCTTGGCCATGGCATAGGCATCTTCGGTCGCGATCCCTAGATCCGCGTCCGCGAGCGCAGGATCGTAAATCTTCGGCACAATGGCCGAAGCCATGTGCTTGGCTCCTTCGATGCCGTGAAACGGTGAATCGGGCTGCAGCGAGATGCACCGGATGCGAGGGTTCAGTTCTTTTAACCGCCGCGAGGTTCCCATGAAAGTCCCGCTGGTTCCCAACATGGAAACAAAATGCGTAATACGTCCCTCGGTTTGTTGCCAGATTTCGTTGGCTGTGCCATGGTAGTGAGCCAGCCAGTTAGCGTCGTTGGAATATTGGTCGGCATAGAAATACAAGTCGGGATGCTTGGCGGCAAGTTCGCGGGCCAGCCGGATGGCGCCGTCGGAGCCATCGGCCGGATCGGTATAAAGGATGTTGGCGCCGTACGCTTGCAGAATGCGTTTGCGTTCGACCGACACGTTCTCAGGCATGCACAGCGTAACCGGAAGACCCTGCGCAGCGCCGATCATGGCGTAGGCGATGCCGGTGTTCCCGCTGGTGGAGTCGAGCAGGGTCTTGTCCGCCGGGAATTGTCCGCTGGCACGAGCCTGGGCGACGATGTTGGCCGCGGCTCGATCCTTGACCGAGCCTCCGGGATTGAGCCACTCAGCTTTGCCGAGAATTTCTCGACCCGGGAGATTCTGCGTCAGGCGCGAAAGCCGCAGCAAAGGCGTGTTGCCGATCCGCTCCAGACTGGATTGGCCGATAGTCGGTCGTACCGCTTCGGCATGAACCGGGGGCGACGCCGGGGACGCGCTTCCGCCTGCATGTGGCATAGAACCAGACACTTGTGTGGTCCGCTTAGAGAAATTTTGCATTCAGTCAGGGCTCAACGATCGTGACCGACGTAACTGCCACAATCCGAGAAACTGCTCACGCACAACTGTTCTTTAGATTATAAGAGATGCTGTCGGGTTCCACAGAAGATACCGACACATTTGGCCGGGTGCAGCATCTAACTCTGGCAGAAGCAAAGGAAGAAATGGCAACCAACGTTGAACAGCGGACGTACGAAGATGCTTTGAACTGGTTTCGCGATCATGGCTTTGACCTGATCGAGGCCCCGGGCACGCAAGGACGCACGTTCCTCAAGAAATACAATGTTTCCGCGGCGATCCAGAAAAATGGTGCCGACGGGGTGAAGATTTTCGCCTATCCCGGCTACTTGATCGGGAGTGAAATATCCAAGCTGGTAAATAAGGGATACCAGCAGTTTCTCAAAACGGCACGCACCGAAGTGCCGGCTACTGCGGACCACCTGAAAGCTCTGCAACAATTTACCGAGGAGTTGAAAGAAGGCCTGGGCCTGCCCAGCCTGTACAACGAATCGCTGGGTACGGTCAGCGAAGCCTATCATTACGACCGAATCGAGAACCGCGACAAGCCTGCAGCTGAAAGACCCAAACGTCCCTGGGAGCGCGCAGGAATAGCGGCCGCGGCCAAGAAGAGTCGCGCGTAACCCTTGCTTTTCGGCGTCTGGCGTTCCGGATTTGATCCTCCAATTCCCCGCGCTCTTCCCAGTCACCCGCCCGGAGGTTCATTGCTACCGACAAATTTCGTAACCAGGAGTGTCCGGCAAAACCCTACGCTTGGCGATGTATAGTGTCGATAGATTTGCTCTGAACCCCTGCCTCCAGGCGAAGACAAAACGAAGGCAATCCGGGGCAGAAATGAGATATCGATGAGCAGCGCAGGCGCACAGCCATCCATCGGGACGGCGCTCGTGGTTTCAACCGACGCGGGAGCGATTGCGCAAGTGCGCGAATCGTTGCAGCAACTCGCCATGTCGAGCGAGGTGTGCGGTGAAGTATCGGCGGCGCTGCGCTTGCTGGCGCGGCAAAAGTTCGAAGCGGTTTTAGCGGACCTGACGCTGGGAGAATCGGCGACGAAGGTTTTCGAGCAGGTGCGATTATCTTCCGCCAATCGAACGGCGGTTACTTTTGCCCTGAGCACCAACGCGGAGGAGGCCGGCGCAGCCTTCAAATCGGGCTCGAATTTTGTCCTGCAGCGACCCCTCAGTACCGACGCGATCACTCAAACCTTCAAAGCTGCATACGGATTGATCGTGCGCGAGAAGCGCCGGTATTTTCGCTATCCGGTCGTGGTTCCGGCCATTATCGAACCGGAGGGTGCGTCTTCTCTGCTGGCGGGAGAGACGGTCAACGTCAGCGAGCACGGCATTGCGCTGGTGCTTCCCATTCCGCTGGCCGTCGGGGTTGAGGGCAGAGTGCAGTTTACTCTTCCGGATTTTCAATCTCCCATTGCGGCCGGTTCGCGAGTCTGCTGGAGCAACCCGAGTGGCCAGGCCGGCTTGTGCTTCTATTCCATCGCCCCCAGCGATCAATCTGAACTGCAGAACTGGCTCTCCCGGCGGCTGGAGCAGCAGTTGCCCGAATCCGTAGCTGAGAGATTCCGCCAGTCCGGCGGCCATTAAATCAGTAATTGCGCGCCGAAGAACTTTTCGCTACCCTACTCTCACAATCTTTGGGGCGTCATTCGTAGGAAGCGGTGCCTGTTCGCACAATTCACAAGGAGGGCTATCGGTATGAGCTGCCGAATTTCCGTCCTGTTTTGCCTCTTGCTTTGCACTCCAGCCTTCGCTCAAGACCATTCCATGCACAACCCGAGCCGGCCGGTCACGCTGGTGAGCGGGCTGGGGAATCTGCATCATCCCGTCTCCACCCAGAACGTCGAAGCACAGAAGTTCTTCGACCAGGGTCTTCGTTTCATTTATGCCTTCAACCATGATGAAGCCGCCCGTTCCTTTCAGCACGCGGGCGAGCTGGATCCAAAACTGGCTATGGCGTTTTGGGGAGTGGCTGAAGCAGTCGGCCCTAATTACAACGATCCGGCGAGCGATGAGCGTTTCAAGCAGGCTCACGACGCAATCCAGAAGGCCTTGGATCTGTCGGCGAGTGCCTCTCCAAGCGAGCAAGCTTATATCCAGGCCTTGGCCAAGCGTTTTCCTGGCGATCCCGGCGCCGATCGCCGCCAAGCGGCGGAGGACTACGACAATGCGATGCGTGAAGTCTCGCGAAAATATCCGGACGACCTGGATGCTGCCACGCTCTTCGCCGAAGCGGGCATGAACCTGCATCCCTGGGGGCTCTGGCATACGGACGGAACTCCCGAAGTGGGGACGGAAGAAATAATCGCGACGCTGGAGTCGGTGATTCGCCGGGACCCCAATCATCTGGGCGCGATTCACTATTACATTCATACGGTAGAAGCGTCACCCAACCCGGAGCGTGCTTTGGCGGGCGCAAACCGTCTGGCAGCGCTCGCGCCGGGCGCCGGCCACATTGTGCACATGCCGGCCCATGTCTATATCAGGACGGGCGATTACGCGGCCGCGGTGAAGACCAACGAAGAAGCGGCGGCGGTAGATCGCGCCTATATTAAAGCGACCGGTGTGCAGGGCATCTACCCGATGATGTATTACAGTCACAACCTGCACTTCATCGCCATCTGCTCGGCCATGGATGGGAATTATCCCGAAGCTAAAAAGAACGCCGAAATGCTGGCGGCGCACGTTGGGCCGCACGTAAAGGAGATGCCTCCGCTGGAAGGTTTCATGACGATCCCTATGGCAGTGGAGATTCGTTTCCACAAGTGGGAGCAGATTCTCGCTATGCCGAAGCCCGATCCGGAGATGAAGACTGCCACGGTGTTCTGGCACTTTGGCCATGGCCTGGCCCTCGCCGGTACAGGAAAAGTTGCCGAGGCAGAAGCAGAATACAAGATCGTCGCCGGAGCCGAAGCCGCCACGCCGCCGGATGTCATTTTCAATATGCCGATCAACAACAAGGCCAAAGACATCATGAAGATCGCCGAGGATGTGCTGGGCGGGGATATCGCACTGGCGAAGAAAGATCATGCCGGAGCCATCGAAAAGTTCCGCGACGCGGTCGCGATTCAGGACACGCTGAAATATGGCGAGCCTCCGGACTGGTTCTTTCCGGTGCGCGAGTCATTAGGCGCGGCCCTGTTGATCAACGGGGATGCGCCGGGCGCGGAAAAGATATTTCGCGAAGATCTCGATCGCAATCCCCGGAATCCGCGTTCCCTCTTCGGGCTGCACGAGGCTTTGAAGGCGCAGGGACGCGACCACGATGCCGGATTCATACAGGACGAGTTCCGCAATTCATGGAAGGGCGGTCAGGAGTTGAAGGTCGAAGACCTGGTCTAGGGTCGGCAACTTTTTTGTCATTCCGGGGAGCGCGGCGACGAGGAATCTGCTGTTTGCCCGTCAGTTCTACGCCTTGGGACGTAACCGCGTAGCTGCATTGGGCAGAATACAGGCATGGGACGCATCCTTCAGAGCGACACCGAGGGCTGCGCCCAGCGCCGCAAGCTGCTCTGCGTTCATCAACCCTTGCAGTCCCTCAAAAAGCTGACGCTCTTCTTTCCGGATATGTTGCGCCAGAGTCTCAATGAAAACTTGTAAGCTTTGTGGTTCAAAGCTGCGAGACGCCGCACGTCCAAAAAACTCCCGAAGAGCCATATGCTCGGATAGTAACTCCTGCACCAGGCCCGCAAGATTGGGAAACTGGGCCGCGGCCGGGAACAATTCCTTCTCCTCCGCCGCAAAATGAAACACAATCTCCTGCTCGAACTGCTGTTGGATCTCCGCTTGCCAGGCTTCGATATCCACATCGCCAGCTTGCAGCGCACGATCCAGGCGCACGCACATGGCCAGCGCATGTTGGTGCTGATGTGAAAGTGGAATGAGATTCTTGTCCCGGAGCATACGGCTATTATCCGTCGAAGGCATCCTGCGCAGGAAGGATTTAGTTGTTACACAAGCCGGCCCAAGTGCCTGCCAAGCTCCCCTATAATATGCAGTGAGTGCTCTACTTGCGCCAGTCCTTGCATTCTTTGCGGTTCAAGATGTTGCCTTGTGCCCAGGTCTTAAGCCGCAAAGTGCATCAAGACTCCGCGAAGCACGCAGAGAACCGGCGCAGCTGGATTAGAAAGCTGCCCCCATCCTTCGATGGCCACCGCGACTAAAAGCATCACTAAGGAAATCGAGTCCCTCCGCGACAAGATTCGGCATCATGAGTACCGCTACTACGTGCTCGATGACCCGGAGATCACCGATGCTCAATTCGACAAGCTCATGGAGCAACTGAAGCTTCTTGAATCGGAGCATCCTGAGCTCGTCACGCCGGACTCTCCCACGCAGCGGGTTGGGGGCAAGCCTCGCGAAGGATTTGTCAAGGCGCCGCACTCCTCGCCCATGCTTTCGCTCGACAATACCTACAACGTGGAAGACCTGCGCAACTGGGAACGGCGGGTGCATGAGCTGAGCGGCCGCAAAGACATTGAATACGTTTGCGAGCTGAAGCTCGACGGCATGTCGCTGGCGTTGCACTATGAAAACGGCCACCTGGCACGGGGGATCACGCGGGGCGACGGCACCATCGGCGAAGATGTAACGCTCAATGTGCGAACGGTGCGGTCGATTCCGCTTTCTATTCCTCGAGACAGACTGAAGGCCGCGGGCATCCCGTCCGATTTTGAGGTTCGCGGGGAAATGCTGATGCCGCTCGCAGCGTTCGGAAAGATGAACGCGGAGCGCGAAGAAAAAGGCCTGCCCGTGTTTGCCAACCCGCGGAATGCAACGGCTGGAACAGTGCGCCAGCTCGAACCCAGCATTACCGCTCAGCGGCGGCTGGATTATTTCGCCTACATGCTGCTGAAAGATGGGCGCGCGTATTTCGGCCGCCACTGGGAGACGTTAAACGCCCTCGATGCCTCCGGTTTCAAGGTCAACCAGAGCCGCAAGCTGGCGAGCTCGTTTGCGGAAGTGTGGGATTTCATCGAAAGGGAAGAGGTCAAGCGCGAGAAGCTGCCTTATGAAATCGACGGCATCGTGGTTAAAGTCGATAGCACCGCGCTGCAGAACGAGCTGGGATATACGGGGAAGGCGCCGCGTTGGGCCATCGCCTACAAATATGCGGCGCGGGCGGGGATAACCAAGATTGAAGCGATCCGGGTGCAGGTGGGGCGCACCGGGAAACTAACGCCAGTGGCTATGTTGCAGCCAGTTCCCATCGGCGGCACCACGGTGCGCAATGCCACCCTGCACAACATGGATGAGATCGAGCGCCTGGGCGTGAAGATCGGGGACTGGGTCGAAGTGGAACGTGGCGGCGACGTCATACCCAAGGTCACGCGCGTGGTGCACGACAAGGACCATCCCCGCGGCCGTGAGTCGTTTCACATGCCAGACAAGTGTCCCGTCTGCGGTACCCACGTCGTTCGCACCGAAGGAGAGGTGGATTACCGCTGCGTGAACGCCAACTGCCCCGCCAAATTGCGTGAGAGTATCCTGCATTTTGCCTCGCGCGGTGTCATGAATATCGAAGGCATGGGCGACGCCATGGTGAGTCAACTCACCGACCGGGGCCTGGTAAAAAACGTTGCCGATATCTACAAACTGACCAAAGCTGACTTGGTGTCGTTGGAGCGCATGGGCGACAAGTCGGCGCAGAATGTCCTTGATGAGATCGACAATTCGAAAAAGCTGCCTCTGGAACGCTTGATCTACGGACTGGGCATCCGCTTTGTGGGCGAGCGTACCGCGCAATTCCTGGCTGAGCACTTTGGATCAATGGATGCGTTCATGGCGGCAACTGAAGAAGAACTTCAAGCGGTGAACGAAGTTGGTCCGCGAATCGCGCAAAGTATCGCCGAATTCTTCGCTGAGGCCAAGAACCGGGAGTTAGTGAAGAAATTGCGCGAGGCGGGCCTGACCTTCTCGGGCAAGAAGAAAGAGCGGGGCACCAAACTGGCGGGAAAGACCTTCGTGCTGACCGGTACGCTCCAACGTTACTCGCGGGACCAAGCCAAGAAGATGCTCGAAGATGCCGGCGGGCGGGTCTCGGGCTCAGTCAGCAAGAAAACCGACTACGTGATTGCTGGCAGCGACGCCGGTTCCAAGTTGGACAAAGCGAAAGAACTGGGCATACCGGTGATCGACGAAAAGGAGATGGGCGACCTACTGGGCTTCTAGCGACTCCGGTGTTGTCTCACATTTCACAACTGTTGACATTCTCTTGACAATTTATTGACAAATCCAGTGTGGGGTCAGGCTAGGGTAAGGGCGTCTGTGTCTGCGAGGTTGGGGTCAGCGCTATCATCAGTACCTCCGCCTTCATAACGCGCACCGGGAGAACATCAGTCGCTCCTGAATTGCGGACACAGGTGTAAGGGCGCATTGGGAGCATCGTGGCTCGAAAGAGCGCCGATTATGCGTCCGCTGTCGCGGCGTCTCTCCTGGGGGAGACTCTAGCCCTTCAACTCTCTCAGGATGACGCCGGCGATTGCAGCGCCGCTTTGATTCTTCCGTAAGTTACATCGAGCGTCTCCGGCAGCACCCTGGTTTCACCCACCACGGAAACGAAGTTGGCATCCGCCACCCAGCGTGGCAGCTCGTGCATGTGAATATGTCCCGCCACTCCTGCGCCGGCTGCCTTGCCGATATTCATCCCCAGGTTGATTCCGTCCGGACTGTAGAGCTGCCGCAGGACCTGTTCCATCCGCTGCGAAAGATCCATCATTTCGTGCGCCGCATCCGCCGGCAGCTTCTGTAATTCATCGAGGTGGGCGAAGGGCACAATCATGACGTGGCCGGGGCTATAGGGATAGGCGTTCAGCACGATATAGCAGGATTGCCCGCGGTACACGATGTGGGCCGCGGCGTCGTCTCCCAGCTTGGGAAGATCGCAGAAGATACAGCCGGAAGTCTTCTGTGTCCCGCTGACATAAGCGTACCGCCAAGGGGTCCAAAGGTAGTCCATCGCAGGGCAGAGTAGCAGATGAGGGGAAGTTTCGGAACCACAGGTGACAGCGGGTGCTAAAGTTCTTGCCCGGTATCCGTTTGCCGGGCAGAAGAAACGCCTTGGGGCACTTGCCCTCGCCACAAAGCTTAAACGCCATGTGCGCAACCATATGATCCCGCACTGCGACTGGGAGGCGAGACCAGGTTTCAATTTGCGGCATTCTTCGCCAGACACGAAACGCCCCAGTTCGTCACCCAGCCTTTTTACCTGCTCTGGATCGCCGGCTGCGCGGAAGGGTTCGGCCAACTGAGAAAATGCTTTCTCCTTTTGCTGGTCAACTTCGATGCCCTTTCGAGGATGCCGGCGTACTAACGTGGAACTCCAACTTCGTGGTAATCGTCAGATTTGACAAGAGACATCAACTAGTTTTGCATTCGAAACCCTCGAGCCAGAGGGCTAAGTCATTTTTTTAACACCCCTTTAACCCAGCTCATTTATTCTCAGATTGGGGTTTGACACTGTTTACGAGCGGTTGCTATAGTCGAAGGGTTCCCTTTTTGGACGCGGGTTCAGCTTAGAAACGTCCGACCGCTGGGATAGTTCAGTCCGTTCGCCAGAGCGGACTCCACATAACCTAAGACTCACGCCAGCTGTCCGCTAGGTAGCTCCCGCATCCTTCGCACGCGCTGTGCGATTACAGAGAGGCCATGACCTTGTCCGACGATAACAGCACTCCCACCATCGATTCCGCCACCTCCACCTTAACCGAGCAGAGCCCGGAGGCTCCTCAGAGCCTGGCCGCGGAGGAAGCGGCTTCCGAATCGCTGCCCATGCCGCAGCAGGACAACCGGCCGGCGCCGGCTGAGGATTTCGCTTCAGCTCTGGAAAGCTTCACCACGGAAACGGAAGAAGCCGACGACCGCGTCCTCAAGGGCACGGTGCTGAAGCTTACGCCGACGCACGTGGTGGTGGATATCGGCGCCAAATCGGAGGGAATGCTGCCGCTGGCCGAAGTTCTGGATCACGAAGGCAAACCCCGTTTCCAGCCGGGCGACGAAATCGACGTGATGCGGGAAAAGGGCGAGACGGAAGAAGGCTACATCAATCTTTCGCATCAGAAAGCGCATCGCCTGCGCGCCTGGGATGAAATTGAGAAAGCGCACAACGAGAAGAAACCAGTCGAGGCGATTGTGGTGGAACGTATCAAGGGCGGGCTGACGGTGGACATCATGGGAGTGCGGGCATTTCTGCCTGGTTCTCAGGCCGACCTTAGACCCACTCGCAATCTTGACGCAGTGAAAGGCCAGAAGCTGGAAGTTGCCATCCTCAAGCTGAACAAGAAGCGCGGCAACGTGGTGGTTTCCCGAAAGCAGGTATTGGAGGAAGAACAGAGCGAGAAGCGTTCCAAGACTCTGGAGCACCTGGAAGAGGGTGGAATCCTTACCGGCGTGGTCAAGAATCTTACCGACTACGGAGCTTTTGTCGATCTCGGCGGCATCGACGGACTGCTGCATATTACCGATATGTCGTGGGGACGGCTTACCCATCCTCGGGACCTGGTCAACGTCGGCGACCAGATTCAGGTGAAGGTGCTGAAGTTCGATAAAGAGAAGCAGCGCGTGTCGCTTGGCTTTAAGCAGCTGACTCCCGATCCCTGGCTGGACGCGGAACATCGTTACCCGGTGGGCGCGCACGTCAACGGGCGCGTGATCAGTGTGACCGATTACGGAGCCTTCGTGGAGTTGGAACAGGGTATCGAAGGGCTGGTTCATGTGAGCGAGATGACCTGGTCGAAGCGCATGAAGCATCCCTCCAAGCTGGTTAATGTCGGCGACCAGGTGGAATGCGTGGTTTTGAACGTCAATCCTCAGGAGCGGCGGATTTCCCTGGGCATGCGGCAACTCGCTGCCAATCCCTGGGATGCTCTTCACGAGAAGTACCCGGTGGGAGCGAAGGTGGAAGGTCGCGTACGCAACCTTACCGATTTTGGTGCATTCATCGAAATCGAAGATGGTATCGATGGCCTGGTGCACGTCAGCAATCTCAGCTGGACCAAGCGGGTGAAACATCCCTCCGAAGTGCTGAAGAAAGGCGACCGCGTGAAGGCAGTCATTCTGGCCATTGAACCTGAAAAGCGCAGGTTATCGCTGGGAGTGAAGCAGCTGCAACCCGACGTATGGGAGACGTTCTTTGAGCAGCACCACATTGGCGACATTCTGCGGGGAAAAGTGTTGCGCGTGGCCAGCTTCGGAGCGTTTGTAGAGATCGCGGAAGGCATCGAGGGCCTGTGCCACAATTCGGAAGCAGTGGATGGAAACGGTCAGCCCTTGACGATGGAGCCGGGCTTCGAACACGATTTCAAAATCATCAAGATGAATCAGGAAGAGAAAAAAGTTGGGCTCAGCATCAAAGCGGTGGGAGAAGAAGCTTCCCGCTCCGAAGTGGAGGCCTACAAGCATCCCGCCGCCAGCACCGGAGGCTCGACCATCGGCGATTTGATCACCTGGAAACGCGCCGGCAACGAGAACAACTAAGCGATCCGACCAGAAATTTCTCCTTGGGCAGAGCGAGGACTTTGGTAATCTCAACGCGGGCGTCTTTACCTGAAAGCCATTGATCCTGCGTCTTCTACGTCTTATTCGGCTGGCGTTCTGGCGCGCGTTTGAACATGACGCGTTCGCTGTAGCCAAAGCTTCGGCTTACTCCTCCATCCTCACCTTTTTCCCCGGATTGTTGTTGATTGGCTCGCTGTTGGCCACTTCACGCAAGACCCAGGCCTACCTTCGCGAGATTTCCTACGCCGTGGGCCGAATCCTCCCCGCCGGCAGCAATACGGCGCTGGCATATCTGAAGGGAACATCATTACAGCGACCGTTGGGAGTTTTGGTCAGCGCGGCCTTGATTACTCTGTGGACTGGCTCCGGCGTCATGATTTCCTGGATGGAAGGATTCCGGAACGCCTACCAGCTCCCCAAAATCTGGGGACTGGTAAAAGAGCGCATGATCGCATTTTCGCTGGTCATTCTGGCTGGAACTCCTCTGACTTTTGCCACCGTGCTGGTCGCTTTCGGAAGCAGGATTGAGACCCGCATCCTTTTCGAACTCGGTCACGAGTTTGGTTTCTACATTCTGCTGATGTGGAGCGCGATCCGCTGGTTGATCGCTACTCTGACTAGTATTGCGGTGATCGCGCTGATTTATCACAATGCTGTGCCCCGCACTCAGCCCTGGCACAGCGTGTTGCCGGGCGCGACGCTGGCTACCGTTTTATGGTTCGCGGCCACCCTGCTGTTCGGCTGGTATTTGCAGAACTACGCCGATTACAGCCTGATTTATGGTTCGCTTGGCGTTGGCATTGCGCTCCTGGTCTGGATGTACATGATCTCGCTGGTGGTTTTGGTGGGCGCCGAATTCAACGCCATGCTCTTTCCGCGCGCCTTTCTGGGGAAAGAGCTGAAGGAAATGCCGGCCCCTCGGTTGAGTACTTACACCGGGTCGTAAAGCGGTTTCTTGTTACCACGGAGCTGTAGGGTTGCGGAGCAATTCGCGTGTGTGCGTTCCGAATCTGGAGTTTCGCCGATCATGAGTTCGGGGACAAGCATTGGATAAAAAGTTTCATCGCAACGGCCCGGCGCCGCGCATTGATTCATCGCGTCTGCGGCGCGCCAAAATCATCTGTACCGTCGGTCCCTCCTGCAATTCTGAAATCGTTCTTCGGGACTTGATGCGGCGCGGTATGGACGTGGCACGGCTGAATTTCTCCCACGGCTCTCACGCCGAACACGGAAAGGCTTTCGAGCGGCTGCGCCGGGCGGCGGAAAAGCAGAATCGCACCATATGCATTCTGCAGGACTTGCAGGGTCCCAAGATTCGCACCGGGGCATTGCAGGGGCATGCGCCGGTCATGCTCGAGGCGGGATCACGGGTTACCATCACTTCGCGAAATGTTGAAGGAACCGCGGCCCTGATCTCGACCACCTTTCACGGACTGGCGGATGAGATAGAGCCCGGCGCCCGTATCCTGCTCTCCGATGGCCTGATTGAACTGCGCGTGCTCGGAGTCAAGGGCGGAGACGTACGATGCGAAGTGGTGAATGGTGGCTTGTTGGGAGAACATAAGGGAATCAATCTCCCCGGTATAGCGCTTTCCATTCCTGCTTTGACGGAGAAAGACCGCGCCGACCTGGAATTTGGGCTGAAACTCGGAGTCGACCTGGTGGCGGTTTCCTTCGTGCGATCCGCCGCTGACGTTGGCCTTGTGAAGCGGCTGATTGCGAGTCGTGGCAGCGATGTTCCGGTGATTGCCAAGCTGGAAAAGCCGCAAGCGCTGGAAAATCTGGAGGAGATTTACCAGGCCGCCGACGGTGTCATGGTAGCGCGCGGTGATCTGGGGGTGGAGATGCCGCCCGAGAAAGTTCCGGTGATCCAGAAACATGTCATTCGCCGATCGGCGCAATGGCGGAAGCCGGTGATTATCGCCACCCAAATGCTTGAATCCATGATTGAGAATCCGCGTCCCACCCGGGCTGAGGCCAGCGACGTGGCCAACGCGATTTTCGACGGCACGGATGCGGTCATGCTGTCGGCTGAAACAGCGAGCGGCCGCTATCCGCGAGAGGCTGTAGCCATGATGGCCAGGATCATCGTGGAGGCGGAGGAAAATCTGCCCGATTTCAGTCCGCCCCGGCGCCGGCGGGACCGGCACTCGCTGACCGTCGCCGAGGCCATTTGCGAATCTGTTTCTCATGCTGCTGAGGACTTGCACATGGGCGCTATCGCCGTGTTTACGGAGAGCGGAAACACCGCGCGGATGATCTCTAAGTACCGCCCCAAAGCGCACATTTACGCCTTCAGTCAGGCCTCGGCAGTGTGCAACCGGATGAATCTGTTTTGGGGAGTCCATCCCGTGCTGCATCCCCAGGCGCACAATGCCGACGGCATGGTTGCAGCGGCGGAACTGGAGCTGCTGCGCCGCCGGCGGATCAAGATTTCAGATGTCCTGGGCGTGGTGGCGGGAACCAAGATGTCATCCGGATCGACCAACTTCATGCGGTTGCATCGCGTGAGTGAAGAGGACACGCGGGTAGCGGCGTCGGGCCGAAAACGGCGCGCAGCTCGCGGCCGAAGAGAAGCTTGAGCAATGGCGAAGGAGATATTTTCGATTGCGGTCTACGAACCCTTGCCGGGGAGCGAGGCGGCATCACTGGCAACCATCCAGGATCTGGCGGCGGCACTGTCTAAGGGAGGGTACAGCCGGGATTTGCTCTATCGAGACGCCAAGCCCTCGGGCGAATACGTGCTGCTGAGATACTGGAAGTCCGAGGAAGCGCGGCAGGCTGCTCTGGAGGATCCCGAAGTGCTCCGTTGCTGGGCTAAACTCGCGCAGGAAATACGGACAGTGAAAGTGTTCGAGACTTTGGAAGACGCGCTGAATCGATGATATGACATCCTCTAACCACGTCGAGGTTTTCACTGACGCATCGGCCGATCCTCTGGTGCGCGGATTTCTGCATCGTCCCTCCCAACCTTTGCAAGACGGGTTGGTGTTGACTCACGGGGCGGGAGGAAACTGCAAAGGGCCTCTGCTGGTGGCTCTGGCTGAGGCGTTTGCGGAGGCCGGGATGACGGTATTGCGTTGCGATTTGCCTTTCCGCCAGTTCCGCTCCTTTGGTCCTCCCCGACCCGGCCAGGCGGCAAGAGATCGCCAGGGCCTGAAAACCGCCGCGGCGGCAGTCCGGAAGCTGGTTCGAGGCCGGATTTTCCTGGGTGGCCATTCCTACGGAGGCCGCCAGGCGAGCATTCTTAGCGCCGGGGAACCGAACCTCGTCCAGGGTCTTTTATTGTCCTCTTATCCGTTGC
>Ga0335078_10009055_pt1 | contig 14769 bp, 9 predicted proteins | sample Lox_Sample_32_FD_206711 | JGI IMG/M metagenome (GOLD analysis project Ga0335078, IMG submission 206711) | Soil microbial communities from Loxahatchee National Wildlife Refuge, Florida, United States - Lox_Sample_3.2 | ecosystem: Environmental > Terrestrial > Soil > Wetlands | place: USA: Florida...
ATGCCGCGCTGGTAGAACGGCCAGAGATGCTGATCGAGATGTCCGGGGTTGAAGGAGTCCCAGGTATTCTGCTCCGTCAGCACCGACAGGTGGATGAACCAGTACGCCTGCAGCGCTTCGTGAAAGTCGCGGGGAGCGTGGGCCGGAACGTGGCGGCAGACCTCGCTGATCTTTTCGAGCTCGGCCTTGCGCGTCGCGTCCGGTTCCTCCGCGGCCATGCGCGCGGCCAGGTCGGCATGGCGCTCGGCGAAGCGCATCACCGCGCCCGCCGCCGCCGACATGGCTTTCAGCTCCTGCTCCTTGGCATATGCCTGCGGATCGTTGATGAAGTCGAGCTGCGCCAGCGCCGTTTCGACTTCCTGCTGCAGATCGAGCAGCCCTTTGCGATAGATCACGTCCCCCAGCACTGTGTGCCCGGGCGATCGCTGCTCCATGAACTCGGTGTAGATTCCGGCTTCGTAGGCGTCCTTCCACGCCGGCGTCATTTCCGCGAAGATCCGGTCCCGCATGCTGTGGCCTTTCCAGAAGGGGATGATTTCTTCCTCCTGGACTTTTCGGGCTTCGCCGCTCACGCAGAACGAAATCTTCTCGCGGGTGTGCAGAATCTCGAAATCTTCGAGCGAGTGGCAGCAGATCTCGGGATACGTCGGCGCGCTCTTGGGCGCGGGCCCGCGCTCGCCGACGATCAGCTCTTCCGGTCCAATATAGATCGTGCGCCGTTCGAGGATATAAGCCAGCATGCCCGCCCGCAGCATCGGCGCCGATAGCGGTCCGGCCTGGCGGTAGAATTCCGTGACCAGCCGTCCGCGCTCGATGGTAAGCCAGGGCGCGGCATCCAAGCTGGCCTGGCGCAGTCTGGCGACTCGTTCCGTCATTTTTCTTATCCTCCAATGTGAACTGTAAGGCCGGTTTTGGCGAGCACGCTCTGGAAGTGCGCCATCCTCTCCGGCGGCGGCTCCGATATTCCGGCGGCCCGATAAGGCCAGCCGAGCCGTTGATATTTCTCCAAACCGATGCGATGAAACGGCAGCAACTCCACCATGGAAACCCGCAAACCGGACAAATAGTCCGCGAACCGTGCGATTTCGGCTTCGGAATCATTGACGCCGGGCACCACGGGAATGCGCACCACCAACCGATGTCCGGCGGACACGAGCGCTTCCAGGTTGCTTAGGATCACGCGGTTGGATACGCCGGTATATCGCCGATGCGCCTCGTCGTCCATGAGCTTCAGGTCGAAGAAGACCATGTCCGCGGCGCACGCGAAACGCACAAAGGTCGGAGGCGGCGACAGCCCGCAGGTTTCGACGGCGGTGGGGATTGCCCGATCCCGGCAGGCGTTGAGGAAATCGATGGCAAACGCGGCTTGGCTGGCCGGCTCGCCGCCGGATAAGGTAACACCGCCTCCCGATTCGTCGAAAAAGACGAGATCCTTTTCGACCTCGGCAAGCAATTCCGCGACCGTTACGCGCCTTCCGGCCAGGCGGCGGGCTTCGGCGACGCAGGCTTCGGCGCATTTTCCGCAGTGCGCGCAGTGGTCGCCGGTGCGCACCAAACCGCCGGTGTCGCTGAGGTTGTGGTTGGGACACGCCGAAATGCAGTCGCCGCAATGCCGGCAGCGCTCCTCGTAGTACAGGATGTCGGGGCGAAAACTCTGGCTTTCAGGGTTGTGGCACCACCAGCAGGAAAGCGGACAACCTTTGAAGAAGACGGTTGTGCGTATACCGGGGCCGTCATGAGTAGAGAAACGCTGAATGTTGAAAATCGCAGCAGTTCCCGGCATTTTAGGTATCGGAGGCCTTAAAATCTGTAATCTTTAATATCGCACGCTGCAAGCGGTTTCACAAGGTAGTACTCCTGCAACCGATTGAGGGAAAACGCCGCGAAGTTTCCTTCTCTTCTCGATCTGCTCTGCCGATATGAATAGCGTGACAACTCGGCCCCGAACTTGGAGCCGGCTATTTGTGTGCCTGCTGTGCGCACTACCGGTGTTGGGCCAGCATTGGACCTTCCAGACCTACGGCTCCGAACAGGGTCTGACGAATCTCACCATCCTGGCTTTGCAACAGGATCCCCAGGGGTTTATTTGGGTAGGCACCGAGGGAGGACTGTTCCGTTACGACGGCGATCGCTTCCGTCTCTTTCGCCCGGAGCGGCCAGGCCGATCGGGTGACGTAATCTGCCTGTACCGGTCGTCCGACGGCCAGTTGTGGGCCGGTTCCCTCGCCGGAGTGTTCCGCTGGAACGGACAAGCTTTTGTGTCGATCCCGGGCTTGCAGCATCTGGAGCTGGAGAATCGGGGATCCCTCGCGGACGACGGGTCGAGTCTCTATGTAGCGACAGCCGCCGGCGTTCACGCCACGAGCTTGCGGGGAGATGGACCGGTTCGCGTGATCTCGGCCAAGCCGTCGGGCGCGGTATTCGCCTCTCGCGACGGAACGCTCTGGTACAGTTGCGGCAGCCTGCTGTGTTCGAGCCGCGGCGGCGTGGAACGCGAATGGACGGAATCGAGCGGCGTGGAAGGCGGCGCCTGGCGGAATATTCTCGAGGATTCGGCGGGACGCGTCTGGATTCGTTCCACCGAAGCGGTCCTGCTGAAGAATCCCGGGTCCGATCGCTTCCACCCGGTTCCCCAGGCTCAAAGGCTGTATTCCACCCGTCCGCCCGTGTTCGTCGCCGGACGCTCCGGCCAGGTCATGATTCCCCATACCGGCGGCTTGATGGTGTGCGACGGAGACCGGTGCGCGAATAACGGTCCCGAGACCGGCTTGGGCAAGACGGAAGTTTACACCGCCGCTCTCGATCGCGAGGGCTCACTCTGGATCGGCTACGGAGGGCACGGACTGGCGCGCCGGCTGGGCGGCGATCAATGGCAGAGCTTCGGCGAGATCGAGGGGCTTACCGATCCCGCGATCTGGCGGATTGTCCGCGATTCCTCCGGCAATCTGTGGATCGGCACGAACCAGGGCCTGTTTCAGGGCAGGCAGGAGAACGGGCGCTGGAAGTTCCAGCGAAGCGACGCTTTCGGCGCGATCACCATATACGGGCTGCTTTCAGCGTCCGATGGCTCGCTCTGGGTCGGGGAGCACCAGGCGCAGACCGAGGGATTGATTCGCTATTTCCCCAAGACCGGCAAAAAAGTGGCGTACGCTCCGCCTTATGTAAAGCCGCATCTTCGAGTGGGCCAGTTGTACCAGGATGAGGACGGCGCTATCTGGGTTGCCACGCCCAGCCGCGCGCTGCGCCTCAGGCCCGGCGCTACCCGGTTGGAAGCGTTCCCGACCCCGATGGATGGTGCGGTTGTCGACGATATCATGACTCGCGGTCACGACATTTTCATCGCCGGACGGAAGGGCTTGTATATCCAGCGGGGTGGGCAAACGCGCCTGCTCACCGCCGCCGACGGATTGAAGGATGCCCACGTGCAATCCGTGATCCCCGGTCCGGGCGGCGAGTTGTGGATCACCTACTTCTCCTCGTCCGGCATCACGCGCATCGATTTCACCGGCGAGAAGGTACGGATGCGTCATTTCACGACGGAAAACGGTCTTCCGGGGAACGTGGTGTACTCGCAGTTCTTCGACGCGCGGGGGCGGCACTGGATTGCCACCGACAACGGAGTGGCCATCCTCGAGGGCGATCGCTGGATCACCTACGACACCTCCGATGGCCTGGTGTGGAATGACTGCAATGCCCACGCATTTCTGGCGGAGCCCGACGGCACGGTCTGGATCGGAACCAGCGACGGGTTGGCCCGCTACGCGCCCGCGCCGCCCCGGCCGGAGGTTCCCGCCGCGGCCCTGATTACGGCTCTGCTGCGCAACGATGCGCCGGCGCAGAGCCGGGATTTCGACGCCGGCACGCACGTCCTGACGCTGCGGTTCACAATGCTCTCCTACGAGCGGCAAACCAAATTCCGTTACCGCCTTTCCTCCTCCAAACCATGGATAGAGACGAAGACGCACGAGGTGCGGTTCGACGAACTTCCGCCCGGAAGCTACCGCTTCGAGGTTCAGGGGCAGACTCCTTCCGGCGGCTGGAGCCAGCCGGCGGCCATGGCGTTCCGCCTGCGCGGCCCCTGGTTCCAATCGGCGGCCTTTCAACTGGCCACATTGATGGTGGGGGTCGGGATGGTCTGGTTCTGGCTGCACGAGCGCGAGCGGCGCCAGCGGGACGTCCAGCATGAGTTGGAGGCTGCCGTGGCGGCCCGCACCAGCGATCTGGAAGCGGCCACGGTGCGCGCCGAAGAGGCCAGCCGGGCCAAGAGCGAATTCCTGGCCAACATGAGTCATGAGATTCGCACTCCCATGAATGGCGTCCTCGGGATGACCGCTCTTCTGCTGGAGACGGAGCTCAATCCCGAGCAACTCGGCTATGCCAGCCTGGTGAAATCGTCGGCCGAGTCGCTGTTGACGGTGATCAGCGACATCCTCGACTTCTCCAAGATCGAAGCCGGCAAGCTGGAGCTGGAATCGGTGGAGTTCAAGCTGCGCGATACTCTCTCGCCGGTGCTCAAAACCCTGGCGTTGCGGGCGCAGCAGAAGAACCTCGAACTGACCTGCGACATCCACCCCGATGTCCCGGACAATCTGGTGGGAGATCCCGGGCGCGTGCGGCAGATTATCGTCAACCTGCTGGGGAATGCGATTAAATTCACCGAGCGGGGTGAGGTCGGGCTGGAAGCCGCGGTGGAGATGAGCGCTCCGGGGCGCGTGGGCGTTCATTTCGCGGTTTGCGACACCGGAATCGGCATCGCGCCGCCGAAACAAAGGGTCATTTTCGAAGCCTTCTCGCAGGCCGATGGCTCCACGGGCCGCAAGTTCGGCGGCACCGGGTTGGGACTGACGATCTCCAAGCGGCTGGTGGAAATGATGGGCGGCGGCATCTGGGTGGAAAGCATCGTCGGCGAGGGAAGCTGCTTTCACTTTACCGCCGCGTTCGATCTCGGCAAGGCGCCGGACACGGTCCGAATGAACTGCGAGGCGCTCGCCGGCGTCCCGGTGCTGGTGGTGGACGACAATGCCACCTGCCGCCGCGTTCTGGGCGGGATCTTGAGCAGCCGCGGCCTGAAGGCCACCATGGCGGCGACCGCGGCGGAAGCATTGGAGCTTCTGCAGCAGCCCGGCAGTTCCTTCCGGGTGGTCGTAGCCGATTTTCATCTGCCCGACATGGACGGCTTCAACCTGGCAAAACAGCTTCGTGAATCCAGCTCGCCGTCGCGCAACTCCGGCGTGATCCTCCTGGTTCCGGTCGGCTATCGTGTGGACGGCGTGCGCTCGATGGAATCGGGAGTGGCCGCCTGCCTTACCAAGCCGGTCTGCGAGACGGAGCTGCTGGACACCATGGCACGGACTCTTCGGCCATTCGCTTCCGCCGATCTGAAGACGGAGATGCCCCGGATGGCCGCGGCGGATGCGCGAAGGTTGCGCATTCTGCTGGCCGAAGACAACCCGGTGAACCAGAAGGTGACGTCGCGCCTGCTGGAAAAATGGGGACATCGGGTCACCATTGCTTCCAACGGGCGGGAGGCGCTCGAAATTCTCGGACGGGATGCCTTCGACGTGGTGTTGATGGACGTGCAGATGCCGGACATGGACGGATTCGAAACCACCGCGTCGATTCGCGCCGGCGAGGAGCAAACCGGGCGGCACATGATCATCGTGGCCATGACCGCGCATGCGATGCAAGGCGACCGCGAGCGCTGCCTCGCCGCGGGAATGGACAGCTATCTCGCCAAACCGGTGAAGCCGGTGGCGCTGCGCCAGTTGCTGGAGAGCCTGCCGTCGCGCGCGTCCATCGAGATACCCTCGGAACCCCAACAGCCCGTGGTTCTGTGAAGCCGGCCCTCACTTGTTCTTGAAGAACTGTCCGATCGCCCGCGTCGCCTGGCGGATACGGTGATCGTTCTCCACCAGCGCGAAGCGCACATGTCCTTCGCCCATGGGGCCGAAACCGACGCCTGGAGATACGGCTACCAGCGCTTTTTCCAGCAGCAGTTTGGAGAACTCCAGCGATCCCATGGCGCGGAAACGTTCCGGAATCGGCGCCCAGACGAACATGGAGCCGCGCGGTTTCTCCACCGGCCATCCGGCGCGATGCAGCCCCTGGATCAGGATATCCCGGCGCTTCTGGTAAATCGCGCAGATCTTTCGCGTGTCCTCCTCGCATTCGCGCAGCGCGATGATGGAGGCGATCTGCACCGGCTGAAAGACGCCGTAATCCAGGTAACTCTTGATCCGGCCCAAGGCCGCGATCATGCGCGCATTGCCCACGCAGAACCCCACGCGCCATCCGGCCATGTTGTAGCTTTTCGACATCGAGAAGATCTCGACGGCGACTTCCTTGGCTCCGTCAACCTGAAGAATACTGGGCGGCTTGTAGCCGTCGAACCCGAGATCGGCGTAGGCGAAGTCGTGAATGATGCGCGTGCCGTGCAGCGCGGCCAGGCGCACAATCTCGCGGAAGAAATCCAGCTCCACGCAGGTGGTGGTGGGGTTGTGCGGGAAGGAGATCAGCAGGAATTTCGGCTTTTGCGCCGAAGTGCGGTACAGATCCTCAAGCCGGTTGAGGAACGTGGCGGCATCCGGCATGGGCAGCATGCAGGCATGGCCCTCGGCCATGATGACGCCGTACTGATGGATGGGATAGGCCGGGTTGGGGGAGACGACGGCGTCGCCGGGGCCGACGGTGGCGAACAACAGGTGCGCCAGGGCGTCCTTGGCGCCGATGGTGACGATGGCCTCACGGTCGTAATCGAGCTCGACGCCGTAGTTGGCCTGGTAGCGCCGCGTGATTTCTTCGCGCAGCCTGGGAATTCCGCGCGATTGCGAGTAACGGTGATTCTTCGCATTGCGGGCCGCTTCGATGAGCTTATTGACGATGACCCGCGGCGTGGCGCCATCGGGATTTCCCATGCCGAGATCGATGACGTCGATCTGCGCGGCGCGGGCTTTGGCGCGCATTTCATTGATGACCGCGAACACATAAGGGGGCAATTTCTGGATACGGTAAAACTCGTCGGAAATTTCGGGCATTGAACCCATTCTACTGTGCGCGATAATGAAGATTCCCCCAAGAAATGTCTTTGGTTTCCCAACTCAGTTTTGCGTTCGACGACGGTGTCAGGGGGCGCGGCCGGCGCCTCTGGGAGTCGGCCTCGGTGCGCGTGAAGGATGCGGGGCCGAGCCACGTGCATGCCCAGGTGATGGGCGGCAGCATCTACAACGTGCGCCTCACTTTGCAAGGCCAGAACTTGAGCGCGTGGTGCGATTGCCCATATTTCGACGGCACGGGCCTTTGCAAGCACGTGTTCGCGCTGCTCCTGGAGTGCGACAAGCGCGGCATACCGGCGGAGGCCCAGCGCATCAAAGGGCTCGATATCATCGCCGAGGACAACTTCGACGAGGATATCGACGAGTTTGAGGAGGATGCGGAGAGTCTCTTTCGGGACTCCCGGAAACCCCGCGGCCTGGCTCCTCCCTCGCCGCGGTTTCCGGAGTGGCACGAGCATCTCTCGACGCTGGAATCGCGGTTGAAACGGCAAGCCCCGGATGGCCGGCACGCCGCCCCGGTTGAAGTCTGGTACGTGCTGGACATCCCGGGCACCAAATCGACCGGCAGGATAACCTTCGAACTGCATTCGCGGGCCATGAAGAAGAACGGGCAATGGGGCATCCGCAAGGAATTGCGGCTTACGCCCGAGAAAGCCGGGCTGCTGCCCGACCCGGAGGACGCTGACATCGTGGAAGCCATGATGGGCGGAGCGGAGCCGTACAGCCTCGCATATTCGTATTACTCGGGAAGCTTCTCCGCGTTCCGCAAAGCGCTGCCCTTCCGTCTCGCAAGCCGGCTTCTACCGCGGATCGCGGCTACGGGAAGGCTCTATGGCCGGAAATCGGGCGCCGCCGACTTCGAGAAGCTGCAATGGGACGGAGGCGAGCCATGGACGCTCCGCCTCGAAATCCGCCAGGACGAGCGCGACCAGTGGGCAATCAGCGGGTTGCTCGCGCGCGGCGGCGACCGGATTCCGCTCGCCGAGCCCGACCTGCTGCTGGATGGAGGTTTCCTTCTGCACCATGGCACGCTTGCCCGCTTCGATCCGGAGGGGATGTATCCCTGGGTGACGCACCTGCGCGAAGCCAAACGCATTCCCTTTCCCGACCGCGAGCGCGACCTGGTGATGCAGCGGCTGTTATCGGCCCCGCAAGTGCCTCCGATGGATGTGGATGCGCCCCTGCGGTTCGAACAGCGAACCGCCCAGCCGCGCTTGGGGCTGCGCCTGAAGCAGCAGAGGACCTTGTCCGGCGAGCCGCGCAACGTGGCGCAACTGCTGTTCGATTATGGCCGCGGCTGGACGGGAGAAGCCGGCGGGACGCGCGGTTTCTGGTACCCCGAAGAGCGGGTGTTCCTGCTGCGCGATCACGCCGCCGAGAAGAATGCAGCCGACACCGTGCAAGGACTCGGCCTTCGCCGCGCCGGCGATCCGGAGAGGTCCTGGTCGGTGGCCCCGAAATCGCTGCCGCGCGTGGTTCGGGACCTGATCGCGCTGGGCTGGCACGTGGAGGCGGAAGGAAAGACGTTTCGCAAGCCCGGCGCCGCTCGCGTGGCGGTGAGCTCGGGAATCGACTGGTTCGAATTGCAGGGCAACGTGGATTACGACGGCGAGAGCGTCCCGCTTCCGAAATTGCTGGCGGCCCTGCGGTCGGGCAACAACATGGTGGTGCTGGGAGACGGCAGCTTCGGGCTGCTTCCGGAAGAGTGGCTCGAACGGTTCGCGCCGCTGGCCGGATTGGGCGCGAGCGACGGCGAAAACCTGCGCTTCCGCCGCAACCAGGCAGGCCTGCTGGACGCGCTCCTGGCGGCGCAGCCGGACGTGAACGTCGATGAGACATTCGCGCGCATTCGCGACCAGATGCGGCGCTTTCACGGCATCGAAGCCGCGGTCCAGCCGCCTGGTTTCCGCGGCCAGCTGCGCGACTACCAACGCGAAGGATTAGGCTGGATGCAATTCCTGCGCGACTTCGGATTCGGCGGATGCCTGGCCGACGACATGGGCGTCGGCAAAACCGCGCAGGTGCTGGCCGCGCTCGAACAGCGGCGCTCCCAGGGAGAAGGTCCGTCGCTGGTGGTGGCGCCCAAGTCGGTGGTCTTCAACTGGAGGGAGGAAGCGGCGCGGTTCACGCCGCAGCTTCGCGTCCTCGAGTACCTGGGGACGGCGCGCGACGCCGAGTCCATGCCGGACTACGACCTGGTGTTGACGACCTACGGCACGATGATGCGCGACGCCGAGGCGCTGTCGCGAAGGCAGTTCGATTACGTGGTGCTGGACGAGGCGCAGGCGGTGAAAAATGCCGGCACGGCAACCGCCAAGGCAGTGCGCCTGCTGCGCGGCAATCATCGCCTCGCCTTGAGCGGGACGCCGGTGGAGAATCACCTGGGCGAGCTTTGGAGCCTGTTCGAATTCCTCAATCCCGGCATGCTGGGAGAAGCCAGGGTTCTGAACATGTCGGGAGGCCTGGCGCGGAATCCCGGCGAAGAAGCCCGGCGGCTGCTGGCACAGGCGCTGCGGCCGTTCATTTTGCGGCGCACCAAGCAGCAGGTGGCGCGGGAGCTGCCCGCCAAGACCGAACAGACCATCCTGTGCGAGCTCGAGGGGGCGCAGAAGAAGCAATACGACGAGCTGCGCAAACACTACCGCACGGCCCTGCTGCAGCGCGTCGAACAGCAGGGATTGGGCCGATCAAAGATGCAGGTGCTGGAAGCCCTGCTGCGGCTCCGCCAGGCGGCCTGCCATCCCGGGTTGCTGGACGCCAAGCGCGTGGACGAGCCGAGCGCCAAACTGGACGCGCTGCTGGAGCAACTGGAGGAGATCCGCGAGGAGGGCCACAAGGCGCTGGTCTTTTCGCAATTCACCAGCCTGCTGGCGATCTTGCGCCGCCGCCTGGATGAATCCGGAGTGCGCTACGAATACCTGGATGGGGCTACGCGCGACCGGCAAGCGCGGGTGGAGACGTTTCAATCGGATGGCGATTGCGGGCTGTTCCTGATCAGCCTGAAGGCCGGCGGCCTGGGCTTGAATCTCACTGCGGCGGAATACGTTTTCCTGTTGGATCCCTGGTGGAACCCGGCGGTCGAAGCGCAGGCGGTCGATCGGGCGCATCGCATCGGACAAACCAAGCCGGTGTTCGCGTACCGGCTGATCGCGCGGGATACGGTGGAGGAGAAGGTGCTCGAGCTGCAGCGGACGAAACGCGATCTGGCCGATGCCATTCTCAGCGAAGACAAGAGCCTGATTCGGGATTTGAAGAGAGAGGATCTGGAGCTGCTGCTGTCGTAAATCCGGCGGACGGTCAGTCGCGTGCTTTGTACGCGATCACGGTCTTCAATGCCAGCCCGCCCATGAGAATCCAGACCGCGGTCCGCGGCTTACCGTCGAGGGTGAATGCCGCCAGCGCGGCCAGTACGGCGTATGCGCTCATGGCGATCCAGAAGCGGTTGTACATATCGGAAATCGGACTAGTTCCACGACCAGTAGAAGAAGCGCGTTTTGTAGGGCAGGCTGGCAGCCAGCGGCGGATCGGCAACCCGCCCGGTCAGGCTTTGATGACACGCGATCGGGGCGGGATGCCATCCCGCCGGAGATTCACAATCTGCCCCACATACGAAGGTTTCCATACGGCCGGGAGTTAGTGGTACACAAAATTCAATTGCAGCACAATTCGCGGGCCTCTGAACTCGGCGGGCAGCGGCGGCAGCGGCTCCGATGCGCTCACGCCGGCCACGGCGGCCCGGTCGAGCGCCGGGCTTCCCGAATACTCCGCGATGACGACTTTTTCGATCCTGCCGTCCTTCGAGACCGCAAACTGCAGAGCTACGGTGCCGCGCCTGCCGAGGCGCGCGCTTTCGGGGATAACGGCCAGCCAGTTGCGTTTGATGGTTACCAGAATCGCGGTCAGATACGGTGTAAAATCGACGCCTCCGGGATCGCTCTTCAATTGAAAGGCGGCCTTCGGGTTTCCCGGCGATGAGGATTGCCCGCCGAACACTCCCGAGTCGCCCACAACGGATCCCATCGCCGTGCCGCCTTCGCCTCCCGCGGCGGTCCGCGCCAGATCCCTCACCGACGTGCCCTCCGGCATCGGCACCACCCGCTGGTCGAGGGGCACTCCGCGGGTCGGAGGCGGCGGACTTTCAAACGCCAGTTTGGGCTTCTCCTGCGCCTGAATTTGCGGAGGCGGCGGCGCCGGAGCCGCCTGCTGGATGGTTTTCTGTGCGTCGGGCGTGCCCTGCGGCGGCTGCGCCGGCACGTCGACCTTGGGCGCCTCGGGTAATGGCGGAGGGGGCGCGGGTTTCGGAGCTGGAGGAGCCGGAGAGGCGGCGGCCACTTCCGAGGATTTGGCAGCTTCGCGCTTCATCGGGGGCGGCGCCACAATTCGCTGGCGCGGCGCCTCCGCTTCCCGCACCTCGAATTCCTTGGTAACTTTGCCGCGATTCGGGGCTTTTTGCGTGAGCTCAGGAGGCGGCAGTGTCAGCGGCGTCACCCGCTCGACGATCGCCGGGACTTCGGGCGGTTTGAACCATTCCGTGGGAAGCAGAGCGAGCGCGGCAATTAACGCGACATTGAAACCGATGGCGCCGATCGCGGCTGTGCGGTGGCGCGACCGGGCATCCGGATCGCTCCAGTCGGTAAGGAGTTGTAGCTCGACCTCAGCCGGGCGTTCGACTACCGGTTCCATCCGCTTTCCAAGGACTTAGCGACGACGCTCGAGTGCTCCTTGATTTTATCAAGTATCCCCAGAGCCGCTGCTAAACTTAGACGCGCGCTTTTGCCTGAACATTTCGGAGATTTTCGGCTCTCCACCGAGTCCAGAAAGGCATCCAGTTGCAGTTTCAACGGTTCCGCGGGTAGTACCGGGGCCTTTTCAAACCCGATCATCATTTCGCCGCTGACCGTGAAAACAGTCAGGTCCTGACGCGTGTAATCCAGCGCAAGATATTGATGCGGCTGGAATAATCGCAACTTGCGGACCCGTTCCGTCGACACCCGGCTGGCCGTGAAATTGGCGACACAGCCGTTGGGGAACTGCATCCTGACATTGGCGATGTCCACCTTCGGCGAAAGGACGCTCACTCCCGCCGCGCGCACTTCCATCGGCTCGGCTTGCGTCAGCGCCAGCACGATATCGACATCGTGGATCATCAGGTCCAGGACCACATCGACATCCAAGCTTCGCGGACTGAACACATTCAAGCGGTGTATTTCAAAGAAAAGCGGCAGCGTGAGGCGACGTTCCAGCTCGGCGACGGCCGGGTTGAACCGCTCCAGGTGGCCGACCTGCAGAATCCGGCCGTGGCGTTCCGCTGTCTCGACCAGGCGCCCGGCCGCTTCCAGGTCAGGCGCGATGGGCTTCTCGACCAGGCAATCGATGCCGGCCTCCATCAATCCGCAGCCGATCTCCTCGTGCGCCCGGGTGGGAGCGGCCACGACGGCCGCATCCACTTTGCCGCGCAACTGCCGGAAATCGGTGAGCGCTTCGGCGCCATACTTCGACGCCATCTCGCCGGCGCGGGCCGCGTCGATATCGACCACGGCGCATAACCGCGCGCGCGGCGATTCACTCACCACGCGGCAATGGTTCTGTCCGAACTGTCCGGCCCCGACTACCGCCAGCCGAATTGGCATTCTCGATCCTCCAAGGCGGACTGTCAGTCCGCCGCAGGCTGCCAGCCTGCCCCACAATTACACTTCGACGCCCCAAATCGCGATCCCGGCTTCGTTCGCCGCGGCAATCATCTCCTCGCGATCCAGCAACAGCGTCCGCCCGGCTTCCACGGCGAGGGCTGTGGCGCCGGTCTCGCGCATCACCGGGATGGTCGCCGATCCCACCACCGGCACATCGAATAGTAAATGCTCCCGGCGGCGCGCGACTTTCACCAGCGTCAGCCGCCGCCCATTGACCAGGCCGGCCGCCCGCCGCAGCATGGCATCGGTGCCTTCCATCGCTTCCAGCGCCACGCAGGCCCGCTCGCAGATGGCGACGCTTTGCCCGACATCGAAACCGGCGAGGGCGTTGGCCACGCGGCAGCCGTAAGCGATGTCGGACTGCTCATCGCCGGCCGGCTTCCGCCTGGTCATCGGGCCGGCAGCCGCGAGCAGGGGCTTCAGCAGCCAGGTGGAATCGCGCAGGGTGATGCCTTCGTCCGCAAGAATCTTCACGACGCCGCCGATCAACCCGTCGGTATTCTTCGATGGCAGCGACGCCAGCAGCTTCACCAGCCGCCAATCCGGCCGGATGCTGGAGAAGATTCTGGCGTGTTTCACCTGGCCGCACATGACGACTTCGGTGATTCCGTCCGACTTCAGGATATCGATGAGTTTGCTGAGCTGGCCGAGCGAAATCCAATGGCAGCGCGCGGCCAACGATTCCACCTCGGGCGGCGCCTCTTCCTCGATCGCAACTACCGTGACATCGTGGCCCAGGCGCATGGCCGCCTGCAGCGCGAGGATCGGGAAGCGGCCGTTTCCGGCGATCAGTCCGTAGCGCATCTACTTCTCGAATCCTCGCGTGGAGGCGCCGATGAACTCGATCAATTCCGCCACTTCGGCGCACGGGGGGATCTCGGCTCGAATGCGTTCGATGGCCTGAGTGGTGTTCAGCCTGGATCGCGCCAGCAGGCGCATGGCGGTTTGCAGCGACTCGATCACCTGGCGCGCGAAGCCCCGGCGCTCCAGGCCGATGGCATTGGCGCCGTAAACGCTGACTTCGGGCTTATGGCTGGTGAGCGAAAACGGCAGCACGTCCTGCTTGATCACGCTGTAGGGACCGATAAACGCGTGCCGTCCAACGCGGCAGAACTGGTGCACGCCGGTGTACGGCGACAGGTCCGCCCAATCGTCGATCAGGACATGTCCCGCCAGGCCGACCGAGTTTCCGAGAATGACGTGATTGGCGATGCGCACATCGTGCGCCACGTGGCAGTACGCCATGATGAGATTGTCATCGCCGATGGAGGTGACCAATCCTCCACCCTCGGTTCCGCGATGGATGGTGACGAACTCGCGAATGCGGTTGCGATGGCCGATCCTGGTTTCGGCGCGCTCGCCCTTGTACTTAAGATCCTGAGAGGCGACGCCGACGGAGTTGTACGGAAAGAAAACGTTATCTTCGCCGATCCAGGCGGGCCCTTCCAGATAGTTGTTGCCCATGAGGCGGGTGCGCGGTCCGATTTCCACCTCCGCGCCGACGATGGAGTACGGCCCGATCTCGGCGCTCTCCGCAATTCGCGCTGCCGGATCGATAATGGCGGTCGGATGAATGGCCATGGCCTACGACGCCACGACAGGTTCGGCGGCCGGCTCGGGCTTCGCCGTTTTGTCCTCCAGCTTGCACATTACTTCGGCTTCGGCCACCACCACCCCATCGACCGTCGCCACACCGGCCATTTTCGCCACCGAGGACTTGCGTTTGAGGACCTTCATTTCCATGCGCAGGGTGTCGCCGGGCACCACCGGACGGCGGAATCGCGCGTTCTCGATGGCCACCAGCAGAACCAGTTTCTTTTCGCGGTCGGGGATGGTTTTGAGCACCAGCACGCCGGCGGTCTGAGCCATCGCTTCCACGATCAGGACGCCGGGCATCACGGGAAAATCGGGGAAATGGCCGGTAAAGAACGGCTCGGTGTTGGTGACATTCTTGATGCCGACAATGCGCTCCGGTTCCAGCTCGAGAATCCGGTCCACCAGCAGGAACGGGAAGCGATGGGGAAGGA
>Ga0335078_10009057_pt1 | contig 14767 bp, 13 predicted proteins | sample Lox_Sample_32_FD_206711 | JGI IMG/M metagenome (GOLD analysis project Ga0335078, IMG submission 206711) | Soil microbial communities from Loxahatchee National Wildlife Refuge, Florida, United States - Lox_Sample_3.2 | ecosystem: Environmental > Terrestrial > Soil > Wetlands | place: USA...
GCGCCGACGTGGACCTTTGGGCGGGCGCGCTGCAGGTTTCCGTCCCCCCGTGGATCCGGGTGACCCCGTGGAAAGGCGTCGAGGACCTGCTCGCGCTCGCTCGACGCTCAACGGGTCAACTCGCGTCGGCGGCGGCGGTGTTCGTCCCCGCCGCCCTCGCCGACTACACGCTCGAGAAGCGTTCCGGAAAGATCTCCTCCCGGGAACACGACCGTCTGACCCTGTCTCTCCGCCGGGCGCCCAAGGTCCTGCCGGAGCTGCGACGTCGGGCACCGGCGCCCGTCCGGCTGGTCGCGTTCAAGCTTGAAGCCGGACGGACCCCCGACCAGCTCGAGTCGGAGGGCCGACGTCTCGGCTCGGAGTCGGGGGCGGACTGGGTCGTCGCGAACGACGTGGCGACGATGGGCTCGTCGGAGATCGCGGCGCTCGTGCTGCCGCCTTCGGGCACGCGGTTGTGGATCCGGGGTCCCAAGGCGGAGTTCGCCGGGAAGCTCCTCGACGACGTCGGTCGAGACCTCTCCAATCTGTCGACCAGCGTATCGAAGCCGGCGGTCCCACGGACCCGCCCCCCGCGTCGCCCTCGGGCGCACGAACGCTTCGACGGGACCGTTCCGCAAGAGGTTCCTAGATCGCGTTCACGAGGAACCCGACGACGAATCCGATCAGGACGCCGAGATAGGTGAGCCGAAGCTTCGAGTAGGTCGTCTGCGGCGGGTCGGCCGGTCGGAACGCGGTTCGAAGCATCGGAAGGGTCGAGTAGAGGATCGCCCCGACGGCCAGCCCGTCGAAGACGAGGTCGAGCATGTTGTTGTTGTAGAAGAAGCCCACGACGCCGCCCACGATCGTCGGAAGTCCGCCGATGAGAAAGAAGACGGCGATGAGCCCGACACGGCGTTCGCTCGACAGGAGCAGCGGGGCGGTGATCGGGAACCCTTCGGTGACGTTCTGGAGGAAGAAACCGACGAAGACGACCGTGGAGATGCCGAGCGCGCCAATGGCCCAGAACGCTCCGAAGACGAGTCCTTCGGTCAGGTTCTGGAAACCGATCGCGAGCGCGACGATGAGGGCGAGCGACGTCGGGGACGCCTTCGTTCCCCGCGAACGATGCTCGCTCGCGAAAAGGATCCCGTAGCAAACGACGACCGCGATCCCGAACGCGGCGGCGTAATCGGCGTTCGCGAGGTAAACGTTCGACGTGTTCGAATAGATCAGCGGGGCGGCGTCCGAGAAGATGTCCGCCAGCAGAAAGATCAAGATCCCGATCGCCGCCGAGTTGAGAAGCGTGATCGTCCGCGAGCCCATCTTCTTGCGGAGGATGATCGGCATCGAGAGGTAGATGGCGAGTCCCATCACCGTCGAGAGCCCGACCAGCTCGAGGAAATTTCCCATGAGGTCCGGGGCCTCCTCGGAAAATGACTACTTAACCTCGTGCGTTACGATGTGGACATTTCACCACCCCGGTGTGTCTTATTTACCCGGCCGTCCGGGGCGCGAAGTAAGGTCCGAGGTCGGACGAACGAGCTCGTCCCACCGTCGCCCTTAATACACCGCGCCCATGCGCGCGCCGAGGTTGCTGATGGTCAAGCTTGCCGAGTGGCAAGGGAAGAGCGTTTTTCGAAAGTACGGCGTTCCCCTTCCGCGCGGCGAGGTGGCGCGCTCGGCGGAGGAAGCGGAGACCCTCGTGCGGTCCGGCGCGGTCCCCCTGCCGTGCGTGGTCAAGGCCCAGGTCTTGGCCGGGGGACGCGGAAAGGGCGGCGCGGTCCGATTCGCTTCCACCGCCGAGGAGGCACGGGCCGCCGCGGCCGCGATCCTCGCTCTGGAGTTCAAGGGCGAGAAGGTGCGCGAGGTCCTCCTCGAAGAGAAGCTCGCGATCGTCCGGGAGCTCTACGTCTCGATGACCCTCGACCGTACCCAGCGAATGCCCCTTCTCATCTCGAGCGCGCGGGGCGGGGTCGAGATCGAGTCGGTCGCGGACGCGGAGATCGATCGCCAGACGGTGGACCCGTTCCCGGGGTTGACGTCGTACGAGAAGCGGCGGGTGGCGAAGGTCCTCGGCCTCTCCGGCCCGCTCGTCCGCTCCCTCGACCGGCTGCTCGATTCGCTGTGGAACGTCTTTCAACACGAGGACGCCGAGCTCGTGGAGATCAATCCCCTCGCGGTCGTCGGGGACGGCCTGGTCGCGCTCGACGCGAAAGTGATCATCGAGGACGACGCCTCGTTCCGTCACCCGGAGTACGCCGAGGTCAGGGACGACCGCACCGAGCTCGAGGAGATCGCCCGCGAGAAGGAGATCGCCTTCGTGCAACTGGACGGAAACATCGGAGTGATCGCGAACGGCGCGGGGCTCACGATGGCGACCCTCGATGTCCTCAAGGAGCTCGGGGGGGCGCCCGGCGTCTTCCTCGACCTCGGGGGGACGGACGACCCGAAGAAGGTCACCGAAGCGTTCCTGCTCATGGCCCGGGCGAAGCCGGCGTCGGTGTTCCTCAACATCTTTGGCGGGGTGACCCGGTGCGACACGGTCGCGAAAGGCCTCGTCGAGGCGATGCGCCAGGTCCCGAGCGACGAACGATTCCCCCTCATCGCCCGGATCCGCGGCAACAACGAGAAGGAGGGAACGGAGATCCTGCGAGCGGCCGGGGTCACCTCCGTCCCCGACCTTCGCGCCTCGGCTCAGGCAGCGGTCGACGCCGCCCGGAGCAAACCATGACCGTACTCGTGGACAAGGAGACCCGCGTCGTGGTCCAGGGGATCACCGGTCACCAGGGGACGGTTCACGCCCACCAGATGCGCCAGTTCGGGACCGCGGTCGTCGCGGGGGTTACCCCCGGGAAGGCAGGGACGGACGTGGAAGGAGTGCCGGTCTTCGACTCGGTCCGGGATGCCGTGGGTCGGACCCAGGCGAACGCGGCCTGCATCTTCGTGCCCGCACCCTACGCGAAGGACGCGCTGCTCGAGGCGGTGGACGCGGGGATCCGGCTCTGTGTCGTCGTGACCGAGCACATCCCGTTCCACGACATGCTCGTGATGTACCACTACGCGAAATCGAAGGGGACCCGGATCATCGGGCCTAACTGCCCGGGGATCGCCTCCCCCGGGAAGGCGAAGGTCGGGATTATTCCGAACGTCGTGTTCCATCCCGGACGGGTCGGCGTGATCTCGCGGAGCGGGACCCTGACCTACGAGATCGTGAGCGGCATCAAGGAGATGGGGTTGGGCCAGTCCACGTGCATCGGGCTCGGCGGGGACCCCGTGGTCGGTACGTCGTTCGTCGATGCCCTGCCTCTCTTCCAGGCCGACCCGGAGACGGACGCGCTCGTGATGGTCGGTGAGATCGGGGGGACCGCCGAAGAGGACGCCGCGGAGTACATCCGACAGCACTTCACGAAGCCGGTCGTGGCGTACATCGCGGGTCGCAGCGCCCCTCCCGGAAAGCGGATGGGTCACGCGGGCGCCATCATTACCCGGGGAAAGGGGACCGCGGAGACCAAAGTGGCCGCGCTGGAAGCGGCGGGGGCGCGGGTCGCCCGATTCCCCTACGAGATCCCACGACTGGTCGCCGAAGCGCTCGGGAGCGCGCATCGATGACGCCTCCTGAGACGGGCGACGACCCCGCCGAGGGGAGCGAGCCCTGCCTGGTTCCCGGCTGCGGGGCCGCATCGGCCCGGCGACTGTCGCTGACGGAGGCGCGCAAAGCGTTCTCGAACCTCCCGGACAAGGGCCGTCGCGCTCCGCTCTGTCGCGACCATTACCGCGAGTGGAAGAAAGCGACGAAGAAGGCACGAGCGCTCGAGCGGGCGTCCTGGTAACCGGCGCTTCCCGTTCGGTCGGGAGGAAAGGGTTCGGCGCCGGAGCAGATCCGGCACCGCCTACTGCTTACGCATCTTCTGGGCTCTCATGCGGCGGCGCATCCGCTTCTTGCGCCATTTCCACCGCATGTGGCCGCGCTTCTTCCATACCCGCGAGGAGCGTTTCATTCCCTCTCAATCCGGACGGGCCGCGGTACGGGTGACCGTTTATTAGGGTTGCCCGGGCCGGGCGGCTGTCGCCGCCGAGGACGGCGGGGGCGATTCGGCCTTGGGGCATGGCCGCCGCTCGCCCCCGGTCGTGGACTCCATCGTTATCCGCCGGCGTTACGTCGGCCGAACGTGCTCGACCAGAGCGACCTCGAGATCAACGTCCTCGAATTCCGGCAGCGCTCGTTCCAGTTCGACCGGCTTTTCGAGCACGACCACGCCGAGTACGCCGTCTTCTCGCGGACCGAAACCGAGAGCGAGAGCCAATTTCGACCGCGGCTCGTCCATATGCGTCTGGTCGTGCCCCGAACCTGGGTCGTCTACGACGAACCGAACGACGTCCTCTCGCTTTCTAAGGACGGTGCGACCGTGCCGGTCCGGCTCACCGCCCCGGTCACCGAGGTCCGCGCCGAGAGTCCGGAGTTCCAGGAGCAGGGGATCGATTGGCACCGACAGGAGGGACCGTCCGGCCTGCTCGTCTACGCGCCGGCCGAGCTCGCGTCGAAGCTGCTGAGCGCCGAGGTTCTCGCGCGGCTCGTCGGTCCCTGAACGGACCCGCCGGGCCGGGGGGCTCCGTCCGCTACGACGACGGTCGGAGCGCCCGGTCGACGAGCGCCGCGAAGAGGCCACCGATGATCGGTGCGACCCAGAAGAGCCAGTCCTGGCCGATCGCCCAGTTGCCGCTCGACCACATCGAGGAGAGCACCGCCGGCGCGAAGCTTCGGGCGGGGTTGATCGACGCGCCGTCGATCGGGATCGCGACCAGGTTCGTCATCAGGAGGGTGAGCCCGATTCCGATCGGGGCGAGGTTCTTCGCCGAACCGTTGTCGCGTGTCGAGAAGAGGATCGCGACCACGAGGAGGAAGGTGAAGGCGACTTCGATGAGGAAGACCGCGCTCACGCTGAACGCGCATCCCGACGGAGCCCCGCTTCCGGAATAGCACTGGGAGGCGAGCCCCGCGCCTTGGGCGACGGGGAAGAAGGTCGAGTTCCCGTACGCGATCCCGGCGACGATCCCCATTCCGAGGACCCCTCCGGCGACCTGGGCAAGGATGTACGGGACGACATCCCGTGCGGACATCCGGCCAGCCACCCACGCGGCGATCGTCACGGCGGGGTTGAAGTGGCCGCCCGAGATGTCGCCGAAGGCGTAGATCAAGCCCACCAAGCCGAACCCGACGGAGAGACTGATGATCAGGACCCGCGCGAGGGGCTCGAAGGCACCGAGCGTGAAGACCGCCGCTCCGCCGACCGCCAGCAGCAGCCCCATCGTTCCGACGAACTCTGCGAGATACTTCTGACCCGAGCTGTACGTCATCGGCCGGCGACCCTCCCGGGGCTTCTAAAAACTATCGGCGGAGCGGTGGGCGATGGACGGGGACCCCGTCAGAGGACGCCCATCTCGGTGAGCTTCTCGGGAAGGTAGTGCTCCGTCACGTAGTTGAGGCCGTACTTCGCGAGCGATTGCTGTTCCGCCTTCTTCCCGTTCTTGAGCATGAGCTCGATCTCGGCCCGCCACTCGGCGGTGCCGAATCGCGGGTCGGTCAACTCGGCCTGGAGGGCGCGGACGTCCTGGTCCGAGAGCTTGTCGGACGGGAGGTCGTAGTTCTCGATGTCCGAGGCCGTCACCCCGAGGAACTCGGCGGAGGGCGTCGCGAGGTAGCTCGACAGGTGAGCGGTCTTGATCGCGCCGTAGGCCACGGAGGCGAAGATCCGGAACGACCACGGGTCGCCGTCCGTGAACACCACGACGGGAAGCTTGAGCTCGTCCGAAAGCCGCCGCAGGAATCGACGCGTCGAACGCGCCGGTTGGCCCTTGAGGTGGAGCAGGATCGCGTCGTTCTGTTCGTCGAAGCCGTTCTCGGCGAGCCGGTCGACCATGCCGCCGCACTCGATCGCGATGACGAACTTCGCGTTCGTGCTGACGAACTGGATCTTCTCCTTCTCGACGTTGAACGGCAGCGAGTAGCCTCCGTCTCCGACGTCGTCCCGGCAGTTGATCTTCTTCACGATCCCCTTGCGGTTCTTCTCCTTGATCGTGAGGTCGCCGATTACGGACGCGCCGTTCTCCTCGGGGTGGAGCCGAAAGTCCTCCCGGAGCCGCTCGCACATCACTTCGAGGTCCTCGATGAGGAGGTTCGACTCGTCCTCGCCGTGGAACTTCGCGTCCTCCCAGGCTTCGCTGATGTAGTAGAGCTCCCGCAAGGTCGACGTCTTCCCTTCGCGGGCCATCTCGTTGATGAAATCGACTAGGTAGAACGTCCGCAGCAACATCATCGCGCCGTCCAATTTGCGCGCGCTGCGGGTCCCCATCGCTCGGCCCAGCTTCCAGACCCCGTCCCGAGGCTGGAAGGCGATGTTCTGCTTCGTGCGGAGCGGAAGCCGCATCCGGGGGATCTCGCCTCGGTCGAGCTGCTCGTAGATCTGCTCGGCGAGCCCGACGGTGGGCGCGAGGGCGTCGGCGCGGACCGGCGCGAGCTCTTCCTCACTCTTCTTCGGCGGCGTGCGCGCTCGCTTCGGCGGCATCGTAATCCACCTCCTCTTCTGCGACCGGGGCGGTCGCGGCGGCGTCCTGGGCCGCGGCCTCGGCCGCTTCCACGATCGTGCGCGGGAGACGGACGTCCCAGTCCCCGGGCAGAGGCTCGGCTCCCAAAATGTGGGCCTCGTCGATCCCGGCGACGTACCAGTCGAGGTCGTTCGCGTCCACCTCCGTCTTCGGTGGGAACGAACAGGCGAGCGACGTTCGGCCGTTCGGCGCGAGCTTCGGAAGCGTCCACCAGGCTCGGCCGAGCCCGGCCTCCGTCCCGTCCGGTACCGGGTCGAAGGACGCGAGGGCGAAGATGTCGGGCGGGATCTCGACGAAAAGTTCGAGGACGCGCGGACGCGGAGTGTAGTTCGTTACCTCGACCTTGGCCCGGACCCCCTCTTTCGTCGTTTCAAAGGGTACGTCGAGGTTCACGATGTCCATGATCCGCGTCACGACCGGCGTGAGGTCGGGCACCGGCTTCCCGACGAGGTGACTCGTCTTCTCGGCCAGTTTCGGTAGGATCCGCTGGATGATCGCGAACTTCTCGCTCGCAAAGTCCCGACGGCTTTTCCGCGAGATATGGGTCCGAAGATGACGGGCGGCCGCCTGGAGCGCGAGCGTGAGTTCCTTGTCGATCTCCGGGTCCTCCGCGACGGCCTCCTTGGCTTCGCTCGTGAACGGGACCTTGGTTGAGGCAACGTGGACCAGGATGAGGGCGGGGCCGGTCGGGATTCCCGAACCCCCCTTCTGGTCGAGTCCGTAGCGTCGCCAATCGAGGCTCGCGATCGCGTTCGTGATGGCACAGGCCCCTTGCTGGAAGAGGAGAGGGACCCGGTTCGCGAACCGGAGGATCTGCACGGGCTGGTCGGCGGGAAGGCCGCCCCCGTAGACAAGCCCGACCTCGACCATGAACGGGAATCCCGCGTGGACCTTCGGCGGACGGCTCACGGGCGGGCAGTAGAACTCGGGCCTAAGCTCTCCGAGCACGTTCCTCAGTCCCCGCTTGATGAGCATCGACCCGATCGGCGAGAGCCCCTCGGGCGACGGCGCGATCAGGGGGGCGTCGTGCAACGACCGAAGGAGGTGGTCCTGGTCCTCGCCCCCGACGGAGGCGGGCGTCGCGCCCGGTTTGAGGCCAGCCGCGACCAAGAGCTCCTTCGCGGCTCGAGCGCTCACTCCCTGGAGGTCCTTCGTCAGGAATTCGGAGAGCGTGGGCCGCTTCGACGCCTTGAGGAGGTATCCGAGCTCGCCGAGCTCGAGTCCGTAAGGGTGCGGTAGCGTCTCCTTCGCGATCGGAGGAAGGTCGGTGCTCGCTCGTTCGAACGTGACCCGCGTACCGTCCGGCTCGACGAGAACAATGCGGGCGTGCGGGTTCACGATCGCCGTTCCCCGGAGGTACTCGTACGGCGATTGCCTCCCGCGCACGTAGCGCGCCTTGAGGACGAGCTCGACCCGGGTCCCGTGGTCGGATTCCGAGAGCGTGAGGTCCTCGGATACGACCCTCGGCTGGTTCTTCTGAGTGTCGATCACGAGTTCGAGGACGTGGGCCGCCTCTTCCTCCTCGACCTTCGAGACGATGCGGGCCGGCCGAGCGGTCGTGAGGTTCGCGTAGAGTACCGCCGCGGAGACGCCGATGCCCTGCTGACCGCGCGCCTGTCGGTTCGAGTGGAATCTCGAGCCGTACAACAGGCGAGCAAAGACGTTCGGGATCTCGCGGCGAAGGATCCCGGGGCCGTTGTCGGTGACCGCTACCCTAAGCCGATCGTCGGTCTCTTTGGAGATCTCCACCAGGACGTCCGGAAGGATCCGCGCCTCGTCGCACGCGTCAAGACTGTTGTCCGCGCACTCTTTCACCGTGGTCAGCAGCGCCCGTTGCGGATTGTCGAATCCGAGGATCTGCCGGTTCCTCTCGAAGAACTCGGCGACGGAGATTTCGCGTTGCTTCGCCGCCAGCTGCTGGGCGATCGTCGCGGGTCGCGGCACCGACCTCGAGGGGGCGGCCGTCCCCTATAAGGGCCGCGTTGGAATCGAACGTGCCTCGGAAGGTGGCGCCCCGTTCTTCGGGGTCCCGGGCCGACCCGCGATGTCCCGCAGGACCGGCCGGAACGGCCGCCACCGGGCCGCTTCGTTGAGGTCGACGTCGACGAGCGACATCGACTCCTCGGGCTGGAGCGACGAAAAGTTCACGGGCGTGGTCGCGACCGTTTCGCCGCGCGCGTCCCAGACCCCCGACCCGCCGCCGAAGACGACCCCATCCTCGACGCCTACTCGGTTGACGTAGACCGTGGGGAGGGCGTTCTCGATCGCCCGCGCGGGGAGGAGTCGGTCGAACAGCCGCCGGCTGGTGACGGGAGCGGCGGAGATCGCCACGAGGAGGTTCGCCCCTCCGAGCGCGAGCTCTCGCGAGACCTCGGGAAAGAAGACGTCATAGCAGATCTCGAGTCCGACCGACCCGTGAGGGGTCGGGATCGGCGAGCTCGTGTCGGTCGGCGTGAACGGCACGCCTTCCTCGAACGGGCCGAACGTCGGCAGGTAGCGCTTCGTCTGACGCTCCACTTCGCCGGACGGTAGGACGAGGAGCGCGGCATTGTGCACCTCCCCCGCACGTTCGGTCGACGCGACCGGGGCGCCGACGACCACGATCGCCCCCGTCTCTCGGGCGGCCGACCGAAGAGCGGTCGTCGTGGCGTCCTTCTCGTGGAGCGCCAGCTGGTGGAACCGGTCTCCGACCCGGTACCCCGAGAGGAAGAGCTCGGGGAACACCGCGAGGTCGCACGGGGTTGCCCGGAGCGCCCTCGCGAGCCTCTCCACGTTCTTCGCGAGCTCGCCCGGCGCGGGGGCGAGCTGGGCGAGCAGGATCCGCATCGGTCAGTAGAAGTAGCGTCGGACCGAGATGAGGTAGATGAACAGCACCACGAAGACAAGGAAGAGGACGCTCACGGACCCCGTGAAGAACAGGTACGTCGCGGTGGCGAACACCAGCACGATCGTCGTCCACAGCGCCCAGGTCTCCTGCCGCCAGAGCGAGGTCGCGATTCCGATGAGGGCGGCTCCCAGGATCGCGAGGATCGCCGCGCCGTAGATGTCGATCGACTGGAAGATCTCGAGCGAGGAAGGGACGAGGTCGGTGACCAGCGTCGAGAGAAGGAACAGGAGCCCCGCCAGCAGCATGACGACCCCGAGGGCGGCGATGAGGACCGAGACGACCGCCACCCCCAGCGGAAGATGCGGCCGGACCGGCGTCGGTTCCCACGCGGGCGGAAGGTGGTCGAACTCGACCGGAGCGGAGGACGCGGCTCCCGCGCTCGCCGCTGCCGAACCGCCCATCGACGCCCTCGCTCGCGGAGTCGACTCCGGAAAGGGAAGATGTAGCTTTCGCTCGAAAAGCGGCGATTCCCCGGGCTCAGAACCGGCGCTCCACCGCGCCCCGGGCGAGCCGCTCGAGGAGGGAACGGTAAAGTCCCATCGGAACGGGTTCGAGCGCCCGGACCGCCCGGTCGGCCCATTCCATCGACTCGCGGGAGATGACGCTCTCCACACCGGCGATGTCGGTCAACTCTCGCAGCCTCAGGAGGTGCTTCGCCCGCTTGCGACGGTGCTGGAACAGCTCCTCGAACTCCGCCTGGCGTCGGGGGTCGAGACGACCGTACGCCTCCAGCGAGAGCAGGGTGGGGTTCCCTTCGCGAAGGTCGGTGTAGAGCGGCTTTCCGAGGAGGTCCGGGTCGCCGTAGACGTCGAGGAGGTCGTCGCGGATCTGGAAGGCGATCCCGACCGCCTTCCCGTAGGTCAGAAGGGCGTCGACCGTGGTCGGAGGGACCTCCGCGATCTCCGCGACCGAGGCGAGCGCGGCCCCGATGATCGCCGCGGTCTTGCGCTCCACGATCCGGAAGTAGTGCTCCCGTCCCGAGGAGAGGTCGAAACGGCTCGCGTCCTGAAGGACCTCGCCTTCGACCAGGTCCGCGCAGGCCTCCCCGCAGCGCAGGATGATCGACTTCGGGTATTCGGCAGCGAGCTCGAACGCCCGGACGAACAGGTAGTCGCCTCCGACGATCGAGAGGGGAACCCCGAAAGCGCGCGGCATCGACGGCCGCCCCCGTCGGGTGTCCGCGTGGTCGATGACGTCGTCGTGAACGAGCGTTGCCGTGTGGATCAGCTGGAACGCGGCCGCGAGCGAGTGGATCGGGCGCGTCTCCCCCCGGCCGAGGGCGCGGAACGCCGCCGCCATCAGGAGCGGCCGGACCCGCTTTCCGCCCATCGAGACCGCGTAGCGGGCGGCCTCGGTGAGCGTCGCGTAGCGGGAACCGAGCACTTGGTTCAAGCGCCAGTCGATGTCGGACAGGTCCCGGACGAGGACCGGAAGCAGCGGCGACAGCTCGAGCGCCGTCTGCTCGCCCAGGGTCTGGGTGACGAGCGATTCGAGGGAGGGCTCGAGCGAGTCGCTGGAACCCGACGACGTCACGAGTTCCCTCCGAGCCGCGCGGGCCAGCGAAGCCGCATCATCGCATCGAGACCCGACACACCGATATATCGCATGCCTAGGGCCAGGAGGAGGTCCGGCCGGGAAAAACGCTCGCTGAAATGCTGGAGTCGCGCCGCCCGCTCGAGGGGCGCGAACAGCGCGGACTTCCACGCGGCATCGTACTCGGAGAGCGCCCCCCCCTCGCGGACCGATCGCGCGGCGGTCTCGCCCGCCAGCCAACCGCTCAACATCGCGGTCGGAATCCCCCCGCCGTTCGTGGCCATGACCAAGTTCGCGGCGTCGCCCGCGAACAGCGCCCGGCCCCGGACCAGGCTCACCGGGGGCGGACCTACCGGGACCCACCACGCCGTCTTCGCCCGGCTCGGGCCGAGTTCCTGCTCGGAGAGGAACCGGTCGAGGAGACCGCCTAAGGTTCTCCCGGTCGGAAGGCGCGCCACGCCCAGACCCACGTTCGCGTCATGGGCTCGAGGGAACCGCCACGCGTACCCGCCGGGCGCCACGTGGCCGAAGAAGATGTCGATCTCGTGGTCGAGAGGCCCGTCGACGGTCGCTGTGATCATCCGGAACAGTTCTCGGGTCGGCGAGAACCCGACCGAACGTCCGACCGTGGAGATCGGCCCGTCGGCCCCGATGACGACCTTGGCCCGAATGCGGGTCCCCCCGGTCGCTTCCACGAGGTCGTCGTGGACCCCGGTGACGCCGAGAGGAAATCGAAGCTCCGCGCCCGCTCCCTCGGCTCGGGCGGCGAGCGCCTTGTCGAACGAACGCCGGGAGACCGTGCACCCCGCGAGCGGGAACCGAAAGACGTGACCGAACGGGGAAACACACGCCATCTCCCGCGTCTCGCGGAGGATCGTGGAGGACGGGATCTCGTAGGCTCGGGCGATCAGGTCGGGGCAACCGAACAGGTCGGCGAGCTCCGCCGCCGCCGGGACGAACTCCCCGCACTGCACGGGGTGGCCGAGCTCGGGCCGGTGGTCGAGGAGGAGCGTGGTCGCTCCGCCCTCCGCGGCGGCGCGGGCCGCGAGCGAACCGGCCGGGCCCGCCCCGACCACCACGACGTCGTAGTGGTCCACGGCCTCACGCTCCGACGAGCAGGAAGTGCTGCGCCGCGCTCTGGATCGCGCTCAAGACCGGCTGCGGGTAGATCCCGAAGGCGAGGATCGCGGCGGCCGCTACGCCGATCGCGGCCGCTCGGGCGTAACCGATCCCTCCGGCGGGCAGCGCCGGGGGACCGGACCCGCCGACCACCGCGCCCGCGGGGAGCGCCGAGGATTCCGCACGGTCGAAGAACATCACCTTGAGCACCTTCGCGTAATAGAAGACGGAGAGCGCGCTGTTGAGAAGACCCGCGATCGCGAGCCACACGAAGAAGCCCTGCGCCTGGACGGCCGAGCTGAACAGCACGAACTTCGAGACGAAACCGACCGTGAGCGGCACTCCCGCGAGCGAGAGCAGCATGAGGCCGAACGCGACCCCGAGGAGCGGCCGGGTCACGCCGAGCCCCTTCCAGTCGTCGATGAGGGGCCCGACCCCAAGGCTCGCGACCGCGGCGACCACGAGGAAGGCGCCGGTCTTCATGAACACGTGCGCGAAGACCTGGAGCGTGGCGCCGGCGAGCGCCGGCGCGGTGCCGACCGTGATCCCGATCAGCATGTAGCCGGCCTGGCTGATCGACGAGTAGGCGAGCATCCGCTTCATCTCCTTCTGGAGGAGGGCAAGGATGTTCCCCACGGTCATCGTCACGACCGCGAGGACGCCGAGGGTGATCTGGAGCACCGGCCCCAGGTCGAGCGTCCCGTTCGTGAACGGACTTCCCCCCGCCCCGGGAGCAACGAAGAGGACGGGTCCCAGGAAGACCAGGAAGAACGCGAAGATGCCGACCTTCTTCGAGCCCCCCGTCAGGAACGCGGTCACATCGGTGGGCGCCCCGTCGTAGACATCGACCGCCCAGGCGTGGAACGGAACGAGGGTCGCCTTGAACGCGAGCCCGGCGATGAGGAAGCCGTAGCCGAGCAGCACGAGCACCGGGTAGCCGACGGCGCCGGCGACCGTGCGGATCTGGTAGAGGTTGGTCGTGCCGTACGCGCCGTAGAGCAGCGAGACGCCGAAGAGGGAGAGGGTCGTCGAAAGGGCGCCGATGATGTAGAACTTCATCGCCGCCTCGAGCGAGCGCGTGTCCTTGCGGGTGTAGCCCACGAGCAGGTACGTGGAGATGCTCGTGATCTCGATCGCGAGGACGAGGAAAATGAGGTCGGAGGCGATCGCGACCAGCAGCATCCCGAGGGTCGCGAGGAGGAGAAGTCCGAAGAAGATCGGCGCTCCCCGCTCGGTCGACGGCCGGCTCATCGAGCCGAGCCCGACCAGGAACGCCGCGAGCAGGAAGACCGCCTGGAAGATGAACCCGAACGACGTGAAGCTGTAGAGCGGGGTCGCGCCGGCGGCAATCGGGGCGTCCACCTGGCTCGACGGGATGGTGGCCAGCGCCGCGAGCGGGGCAAAGCCCAGGTCCGCGACGACGAACAGCAGCGAAAGGAGCGTCGCCGTGACCGCGACGCCCCCGACGATCTCGACCCGGCGGACCCCGAGCACGTCGAGAAGGAAGATGAGCAACGTGCCGGCGAGCAGGAGGATCTCGGGCAGGAACGGACCGGCGAACGAAGCGAAGTCCATGGTCTAGGTCCCCGGGAACCCGCGGATCGGCGAGCTCATGATCACGTTCACGAGAAGTCCGGGGAGGATCCCGAACAGCACGGTGAAGACGACGAGGATCGCCATCCCGACGCCCTCGTACCACGGGACGTCGTGCGTCCCGGTCGGTATGCCCCGCGCGGGGCCGAACAGCATCCGTTGCATCATCCAGAGGTAGAACGCCGCGGTGACGACGAGGATGACGAGCGGAACGAAGACCCAGTAGGCGAGCGTGTTCCAGGTGGCGAGAAGGGCGCTGAATTCCGCCGGGAAGCTGATGAGCGCCGGAAGGCCGAGCGACGCGAGCGACCCCACCATGATCAGGGTCGACAGGGTCGGGGTCGTCGGCGTGATCCCGCCGATCTCGGGGATGTCGCGGGTGCCGAAGGTGTGGTGGACGCTCCCCGACGTCATGAAGAGGAGCGCGCTCACGATCCCGTGCGCGAACATGAGGAGGACCGCGGCCATGAGGCCGAGCGAGGAGTCGAGGGCGATCGCGAGCAGCACGATCCCCATGTGGTTGATCGAGGAATAGGCGACGAGCCGTTTCATGTCGCGCTGGGAGAGCGAGAGGACCGAGCCCCAGACGATCGTGACGAAGGCGACGACGTAGAGCACCGGCTGGGCGACGTGTAGGCCGTTCGGCAGCACTTCGACCGCCCATCGGATGAGTCCGTAGCCGCCGAGCTTGAGGAGGAGTCCGGCGAGGAGGACCGAGCCTCCGGTCGGCGCCTCGACGTGCGCGTCGGGTAGCCACGTGTGGAACGGAACGATCGGGAACTTGACTCCGAAGCCGAAGAACAGGGCAAGGAAGAGGAACGCCTGCACCACCGTCGAAAGACCTCGTGCGGCGACGTAGATGGAGGAAAAGTCGAACGACGCGGCCCCGGAATAGAAGACGAGCGCGAGCAGGCCCACCAGCATCACGATCGAGGCGACGTGCGTGTAGACGAAGAACTTCAACGCGGCGTACCGGCGCTGGGGTCCCCCCCAGAAGCCGATCAAGAAGAACATCGGGACGAGGACGGCCTCCCAGAAGAGGAAGAAGAGGAG
>Ga0335078_10009058_pt1 | contig 14767 bp, 15 predicted proteins | sample Lox_Sample_32_FD_206711 | JGI IMG/M metagenome (GOLD analysis project Ga0335078, IMG submission 206711) | Soil microbial communities from Loxahatchee National Wildlife Refuge, Florida, United States - Lox_Sample_3.2 | ecosystem: Environmental > Terrestrial > Soil > Wetlands | place: USA...
GAGATCGAAGGTGATTGTGAGCCTGACCGTGTGATCCACGAACGAGGCCAGCGCTTTGCCCGAGGCGATGACCCTCTGTAGGTCGTTATCCATGAGTCGTACTTCGTACGTCCCTTCTTGAGCGCCAACGGGCAGGATCACGTTCAACCGGCTGCGCTTCCTGCTCAAGAAGCCGGCATACTGTTCGGACGGTTGTGGGTTCTTGTTCTCGCCGCGGGTCACGGAGAACGGTCGCATGTCAACGTCGGATGTCGCTTCCGCGATCGTGATGGGTGCCACCACCCTAGACGGGCCTTTCCAGATTAGAACGCCCGCAACTCCTGCGACAACGACGAGAGACGCAAGCACGATTCGATTCCGCCGAACGAGATGCCTCCGATCTCTGGCAATATCGTTCCGCAGTTCGATGAATTCCTGGAAACACGGAGAACAATGCGTCACGTGGTCCCAGTGTGCGTCTCGGATCGGGACCTGCCGGCGCGCAACCTCGCGCAGCACCGTTCCACCAGGACAACCGCTCCGCTCCGGGTTTGGATAGTTGCTTAGAATAGCCTGCTGCAGGAGCTTTTGGATTTCAGCGGAGATCTCATCCGGCGACTGGTCAGGCATTGGCTCATGACATTATTGCACCAAACCATTCGTGTGGTGCCAATTATCTCTATGACAGCGTTAGACTTCGCGTTGCGGGTACTTCGGCGACCCTTGGCCGGTGTTTCCAGGGCAGCAAGGTCGAGCATAGGGAACTACAAGAGGTTCAGTTGACGCAATCCCTTCTTGAACCAGCGCCAGAAATCCTTCGTCGCTGCTTTCGGCTGCTTGCCAACGTGTTCGGCGATCTCTGGCCACTTCCAACCGTAAAGCCATAGGTCCATCATTTCGCTCACGTGCGGCACACCATTGATTCGGAAATGTTGATCCAGCGCGTCCGCGATTTCCTGAATTTCAACGCGAAGCGCGAGGTCGTCCGCAGTTCGCAATCTCGTGCGCAAGGTGTCCAGAAGTTCCACCTCAACTCCGCGCCTTGCGTTGCGTCCGCCGGCCCGAAGGTCCTGTGCTCTCCATTTTGCATGGGCGTAGATCCGGCCACTCGGGTTGCGGCCCAGATCATCACGATGGGTGTACCACTGAGCGTGGACAGAGCCTTCCGCAAGCTCTGATACTCGCCAGATATCCCCCAAAATCCTTTCGGCGAGACGGCGCAGAGGATCTGCAATTGGAAAAACAGCTCGAAACCAACCCGGATTGATTACGCGCCCGTACCGATCAGTATCCTCGATACAAATCGGGATGATCTTGCGCGGATTGCTAGCTTCATCAAAGTCGAGAGGGATTGTGACGAGTCCCATACGTTCTCCCCTCAACTGGGCCACCGTTGGGAACTGGGGCTGTCTCACTTTGCGGGTGGTGCGCCCATAGAGACAGAGAGGAAATTCCGCTCTGTGTCCCCGCAATATATCACGAGCCCGACGGTTCTCAATGGCCAGCCCAGTTCCACTCGGTATTCTTTCCGACATTCCAAATTGCTCCGCTTACTCTGTAACATTTGCTGCCTCGGATCGAAAGGCGACGTCGTTCTGTTTCTGCAACTGCTTAGGCTCACTGCGCGGATCAACCTCATTCGAAATCGCTGGAGGGCTGATTGGTTATGGCATCTGTAGTCGTTATACCGGAGAATTATGACGAACTGCCGCAGTTACAACGCGAGCAGATCATCCCGATCTGCATCAGAGCCCTTGATGATCATGGGCGTCAGATCGCTTCGGATTGGTTTTTTCGCGGCGTTGCGCCGGTGCGGAGGGAGTTGGTGGGGATGGCGCAGCATGAGCTGGGCGATCCGTGGTGTGCTTCGGAGTTGGCGGAGGCAACGGTTCACCGGCTTTGGGCGCGGCACGGAGATTCCGTGGGCCGTTACCCAGCGCGTCGAGTTCTGAAGAAAGCGGTATGGATCGCGTGGGAACTGAAGACGGGAGACTGGCGCGAAATGAAATACCCGAATCTCTATCTGGCACTCGATTCCTTTGACGCGAACCTCAGGGAGCGGACGCTCGCGGACCCAGTCGCGTATGCCGAGCGCCTGGAGGAGCAGATCATGCTCGACTCCATAGAGGATCGCTTGCAGAGGGAAGGGCGCACCGACATTCGTACTGTGTATCAACTCCTTCGTCGGGGCTACAGCTGGCAGGAAGTCGCCGAACAGATGGGAGCCGCGAATAGAGAGATTCTGAAGCGGCGATTCTACCGCTGGATCAAGAAAACCGCGAGTGCCTGAATTTAGCTGGCGTCGGCGCTGTCGCGCCTCTATAATGAGCGGGCAGATGAAGCGCGAAACGCCGAGCCAGAAGTGGAGTCGGCTTCAGAACCAGATCCAGCGTGGCATCTCACGGGCTTACGCGAATCCTGAACGCAATGGGTGCATTGACGACAGCGGGATTCGGGAACTCGCCAGGCGGGCGGCGGTGTTTGGTGACAGCATCGAGGACGACCCAGACTGGAAGCATGTAACGCATTGCTCACCCTGTTACGCTCAATACCTCCAGGAATTCAATGACCGCCGGCGACAGAAGCCACCGTCGGCGTCGGGGTAGCTCTCCAGAAAAGTTCACCGACAAACGTCCCGGAAGGACCTCCACCAGTCGCTTAGTACTTAGGGGGACTTCATCGACATGCCGGCGACGACTCGGGACAAAACGGTCGAAGCTGTCCAATCTCAACTTCGCGCGATGGGAGCTGACATCTTTGAAGTCGGGCTCTTCAAGCCCGATGCCCCAGACCACGAGCCTTTGATGATCCCACGAGTCTGGGACCATGAGTCGCTCTTGCGGTCGATCGGCTGGCTTAGACACGAAAATCGGGACGGGAGGAACATCTACGTCCGTCCGAAAGGCGAGCACAACCTGAGCCTTGTGGATGATCTGAGCGCGGGTGCCCTTCGAAATATGGTGAGGTCGGGGTTCATGCCAGCCGCTGTCTTGGAGACTTCGCCTGGAAACTTCCAGGCTTGGCTGAAGCACCCCGAACCACTTCCTAAAGCGCTGGGCACCGCCGCCGCGCGCGCACTTGCCGAGAAGTTCGGTGGGGATCGCGGTGCCGCCGATTGGCGTCACTATGGTCGTCTCGCCGGTTTCACCAATCGGAAGGACAAGTATCGAGATCCGCAGACGGGCTTACATCCATTCGTGAAGCTGGTTCAGGCGAGCGGGGCCGTTTACCCGGCCGCGCGCGAGTTTCTCGGCCAGGTTCGGGAAGAGTTGGAAGAGCGGTATCGAGCAGAAGAAGCGAGGCGCATCACGTTCGCCTCGATTGCGCCCGGCGCGGCTGGCCAGCACCGAAGCTTGAAGTCCATCGAGGATTTCAGAAACGATCCCCGGTACGCGGCGGACGGAACGAGAATTGACCTCGCATACGCAATCTACGCCATCTCACATGGCACCGGCGTGAGCGATGTGGCAGCGGCGATCCGAACTCGGGACCTGTCGCATAAAGGGACTGAAAAGCGGCAGGCGGAGTACGTCGAACGAACAATCAAGAAGGCCATGGAGACCGCGGAGCGCGGTCGTGGACGGTGAGAAGGAGAGGACGAGTTCATATGGCTAAGAACGCGGCGACCGCCGATGTTAAACCGAACGGGAATGGAACAGCTGCCGAACGATCCTTCAAGAACGCGATTCACCTGTCGCTGCAGGGAAAGGGCGGCGTTGGGAAGTCGCTTATCGCCAGCATCCTTGCCCAATATTTCAACGCGAGGGACAAGCGAATACAGTGCATCGACACCGACCCGGTAAACCGGACGTTGTTTCAGTACAAAGCTCTGAACGTGACGCGGCTGGAGCTTCTCAGGGACGGAAGCATCGATCCACGTGGGTTTGACACTCTGATGGAGACGCTGCTCACGCAGGACACCACCTTTGTCGTGGACAATGGCGCCTCCACGTTCATTCCGCTCTGGAACTACATTCTCGAAAACAACGTGGTGGACGTGCTCACCGCCGCCGGCAAACAACTCTACGTACACACCGTGATCACCGGCGGCCAGGCATTACTCGACACCCTGCTTGGATTCAAAAGTCTTGCCGAGAGCAATGCCGACCGAAACATCATCGTGTGGCTCAACGAATACTTTGGACGCATCGAACGAGATGGAAAAAAATTCGAGGACATGAGTGCGTACAGGGAATCCGAGGGCAAGATTTTCGGCTCAGTGCATCTGGCAAAACGGAACCAGGACACTTTCGGGCGTGATCTTGAGGAAGTCATTTCGCAGAAGTTCACACTGGAGGAAGCCATCAAGCATGGCCCGTTCTCGATCATGACCAAGCAGCGCCTGAAAGTCATGCAGCGGGACTGGTTCGAACAGCTCGATCGACTGGATCTCATCTGAGGGCGGTGGCATGATCGACGTGCACCGGCTGATCGGGGAAGTTGCAGCGCGCGACGGCATACGCGTGGAGCCAGGTGACCCGGCGTTTGCCCTGGTCACTCTCAACCAGTTGGTCTTGGAGGATGCGGTGGCCCGCATCGGCGAACATATTCGCGCTGGAATTGCGGAGTTTAACCATGCAGTGCAGAAAACGGAAAATCGCGCCGGCAAACTCCTAGCTCAGGAGGTGAAAGACGCGGCGGCTGAAATCCGGGAGGAATTGCAGCGAGACATCGAAACGGCGCGAGTCAGTGCCCGCGAGATTCTCTACGACGTCCACAGGAAGCAAAGCGGAGCTATGTTCTTGCGCTGGGTGGTCGCAGCCGTCAGCGCCGCCGCAGCAGTGTTCGCGAGCGGCGTTTGGGCCGGCGCACATTTCCTGCGCTGAATCGCTGAGCGGTTACAACCATTTCGGCTTGACGCAGCCATCGCTGGACACGCGCAGCGTCGTCATGCTTGCAATCGTGGTTCATGGGCGCTTTTTGCTGTCGGCTGTTTGCTTCGCAGAGCCAGAGGTGTTCTGGCGAACAAGAGGTAATGCGATTTTGCAGGGGGTAGGGGGATTACACTCACCCGAGCTTGCACCCCATTGTGATCCAATCACGCTGATGAATATCTTCTTAGGAATGTCCCTCTGATCCGGCCCAATTCGTTCCGAACTCTTGCGGAAGCTGGCCAAGTCAATGTTTTGGACCTCAAAGGGAGAACCGGTAAAACCCACCACCGGTCGAAAAGTAATGTCGCGTTCATAGAAGAAATCGGCGTTGATCCCTTTTGGCGTCAATTCTACTTCTACTAAATTGTTAAATGGGGATAGAGGGTTAGTTGGAGAAAGCCGCAATTGCTGGATCGTGTCCATGTTAAGTGGCATAGCGCGAAGCACGTCCGAGCCTATAACCAGATCGCCAACGATTGTAAGCAGAAGTTCAGGTATTGATTTAGTTATACCAGGATCCGAGGTCAAGAAACGCTTACTACCCACCACAAACCCTGTTCCCGCACTAGTCTTGTTATAGAAGACTAGTCCTGGCAAAGGCCCAAAATCCGCTCGAATGACATTAGCGACCTCGGTTACCCGGCTGGGCAGAAGCTGCCATCGTAAGGATATGTGCTCAACCGGCAATTGACTGGCGAGCGTCTTTCCGACCATCGCTAGTTCTTCCTTCTGCTGGTTGACATTAGTTGTTATATCGTTCGAGACGCCTCGAATGTCTGTCAGCAGTTGTCCCGCCTGTTCCGAAACACCTCGGGTCTGATCTACAATTTTGGTTCCCGATTCTTGAACTGCGCCCCGCAAATCGTTTTGCACTTTTTCAAGCGTCTTTTTGTCATTGTTGTCCTTGATCCAATCACCAACGAATTGAACTGCTGGCGCTATGAGAATCACAGCCAAAAGAGTTCCCCCCCAGGCTGTCACTCGGTATCGGGCCAGTGGAAATTCAGCCCACCAGCCCCTTCGGGGGTGTTGCCTTTTTTGAAAGGCCCCATCGGTGAGGAGGGCGGCAATGCCGGCAAGTGCGGCCGCGAGTGCACCGAGGGCACGAACAAATCGCAGCGCGAAATCTCCCCAGTCCATACGAAGTTTCTCCTCTGTATCTCGAATAGGATAGCTCCTTGGGGATCGCTGGGGGAGAGCCTTTTTAAGGCGGAACAAGGTGCGAGAATTTTGGCTCATCCTGAGCCAGAATTCACCTCTCCTCATTCTAAAGCAGTTAGCTGGGAAGCCGGCGATCCTTTTGTTTCGGGTGTCCCTAGGTTGAGAATTGCGCCCTCCGGCATCAGTCTGAAAGCAAGGATATTTCACGGTGCATATCCTGGCAGATCGCCTGGGTTTCCCCCAGCGGCATCAGAAGAATCCCGGCCGCGGATCAATTTTTGAGCGCCAACCGCTCGCGCGACGCAATGTCAATATTATTCTGGACTACGCACGCCAGTTGCCTTACGATCTCGGGAACGGAGTTCGTACGATCTCCCCTTTTGCTGGTCCATTCTACACCCGCGGTAAGGGATGGCCCGCTCAAATGAGATCTTTGGCATCAGCCAATTCAGGCCGGTAATCGAATCCAGAACGTTTTCCCAACCTATCCCGTACGCTTGCAAGGGGGTCGCTCGGCTTGGCTGCCTTTGTGTTGCTTGCAACCGGCCGCACGTCTCGCCGTTCGCTCTTAGCGCCCTCTTCGACCCGCTGCTCGCTACCGACCTCGATCGGAAGCGCGGTTTTTCGGATACGGGTGATGTAGGAACCAAGAGTCTGGACGGTGATCGCGATCCCGTCTGATCGGCGACAATTGAACTTCCCGGCTGACGACAATTAAAATTCCCGCCCGGCGACAACTAATGTGACCATCGGGATTCGAGCTCTGGCCGCGCCAGCGGATGGTCACAGACAACCAGGTGAGGAGGCTGAGGAAGTTGTCGAATACCGAGAAGAATCAAGAGATCGCAGCGTCGAAGGCGGGCATGGATGCAAAAACGGCGCGGAAATATCTGGGATTGAACCAGCTACCGAGTGAAGTAATTAAGGTACGACATTGGCGAACCCGCGAAGATCCCTTCAGTGGCGTCTGGGAGCAGGTGCGCCAGCAGATCGAAGAGAACCCTGGGCTGGAAGCCAAGACATTATTTGAGTGGCTGCAGCGGCAGTATCCAGGTCGGTACCAGGACGGGCAGATCCGGACCCTGCAGCGGCGGATCAAGCTGTGGCGTGCAACCGAGGGTCCGGCACAGGAGGTTTACTTCAGCCAGAAGCATGAGCCGGGGCGGCTGTGTGCATCCGACTTCACGCATATGGCGGAATTGGGCATCACGATTCAAGGCCAGACCTTTGTGCATCTGGTGTACCACTTCGTGCTGACGTACTCGAACTGGGAAACGGGCACGATCTGCTATTCCGAGTCCCTGGAAAGCCTGAGCGAAGGATGGCAGAACGCGATCTGGGAGTTGGGGGCCGTGCCGGCCGAGCACCGCACCGACGGCCTGTCGAGCGCGGTGAACAACATGAGCAACCTGGAGGAATTCAACCGGCGCTACGAAGCGGTGATGAGGTACTACGGGGTGAAGCCGGTGCACACGAACCCAGCAAGCCCTCACGAAAATGGAGATGCCGAGCAAAGCCACCACCGGTTTAAGAAGGCCGTAGATCAAGCCTTGATGCTGCGGGGCAGCCGGGACTTTGCGGCGATCGCCGAGTACGCGCGGTTTCTGAAGGATCTGTTCGCGCAGCGGAATGCCGGGCGCCGGCAGCGACTCGCTGAAGAACTGGCGGTTATGCGGGAGTTGCCGGCGCGGCGCATGGAATCGGCGCGACGGGAGCGAGTGAAAGTGGATTCGGGCAGCCTGATCCACGTGGAGAGGAACGCGTACTCGGTGAACAGCCGGCTCATCGGGGAAAACGTGGAAGCCCGTGTGTACCTGGATCACATCGAAGTCTGGCATGGACAGAAGATGTTGGAGGAGCTACCGCGGCTGCGGGGGCGATCCAAGCATCGCATCGATTACCGGCACATCATCGAGTGGCTGGTGCGCAAGCCGGGGGCCTTTGAGAACTATCGCTATAAAGAGGATCTGTTCCCAACCAGCCGATTCCGGATGGCGTATGACGCGCTCCAGCAGACGGCGCCCAGCCAGGCATCCAAAGAGTACCTCAAGATCCTGAGGCTGGCGGCCGACGAAGGGGAAACTCCCGTAGATGAAGCCCTACGCGAGCTGCTGGAGCGGAAAACCGAGGCGGCGATCACTGCGGCGGCGGTTGCCGAGTTGCTGAAACGGCTGGACACGCTTCTGCCGGTGACGATGGTGGAGGTAGCGGCGGTGGATCTGGCCAGCTTCGACCAACTGTGCGCTGGAATGGCGGTGCAGCAATGAGCGCGGTAGCCGATGTCCGGCCATCACTGATCGGGCATCTCAAGGAGCTGCACCTGCCGACCGTACGGCAGTGCTACGAAGAGACTGCGCGGCGCGCCGAACAGGAAACGCTGAGCTACGAACAGTACCTGCTCGAAGTGATCTCGAGAGAATGCGAACAGCGGCGAAAGACTCGGGTGCAGAGGCTTCTCAAAGCGTCGGCCTTGCCGTTGGAGAAATCGCTTCCGAACTTCAATGTGAAACGCCTGCCGGTGAAAGCCCAGCGCCAGTTGCGAACACTCCTGGAAGGCGGGTTTCTGGACCGGAAAGAGAACGTTCTGGTATTCGGGAATCCTGGTTCGGGAAAAAGTCATCTTCTCACCGCTCTCGCACAAGAGCTGATCGTGGCGCGTGAGCGAAAAATGCATTTCATCAAGTGCGCACTGCTGATGCAGGATCTATTGGCCGCCAAGCGGGACCTGCGACTGAGCAGAGAGATCAAAAGGCTGGGCCGCTATGAAGGGTTAATCATCGACGATCTCGGGTACCTCCAGCAGAGCCGGGATGACATGGAAGTGGTGTTCACGTTGCTAGCCGAACGCTACGAACGGGGCAGCGTGCTGATGACCAGCAACCTGCCCTTCTCGAAGTGGGAAGGAATTTTCAGAGACGCGATGATGACGGCGGCGGCGATCGACCGCCTGGTGCACCATTGCGTGATCATCGAACTGAACATACCAAGCTATCGAGTAGAGGAGGCTAAGAAAAACCAGCAGGCCGAGGGAGAGTGAAACGGCGAATCGAAAGCAAGGTTGAAAATCCGAGGCTGTGTGAGCCGTGGAAATGCCGGGGCTGTGGAAAGCGTGGAAAGCCAAAAGCAGGCTTCCCACTCTTTCCACGAGCCCCTTGGAAATCTCGCCAAAACCGGCGAGATTCCCACATTTCCACCGCTCCGACGGCGATTCCCTCTCTCAAAACCAAAAACACCAGCGGGCGGGCTATCGCCCCCCGCCCGCGGCGGCGCTCTGCGCCGCCTCAGGAGTAATTGTCGTTGATAGGGAAAAATAATTGTCGTTTACCGGAAAAAGTAGTTGACGCTGAACACCCGTCTGCTTCGAGGCAATCGCAGACCGTCTTCAGGCTGTGCCCTTTATCAAGGGCGGCTTTGATCTCAGGCCAAAGGGCTCGCACCTGCGCGGATTTGGTCCGCGGTTTTTTCTCGCGCAGCGCCGCGAGGCGGGTTCGAGCGTTCTGGTGCATCCTTTCGGCAGTTTACGGCGATGTTCTGCAGATTTCAACATATTCTGCAGGTTTCGGCACTTTTCGGCAGTCGAATCAGTCCGACAGCGAACAGTGCCGGTTCGGGGCAGCCCACGCGCGGTAGTGGAACATAAAGGAAACGTGGCACGGGCCTAGCTTTTTTGGGCTGGATCTGGTTTGTTCTGAAGCTCCTCCGCCGTGCCGCGTATCCGGATCTGTGTGCCACGCTCGTGGCACGGCTCGAATTTGACCGCCTCCATCGTCCCTAACAGCCTCTGATCGTCACTTAGTACTTAGGAGCTCCGCGCATGAAGCATAGAGCGATCAGGCTGCCAGAGGAGACCGTGAAGGCCGTTGAGGCTGCCTCGCAGGAACGCGGCTTCGAATCGATGAGCGCATTCATCCGATATGCGATCGATCAGGAGTTGAGAGATCGTCAAGACGGCCTGACGGGGGCTGAAGAGCGCCTGGCCGCGAGCATCGACCAGATCCGAAAGGACCAATACCGCTTGATGCGAATGCATCAAGCGCTCTTCGCGTACGTCGATACGCTGGCGAAAACACTCCTGACGTGCGTGCCTGAACCGCCAGCCGATGCCAAACCCCACGCCGTGGCCAGCGCGAAGGAACGGTATGACCGTCTATTGAAGAGCGCCGGGCGGGCGATGGTTGGAGAGGCGAAGCTGGCCATGCATGATCTCGTAGCCCATGTCGAAAGATGAAGAGCGAGACTTCCGGCTCCGGCCACGGAAGCCGCCGATCCCGCGGCAAAAGCGTGACGGGCTCGCGTGGGCCATGGCCTTCAAGACTGTTGCCCATTTCGCTCGTTCAAGCCGATCGATGAAATTCGGGTCTTCGAAAAAGCGAGTTGCGAAAGCAACCGTCCCGCGAAAACAGCGATGCGCCGTGCGCGTAACCTACGCAAGGAACACAGTTCGCGGGCAATGGAGGGCGCACGGTCGATATTTGGTGCGCGAGAGCGCCGCAATGGACCCTACCGCCACGGGATTCGACGCTACCACCCGCGGACTGGACGTCGCGGCCACTCTTGAAGGTTGGCAATCGGCCGGCGACGAGCGGCTGTGGAAGATCATCATCTCCCCGGAGTTTGGCGAGCGAGTCGATCTGACCCAACTCACACGTGAACTGATGGCTCGCATGGAGAAAGACCGGGCCGGGCAGCTCGAATGGGTTGCTGTCGGCCACTTCAATACGGAGCATCCGCATGTTCACGTGGTGCTCAGGGGTGTGTCCAAAAACGGCGAGGAAATCCGTCTTCCCAGGGACTATGTGAAGTCCGGCTTGCGTTCAATTGCCGAGGATCTGTGTACGCGGCAACTTGGCCACAGGACCGAGATGGATGCCTTCGAAGCCGAACGCCGGGAAATCCGGGAAAAGCGTTTCACGTCGCTTGATCGTATGATCCTACGCGGCGCCGAGCCAGATTCCGGGGAGCCACATTCGACTTTGGTGGTCACAATCGGGGGGCGGACGTTCAGCAATCGGGAATCGGCGCGACAACAGCATGTGATGGCACGCCTGGCCGTACTTTCGGACATGGGGCTCGCATCTCACTCCGGCGGCGACAAGTGGCGAGTGCGTGCCGACGCTGAGACCGTGCTCCGGGCGATGCAACGGGCGGGAGATCGACAAAAGACGCTGAAAGCGCATGGTGCTCTGCTCTCTGATGAGCGATTGCCGGTCGGCGCTCTCGATTTTCGGCAGACAGCTTCTGTCGAAGGCCGCGTGCTTGTTCACGGCGAAGACGAGCATAATGGCAGGCGCTACCTAATGCTGGAGGGTGTAGACGCCCGCGTGCATTACATCGAATACACGCCGGAAATTGAGGAAGCTAGGAGCCGCGGCGAGTTGAAGAGGAATGCATTTGTGCGTCTGCGTGGGATCTTCGTCGACGAGCAACCGCAGTTTGAAGTAGAGGATTTCGGCAACTCGGATTCGCTTCTCAAAAAACGTGCTCATTTCGAAACCAAAGCGAGGGAGCTTGTCCGAAACGGTATTCTGCCGAACGAGCAGTGCTGGGGCGGCTGGCTCGGTCAATATCAACGTGCGCTCAAGCGCGCTGCGATGGAAATCGAGTACGCGCCCCCTCAGCCGCAGAAACCGCGAGAGCGATCTTTAGGCAGGTAAGACTTGTGTTTCGACGAAGGGTGGGCGGCGGCTAGGCCATAGCTTCTTGGGTCGTCAGGTCCGAGTCGCATCTGCCTTCGGCTTCCGCGCCCGCGGCTTCGTCGTTTTCGCTGGCTTCGCGACAGCCACCTCCTTCCCGGCTTTCCGGGCGAGTACCGTCGTGACAAACCGGGTTCCGTAATTGCAGGCTGCCTGCCGGACTAGGACGAACTGCGCGGCGAGGCCCGCGAGGTAAATCAGGCCGACGTTGATCGACGGAATGAAGAATATACCCGCCGCCCCGTAGAGCACGAAGAACACCGCGCACAGGCCGGCGTAATCGCGCATTAGCAGATAGTCGCGATGCGCTTGGCGAACGGCGGGATCGTTTTCAATGGACTTGTACATCCGGTACCACGTCCTGTTCTGCTCCACCGGATCGGCCGGCAAAGGGCCACCGTGGATCTTCTCGATCGCCGCGACATCGACGCGCGGATCGCGCGTGGCATGCTCGCTGAATGCGCGATGGCCGGGGAGCGCATGGCACCAGCGAAGGAAAACCACGCAGGCCTTTGTGTCGGAGCTGAGCAGACCATTCAGCACCGTCGCGACGATCAGCGCCACGCTGACTGGAAGCAGGTTCTGCGCGTCGGTAAAGATGGCGCGCAGCCCGTCGACCTTGACGGCGTTCGCCTTGACCACGCCGTACAGAAAGAGCGTGTTGACCGCGACGATGATCCAGAGCTGCCAGCGATATTGGTCTTTCAGCGATTTCCCGGTTTCGGTGCGGGGCGGTGTTTCCGCCCCGCTTCCTGTGTTAGTCATAGTCCTCCACCTGCGTGGCAAAGGGCAGCATGGCGAGTGGACCGTAACCGGGCCGCGGCGGGAAGCCTCCCCAGTACACAATTTTGTTGCCCTGGGTGGCGGCGACCTTATAGCCACGCCGCATGAACGCGTTGAGCACCATTTTGCGAGGGTGCGTATCGTCGTCTTTTGGCGCGGACACGTACGCCTGCGAATGTGGCAGCGTGCCGTTCGGTTTGATCGGGCCAAGGATGTTGTTCAGGATGGTGGGGCCGACGTTCCGGCGGCTCCCATGGTGCGGCACCTGCACCAGCATGAAATCCTGCAGCGCGAGGCCATTCTGGTCCGCGTAGCACTTCGTCATGCTGAGGCCCCAGATGCCGGCGTCGCCAGTCAGAAGCACGCGGCGGCCGGGACCGAAATCGCCGTACAAGACGACGCTGGTTTCGTTGCTGGCGCTCGTGCAACCTCCGTCTTTCAGCCGCTCGTTCTCCCAGATCTCATCGATCCACTTCTGGACCTTGGCGACCGCCCTTTCGAACAACTTCGCGAGAGCGCTCGGACCCTTCCCGATCCAGTAACCGGCAGCTTCGAGCGCTTCCTGGTCGGCGTCGGGCGTGCGGTCGAACTGCGGGATGAAGTAGGGATAGACGCCCTGGAAGGGCGACACCACCTTGAACGGCCCGATGGACAAGCCCGCGAACGGCTGCACTACCGGGATTTTCTTCTTGGCGGCCGTGTCCACCAGCTGGCTGACAATGTCGTACTCGCCGCGGATTTCCTTGGCCAGGCCGTCGACGGTCCAGTTCTTGTTCGCGAAGAACGGGAGCGATGCCGCGGCGAATTCCCACAGCTTGTGCAGCCACAGGTTTTTCACCGTCAGACCATCGAGCACTTCGCGCATGCCGGAAGCGTGATCGGCGTCTGGATGCGTCACCACAGCGTGGGTGACGACAGCGTTATGGCCGAAGTTGTTCTGGATGTGGCTGACGACGGCCTTACCTGAGTCCAGGTTGCCGCCGTCGATCACCATGATTTCGTATGCGTTCGTGTCGCCGTAGCGCACCACGATGGCGTCGCCCGGCTTGCAGCCGTCGCCGACTGGCAGGAATTCCACTTCGCAGTTCATATAGGTGGGTGTCCCGGCCGATTACGGCCGCTCCTTTCCCGCCGCCGGGCGCAACCGCGCACGCAGACGCGCGACCCTTGTCCTGGCGCTGGCCGCCGTCAGCCCGGCCATCTCGTGATAGCCGACGCCAGCGGCGACCGCCATCAGCAGGCTCCACTCCGCCGCGCTCACGCTGCTGCGGATTTCCGCGAGGCGGACGCTCGCGACGGCACGCCGCTCGGCGTGTTCATGGGAGGGCCGAAGGTATTTGCGCCGCAGCCGTGCATGGTTCCGCTCCACCCACGACCCGGTGGAAACCGCGCGGTCTACGCCACCTTGAAATTCAGCCTGGTTTTCGGGGATGCTGCCGGAAGCGACAGCCGTCAGGAATTTGTTCAAACCGTTCTCAATACCCCAGGAACGGTCAGTTACCCGGCCGCACCACGCGGCCTTCGTCTGGTGCTCAGCATAAATGCACCACGGAAATGGCAAATCAGCCATAACACATCTCCTTCTGTCGGGATCGCTATTGACCCCGCGATGGTCAAGGTGCCGAATCCAGCCTGTCCACTCGCGCCGAACCCCAACTCGGGACGCTATGCCCGGATTGAGGCCGTAACCGGCCGCCAATGAAGGACCAAATCTGCCCTCTGCCTATATTGTAGTCCAAAAGTGCGGGACGTTACATAAACCGGCGGACCCGAATCGCGTGGCCGAGTCCGCCGGAAAAAGCTGCTACACCGACGCCGTCAGCTGCGTGGCGTAAGTCTCGGACCACTCCTTTCTGAACAGCTCGAAAGTCTGCGTCCGTTCGGGATCCTGCAGCGCCATCGCGGCTTGCGCCCGCGCCAGCGACAACAGCATGAGCTGCAGCGCCACCAAGGCCTCCTTCGCGCCCTTAAACGTCTGCGGCTCAGCGGCGTTCTCGTCGGGATCGGTCGGCGCTCCTTCCGCCGTGCGCGTGTCGAGCGTCAGCGCGGCGTCGCTCAGCGGCGCGTACAACCGCTCGTAAAATGGATGGGCGGTGTTGATGGTCAGGATGATTTTCCCGTACCGCTGATCGACGTGATAGAAGGGCCAGTACGCGTCGTGCTTGTAGTGAATGATGTGCTTGGAGTTTTTGACGCGCTCGAAGGCCTCGTCGTCGGTTTCCTTCTCCCGCTTAAGCAGCATGGCCAGGGTGCGCAGGTTTTCGTCGAGCTGCCGCC
>Ga0335078_10009059_pt1 | contig 14767 bp, 15 predicted proteins | sample Lox_Sample_32_FD_206711 | JGI IMG/M metagenome (GOLD analysis project Ga0335078, IMG submission 206711) | Soil microbial communities from Loxahatchee National Wildlife Refuge, Florida, United States - Lox_Sample_3.2 | ecosystem: Environmental > Terrestrial > Soil > Wetlands | place: USA...
CTCCAGCTTCGGCAGCTCGGGGGCCACGTACGAGCCGTTCCGGTAGCTGAGCGCGGGCGGCCCGCCGCCCGCGCTCGGGGTCACATCCACCCCTCGGTCCCAGACGCGGACCTTCTCCACCGCCTCGTTGTCGTCGTACACGATCATCCGGCGATCGCCGGTGATGGTCGTCGTGCGACCCTTCACCGGCGAGAACCAGTCGGCGTGCACGTGCATCAGGGCGTTGCCCTCGAGGAAGCACGTCATGAACGCGGACGCCTCCGGCATCCCCGCCACGTTGGCCACGCCGGTCGCCGACACGGCGGTGACCCGCGGGCTCAGGACGTAGTCCATGATCGACACGTCGTGCACCGCGAGGTCCCACAGGACGTTCACGTCGCGCCGGTACAGCCCGAGGTTGGAGCGCACCGAGTCGTAGCAGCTGAGCTTGCCGAGCTGGCCGTCGACGACCAGCTCGTGGAGCTTCCGCACGGCGCCCGTGTAGATGAAGGTGTGATCGACGAAGAGCACGCGCCGCCGCTTCTGCGCCTCGTCGCATAGCCGGCGCGCCTCCTCGGACGACGCGGTGATCGGCTTCTCGATCCACACGTGCTTGCCCGCCGCGAGCGCCTGCATGGCGAGCTCGAAGTGGGAGGCGACAGGGGTGATGATCGCCACCGCGTCGATGCTCCCGTCGCCCATGACCTCGGCATAGCTCGCTGTCGTCCGCACCTCCGGGTGCGCCTTCTTGGACAGCTCGAGCTTCTGCGGGTCCAGGTCACAGACACACGCGACGTCGATCGCGCCGCAGGCCTTGAAGTTGCGGACGATGTTGGGGCCCCAGTAGCCATGGCCGATGACGGCGGCGCGAATCATTTCTTGTTTCCTCGTGGTGGCGCGGAGAAAGGTCAGGCGAGCGCGGTCTCGCGCGCACCGCCGTTCGTGGTGCGCGGCTCGAGCGTCTCGATCAGCGGCGGCTTCGGCTTCAGCGTGTACTTCACGAGCCCCTGGAGCATGCCGATCCCGTGCGACACGTGCATCGTGGGGAAGATGGCCCACACGACCGGGATGGCCCAGAGGCCGACCTTGCTGCCGACGCGGATCGCCTCGAGCCCGGTGACCGCGGCGTAGGTACCGAAGGCGAGCGGCGCGAGCCCCTGCAGCGGCGGAACGATCAGGATCGTGGCGCCACCCACGACGAAGAGGAAGGGGATGAGCGGTCGGATCACCGGAAAGCGCCCGTGGAGCAGCAGCGTGCGCGCCCGGCCGTCGCCGTACTTGAAGTACTGCTTGGCGAGGAGGCGGAAGCTCTTGCGAGGGTAGTAGTGGACGACCACGTCCTTGCTGAGGAATACCTTGCCGCCGGCCTGGAGGATCCGCTGCTGAAGCTCGGCGTCCTCGTTGGTCACGGCCTTGACGTCGTAGAGGCCGACCTTCTCCAGGATGGAGCGGCGGAAGGAGCCGGGGAAGACCGTGTCGACGAAGCCCTCCTTGTCGGGCGAGCGATAGGGGGCGCCGCCCACGCCGAGAGGGCTCGAGAGCGCGGCGCAGAGCGCCTTCTGGAACCACGTCTGTGCCTTGGCCCGCTGCGCGCCGCCCGCGCAGTCCGCGCCCGTCCGCTGGAAGGCCTCGACGAGCTTCGAGACGTAGTTCGGCGCGTACTCCGCGTGGACGTCCGTGACGAGGATGAACTCGCCCCTCGACTCCTTGATGGCGAGGTTCATCGCGTACGACTGGATGCGGTGCTTCGAGTTGTCGAGGAGCCGGATTCGCCCGTCCTCCTTCGCCAGCCGGTCGATGATCTCGCGCGTCTTGTCCTGGCTCCCGCCGTCGCCCACCAGGATCTCCATCCTGTCCGCCGGATAGTCCTGACCCAGCAGCGACCGGAGGCAGTCCTCGATGTACAGCTCCTCGTTGTACGAGGGCATGGCGATGCTGACGAACGGCAGGGCGGTCATGGTGCGCCACCTTAATGCGGGGCCGGGCCACCTTCCAGGGATTTTCTCGCGCGCTTTGTGCCTCGTGACGGAGACTGCGACGGGGCCCAGGTTGCGGAACCATTCAGGACTTTGGCCACCATGGACAGGGGCGGTAGCGGGCGCCTAAATGGCCGGATGCGTGCGCGCTCACTCCTCTTGACCGCTACCTTGGCCGTTGCGATCCCGACGTCGCTCGCCTGCGGCTCGCACGGCGGATCCGGCGGGCCATCGGGCGACGGTGGACCGGACGTGCTGGCGGGCCCGACCGGTTCGCTCTCGGTCTGGACCGCGACCCCAGGACGCAAGGTGCAGCCGACGACGGCGCCCGGAACCGCGACCTCGATCAACGTGGAGACCTACCGGGACGCGTGGGTCTCGGCGCAGCTCGTCGTGCAGGGAACGGGCGGTCACCTGCAAGGGGTCACCGCCAGCGTGGACGCCGACTTGACCGACGGACAGGGCCATACGCTGACGCGCGACAACGTCACGCTCTTCCTCGAGTACTTCATCGACTATTCGAGCGTTCAGTCCAGCATCGGCACCGGAAACGTCCCCGTGCCCGCCAGTTCCCCCACGCAGGACGGAAGCCTGGCCGATCCCCTGGTCCCGTTGGTCGATCCGTACTCCGGCAGCAACGCCGGACAGCCGTTCGACGTGGCCGAGGGGACCAACCAGCCGCTCTTCGTGGACGTCCATGTCCCCAAGGGCCTCACCGCGGGGACGTACTCGGGCACGGTGCACGTCGAGGCGGCGTCGGGTGGGGCGACCGACGTGCCCATCAGCGTGACGGTCTGGGCGTTCGACCTGCCCGACATGCGCAGCGTGACGACTCACTTCAAGATGAGCATCAACGATCTCTACTACTACCACGCGGGCGTCTCGACCTGCTCCGGCGGCAGCTGCTACCTGGACACCACCAGCGCGCAGACGCAGACGCTGCTGCAGCGATACGAGGATCTCGCGCACGCCCACCGCATCGACACGGGTCAGGCGCTCGCGTCGCCCCCGGTCACCGGATGTACGCCGCCGGCCGACTCGGACTGGGCAGCCTACGACGCGGCGATGGGGCCCTACATGGATGGCACCTACTTCACCGACGGCATCCCCAGCAGCCGCTTCGACGTGCCGTTCTCTCCGGGCCAGACGTTCGGCATCGACGGCACGTGCAACCAGTCGCAGTACGAGGCGCTCTCGAGCGCGTGGGCCTCGCACCTGACCTCCAAGGGGTGGTTTCCCGCGCCGACCGGGGGCGGGTTCGGCGCGGTCGCGTACGCGTACGACGAGCCTCTCGCGGCCTCCTCGAACACCTCCGACGTGCAGACGATCCTGAACCAGATCGTGCAGGACTCGTCGTGGCTCCAGGCCGGTGCGTCGGGGTCGCCCTCTCCCTGGAAGGCGCACGTCATCGACACGACCTCTCCCATCGCCGCACCCGCCAACCCCGCCACGACACCGCTGCTCGATCCGGCGCTCGGCGTGTTCGTCGTCTCGCTGCCGCTGTACGGCGACGTCTGGCAGCCGTTCTACGGCCGGCAGCAGTGGCAACAGAGCCCGGACCTGTTCAGCCAGGGCCTGCAACTCTGGTTCTACACGAGCAACTCCGTCTTGCCGCCGTACCCGACGTTCGCGAGCAACACGCTCGACGCGCTCGAGCCAGTCATCATGATGTGGGGCTCCTGGTACGAGGAGGCGACGGGGTTTCTCTACTGGGACATCGCAGACTGGTCGAGCAAGGATCCGTGGGGACCGGAGACCGACTACGGCATGACGGGCGACGGGGTGCTCATCTACCCGGGCAATCACGACGGCACCATGGCTCCGGTCGGTTCGCCGTCGCAGGTGTCGATCGACGGCCCGGTCCCCTCCTACCGGCTGAAGATGATCCGCCAGGGGCTGCAGGACTGGGCGCTGTTCCGGTACGCGGACAGCCAGGGGCTGACGTCGTTCGTGCAGCAGCAGGTGGCGACGGTTTACACGCAGTTCGGGGGTGGAGGGCCCGCCCCCGCCGGGAGCCCGTACTGGACGACCGACGAGAGCGCGATGGCGGCCATCCGCGCCGCGGTGGTGAGCAAGGTCGCGAACTGATGGTGTGATTCTACGGTGCCAGACTGCGCAGCAGCCCGCGGAGCCGACGCCATACCACCGGCGGAATCACGTGACCCTCGGCGAACGGAACCCAGGTCACGTCCGCACCCGTTGCTGCCAGGCAGTCGCGCAGCGCCTCGCCGGCGCCGAACGCCAAGTCGGCGTCGGCCTCGCCGTGGCTCACGAGCACGGGCAGCCCACGGACGCGACCGCTGGCCAGCAGCGGCTGCCACTCGTCGAACGCGATCCGCGACGCGGACAGCAGGACCAGCGCGGCGACCGTGAGCTCCGAGCGAAGCAACACGTCGCAAGTGAGCATCCCGCCCTGCGAGAAGCCTCCGATCACCAGCGGACGCGTTCCCGCCGCCGCCTTGGCCGCCTCGAGGAAGGCCAGCAGGCGCGCGCGCGCCGTCGCCAAGCCGGACGGATGCTGCGCGACGAAGTCGCGCGGACCCTGCGCGATTGCCTGCGCGCGCGCCGCGGTGTCGACGGACCACCAGGCGCGACCGCGCGGCTCGGCGTCGAGAGGGGCCTCGGGAAAGAGGAACCAAGCGGGCACGCCGAGCGAATGCGCGAACGGCGACAGGTCGCCGGGTTCCATCTGAAGGCCGTGGGCCAGCGTCATCACGACCCGGGCGGCGTCGGGATCGCCCACGGCGACGGCGCGCAGCCCGCCGAGATCGATGATCTCCTGCCGTTCGGTCATGCCGTCGCCACGCGACGGAACAAGTAGCGGGTGTCCCACGACAAGCCAACCGATTCGGCTCCGCGAGCGGGGATCACCAGGCGCCGCCGACCCCGGCGCCTGATGCCCCCTCGCCCCGTCCGCCCTACTTCACGATGATCGACGTCGGCTGACTCCAGTCCCCCTCGCCGGTCTTGGTCACCGGCCGCGAGCGGAACATCACCGTGGCTCCCGGCGTCAGCCCGGACACGGTGGTCTTCGCCTGCAGCGTCGCGGGCGCGGTGACCCACGTCTTGCCGCCGTCGACGCTGTACTCCCACTCGTACGACGCGCGCCGGGCCGCCGAGTCGGTCACGAGCTTGACCGAGCCCGAGACGTCACCGGGCTTGGCCGCGAACACGCGCGCGGCGTGCACCGGCGTCTTCCTCACGGCGATGCCGGCGCCCGTGATGATCGACGCGCTGTTGTCCGGATCGGCGTCGGCCGCCGACTGGATGGTGCCCCTGAGCTCCTGGAGCACCTGGACCAGCGCGGCGCGCTTCGCGTTGCGCGTGGGAACGGCCCCCTTGGTCCGCGCGAGCGCCGCGGTCTCGGCGTTCTGCAGGTCGTTGATCGCCGCCGTGACGGTCGCGAGCGGCGGCGTGGGAGACGGGAACGACGCGTTGCCCGTCATCGCCTTCACGATGCCCTGGGCATACGTGATCAGCGCGGGCACCTTCGTCGGCAGCTTGAGCGTTGCGAGCGAGCGATGCGTGGTCTTCGATGTAGTGGCCATGAAACGTCACCTCGTGTGTCGTGAAAGCGTCATCAGGTGCTGCGAATGTGTCTTGCGGTTCACCTCCCTCCGCTTCGGGTCGACGAAACGTCGACCGTCGTGACGACAAAGCCGCTTGGGGTTCAGAAGAAGCGGCTTGGGGTTCACGAGAAGCCGCGTCGTGTCGAGCGAAAGCGTCGTCGGGTCGAACGAAAGCATCATCGTGGTCACCACGAGCGTCGTTCTCGTCTCGACAAGCGTCATTCGTGTCCGAGTGTGACGCTTTCCGTCGACTCGAAGCGGCGTCGGGTCTTCCGAATGTCGCTCGCTGTCGACCACAAGCGGCTTCGTCTCGACCGAAAGCCGCTTTCGCTCGATCGAATGTTGCTCCTCGTCGACCGGATGCGGCGTTCTGTCGACCGGATGCCGCATTCGGTCGATCGCACGCGGCTCGCCGTGCCGCGCGGTCGTCATCGAGTGCTCCTACCCTTGGGGCTGCCGTGCACGCGGTGATCGCAGTGCACGCGGTGATCCACGCGCGCGCAGCTCCTCGGCGGCGACCAGGCCCTCCCACAGCGGCGGGATCTTCCGCCGGATCTCGGCGAGCGTGACGTAGAACGCACGCCCGGCGCGGAGGAACGAGACGCCGTTTCGGCGCAGCAGGCGGAGCAACCGGTACGTCGGGACGCCGGCGACGCGCGCCAGCTCGGCGACGGTGTAGAAGGCGCGCACCTCCAGGGCGGAAGCCTGCATCAGCCGCCCTCGCTGGGCACCACGCTCCCGCCCTTGCCGCGCGCGCGCTCGTACGCCGTGACGGCCATCGCGCACGCGATCACCGCCTCCGGGCGCCAGAGCGCGAGCGCGTGCCGGTCGGCTGCGACGAGCTCGTCGAGCCACGCCGTCACGGTCTGCGCGCGGCTCCGCGCGCCGAGCAGGGCGCGCAGGTGCTCCGCCTTCACGATGGGCAGCGCGGCGACGGGCCCCGTCAGCACGCCGAGCGCTCCCTCGACCCGCGGGGGCCACGGGCGCTCCTCGTAGAGCGCCTGGAGCATGATGGCGTCCAGCGTCGAGAGCGTCGCGAGACGGTCGCGGATCTTGCGCGCCGAGTGAATCGCCTCCGCGCGGCGCTCGACCGCCGCGAGGCTCCCGGGCGACACGCCGGAGAGCAGGCCGACGAAGTTCGAGGGTAGGTCGACCTCCTTCAGCGCCTCGTTGAAGAACCAGCGCAGCTCGTGACGGGCCGCGCGGCTCGGGGACACGTCGCCAAAGCGAAACGGGGAATGGACCATGGACACCTCTCCGGAAAAGGGCGTCCAGCGCCTCTCGACTCTCTCGATCTCTCGCCCCCACCCCGGCCCTCCACCCCGGCCCCGCCGGAGCGGGGGAGGGCGCGCGCCGCCGGCGGCCTGGCGCAGCGCCGCGCGGAGGTTGGTCCGCCGCTGCGCCTTGCACTCGACCCACACGCCGGGCGCCACGACGTCGGCGGCGGCCTGCGCGCTGCGCGGCCGGACGCCGCGCCGGACGAACGTCTTGCCGAAGACCTCCTCGAGGCGCCGCCGCACCTGCCGCTAGAACTCGACGCCCTTGCGTCGCGACCAGGCCGCGCTCACTCCGGCACCTCGGTGGACGTCAGCCGCGTGGACAGCGTCCACTTCGCCGACGCATCGAGGGTCGCCTTCAGCGCGGAGAGGCGGCCGGGATCGATCCGGGGGCCCAGCTCGTCGAGCTGGCGCCGGAGGGCCGTCGCGTCCACGCGCGCGACGCGCTCGATCGCCTCGTCGCGATCGACCCCCGCGGCGGCGAGGGCGTCGAGGGCGGCGGCGAGGGGGTAGTCCTTGCGCGCGGCAGTCACCAGGCGGTAACGGCGCCCCTCGAGCCGCAGCTCGTCCTGCTCGGCGAGGCGCTCCGTGAGGATCGCGTCGAGCGCGTCCTTGCGCGTGCCGACGATCTTGAGCCACGCCGCGAGCTCCTCGCGCTCGCGGGCAACGGCGCCCAGGTCGCTCTCGTCGGCGGGCATGCGGAAGCGTCTGGCCGCGAGCGCGTCCGCGTAGGCCGGGCAGTGCAGGCGGTGGTCGCAGTGCGTGCACAGGGTGCTCAGGCGCGGCGCGAACTCCCTCTCGGCCTCGATGCGCGCGAGGGTCGCCAGGACGTACTGCCGCGTGGCGTCGCGCTGCTCGTCGGTGCGCTCGGTCGTGACGACCTTGTCGTGGCGCAAGAGGTCGAGACCCAGCTCCACGCGCCGGGCCCACGGCCAGAGCTGGCGCGCCGCCAGATCGTAGATCGCGAGCTGAAGGCTCTCGTCGACCTCCTGCCGGCCGGGCGGCCGGCGGCCGGACTTGTAGTCGCGAACGCGGATCGCGTCGGCGGCGATGCGGTCGACGCGGTCGAACGCGCCGATGAGGCGCGCCGCGCCGATCGCGACGTCGAACTGCTGCTCGACGGCGAGCACGTCGCGCGCGTCGACCGTGCCCTCGCGGGCGAGCCAGCGCTTGACGAGGTCGAGCCCCTCGACGAACACGGCGTGGCCGGCGAGGGCGCTGTCGGACCAGGCGCGCCGGTACGCGGCGCTCGCCGCCGCCGCGTCGAGCGGCGCGTGACGGCCGGCGCGGACGTGGTCGCGGACGACTGATTCGAGCGTCTCGTGCAGCACCAGCCCGAGCTGCGACTCGGGGCTCGGCTCGGGGAGCAGCCGGTCGACGTAGTGCAGCCTGTACGCGCGCGGGCACTGGGCGAACCGCTGGAGGCGCGAGTAGCTCGTGGCGTCGGCGGGACGGACGACGGGCAGATGGACGGCGGACGCAGACGGATGGACGGGAATGGTCACGAGGACCTCCTCTCGGCCGTGCGCGTCTGGCGCGTCGTGGCTCTCTAGTCAGAAGAGAGGCACCCTCGGGGCGATCAGCGGACATGAAATCGACCGGGCGTGTCGATTTTTCGCGCGGTCGAGTGTTGGGCGAGCGCGCCGAGAGCATCACTCGAAGCAATCGATCTGCGGTCGTGCGTCCGCGGAGTCGCACGCCAAAGCGGTCGTACTCCCGGGGCAAGCGCCGGCCTCGGCGAGGCACGCGCAGCTCGGGTCGTTCGCGCACGCGGCAGGCAGAGCGAAGCACGCCGGGGAGCCGATCCACGGCGGATCGAGCTCCGTGAAGTCGAGGCACATCTGCCCTGGTGGGCAACCCGTCGGCTCGCAACCACCGCCGCCAGCGTCGGGCGGGTTGGGGTGCAATGGGCAGTACTGCCAGTCGAGAGGGTTGACGAAGCAGGCGTGCGTACCCAGGTCGCAGCAGTAGGCCATGTAGAAGATGGGCGGGCAGGTGTTCTGGCAATCGTCGTCCGACGTGCAGGACGAAGTGCACTGACCTCCGCCGTCACCCTCCGCATCGTCGGGCGTGGCCGGCGCGTCCGAGGATCCATCGGAGAGCGGCGCGCCGCCGTCGGTCGTCGCGTCGACACCGGACTCCGCGGCGTCCAGCGCGGGATCCGCCGGTACCGACGCGTCGGCGGAGGCGTCGAGCAGCGGGGCGCCCGTCTCGGCCTCGTTCGAGGCGTCCTGGGAGACGACGGCGTCGCGCACCCTGCCTCCGCAACCGAGGACGCCAAAGCCGCCCACGAGGAGCAGCAGCATGAGGACCCGGTTCGAGAGCCTCTGTACGAGTCGACGGCTGCTGGTGCCCCGGCGCATCGGCGCGGGCCGGGCACGTCGCGTGCCGTTGCTTCCCTGCGGAAGCACCGCTGGCGGCAAGGCCGCTGCGGGGACAAGTCGTACCGGTTGCGACCGAATTGGCCTCTGCTGGCCCGTTCGCGAGGGGCGTCACCTCGGGCGGCTCGAGAGACGCTCGCTCACGACGAGGCCGTCACCGTCTCGCCTTCCACGACGCCCCGAAGAGCCTCACGAGATCCGCCTCGAGCTGCTCGACCGGCACGCACTCCACGCTCTGCGGCGCCGGCGCCACCTGCTTGCGCTCCTCCCCCGCAGGCGGCCGCCGCCCGCGCTCGGCGTGCTCGAAGAAGTGCTCGAGCTTCTCCCACACGTACCGGACGGTCGGCGCCCGCCTCGACGCGCGGAACGCACCTTCGATGGCGTCGCGCTGCGAGCGTAGCTTGGTCTCTCGATCGCCCTCGGTCGCAGCCACGCAGCGGGCGACATGCTCGACGTCCCGGTCGTCGAAGAAGCGGGGCGCAGGTCGGCCGGGGTAGCGGCGCTGGAAGTGCTCAGTCAGCGCGGTGCGCGCCGTCTGCCGGTCCTCTTCGGTGATCTCCAGTCTTCGTCGTTGTTGTTCTTGGTTATTAACTCTCAACAAGTTCATCGGAAGTGGCTTCCGGTTGGGGCGTGCGGGAACTTCCGGTTGGCGCGCGCCCGGACCGGAAGTGGCTTCCGGTAGGGCGGGGTACCGTGCCTGGAAATCGGACATCGCCTGCAGCGTGGTCGGGCCCGGCGCGTAGTAGATGCGCCCCCGCGAGATGCGCCCGAGCGCGCCCTTCGGCGGTCCGCGTCGCAGACGGATCACGTCGCGGCGCTCCAGCTCCGCGACGGTGTCCCGCACGGCGCGCGACGAGTAGCCGCAGAACGACGCGATCGTCTCCTGCGACGGCCAGGCCTCCTCGTGCGCCTGCCAGTGGCACGCGATGGCGATGAACGCGGACCAGGCCCCGCGCGAGAGGGCGCCGAAGTCCGGGCGCTTGCGGAGCTCGCGCAGGACGAGCCCCAGGTTGTCGCGCATCGGCAGACCCCTCAACGCCGGCCGAGCTCCGAGCGTGGGCTGCGAAGCTCCCGGCGCGCTCGCGAGATCCCCCTGCGATGCCGCTTCCGCAACCCCTCGTACGTCTCTCCTGCCGTCGCGAGGCGCTCCGCCTGCTCGTCGAGCGTCTCGCCGCCAGCGAGCACACGCACCACGTCTTCTCCGAGCAACGCGCCGACCTCGCGAGCCAGACAATGGACGAAGGGCGACGGATCCTCGTGCGGCGCAGGCGCGCACCACGGTGCGCCCTCGTCGAATGCCACCTCCTCGCCAGCCTCTGGCTCCGAGCGGCCCGACGCGAACAGCGCTCGCGCGATGGCCCGCCGCAGCGTCAGCAGCGGAAAGGTCGGACCACCCGCACGATCGAGCCGCAGGCGGCCGATGCCCTCGATGAAGGCGATGTGCAGTTCCTGCTCCCGCTGGTCCTCCTCCAGGTGGCGCAGCCGAGCGCGCAGACCCCCGAGCATCGGCGCGAGGCCGCGGAAGGCGAGGGCATGCCACAGCGGGTGCCGCGTGCGCTGGTACTCGAGGACGATCGCGCGAAGCACGCGCCGTCGACCGTCCGGATCGCGCCGGACGTCCGTCGCGAGCACGTCGAAGAGGACGCTCGCCGAGGCGTACGGCAAGAGGACCGGGTCTCGGTCGCGCACGCGCCGGTACTCCGGCTCGTGCAGCCGGACCGTGCTCGCGAGGCTCTGCAGGAGGGCGGGGTGGCTCACGTCCCCTCCTTGCGCGGCGGGGCGCCGACGGTGACCTCGTTGCGCTCTCCGCACCGCCGGCAGGCGCGGCGGCAGGTCCCGACGATCCAGACGTCGGCGTCCTTGTACTTCACGTGAAGCTGGCCCCCTCGCTCGATGCCGAGCAGGGAGCCGCAGGCGCGGCAGCGCCAGGACAGCGGGTTGTCCATCGACCGGTCTCCTTCGGGTCGCGGACTGCGGACGACAGGGCGTGTGGCCCGTCCCGCGTCGCGCCCTTCGACCCTGTCTGTCGCCGCTCGAGGGCGACCTTACCGACGGTTCCGGTCGTGGGTTCGCTCAGTGCTGCTCGACGGTCTCTTCCGTCTGCGGGGTGGCCGCCGGCGCCTCCGCGGCCCTGGTCACGGCGATCTCCTTGCGTGCGCGGGTCGCGTGACCGGGGTGGTGATGCGCCGCGCACCGGAAGGCCTTCCCGCGCCAGCTGTGAACCGCCGGCTCGTTGCACCTCACGCCGCCGCACTTCGCCTCGCAGCGATACGGCGCGATCCGATTGCTCCGGCGCTCCCGGTACGGGGCGACGACGACGCCGAACTTGCAGCCGATGACCTGACAGATCGAGCATCGGTAGCGGGCGTACCAACCGGGAATGGGCTGCCAGTCGTGATCGCACATGGGGGCGTCGTCTCCTTCGCCCCGTCTGTCGCTGGCCGAGGCAAACCTTACCGACGCTCTTTTCAGGCCCGAGATTCGTCGTGATCACGAGCCCTTGAGCCAGATGGGCCCCGTCCCGTCTTGACGGGTCGTGACCCGGGCAACTAATTCCGCGGCCCGCCGAAAGGGGGGTCATGGGAGACGACGCGCCGCGAGCCGCGAGGGGGCTCGAAGAAAACGTCGGTAAGGATCCGGCGGTGGAGCGACAGACGGCTGCAGAGGAGCCGACTGCCCCCATGAATTCTTCTTCCAGCGCGCCCGACACCGTCGTCCCCGCCAAGCCGCGCCCGGCCCCGCCGCCGGAGCACGTGGCCCGCGTTCTGTCCGCCCACGTGCAGAGGATCATCGAGCGCCGCATCGTGCGCGCCGGGATCCCCGAGCAGGACCGCGAGGACTTCCGCCAGATCGTGACGACGGCGCTCCTCTACATGGCGGACCCGCCGGAGGACGACGACGGCTGCGCGAAGGCGGCCCACACGGTCACGGGAAGGAAGCTCGCGGGCGCCCGCCGGCAGGCCTACCGGCGCGGCGAATTCAATGTCGGGCTGACCGACCAGGAAGACAGCCACGCGCACCCGGAACAGCGCGATCTCGCCAACGGTCATCACGCCCAGCGGATCGCCACGGTGCGCGAGGCGATGGGCGACGGCACGCTGACGGAGCGCGACCAGCAGATGCTCGTGCTGAAGCGCGAGGGGCATACCGACGCGCAGATCGCCGCGAGGGTCGGCGTCAAGCAGCAGACGGTCTCCAACCGGATGACGATGGTCCGGAAGAAGGTGCGCGAGAAGTGGCAGACGCGCGTCACGAAGCTGGCGACGCTCGCGCTGGCCGTGCTCGTCATCGTGTTCACGTGGGGCAAGCGCGAGCAGATCGCTCACCTCTTCCGTCCGACCCCCGCTCCCACGCCGGCGCCCGCGCCCACGCGGCCGGCGCCCGAGCCGTCGATCCCGGTGGCCCTGCAGGCGGCGGAGCTCCGCCGCCAGGCCGCCCGGGCTTGCGAGCAGAAGGAGTACGAGGCGTGCTCCGACGACCTCGAGGCGGCCGCGAAGCTGGACCCGGCTGGCGAGACGCAGCCGACGGTGCGGGAGCTGCGCCACGCGGTCGAGGATCACATCCGGCCGGATCGACCGGGCTACGCGAAGCCGGGGTACCCGCGATGAGCGCGCGAAGGCTCGCGGCCCTGATCGTGGTGCTCGCGCTCGTCCTCGGGGAGAGCGCGTGCGAGTCGAGCGATCCCGGCGGGACGTCGCTGCCGGTCCCCCCCGTGACGTCGTCCGCCGCGCCGGCGATCGATCCGGCGCGGCGAGCCGCCTTCGACGAGCAGGCGCGCGCCGACCTCGCGGCCGACGTGCGCGGGCGCGTCGAGGACGCAGTGCGCGCTTTCGGGAAGAACGAGGTACCGCTGCGCGTCGAGTCCGGCCTCTTCGTCCTCGTCGGCGCCGAGCGGGGCGTCCCGTTCGACGCGGCTGCCGATCTCGCGCAGCGTGCGCTCGACGTGTACCTCGGGTCGTTCTTCGCGCGCCGGCCGGACCGCGCCGTCACCGTCTACGTGGTGCGCTCGGCGGCCGCGTTCCAAGCGCTGTGCGACGCGCGCTTCCCGTCGGGCTGCGAGAGGGACCTGGGTGCCTACTCGCGCCAGACGCGCGAGATCATCGTGAACGTCGGCCCGGGGTTACCTTCCATCACGCACGAGCTCGTCCATCCGCTCGTGCAGACCGATTTTCCCCGTGCGCCAGGGTGGTTCGAGGAGGGGCTCGCGGCGCTCTTCGAGAAGCCGGTGTTCGAGCCCGCCGGGGAGATCCACGGGGCGACGAACTGGCGTCAGGAGAGCCTCGTGGCCGCCCTCGCATCCCCCGCGAAGCGCGGGAAGGTGCACCTGCCAGCGCTCTTCGCCCTCAGCGACGCCAGCCTCGACACGGCCGACCAGGACCTGAGCTACGCGATGGCCCGGGCCTTCTGCCAGTGGCTCGACGAGCACGGCCAGCTCTGGCCGTTCTACCGCGCGTGGCGCGACGGCGTCGCGGAGGATCCGAGGGGCGAGAAGAGCTTCGCGCAGGTCACGGGGATGACTCCAGCGCAGGCCGATGGCCCGTGGCTGGAGTGGGTGAAGGCGGCGCGCTGAGCGGAGCCGCGCGCGGCCTGGAGTGGCTTCCAGTCCTCGGAATGTCGCTTTGGGGTAGGATCGAAGCTGGTCTGCGGGAGGCTAGCGTCATGACCGAGCCGGTCGCCGGCTCCTACTTACCGGGCATCGAGACGGCCGCTCGCAGCGACGAGCCGCTTCCCGTCGCGCCGCTGCTCTCCGAGCACGAGCGGGCCCAGGTCCTGTACACGTGGAACGAGACCCGGGCGCCACTCCCCGATACCTGTGTGCACCAGTTGTTCGAAGAGCAGGTCGCCCGCACGCCAGACGCCGTGGCGCTCGTCTTCGAGGACGTGCGGCTCGACTACCGCACGCTGAACGAGCGCGCGAACCGGGTTGGGAACCACCTGCGCAAGCGCGGCGTCGGGCCCGAGGTGCTCGTCGGGGTCTGCCTCGAGCGCACCGCGGATCTCGTGATCGCCCTCCTCGGTGTCTGGAAGGCCGGCGGGGCGTACGTGCCTCTTGACCCGACCCTCCCGAGGGAGCGACTGGGGTTCATGCTCAGAGACGCGGCGGCCCGCGTCCTTCTGACCGACGCCGACCACTTCGCGCTGTTCGACCAGGGCGGCCCGACCGTCGTCTGCGTGGACACCGATGGGCCCCTCATCGAGAACGAGTCTCCCGGCAACCTCGACTCGCCGGTCGCGCCGTCGAACCTCGCCTACGTGATGTACACCTCCGGCTCGACCGGACAGCCCAAGGGGGTGATGATTCTCCACCGAGGACTGGTCAACTACCTCCTGTGGGCGAGGGATGCCTACGCCGTCGCCACGGGCGAAGCAGTCCCAGTTCACAGCTCGATCGCCTTCGACCTGACCGTCACCGCCCTCTACGCGCCGCTGATCTCCGGCGGACGGATCGAGATGCTCCGCGAGGACGTCGCCGGGCAGAACCTGGTCGCTGCGCTCGCGAGGGGCGCCGACCGCAGCCTCGTGAAGATCACCCCCTCTCACCTGGCGCTCCTGCGCGATCAACTCGGCGCGAAGGGGGTCGCGGG
>Ga0335078_10009060_pt1 | contig 14766 bp, 12 predicted proteins | sample Lox_Sample_32_FD_206711 | JGI IMG/M metagenome (GOLD analysis project Ga0335078, IMG submission 206711) | Soil microbial communities from Loxahatchee National Wildlife Refuge, Florida, United States - Lox_Sample_3.2 | ecosystem: Environmental > Terrestrial > Soil > Wetlands | place: USA...
CCGAGGCCAAATATTCGAGGTTTACCTGGTGCACGATGCCGGTATCCGGCGGGACGACGCGGAAATTCCGAAACGCGGTCTGGCCCCAGCGCAGCAGGATGTAGCGCTCGCGGTTGCGCTGGAATTCAAGCAGCGCATTGACGTCGAAGGCGTCGGCGCTCCCGAAGCGATCGACCTGCACGGAGTGGTCGATGACCAGATCGGCGGGCAGCAGCGGGTTCGCGCGCTTCGGATCGGCGCCCAGGGCGGCCAGCGCATCGCGCATGGCGGCCAGATCCACCACGCAGGGGACGCCGGTGAAATCCTGCAACAGAACGCGGGCGGGCATGAAGCTGATCTCCTTGGGGGCGGAGGCATCCGCGCCTCGCGCGACGTACTCGATGTCGGCAGCGGTCACGCGGCGGCCGTCTTCCTGGCGCAGCAGGTTCTCCAGGAGGATTTTCGTGGAGACGGGCAGCCGGGCGACCCTGCCGACGCCACGCTCCTCCAGTGCGCCGAGGCGGAAGATGCGGTAGTCGGTGTCGCCGGAGCGCAGTTTGGAAGCGGCTCCGAAGCTATTGGTAGGCATGCTTAATTATAGCGGCGGGGAGCCGGGCGAATATGATGCAGCACGTAATCCAGCGCCTCGCCTCGCAGCACACAGAAGCGCCTCATAAAAAGATCCGATATGCGTTAAACTACCGCTGGAGGCAACCATGCAACCCGATTCCTCGCGGCCCCGGCGCCGCGATCTGCTCAAGACAGCAGCCGGAGGAGTGCTGCTGCTCAAACCGCAAACGGTTTTCGGAACACAGGCCAATTCCGCAGTGGAGGTGGGCCTGATCGGTTGTGGCGGCCGCGGGAACTGGATCGGCGCGTTCTTTCCGGAGTTCACGGGCGCGCGCATTGTGGCGCTGGCCGACGTCATTCGCGAGCGCCTGGATGCTACGCAGTCCCGCTTCAAAGTAGACGCCGCGCGCGCCTATTATGGACCGGAAGCCGATCGCGAGCTCATCGCATCGAAGCTGGATGCGGTGGCGATCGAGACGCCGCCCTATTTCCACCCCGAGCAGGCACGCGCGGCAGTCGATGCTGGCAAGCACGTCTATGTGGCCAAGCCGGTGGCGGTGGATGTGCCGGGCTGCCGAAGCATTCTGGAGAGCGGTAAGCGTGCCCAGGGCAAGCGCAGCTTCCTGGTGGATTTTCAGACGCGGTCGCAGCCCGTGTTTCAGGAGGCGGTAGCGCGCCTCGAGCGGGGCGATATCGGCAAGCCGGTCTTCGCCCAGGTTTTTTATTATGCCGGCCGGCCCGCGCCCGACAAGTCGAAACCGGGTATGGATCCGGGCGAGGGGCGCATCTTGAATTTCTACATGGACCGGGTTCTGGGCGGCGACATCATTGTCGAGCAGAATATCCATGTGATCGACCTGGCCAACTGGTACCTCCGGGGGCATCCCCTCTCAGCCCATGGTACAGGCGGGCGCACGGATTGGACCGGCACGCCTTACAACACCGGCGATGCCTACGACCATTTTCTGGTGACTTACCTGTATCCCGACGGCGTGCAGGCGAGTTTCAGCTCCAACCAGTTGACCAACAGTTACAGCGACCTCTGCGTACGCTGCTTCGGCATCAAAGGCGCTGTGGATTCGCATTACGGCGGCCTGGTGCGTATCACCGGCGAGAACTCCTGGCTGGGCGCGGAAAAGGACGATACCTTCAAGCAAGGCGCCATCAACAACGTGAAAGCGTTCATCGACAGCATTCAGACCGGCAAGCTGCTGAACAACGCCGAAACAGCGGTCGAAAGCAACCTGACCGCAATTCTGGGGCGCAACGCCGCGTACCAGAACAGCACGATCACCTGGGAAGAACTGCTGCGATCCGAAGAGAAGTTCGAAGCGAACCTCAAGCTGCGCTGGTGAATTACTGTTTTGCGGCCGCAGGTTTCCGGATCCTGGTCCTGGCCGGCTTCGCCGGTGCTGGCGGCGTAGGGTTCCAGAACGCCGGATCTCCGGCCGCGAATTCCGGCGAAACGTAGCTCATCCGCGGATTGAACGCGAACAGAAGACTCTCGCTCGATTGCACCACTTCCGGAGCCAGCGTGTCGAAGCGCTGCCGGTTCCGTTCTCCCATGGCCTGCCGCGCGGCTGCCATGCGCGCTGGCGCTGCATCCATGCGGGCCAGCGATTCCATCGGGGAGAAAAGCAGGTATGTTCCCGACGGCCCGCCGGAGATCACCTGGTAAGTGAGCACCGGCTGGTCGGAGTTGGTCATCTCGTAACCATCGATCAAGGGCTTGGCCAACTGCGCCAGTTCCGCGTCGTGCCCATACTTAGCGCGAAGCACGGTCACCCCCATGTGCCGGCACTTGGGCAGCGAGGACATCGCCTGTGCCGCGTGGTAGCTGAGATCGCCCCGGAACACAGCCAGCAGGGTCCGCGAGCCCGTCCTTAGATCACCGTCCTGCATATTCGCCGCTGCCAGATCGGCAGCGAGCGGCGAGTGCTCGATGTCCGCGCGCTCTTTTTCCATTCCGGCAAATGAGTCATAGGGCTCCAGAAACCAGGCCTCCGAAGGCCCGGCTTCGGTGGTCATGCCCACGTAGTGCGTCTTCACGTTGCCCTTTTGAAAAATGCGGGGCCAGGCCTCTTCCGCCTTCACGTGCGCCGCCTCGCGGCCCTCTTTAACCTGTTCCCTCACGACCATCAGAACCTTCGGCGCCGGCGCTTCCTCCTGGATTTGCGCGGATAGCGGCGCGGCGCCCCACAAGACGATCGCGGCCATCGGAAAAAGGCTTCGCTGCATACGTCACCCCAGGGGTTTATGTTACAAGACGGCGGTACATGGCGGCAAACATCGCAAGGCTTATCTGTTCGGCTCGCAGGGCGGCCTCCGGCCAGCCGTCGACGATGGCGCCGTATTGCGGAGCCAGGTTATTGCGCAGGGTTTTGCGTTTCTGCCGGAAACACAACGCCACGAACCGGAGAAAGTCCGGCCGGCCGGCGATGCCCAGCTCCTCGGCGCGGTCGTGCGGCATGAAGCGCAGGACGGCCGAGTCGACCTTGGGCGGCGGATGGAAGGCTGCGGGTTTCACCTCGCCCAACCACTCGATATCGGCGGACAACTGCATGGCCACGCTGAGGTACCCATAATCCCGGCTGCCAGGCGGCGCAATGATGCGCCGGGCCACTTCCTTCTGCGCCAGGAATACGCCGCGCTGCAGGATTGGACCGAGCGTCACGACCCGCTCCAGAATGGCGCTCGCCACGTAATAGGGAAGGTTGCCCACCACGACCGCCGGTCCCCATTGGGCGAGATCAATCTCCATGGCGTTGCCCTCGACCACTTGCAGACGGCCGCCGCCTGCGTAGGCCTGCGCGAGGCGATGCGCCAGGTAGGGGTCGATTTCGATCGCGATGACGCGTTCCGCGCGAGCCAGCAGGTGTCGAGTAAGAGCCCCACGGCCGGGACCGATCTCTATGACCAGAGGTTCGCGGTCAGGACATGCGGCGCGCGCGATGCGTTCGAGAACAGAAGCGCGAATCAGGAAGTGTTGGCCAAGCTTCTGGCGGGCCACGGAACAATAGGGCAGGCCGCCGGCCTAGCCGCGCACCACATAGTTGATGCGGCGGAAGGAAACCAGCACACTGCCGTTGGTCGGCTGCCCGAACCAGGTGGCCGGCGTGAAGCGGGCAAAGAACATCATCTTGGTGAGATCCGCCTGCATCTCCGGGCTGATCTTGCCTTTCTGCACGGAATAATCCGTCGCCTGGCCCTTGGCGTCCACGTACAACTCGACTACGGTTTCGTCGTTATTAATCCCGAAAGGCGAGACTTCCACCAGCGTAGCCGCCGTATAGAGGCTGGTCGGGACATCGTTCATAACGCTGCGCCGGAACCCGAGCGTGGGCACCAGCAGGCTGAACAGCAAGAGGGCGGAAACCAGGCCTCCTGCGAACGGCAGCGCTAGCGGACGCATCAGGTTATCTGCGGTCAGTCTCACTCCTGCAGTCCAGGTGTGCCAGGCCAGCGGCAGCGTCTTGGTTGCGTTCCAACGCGCCCGCTCGCGCGAGGCGAGCACCTGCAACTGCGTCTGCAACTGCCTGGGAACCGCCGCTGGCGGCAGACTTCTGAGACTCTCGCGCGACTCGGTAAGGTCCTGCAGATACGCCGCGCACTCATGGCATCCAGCCAGGTGCAGGGCCACGCGCGTCCTTTTACTCCCGGCCAGTCTGTGGTCCAGGAACTCTGACAGGAGTTTTCGCACTGTTTGGCAACTCATAGCACCTACTCGGCCGTCTTCGGCAACCAGCGCATCACCGGCTCCGACTGCAACTTCACTTGCAACTGCTGCCGCAGGGCCTCGCGGCCCCGCAGAATCCTCGATTTCACCGTACCCAGAGAAACCTGTAAAACCTCCGCGATCTCTTCGTAGCTCAAATCCGTGATATCCCGTAAAATCACCGCGGCCCGGAACGTGGGATTGATGCGGGTCAGCGCGGCTTCAATCATCGAGTGTTTTTCCCGGTCCAGCACATAATCGAAGGGGGACTGGGCGGCGTCGGCCAGCGTGTCGGCCCGCGTTCGGGAATCCTCCTGCTCCTCCTCGATGCCGACCTCCCGGTTGCGGTGCCGGAAAAACCAACGCCGCTGGTTGTGGGCCTCGTTGATGGCAATGCGGAAAATCCAGGTCTTCAGACTACTCTGGCCGCGAAAGTGACCCACATTCCGGAATACCTTGAGGAAAACCTCCTGAACCACGTCGGAGGCGTCCGACGGGTCGTTCAACAGGCGCAGCGCCAGGTTATAGACGGGCTGTTGAAACCGTAACAGCAGCGTCTCGTAAGCTGCCTCCGACCCTTCCCGGAGGGCGCGAACCAGCGCCAGATCTTCGCCATCTGTCACCGCCGGCTTCTGCGCGTTGAGGTCCAGAATCGAGGTAGCCACCGAGGGTCTCCCCAAGCACCATTATAGACACCGGCGGCGGATGTAAAGTTCCCGCCGGTTGCTACTTCCGGGCCGGCCCCGACTTGGTCACGATTCCCGCGGCTTCGTCTATGGTCAGAAACTGATTCGCCGGGCTGGCCCCAAGTTTCTGCTTCTGCCCGCTTGGCCAGTCGATCTCGATCGTCTGTACCTCCGGGTCGCCGGCCAATCCGAAGGTGAGCGCCAGGTCGCTTTGCGAGCAATAGCTCGATCCACTGTGCACCGTGTTCCATTGCCTGCCCGACTTGCTGGCGATCCGCACTACCGCGCCGATGCCGTCGCGATTCGACTTGCGTCCCACCAGGCGCACGGAAATCCAGTTATTCCGGTTGCCTCCATCGTTGCGGAACAGATAGGCCGGCCCGTCATTGGTGGTCACCAGGATATCCAGGTCGCCGTCGCGGTCGTAGTCGGCGTAGGCCGCGCCGCGCGCCACCACGGGCCGGTTGAAACCAGGGCCCATGCGCGCCGTCACGTTTTCAAACTGCCCTCTGCCGAGATTGCGGAACAGCAGCGGCGGCTCCTTGTATTGCACCTTGGGTTGCACGCGGCCGATCTCGTCGTCGATGTGGCCGTTGGCTGCGAAGACGTCGGGGTAGCCGTCCAGATCGTAATCGAAGAAAAAGGCGCCGAAGGTCAGGGTCAACAGGCTGGCGCGGCCGATCGCCGAGGAGGGCGCCTCGTCCACGAACAGCCCGGTGCCCTCGTTGTGATACAGACCCAGCATCTGGTTGGAGAAGTTGCCGACCAGCAGGTCCGGCCGTCCGGTGCGGTCGTAATCTACGGCATCCACGCCCATCGCTCCGCGGGCCACGCCATCCTCGCCGAAGGCAACGCCCGCGGCCATGCCTTCCTCGGTGAACGTCCCGTTGCGGTTGTTACGGTACAGTTTGTTCGGCTGCGTATCGTTGGAGACGAACAGATCCGGCCATCCGTCGCCGTTATAGTCCAGCACGGCAACGCCCAGCGACTTACTGTTCGGATCGGCCACGCCGGCCTTCCGGCTGACATCCTCGAACCTGCCGTTGCCTAAATTGTGATACAGCTTCGAAGACGTCCCCTTGTAAGACTCCGGCGTACAATACGACTTAGTTGCGCCATCCATGGAGCACCACAGGTCGCCCTTCTCAGTCCACTGCACGTAATTGGCGACGAACAGGTCGAGTTTGCCGTCGCGGTCGTAGTCGAGCCATGCAGCGCTGGTGCCGAAGTTGGCGTTGTTGATCCCGGCCGCTTTGGTCACATCGCGAAACTTGCCGTGGCCTTCATTGTGGAACAGGCGGTCGCCTTCCAGAGCGGTGATATAGACGTCATCGCGGCCGTCGTTATCGTAGTCGCCGATCGCCACGCCGATGCCGTACATCTCCACGTCCAGGCCGCTGCCCGCGGTGATGTTGGTGAAAGTGCCGTCGTGGTTGTTGCGATAGAGCGCCGGCAGCGAGCGGCGTCCGCGCGGCGTCCAGTCGCGGCTGTTGATGAGCAGGATGTCGGGCCAGCCGTCGCCATCGGCGTCGAACCAGGCCACGCCCGCGCCCATAGTCTCAGGCAGAAATTTTCTGCCCGTGCGCCCGCTGTTATGTACGAATCTAATGCCGGCGCGGGCGGTTACGTCCGTGAATGTGATGGCCGGACCGCCGACGATGCCGGCGCCGGCTGTCATGCCCATCCACGCCAGCACACCGCAAGCCGCGAAGAGCCATTTCGTCATCGGGCGCCTCCAGCGGCCTGCCGCATCGGCACAGGCGGAGCGGTCCGCGCCAGTGCCGGCCGGGCCACCGGCGCCGATGCGTTCAGGGGCACGCTTTCGTGATCGTGAATCGGCTGGCGTTCATTGTTGTCTTCCGGGCTGAGCAGGCGCGGCTTGGCCGTGATGGCCTGCGCGGATTCCTCCGCCTTGAAGCGCAAGAAGAGCGTCTGTTCGCGCGCGGCGCCGGCCGCATCGCCCAGGCCGCGGAGACACAGCATGCGCGTATAGTGCATTTGCAGGTCCTCGGGGTCCACGTCACAGACCCGGTCCAGATACTTGAGCGCCGCGGCATATTTCCGCTGCAGAAACAGAATGCGGGCCGCCTGGTTCAGCGCCACGCGGTCGCGCGGATACCAGCCCAGTGTCATGTCGAGCGAGTGCAGGGCATCGTCATATTTACCGTCCGCCTTCTCGATCATGGCCTTGAAGAACCAGACGCGGCCCAGCTTGGAGTTGATCTTCATGGCCTGCTCGACGAACGGCTTGGCGGCATCCGTCTCGCCCTCCTGGATCAGGGCGCGCGCCACGTTGAGCCAGCCATCCGCGTAGCCCGGTTCAGCCTCAGTCACTTTCTTGAAAGCATATTCGGCGCCTTTGAGGTCGCCTTGCAGCAGAAGCCCGATGCCCCAATCGTTCCAGCGCTCGCGGTCGGCTTTCAGCACCACGGGAGTCCAGGTAGACGGGCCCAGCGGCACGCTCACCGTCGACGAGGCCATCGTAATGATGGGCAGGTTCGGGATGCGTCCCTTGATATTGCCCGAGACATCCCGGGGGATGTTGTGCGGATCAAAGCTATATTTCAAATCGTTGAAGCTGGCGGAAACCAGCTTGGGATCCTGGTCCGGCAAGGGCTGGCCGGCGTAGGCGAAACGCGTGTAGTAGTACGAGAACTTGCGGTAATTCAACTTGGCCGTGAACGACAACGGACCTTTGGCGTCTTTGGGGATTTTGACCAGGTAGTGGGCCACGTCCGCGGCCCCCGGCGGAATCAGGCGTACGTACAGCACGCTGCGCGCCTGCCAGGCGTTGCGCTTGTCGATCATGTTGCCGTCGCCGTCGAGTTGATAGGCGCGGTAGAAATGCGCGCCAGGCTCCACCGGACCTTTGCCGTTATCTTCCGTTTTGCCGCTCCAGAAGATGATCCGGCCGGTGGCGTCCTTGCCCTGCAGTTCCAGCCAGACATCGAAAGCGTCCACGGTTCCACCGGGGAAGAAGTGACCCACTTTGCGCGTGCGCACCACCACGTCCACGCGTGCGATGGAGCCGGCCTCGAGATGAATGCCCGAGTGATCGATCGGCGCCGCCACCTGGCCCACATCGCGAATCACGGCATCGGCGGATTGTTCGGCTTCTTCACCGACTGCGAAACCCGTCATGGCATGCGGCCCCTCGCCCGTGCGCCGCACCATGGCTGTGCCATGGGCTTTGACCGGCGACGCCGCGAAAATATCCACGGACACCAGGCCCGAAGTCAGAAACTTCTCGGTCATCTCCAGTTGCGCGCGATCTTCGTTGGCGTACGGCACGGCGGTGTTGGCGGCCGGGAAACGGTGCAGATGCACCATCCCATCGATGTTGCCCGGATCATTCGAAGGCACCAGAGGCATGTGGCAATCCGCGCAGTTCTGGCTCTTGGGCGGATAATAGAACGAACGCGCCCCCTGCCCCGAGACGCCGCTGGCCTGCCAGTTGTCATACTCGTTGAATCCGCGGAACCAGCGGTATTGGTTCACCGGCACATCCAGGTGCACCTTGTGACAGACAGAGCAGAACTCCCCGACGTCCTGGCGCATGAACGGCTTCAAGAACGTGCGCCGGTGCGGCTCGGGATCCAGGTAAGTCATGAAGTAGTCTGCATCCTGGATAAACTTATTCTTACTGCTCAGTAACTGGTGCAACGGAGGGTAGGCAATCGTGTAACTTCCATTTCCCATCGAGCTGTCTACATGAGTGATAGCGTGACAGGAAGTGCACGCCAGTCCGGCGCGGGCTTCTGGTGTGTCCACCTGGCCTTTGATAAGCCGGTCGAAGCGGCCATTGAAGAAGACCGCATGATCGTGGCAGCCGGCGCACCACTTACTCGGCTGCGGCCCGACAACGCTTTGCATGTACTCGACGGCCTTGCGGTAGAACTGGTTGTTGAACGACGCGAAGTGGTGCATCGAGCTCTTCCACTGCTGATAGATATCTTTGTGACAGCGCCCGCAGGCCTCGGAATCCATGAAGAAATTCGACGGAATGATGCCGCCTACGTTGGTCTTGGCCGACGACGGGAAGAACGGCGAATGCGGGCCGCCGCCCTCCTGGTACATGGACACCGGCACAATCGAGGGATTCCGGATTCGGTCGTTCGGGTTCGGGTGGACCTTCCGGTAAAGCGCGATGGAACCGGGAAAGACGGCCACCAGCGCCAGGCAGGCGACGTAGACTTTGCGGAATCCGTTGCCTGTGTGCCGCATGACATATGGAAGAAACGCCAGCAGAGACAGCGCCGCCACCGCGATGTGAGCCTGCAAGACCCAGCGGTGCGGCGTGGTATTGCCGCGAACCGCCAGAAATGTGCCGGCGAGCGCCGCGGCGAGAAACAGAGCGCCGGCCAAAGGAATTCGCCGGATGTACCAAAGCAGCAAAATCGCCAGCACAACACCCAGAAACAGGTGCAGTACGACGTTACCCATGTAAAAGATGGTGGGCGATGCGAATGCGGTGATATATGCGGTGTTGACCAGCAGCAGCACCAAGAGTATGCCGCTGTAGCGAACAACCCTATCAGGTTTCATCGGATTCCCCTCAGCGATGGCTAGTAGCATATCACCAGGGGCAGGACCATACCATAGCATTTTGGAATTAATAGATATCTGCTAGGGCTAGGTTCGCGCTTGCGCGCCCTTGGACCGGCGGCCTTGACAGCGCGCCTAATCGATCTTCATTATTGACGCTGGCCCCAACCGCCGTTACACTCGCTTCAATGCACTGGAGGGAGTGAGTAATGATGCGTTTCTCCATTTCTATCTGCGTTATAGGGTTGCTGACTGTCTGTAGCGGTTTGCAGGCGCAATCAGACGGTGGGGACCCGCTGCACATCGGGTCAGTTACTGTATCAGGATCGATTCACGAGCGTTATGAAGCGTGGGATTGGTTTCCGGCTAAAGGCGAAAACAGCTATGGCTACTCCGGGTCGCTCCTGCGGCTGATGTTCAAGCAGCAGGAGCATACCTACGACTGGGGTATCGAACTGGCGGCGCCCATCCTGCTGGGGATACCGGATCACGCGGTCCTGCCGGCGCCGCAGGGGCAGCTGGGCCTGGGCGGAAGCTATTACGCGGCGAACCACAGCCAAAACGCCGCGAGTGTCTTCGTGAAGCAGGCGTACTTTCGCCTGAAGGGGGAACATTCCAATGTCAAGTTCGGACGCTTTGAGTTCTTCGACGGCGGCGAAGTCACACCTAAGGATCCGACTCTGGCTATCGTCAAGCGAGATGGCATCTCGCAGCGCCTGATTGGCACGTTCGGTTTCGCGGACGTGCAGCGCAGCGTGGATGGCGCTCAATACCTGTACTCGAACGGCCCTTGGACCGTGACAGCCTTCAGCGGCGTACCCGACCGCGGCGTCTTCCAGGTGGATGGCTGGGGATGGGTCGTGACTCCGGTGACTTATGCGGCAGTCACCAAGCAGGCCAGCATAGGCGCCAGCAAGGCCGAGTGGCGCGTGTTCGGCATCTATTACAATGACAACCGCAGCGTGATCAAGGCGGACAACCGCCCTGCGGCGGCCCGGGCCAATGATCTCGGCGGGATCAACATCGGCACCTTCGGCGGGCATTATATCCAGGAGGTTCCCACATCGGTGGGAACATTCGATTGGTTGGGTTGGGGCGCTGTGCAGACGGGCCGCTGGGGTTTGCTGGTACAGCGGTCGGCAGCCGGCGTCGTGGAAGGTGGCTTTCAGCCTAAGATCGTCAAAGCCGTCCGGCCCTGGATTCGCGGGGGCTACTTCTACTCCACCGGCGATAACAATCCCAACGACAACGTGCACGGCACCTTCTTCGCCATCCTGCCCACGCCCCGCGTGTATGCGCGCTTCCCGTTCCTCAATGAGATGAACAACCGCGATTTGTTTGGCGAACTCATGCTTCGCCCGGCCAAGGGTTTGACTCTCCGCTCCGACATCCATGGGCTGTGGCTGGCAAACGGTCAAGACCTCTGGTATGCCGGCGGCGGCGCGTTTCAACCGTGGACTTTCGGGTTCAGCGGGCGTCCGGCGGCCGGCGCAACCGGCTTGGCCACGCTCTATGACATCAGCGCGGATTACGCATGGCCGCACGGTGTCTCGACCGGCCTCTATTTTGCCTATGCCCGCGGCGGCGCCGTGGTGGCGCACAGCTTCCCTGGAGACAGCAACGCCAAGTTTGGGTATGTGGAGGTCAACTATCACTTCTGAGGCGGGCGGCGCGGCTGCGGCCGCACCACTATGTCCTCCACCGATTCAAGCGCCAGGCGGAAGTCCGGCTTCCCGCCAGGCCCGCCGCGTTTGAACTGTCCGGTGACGGTCGCCTCTACCACCGGATTCTTTTTCACAACCTTGACCAGTTTCCGAAAGCCCCTGCTCTTCAGGAGCCGCGTAAAGTGCTGGTCGTCGGGCGTGAAAAACTTCAATTCGGCGCCGCAGCTTTCGTCGGCCACGCCGGCGGGCAGGTCTTCCACGCCGGATTCCACGATCGCCCGCACCCGCACGAGTTTTCCGTCGAATGTTTCCGGATGCCGCGCGATTTCGCAGACGCTGGTCTCGACCGGCTCTGCGGCCTGGACTTGTCCGCAGGCGAACAGCAGCGGCAGGCCCAGGCAGATGATGGGAGTCAGTGAAGCTGCCGCAGCCATATATTGATTATCGTAGTGCCGCCGCAGAAGGGGCTGGCGCGCGATTATCGATAGTGGCATCCTAAGTGTAGGGAGTGTAAAGGCATGCCTGCCAGTGCGCCTTCCACGAAACTGGATTCCAGCCGCTCCTCCGCGGCGGAACCCGCCTCACCGCGCACTCAGCTTGACGTCAGGCAACTCAGCTCCAGCGACGCGTACTCGACCGCGCTGGCGTACCTGAGCGATCGCATCGATATTCCGGGAGACATTTTCGACACGTTGCGCGACTGGTACGCGCGGCCGCCAGGCGGCTTCAGGGCGTGGTTGGGCACGGCGATAGCGCGGGCGTGGCGCCTCTGGCCGGAAAGCTGGTATCAAAGCCGCGCGCGTACGCGTTCGAACATTCAATTCCACTACGATCACGATCCGGAGTTCTACCGCCAGTTTCTCGATGACAACCTCGTCTACTCCTGTGCCTATTTCGAGCGCCCCGGCATGACCATCCACGAGGCCCAGGCGGCGAAGCTCGATTACATCTGCCGGAAGCTCGACCTGAAACCGGGCGAGCGCTTCCTGGATATCGGGTGCGGCTTTGGGGCTCTTGTGATGAGGGCGGCGGAGCGCCACGGAGCGAAAGCTGTGGGATGCACGCTCAGCCGGCGGCAGTTCGAAACCGCAACCTCCGCCATCCGCGGCCGGGGCCTGGCAGGCACGGCATCGGTCGAGTATGCGGACTACCGCGATCTGCAAGGCCGCTTCGATAAGATCGCTTCAGTCGGCATGGTGGAACATGTCGGCGTGCATCGACTGTTCCGGTACTTCACCAAGATCTACGGGATGCTTGCGCCGGACGGTCTGTTTCTGAATCACGGCATCGCGCGGCCGGAAAATGTGCGGCCCGGCGCGGAGTGGCTCCTTTTACAGCGAAAGGTTTTTCCAGGCGGCGAATTGCCGCACTTGAGCGAGATCGTTCGCGCGGCCGGCCGGGCAGGTTTCGAGGTCCTCGACATAGAGAACCTGCGGCTGCACTATGCGCGCACGTGCCGCAAGTGGGTCGAGCGCCTGCTGGCCCACGAACAAACGTGCCGGAACCTGGTGGGCGGTCGGATTTTCCGGACCTGGGTGCTGTATCTGGCTGCGTCGTCGCTAAGTTTCGAGAGCGGCTGGACAGACGTTTGTCAGGTGCTGCTGGCGAAAAGATCGAACCCCGCCGCGCGCCACTGGACGCGCAAATACCTCTACTCTTCCTGACAGATTCTTCCGGATCGCGCCGAGGGGTCAGGTCTTGTTGTGCGGCTCCGGCTTGTGCGGGGCCGCTGGCGCGGCCTTCGGGACCGTTGGAGGCTTCCGGTGCTTGCCGGCCATCCAGGTGCGGACGACTTTCGGGTGCCTTCCCTTATCCATACCTGTTTTCTATTTTACCCGCGATGCTATTCCTCGCAGACTCAATAGTAGGGGTATTTGGGCGAACCTCGGCGGACCGTGTAGCGTGACTGCAGAAACGCGACCAGGTCCCCGAGTTGGCGGACCGTCATGCGATCGGCATACTCCGGCATGCGGGATTTGCCGCCCGCGGTAACGAGCTCTTTGGGATAGGGGGCCAACCGGTATGAAGGATTGATGATCGAAGCGGCCAGATAGCCGTCGGTCATCTCGCCCGCGACCAGGCCTCCCAGCACTACCGGAACTGGCGGCTGCGCGGTCGGCGGAGGGAGTTCCACGCCGGACACCGCATGGCAGCGGTTGCATTCGAGCGCCACGAAAGCCGTCTTCCCCCTTTCCACATTGCCGTCTGCCGGAAGCCGGAAGCCGGCCGGTGAGTGGCGTCCCGACTCGCACGCCACAGCGCCGAGCAGCACCGTAATCGGCAGAAGAATCAAACATCGCCGCATAACTCACCTCTCTAACCAGAACAGTAGGGCGGGTCGAAACCGGTGTCAAGCCCCCAACGGCTTCCGGCGGCCCGGTCCGTTTTCAAGGAAATATGTGTAACCTCTGCCGCATCGGCGGCATCAAATCAGATAAGCGTATCGTCAATCTCGAAACCCTATGAAAACCTTGCCCGTAGTCTTATTGCTGACCATTGCCTTGCTTCCGGCTGCCGCGCTGGCGAAGAAATCTGCTGCCGCTTTTCCGGCTACCTATGCTGGAGGCAGCCTGCCTTTGAACCACCACAAGGTGCATGCCACGCTGGGCAAGGATGAAGTGGTTTTCATGCAGGCCGGCCGGCGGATTGCCGTTCCGGTCAAGAACATTACGGATATCTCCTGCGGCACTGAAGTGCATCGCCGGCTGGGGGCTTCGGTGCTGGGGGTGGTTCCGTTGATGCACCTCGGCCAGACCGAGAATCACTACATCGGAGTTGCCTGGACAGGCGGCGCCGGAAGTGTCTCTCGCGCGCAGGCGCTGCTGAAACTGAATCGCAACGAGTATCGCGACTTTCTGGCCGCGCTCGAGCAGGTGACCGGCATCAAGGCGGTCGACACCAACCAGGTGCCGACCGTGGTCCATTACGCGATCTGATCCCGCCCGCACGTGACACAAGCAGCGGATTGAGATAATAGCGTCAGACGATGAAAATCGCCCTGGCCCAAATCAATACCACGGTCGGCGACCTTGCCGGCAACGTGGACCGCATGATCCGTGCCGCGACCGAAGCCGCCGCGGCCGGCGCGCAATTAGTGGTCTTCCCAGAGTTGTCCGTCACGGGTTATCCGCCGCGCGATCTGATCGAGAAGCCCACCTTTGTGGAGCGCTCCGGGCAACAGCTCGAACGTCTGGCAGCCGAGACCGCCGCGCTGCCGCTGGCCGCGATTGCCGGATATGTAGGCCCGTCGCAATCCTCCACCGGCAAGCGGGCCACCAATAGCGCCGCCGTGGTGGCCGGCGGCCGCATCCTGTTTCGGCAAACCAAGATGCTGCTGCCGACCTACGACGTTTTCGACGAAGCGCGCTACTTTGTCCCCGCCGACTCGCAATGCCTGCTGCTGCTGGATGGACACAAAATCGCGCTGACGATCTGCGAGGACGCCTGGAACGACAAACAGTTCTGGGAGCGTCCGCTCTATCGCCGCGACCCCGTGCAGGAGCTGGCGCACAGCGGCGCGGAGATCCTGATCAGCATCAATGCTTCGCCATATCACATGGGCAAGCGCGCGCAACGCCGCGAGATCTTCGCGGCCACCGCGCGCCGC
>Ga0335078_10009061_pt1 | contig 14765 bp, 14 predicted proteins | sample Lox_Sample_32_FD_206711 | JGI IMG/M metagenome (GOLD analysis project Ga0335078, IMG submission 206711) | Soil microbial communities from Loxahatchee National Wildlife Refuge, Florida, United States - Lox_Sample_3.2 | ecosystem: Environmental > Terrestrial > Soil > Wetlands | place: USA...
GCTGGCCGTAAAGCTGAAGGCGCGCAAGTTTGTGCTGGTGGGGCACGATTGGGGCGGCGTGATTGCCTGGGCCTTCGCGGCGGCGCACCCGGAGATGCTGTCGAAGCTCGTTATCGTGAATGCGCCCCACCCTACGGTCTTCGCGCGCGAGCTGGCTAACAACCCCGCGCAGCAGAAGGCCAGCGCATACTTCAACCTCTTCAACTCGCCGCAAGCGGAAACATTTCTGGGCCAGAACGATTTTGCGACCCTGCAGGGGCTGATGAAGCCGTGGGCGTCGCCGGCTGATCTCCAGGAGTATAGGGCCAACTGGAAGCGCGGTCTCACCGGCGGCCTGAATTACTATCGCGCGGCGCGGTTGCATTCACCGGTGGCTGGCGCGCAGGGCGCGCCCGCCAGCGAATTGCCGCCCATGAAACCGATCGCGGCACCCACCCTGGTGATCTGGGGCGAGAAAGATACGGCGCTGCTCACCGGCAACCTCAACGGCCTCGACGAATATGTGAAGAACTTGACCGTGCGGCGCATACCTGACGGCACGCACTGGGTGATTCACGAGAAGACCGCGGAAGTGATTCGGGATATTCGCGAGTTTCTATAGCGCCGGCGCAAGCACGCGCGCGCCCGTCATGTACTCTGCGACGATCCTGTTAGCCAGCCGGAGCTTCGCGCGCACCGGGATCGCCAGCCGATGCTGCAGCATCATGCAGACGCTCAACACGTCGCCCGTGCCCGTAGTGTTCACCAGTCCCGCGCAAGGGCAAGCCGGCTCGACAATGAGACATTGCCCGTCGAAGTAACCCGCGCCCTCGCGGCCCATGTGTACCACGATGGCGCCCGCGCCCCAGTCCGCGATGCGGCGCAGCGTGAGATCCAATTCGCCGCAGCCGGCAAACTCGTTCAGCTCGTGGACATTGCCGTGCGCCAGGTCGACCCATGGCAACACTTCGCGGATCGCCCGCTTGCGCCGTTCCACTTCATCCGCGCCCGACCCGCCCCATTGCGGGTCCCAGTTCAGGTCGATGGAGATGGACATACCCGCCTCTCTCGCCGCGCGGAACAGGCGCTGGTTGCCGCCATATAGCATTCGCTCGGAGAACCACACGTCGGTGCGGGCCAAGTGCTCGTAGCGCGGCAGCACCGCAAGGTCCAGATCTTCGAACGCCAACGATTCGTTATTGGCGAGACAGCTTACGAAGTGGCGATGCCCCGTGTCATAGACCAGGTTGATGGAGGTTCCCGTCGCCGTAGCGGCATCGCGCTTCAGGTACGGGTCCACGCCTTGTTGCCGCAAGGCCTCTTCCAGCCGCAACCCCAGCGCATCCGCGCCGGTCTTGCCCAGGAAAGCCACCTTCGCGCCCAGGGCGGCCGCGGCGCAGGCGGTATTGGCTCCTCCTCCGCCGGTGGTTTCGCGAATGAACGGCACGGAAGTCTCGCCATCCTGAAAGAGATAGGGGCCCGGCGCAACCGGCGCGATCCTGAGATCGCGGTTCAGGTTGCCGGCCACGCACAGGCTGGCGGTAGCGAACGGCGCCGCGGTCGTCATTGAGACCAGCATACTCCGGCCTGCGTGTGGCGCGTAACGCAGGGCCGACCATTTCTGATCGTATGATCGCGCCGTTCTCAATGCTTGCGGCGCTCCTGGCCGGCGGCGGCCGATACGTCCAACATAAAGTGGCAAGTGCACATCGCCCGCCATTGGCTGCTGAAGTAAATCAGGCGGGTACGCGTTCTCGCATCGAGCACATCCTTGACTGATTTGCTGCATCGCTGGATTGCAAGATCCGGCGTCCTTCCTCGCAGCGCCCGGCCGTATCGCAGGTCCGGGATCTGCGATCACGGCTTAGTCAACGAAGAAATCGTAGATGCGTCCGACGCCCTTCTCCGAGCCCGCCGCCACATAAAAGCCGTATTCTCCGGTAGGCAGTTCAATGTTCGGGGTCACTATGTAAAGTCCTCTTCCGAGGCGCTTGTAGCTGAAGTCGATCTCTTTGAAGTGGTGCGCCAGGTCCAGGTCAAAGTGTGGCGAGGCAAGGAATCAACAAAGTGATCCCAATGATTGTGATTGCCGCGCGATGGATAATCGACGAAAAAAGCCCTGTAATCAACTGCTTCTACAGGGGTAAAACTGGTGCGGAGAGGGGGACTTGAACCCCCACGAGATTGCTCCCGCTAGCACCTCAAGCTAGTGCGTCTGCCAATTCCGCCACCTCCGCAGGGGCGCTACTTCTTCGGTTGAGCCGGGGCCGGCGCGGGCTGGCCTTGGGGCCGGCTGGGAAACTGCAGCGGTACCGACTTGCCGCCCGGGAGTCGCACGCTCGGACCAGCTGGCCCCTTCGCCGGAGCGGGCGCCTTGGCCGGAGCCGTTTGCGTGCTGCCCGGAGCGGTATCCAGAACCGTCTTGGCCCCCGAGGAGCTGCGCGTGGCCATAATCGAAAGCGACAGGGATGTGATCATGAACACGACGGCCGACGCCGTGGTGGCCTTGGAAAGCAGCGTCGCTGAACCGCGCGGGCCAAAGGCCGTCTGCGAGCCCATGCCGCCAAACGCTCCCGCTAGGTCGGCAGCCTTCCCGCTTTGCAGCAACACCACAATGATCAGGAAGATGCAAACTACTACATGAACAATCGTTATGAGAATTAACATCGCGTTCTTCTAGTATAGGAAACCGGACAGCCGCCGGTCAAACGCGGCGCCCCCTAAAGCCCCTAAATGGCGCGGGCTTTGCGGACCGCACGGCCAACTTCGGACCGGGCCGGCTTCTTCAGCGCCTGCGACAGCCGCCGCACCTGGTCGCTGACGCATACCAGGAACATGGGCTGGCGGGCGTTCTTCAGCAAATCGATGATGCGGTCGGGGGCCTCTTCCAAATAGATGGATTTGCCGTCGGTGAGCAGATGGGTTTCCGATTCGCTCTGCAAGGCGTCGCTGAGGCGCTTGCCCATGTCCTTCTGCAAAAAACGCAACACCCGCCGGATTTTCTGGAGCGAAAACCCTTTGCGGCGCAGCTCGGCGATGACGGAGACCTCCAGCACCTCCTGCGCGAGGTAAACGCGTTTATGGCCGTCCTGGCGCGGAGAAACTACGCTTCGCTCATCCCACCATTGCAACTGGCGCAGGCTGACGCCGCAGATACGGGCCACGTCGGTGCTGGTGTACTGGTCGCTGTCAGGCATGGCAGCAGGCCGCGGTTTTTTTGTTTTGAACATTTCGCCCCGCTTTCGGTTTTTGAAAAAACCCGTCATTCTGGATTGTACTTTAGTCGCGCGCGGTGTCAATAGGCAATGGGAGATCTTTTTCCGGCGGACCGGTCAAAAGGCTTATCCCACCTGTGCTAACATAGGCTTTCCAACCTGAGGTTTTCGTGGCCAGAATCACCCGTAAAGAACTGAAGACCGACAAGTTTGCGCTCGAAGTCGGGCACACAGTCGATTTCTTTGAAGAACATCGCACCGAGATCATCCGCTATACCGCGGCGGCGCTTGCGGTAGCCGCAATCGTCTTTCTCATTTTTGTGTACCGGGCTCACCAGCACACCGCCCGCCAGGAGGCGCTGGCCAAGGCCATGGCGGTCGAGGAAGCGCCCGTCGGACAGCCGGCGCCGGGAGCGCCCATCAGTTTCCCGACCCAGGAAGCCAAGGATAAAGAAGCCACCAAGGTCTTCAGCGAACTGGCCGCCAAGGATTCCGGAACGGACGAAGGATACATCGCCGAGTATTATTTGGGTTGCATTGCCATGGACCAAGGCAAGCTGGGCGAGGCCGACAAGCGTTTCAGCTCCGTGGCCAATTCCGCGAGCACGAAGTACGCCTCCCTGGCCAAACTTTCCCTCGGCCAGATCTACTTCGCCGAAGGCAAGCCAGACTTGGGCGAGAAGACGCTGCGGTCGCTCATGGACAAGCCTACGGTTTTCGTCTCCAAGGACGAGGCGACGATCGCGCTGGCAAGGATGCTGGCGCTCACCAAGCCTGCCGAAGCGCGCAAACTGCTCGATCCTTTGCGCGCCAAACCCGGCGCGGTGAGCCAGGCCGCCATCCAGGCTTACGGCGATTTGCCGCCCCAATAGCCCGGCACGCCATGCTCCGCTATCTCCGGTTTCCAGTGGAACGCAGCCGCGGGCGGCGTTACCCGGAACCGGCGCACCCCTACCGTAACGCCTTTCAGCGCGACCGCGACCGCATTGTGCATGCGCGCGCCTTCCGCCGCTTGGAAGCCAAGACCCAAGTTTTCACGCCCGGCCTGTGCGACCATTTCCGGAACCGTCTGACGCACACCATCGAAGTGGCGCAGATCGCGCGCACCGTCGCCGCCGTCCTGGCGCTCGACGAGGATCTGACCGAAGCCCTGGCGCTGGCCCACGACATCGGCCATCCGCCCTTTTCGCACGCCGGCGAGGAAGCCCTGGACCATCAGATGCGCCGCTTCGGCGCGGGCTTCGACCACAACCTGCACGCCGTGCGCATCGTGGAGAGTTTCGAGCAGCGCTACGCCCGCTTCCCGGGGCTGAACCTCTCCTTCGAAGTGCGCGAGGGCATCGCCAAGCACTCGCGCGATTTCAGCCCAGGCGAGAATCCCGATTTTGACGAATATCTGCCTGGGCTGCGGCCGCCCCTGGAGGCGCAGCTCATCGATTTGGCCGATGAGATCGCCTACAATACCGCCGATCTGGACGATGCCATCTCGGCCGGCCTGCTGCGCCCCGAGGAAGTGGCCGCGGGGGCGCCATATTATAGGGAACTCTACGAGGCCGCTGAAACGCAGTTCCCGGGCGCGCCGGAAAGCGCGCGCTTCCACGAGACGCTGCGCTGTCTGATCGATGCCCTGGTTTCGGGCCTCATCGAGGGCACCGTGCGCCGCGCCGCGGAAGCCGGGGCCCGGAGCGTGGAGGACGTGCGCCGGCATCCCACACGCCTGGCCGCATTCACGCCTGAAACAGAAACGGGCAATCGCGATTTGAAGCGATTCCTGCACCGGCGGGTCTACACGGCGCCGGCTTTGCAGGAGGAACGCGACCGCGCGGCCGCCATGATCGCCGAGCTCTTTAAATTCTTCCTGGAGCACCCCGAGCGCCTGCCGGCGTCTCACGGCGAATTGATTCCGGGCGAGCCCGCCTACCGGGTGGTCTGCGATTATATCGCCGGCATGACCGACGCCTTCTTCCAGCGCACTTACCAGCAGATGCTGGGCTGATCACCGAACTACTGCACCGCCAGGGTCACGCCGGACTGCGCGCTTACGCCTCCGATGGTGACTGCCAGCGGCACGCTCGGGCCGGGCGTCACGGTCTCCGGTACTTGCACGGTAATCTGCGTGAGGCCGGAGATCAGGTACGGCGCGGCCCCCGCATAGGCGATGTTGGGACAGGAAACGCCTCCCATAGTGACCGTCACGCTGTTGTCGGGCAGCATCGGAAACGGCGCGACCGGCAGTACGCCATCCCCGCTGGAGGGTGTGGTCACACCTGCGCCGGTCATGTAGATATCCACGTAGCCGCCGCGCTGGACCGGTTTGTAAGGACTGGCGGCGCCGTTCACCGAATAGTCGATATTGTTCAGAATCGCGCCTTGGCCGGAGCCGGTTTCGTCGATCGTGAACAAGCCGGGCGTGGTAGCGGCCACCGGCAGGGAAACGGGCGAGGAAACAGCGCCCAGATATTCCACCTGAAGCGTAGTGGTGGATTGGCCGGCCACGCTGTAGGGCACCACCGCGTTCACTTGCCCAGCCTTGGCAAAGATGAGCGGCGCGGGCACGCCGTCAAAAAGGACATGCACTCCAGCCAGCGCATTCGCTACCTGGCCCGGGCTGGGAGGCAAGACCTGCTTAACGAGTTCCAGCCCGGCGCCGGCCGCCGGACCGAGCGCCGTTCCATAGAGCGCCACAATCTCTCCGGGAGCCACGGCGCCGCCGACGTTGCTGGCGCCATTCACTACGCCGGCCACGGGCAGAATGGGTTTTGCGTTGGACAAGCGCAACAAGGCCGCGCCATAACCCGGCAGCGTGACCTGCATCTGCGAAGCCGGAGTCAGCGATTGGGGCACGGGCCCGCCCGGCACCGGAGTGGCAGCGTCCAGCGTCACCAGCGTGGCCGAGGTGAAGGTGCCCAACGCCGAAAGATCCAGGGCGAACGTGCGCGGCAAACCAGGGCCGTTGTCGTCGTTGTACTTGCTGAGCGCGTAGTTGGACATCAGCACGACCACCGACCCGTCCGGGTTGCGCGCCGCCATTGTCTGCGTATCGAATTGGAATGGGCCGCCCTGCCAGCCGTTTGCGAAGTCAGCCGCACAGCAGCCCGTGGTGGTGGTTTGCAAGATATCCTGACCGGGCGGCGAGGGAAGCCAGTGAGACAGGTAGTAATCCACCCAGTAGCTGAGTTGCGTCTCGTAGGGAGGTCCTCCCGACGAACTGCCAATCTCGCCGTATTGCTCGTCGGTGCCGAAAGCCCAGTGGTACAGGGCTTGCGCGCCCGCCTCCCCCAGTTGCTCGAAGACCAGGGAACGCCATGCGGCGAAGAAAGGACTGCTGCCGCGCGTATCGGTTACAAACTTCCGAGGGTAGTTGCAGTTGCTGAGCCCGCCGCTGATGGCATAGTCCGCATTCACATTGTTCTCGGTGATCCAGACAGGCACGTTGGCCAGCACCGGATTCTTGGCCATCTCGGTGTACATGGTCTGGACCTGGATGGCGAATTCGGGGACGGTGGAAAAGAGAGCCTGGTCGTAGTCTGTCTGGTCGCAGGTGGAGTAAAAATGCTTGGCCACCACGCTCGGCGTAACGTTGGCGTTGACGCCGGCCACGAAGGTGGGTAAGTAGTCTTCAGGGCCGCCCGCAAGTTCGACGGCCACGAGCTTGACGGACGGATCCGCCTCGATCATCTGGGCCGCGACCGCGTTGTAAAGCGTTACATATTCGGCCGCCGTTACGCCGTTGATGTCCGGTTCGTTGAAAATACCCCACCAGGTGACCGGGTAAGGCGATGAGCCTTGATAATGCGTGCCGTTGTCGGTAAATCCGCCGGTGTTGTAATAGCGCACGATATTCCCACTCATCTGGGCGAACGCCGGAATGCTGGCGGCAAGAATCTGTCCGGTTGGGACGATAGTCGTGCTCATGTACGCTGGAGCCGTGCCGATCTGGAATTCGGGGCTGTGGTCGCCGGTGGCCTGGATGGCGGTAAGCATGGTGTCGAGTTCCGTGAAATCCCAAGTGTCCGGGGCCGTGAGCGGGATGCCATCCGACACGACCTGCACCCGCGTATGCCAGGGATTGAGAGCCGTTAACTGCGCGGGCGCGCTGGCCGCTCCGCTGAAGAACGTGTAGCTCCAGTCCGCAAGCTGAAACGACGTGGACATGGCTAGCTTCAACTCGCCGTTGACGCCAAGCGAGGCGTCCTTTTGATTGCCGACCTGCACGTTGACCGTAGTGGATTGCGCCGCAGCGGCGGCGGCTGCCAATAGCGCCGTAGCGCACAGGCGGATCATGGATGTGGGAAACCGCATGGGAGGTTGCCTCCATGGATGAATGTAGCAGGGTGCGCGCCGGATGGCGACGGGATTCGGAATATGGGGACTTGTTATCTGCGAGCTATCGCACGCTGGGCCGCACTGGCTATCTTGCCGGCCCTTTTTTGGCCTCCGGCAGCGCGTCCGGCGGACCATTATGCGCGAACAAGCGGTCGGGGTCCTAATTACGGACGTTCTCGTGGTATTGCATTAGGTCCAGTAGCCCTAGCGCATGGCCATTTGCCCTCGTGATAGTCCCAGCAGTTAAGTCCACCGCGGCGCGGACCAGCTTAATGCCGTCCCGTTCGTCAGCGAGGACGCCCATGTGGTAGCCGCCGAGCCCGATGGCGGAGACGCGTTCGCGGGTGCGGCCCAGCGTGCGACAGAGCATGCCGCCGGATCGCGTTAGCGCGGTTGCGCCGAGGAGCGCGCCCAGGACAGGCCAGGAGGCCTGTCCTACTCGGCCGGGGCAGCCGCCGCCGCGGCCGGCGGAGCTACTGCTTCCGGCGCTTTCTTAGCCACTGGCTTCGCGGCTTTCTTCGCCGCGGGCTTAGCGGCCGGTTTGGGGGCCGGTTTCGGGGCCTGCTGAGCTTTATGGAAGGCAGCCCAACGCTTCTTGGTGGCGGCAATAATGCGCGCCTTCCCCTCTGCGCTCAACACCCGCTTCCGCGGTTTGGGCGCGGCTGGCTTGGACTTGGCGGCGTTGAAGGCGGCCCAGCGCTTCTTCTGAGCCAATGCAATACGCCGGCGGGCGGCAGGGCTCATAGTCCGCTTCTTCGCGCCGGATGCCGGCGCGGCCGGGGCGGCTTTCGGGGAAGCCGGCTGCCCTCCGGCCTGGCTACGTATCTCGACGATGCGCTGCTCCAGCGCGGCGAGCTTATGTTGCAACCCAATCAGTGCAGCTTGAAGAAACTCCGGATCTTGCTTCTGCGTTCGTGGCATTGCCTGATTATACTCCGATGCGCCGTTGTCTAGCGCAACTTTGGAGAGACAGGCCAGTTGTTACAATCAAGCGATGTCTCTCGTAGTAGTGGGTTCGGTGGCGTACGACGGCGTGGAAACGCCGCATGGCAAAGTGGACCGCATGCTGGGCGGGGCCGCCACTTACATTGGATTGGCGGCCAGTTACTTCACTCCGGTCAAGATTGTGGCGGTGGTGGGGGACGATTTCGCGAGTGAAGACGTCGCGCTGTTGGCCGGCAAGGGCGTCGACCTCGAAGGCCTGGAACGCGTTCCGGGCAAGACCTTTTTCTGGGAAGGTAGATACTCGGCCGACATGAACGACCGCGAGACCCTGCGCACGGACCTCAACGTGTTCGCCGATTTCCAGCCCAAGCTGCCGGTATCGTACCGCGCGGCGCCTTATCTATTGTTGGGCAACATCCAGCCGGCGCTGCAGCGCGAGGTGCGCGCACAGATGCAGGGCCCGCGGCTGGCGGGCGGCGACACCATGAATTACTGGATTCGCGACTATCGCGCGGAACTGCTGGAGACGCTGCGAGAGTGGGACTTCCTGCTGATCAACGACAGCGAAGCGCGCATGCTCTCCGGCGAGCACAACCTGCGGCGCGCCGCCGCCCGAATTCTCAAAATGGGACCGCGCACACTGGTGGTGAAGCGCGGCGAGTATGGCGCGATCCTGTTCGCCAATGGCGGCCATTTTATTGCGCCGGGCTACCTGCTGGAAGACGTCTTCGATCCGACGGGCGCGGGCGATTGTTTCGCGGGCGGCTTCATCGGGTATCTCGCCGAGCGCGGCGTGGACCTGAACGGCGGCGCGGTCGACCTGCAGGACTGGCGGCGCGCCGTGATCTACGGCTCGGTGATGGGCAGTTTCTGCTGCGAGCAATTCGGCGTGGACCGGTTTCGCACTCTGACGCGGGAAGAGGTTGAGAAGAGATATCGCGAATTCAAAGCATGCACGGATTTCTGAGACCGCGGCAGCTATCGCGCTGCTGAGTCTGTGGGGCGCCGCGTGGGTCTGGTTCTTTTACCGGGGTGGCTACCTGGCGTATTACGGCGACGCGGAAGCGCACCTGAACATCGCGCGCCGCATCCTGGATTCGCGCACGCCGGGGTACGACCAGATCGGCTCGGTGTGGCTGCCGCTGCCGCATGTGCTGACGATGCTATTGGCCCGCAACGACGCGCTGTGGCGCACGGCGCTGGCGGGCGCGATCGTTTCCGGAATCGCCTTCGTGCTGGCGGGCGTGTTCCTGTTTCGAACGGCGCGGCGGGTCTTTGACGGTAAGGCCGGCCCGGTTGCCGCCATCGCCGCCACCCTGGTGTTCGCCACCAATCCCAACTTGCTGTACCTGCAGTCCACAGCCATGAACGAGCCGGTGTTCATGGCCGCGCTGATGGCGGTCCTGTATTTCACGGTCCGGTTCCGCGATACGCAAGCGTGGTGGGCCGTGTGCGGCGCTGGGTTCGCGGCGCTGTGCGGCACGCTGACACGCTACGACGGCTGGTTCCTGATTCCGTTTGTGACGCTCTATGTGCTGATCGCGGCGAAGCGCCAGCGGGTGGCGAAGGCGGCGCTATTCGCAGCCATTGCGTCGTTGGGGCCGCTGTACTGGTTCGGACATAACTGGTGGTGCTGCTCGAACGCGCTGGATTTCTACAACGGCCCTTATTCCGCCAAGGGCATTCAGGGGTCGGCATATTACCCGGGTTTAGGTAACTGGGCCAAGGCATGGCTGTACTTCCGAACCGCCGTGCGCTGGTGCGCCGGGGCGCCGCTGGCGTGGCTGGGAGCGGCAGGTCTGATCGCTTGCCTGGCGGTACCGAAAGCGCGGTGGCCCGCATTGCTGCTGGCGCTTCCCGGCGTGTTCTATGTATGGAGCATGCACTCATCCGGGGGCACACCGATCTTCCTTCCGGACCTGTGGCCGAACACTTACTACAACTCGCGATATGGGTTGGCGCTTTTCCCCGCACTGGCATTCGGCGCGGCGGTGCTGGTGTCGCTGGTCCCGGCGCGCGCGCAGCGCATAGGCGCTGCCGCGGTGGTGTTGGCGGCGGCCGTACCCTGGCTGATCCAACCGCGGCCCGATGCGTGGATCACCTGGAAGGAATCGCAAGTCAACTCCGTAGCGCGCCGGGCATGGACCCGCGAGGCGGCGGAGTATCTCGCGCCGCGCTACCGGCGCGGGACGGGAATCATCACCACGTTCGGCGACATCACCGGAATCTTCCGGGCGGCTGGTATTCCGTTGCGCGAGACGCTGACGTGGGACAACTGGCCGCATTGGCCGGCGGCGATAGCGCGGCCGGACCTGTTCCTGTGGGAGGAGTGGGCGGTGGCGATGGGCGGCGACCCGGTGCAGACCGCCGTGCTGCGCGCCGGCGTCAAGGGACCGCGCTATGAACTGGTGAAAATCGTCATGGTGCCCCGCGCGCCCGTGGTCGAGATTTATCATTGCTGTATCGGCCTGACACAGGTCAACCAAGATGCGAATTCCATTCACCAAAGCCCACGGAGCGAAAAACGACTTTCTACTGACGAGGAGCAGTGACGCTCCGGGGAGCGGCCTGGCGGCGATCGCGCAAGCCATCTGCGATCGTCACACGGGCGTGGGCGCCGACGGCTGGATGCTGATCGATTCCGCTTCCGCCGCCGGTCACGACGCCGCTATCCGCCTGTTCAATTCCGATGGCAGCGAGGCGGAGATGTCCGGCAACGGCACGCGCTGCGCGGCGGCCTTTCTGATCGCGCACGGCCACCAGAGGGACGAAGTGCGCGTGCGGACCGGCGCCGGCGTGAAGTCGCTTCGTCTGCTGGAACGCGCCGGCCTGCGCTTCGTGTTCGAGATGAACATGGGGCAGCCGGAGTTCACCGCCGAGCGATTCCAATTGCCGCTGGGATTGGACGCCCGGGATGTCACGCTGATGTGGGTGGGCAATCCGCAGTGCGCCATGCCGGTGGCTGGTTTCGATTTCGACTGGCGGGCGATGGGCGCCCAAATCGAGCGTCACCCGCAGTTTCCCCAGCACACCAATGTCTCATTTCTGCGCGCGCGCGACGAGCACACCCTGGAGGTGCGCTTCTGGGAGCGGGGCGCGGGCGAGACCATGAGTTCCGGTACGGGGTCGACCGGCGCATTCGCAGCGGCGGTGCGGCGGGGGCTGGTGCGCAGCCCCGCGCGCGTCATCACTCCGGCCGGGCCGATGGATGTGCGCTGGGAAGGCGACATCTTCCTCACCGGTCCAGCGGAGCTTGTGGTTGAAGGTTGGTTCTTAGTGGAAGAGCGGGGCTGAAGCCCCGCGCGGGCTCAAAGCCCGCCCTCCTGCCCGGTTGGCTACTGGTGCATTTCGTGCTCGGCGTGCGGGGCTTCCGCGGGCCTGGTGGCGGGTTCCTCCGCGCCGCGATGGCAAGTGTAGCAAGTCACGTGCATTTTGCCGTCGGGGAAATTGGCGTTGATCTCGTGCACCATGGTGAGCATCTTGCGCGCGATCTCTTTATGCGGTTTCTCGTCGCTGGCGAAGTCGCCCTGCACGTGGCAGAAGTCGCAACGCACACCCAGTGCCACGCGGAACGCCTGCATGGTCTCCATCAAGTGCTCGGGCTTGAGAATTTTCAGGTTCTTGGGTGGCGGCATTTGCATCCTGCGTCCGGGCGGCGGACCGCCCGGCTCTTGTCCGAAGGCGGCGAGCGAAAGGAAAAGTAACAGCATCGGAAATCTCATAGGGAACCATTATGACATGAGGCGAATGAGATCCAAGCCTACCGCGCGGCCGCCAGGACCTCCGCGGGATCGGGCTTGCCGCGGCCGGCATAGCGGATCGCGCCGTCCGGCCCGATCAGGTAAACGGTGCGCTTCACGAACAGACCGCTGGCATGATAGAGAGCGGCGACTTTCTGCCCCGCATCCACCAGCAGGGGAAACGGAAGGTGATATTTCTCCTGAAATTTGGAGTGGCTCCCGGCGCTGGCGGGATTAACGCCGAATACCTGCGCATTGCGCTTGCGGGCCTCGCCCCATTGGTCGCGGAACTCGCACAATTGCTTCCGGCAAACCGGCGTATCGTCGCCCGGATAGAACACCAGCACCACATTGCGGCCGCGCAGTTTGGCCAGACTCAATGTTCCTCCATCCTGCTTGGGCAGCGTAAAGTCCGGGGCCTGGGAGCCAACCGGCAGCGGGTCGGAAAAGAGCCAGTCGAGCATCAAAACCCCTCCCACACGTAGGCGAAAAACTTGCGGATGGTGGTGAACCCAACGTTCTCATACAAGCGGATGGCCTCCCGATTCGAGGCGGTGACGGTCAGGCTGGTCTTGCGGCAGCCGGCTGCGCGCAGCAAGGTAAGCGATTGCCGCAACATCTGGTAGCCCACGCCGGCGCCGCGCACCCAGGGGGCTACGCAGATTTGCGTGATGTGACCGCACTGGGGCATCACCATGCTGGCCAGGCAGATGCCGCAGATTCTTCCCGTGAAGCGGTCGAAAGCCGCCACCGACGCGGGCTTGTAGAACATGCCGCATCCGGGATACTGCACGATGTTGAACAGGAATCGCCGCGCTCCGGCGGCCGAGCGGTATTGATCGTTGATCTGGCTATCCACGTGACCCAGGTAGGCGGCCGCGATCAACTGCGCGGCGGGCTCCTGGTATTGGTCGGACCACCTGTCCACGTAAACGCGGCTGGCCACCGAAGGCGGAGTGCGCGCCCGCCCCGGCGCGGGGTCGAGTTCGGCCCGGTCCATCTCGAGCATCATGAAGTTCCGTTCGAAGCTGCTGAGATGTCGGGGCATGGGCAACCCGCCGGCTGCATCCCACATCATGAGCTGCGATTCGATCCGGCCGATCTGCGGCGTAGCGGTCAGGAACCCCAGAACGGACTCCAGCAGCCATTTCTGGTTGTCGAGGCTGCGGAATACGTCGCGCACGAAGAGATCGCCGATCAATCCCTTGTGCTCCTCCAGCACATAATAGGCATACCCGACTGCCTCGCCGTCGTCGACCAGGGCGAATCCGTTCAAGGCCCGCATGTCCACGAACCGGCGCACCAGTTCGGCCGACTTGCCGAAGTCCCAGTCAAGGAGTTGGCGCCAGGTCGCTACCTCCTCGTCGAGCAGCACGCTGAGATCTTCGGAGCGCAACTGGCGCAGATCCACGAGGCTCGGGCTGGGCGCTGTGGCAGCGGGATCTAGGCGCGCAGCCATTCTGCGGTCATTGTAGCATCAGGGAAACCGCTCCCTCACGGTCGCGGCTCAGTGACGTGGTTATCAGCCATAGCCGTCCGGCTGAGGTGGTGCGACATCTGGCGATCGGGAAGCAGCAGCGTCTGCTGGAAATGCGCCTCGGCGGCGGATCGCTTGCCCAGCACCATCTCCAGCACGCCAGCGGTGTAAGGCGGGCCGGATGCCGCCTGCGTCAAAGCCGCTTCCAGGCGCCTGGTCCACTGGGCGTTGTTGTAACCGTCGAGCTTCTTGGCTGCTCCCCATGCCCAAGCCAGGTTCGCTGTGCCGGTGGCGGCCGACACGCGGCGCCAACGTTCCGCCGCCTGCTGGGCGCGGCCGCAGCGCGCTTCCACCTGCCCGATCAGATACTGGGTGCGCGGCGCCTCCACAAAGGGGGCGAGGCCATCTTTGGTAAATGGCAGACCGGGCGCCTCCGCGCCGATGCCATCGGTCACGCCGAGCGCAGCCTGGCATTGTCCCGCGGCGGCCTGGGCCAAGGCTTGCTGAATCTTCACCTCCACCCACACCTGGCGGACATTGGTGCCGCCTTCCTCGCGCGGGAAGAAGCGGTCGTGAAACAGCGCCAGGGCGCCGTCGAAGTCGCGGGCTTCGGCGCGGTCGAGCGCCAGGGCATACACCAGCTCGGCGGGCATGTGCGGCAAATCCGGGTAGCGCTCCAGCGACGCGGCCAGCTCTTGGGCGGGGCGCGCCATGAGGCTGAGCGCTTCATCCACGCCTTCGTAGAGTTTCCGATTCAGCGGGTCGACGCTTAGGCCTTCGCGGAAGACCTGCAGCGCGCCGCTCCAATCGCGCTTCTCGCGCAGCATGACGCGTCCAAGGTCGGCGTGCAGGACGGGGATGGGGGCGTGGGCGCGGCGCGCGGCGTTCCATTCCGTCAGAGCGTCGTCGGTCAGTCCGCGGGCGAAATACTGCGTGCCGAGCAGGTAGCGGGCGGTCATGTCGTCGGGATTGGCGCGGACGGCGGCGCGCAAGACTTCCAGATCCTCGGCGCGGCTGGGGAAGACGTACCGCGTGGAGAGCTTCTGCGCGATGTCATAGTCCGCCGCCGCGGATTCGCCTAAC
>Ga0335078_10009063_pt1 | contig 14764 bp, 9 predicted proteins | sample Lox_Sample_32_FD_206711 | JGI IMG/M metagenome (GOLD analysis project Ga0335078, IMG submission 206711) | Soil microbial communities from Loxahatchee National Wildlife Refuge, Florida, United States - Lox_Sample_3.2 | ecosystem: Environmental > Terrestrial > Soil > Wetlands | place: USA: Florida...
GTTCGATACCTCGCCGGCACCGGGGCAGGCGATCATCCCCATCAATTCGGCAACCGGGCCGACGTTGTTTACCCTGAACCTGCGAGTGAGCAAAACATTTGGTTTTGGCCGGGAGACCAGGCACAGCGGAGGCAACGGTCCGGGTGGTGGTGGTGGTCACGGGTTTCCTGGAGGGTTTGGTGGGTTGTCCGGGGGTGGTGGTGGTCGTGGCGGCATGTTCGGGGGAGGAGCCACGACAGACCGCCGTTATAACCTAACTTTTGTGGTCTCGGGACGAAACATCCTAAACCGCGTGAATCTGGCGACCCCGGTCGGCGAACTTACTTCGCCGCTATTCGCCCAGTCGAATGCACTCGCCGGAGGACCCTACTCCTCCGCCGGAGCCAGCCGCAGGATCGATTTGCAGGTGCTATTCTCGTTTTAGTAAGTTTCTCTGGGTAGCGATGCATTCTTGCAATCCTAAAAGGAAGGCCGTGGCCAAATTGAGAGTTGTGCCGCTGTTGTGGGTGATCTTTATCTGCACGGTGGGTCTGCCCGGTTGTTCGGGGAAGGGCGTAGTAACCGTAACGTTGTCGCCAACCACCACACCCTCCATTAATCAGGGACAAACTCAGGTCGTGACGGCTGTGGTCACGAACGATCCCACCAACAGCGGAGTGAACTGGAGTCTGGGCTCCGGAGAGGTGGGAACATTGATCAACGTAACCACCACATCCGTGACCTATCAGGCGCCGCCCACGTTGAGCGTCAATACATCCGTAACAATTACGGCGACTTCGGTTGCCAATACTACGATCACGGCGTCCATATCGATTACGGTCAATGCGCTACTGGCCATTTCGACCAATTCGTTGGCCTTTGCCACCAAAGGAATCCCGTACTTTGGAGTAGTCAGTGCGACGGGTTCACCCGGTCCTTTCACGTGGGCGCTGAGTGCCGGAAGTCTGCCCGCGGGGCTGTCCCTATCCTCGAGCACCACCAACTCGGTGACGATCGCCGGTACACCATCGAGTGTGGGCACGTCGAACTTTACCATCGAAGTCACGGCCGGAGGTTTTTCAGTCGATCAGGCCCTGAGCCTTGCCGTGAACCCGCCCCCGGGGTTGGCGGTCGCCACTAGTTCGCTGGCCAACGGCACGGCCGGCGTTGCTTACAACCAGAGTCTGCAGGCGGTGAACGGCGCCTCGCCATATAAATGGAGCAGGAGCAGCGGTAACCTGCCTGCGGGGCTCACGCTTAGCTCCAGCGGAATTATCTCGGGTACGCCAACCAGCGCAGGCTCTTCCAGTTTCGTGGTGCAAGTACTGGACTCCTCAATGCCCGTGCCGCAAATGGCGACGGCGAGTCTGACCCTCGTCATCAATCCCAGCACCTCCAACAATGCGCTGCTGAATGGCAACTACGCATTCCTGGTGAGCGGATTCGAAGCGCAAGCAGCCTTCGCGGCGGCAGGAAGCTTTGTCGCCGATGGCGGGGGAAACCTGTCAAACGGCGTCATGGACACTAACACTCCGGGAAGTGTGCAGACCAGCCTGGGATTTAACGGCTCGTACCTGATCGGCTCGAACCGTCTCGGAACCATGACATTGAACATCACGTCAGGAGGCTCCGGAACGCGCAGTTTCGCTCTTTCACTCATGGCCGGCGGGAATGCGAAACTGATTGAATTTGACGATGTGACCGGAACCGGCACGCGCAGCTCGGGCGTGCTGATAAAGCAGGACACGACGGCCTTTTCTGACGCAGCGATAACCGGCAACTTCGCCTTCGGCTTTATCGGGAGCGACGCACAGGCCAGTCGTTATGGATTGGTTGGCCAATTCCAGGCCGACGGCGCGGGCAATTTCCAGGAGGGATTGCTGGACGCTGACGACGGCATCACCGGACCGGATTCCAATGTTTCCTTTTCCGGCGTGTATTCTATTCCGGCGGTCAGCTCGCCGGCCATGCCGAATGGCCGCGGTACGGCCTCCATTGCGATAACCGGCAAGGGCACGACGAATTACAGCTTCTATGTCGTTTCCACATCGCAACTGCTGGTGATGGAAATCGATCCAGCCGCGGGAAGTTCTATCGTGAGCGGTTCGATTCTGAAGCAGTCGGGAGCCGGATCGTTTGGTGCATCTTCTTTGAGCGGGACAAGCGTGTTTCAGACGACGGGACTGGACACTTCAGGAGCAACCAGCCAGTTGGGACTCTTGATCACGGATGGCAGCGGAGATCTTATGACCACGTCGGACTTGAACGTAGCGGGCACGCTGACCCAGCCCTCGAGTTCGGGAACGTACAGTGTCGCCACCAACGGACGTGTCACCCTGACCAACTCCGGGATTGGCAGCGCGCCGGTCCTTTACCTGGTAAGTGGAAACACAGGATTCGTTCTCGGCACTGATCTGAGCGTGGCTTTCGGGTCGCTCGAATCGCAATCGAAGCCACCGGCGGGACTATTTACCGTCGCGTCGGTTTCGGGCACCTACGCAGGAGGCACCATTGCCCCGCTCGAAGCGAGCGCGAGTCACCAGGTTGATATCGCGGTCGGTGACGGCGTGGGGGACTTCAACTTCACCAGCAACATCAGCAGCAGCAGCGGGCTGATCCAGAACCAGAGCTCCAGCAACACCTATTCCCTGGCCACGAATGGCAGGGGAGCAGTTCCGGCCAACGGGACGCCGTCTCAGATTTTTTATATGGTTTCGCCAACGGAATTCATCTGGACCACAACCGATGCCAACGCGAGAGTGGAGATGTTCCAGCAGTGAGGCGACTCGGGCTCACGCCTTGGCGATGAGCTGGTGAAGTTTGGCGCGGTATCCGCGGCTGCAGGACAGCTCCTTGCCGTCTTTCAGAATGACCATGTACTCGCCGCGATTGCATGGTTGCAGTTCCTTGATCTTGCTCACATTCACGATAATCGAGCGGTGAATGCGGACAAAGCGTTCGGGATCAAGTCGCTGCGCGATGCGGCCAATGGCTTCGCGCATCAGGTAAGATTCGGTACCCACCTTGAGCCTGACGTAATTTCCCTCGGCCTCGATCCAGTCGATCTCATCGGTCTCAAGGAAAACCACGCGGCCGGCCGCTTTGACCACCAGGCGTTTTTCCGATTTCGATTCTGACTTGGCGCCCGCCAATAAGTCCAGGAGCCGGTGAGTGAGATGACGGTCATGCATCTTTACCAGTTCCGCGCGAGTTCTTTCGATTGCCGAGTGCAGGCGTTCGCGATCGAACGGTTTCAGCAGATAATCGATCGCGCGCGCTTCGAAGGCGCGAATGGCATATTGATCGTGAACGCTCGTAAAAATTACCAGCGGACGATCGCGTCCGGGAATGCTGTGCAGGATTTCGAGACCGTCGGTTTCCGGTGGATGCACATCCAGGATGAGCAGGTCAGGTTTGTTGGTTTGGACTGCGGCCAGAGTCTCCGCCCGGTTTCCGCACTCCGCCACTATGCGCACCCCAGGCTCGGAGTCCAGCAGCGAACGGAGCTGGACACGGGCGGCCGGATCGTGGTCCGCGATCACGATGCGGATTTCCTGGGGCATAGGTCGTAATTCAGGAAGACGATATACAGCCTGCACAACCGAACCCATAACATCATTGACGTTGCAGACTACGAAAGGGTTGGTCACAAAGTTCAGTGAATTGGAAACGGAGGGTAAACAGTTGGTCCCTTGCCGGATATACAGCCCACTGCTGTTTTTGTGATGTTGGTGTCGCCTGTAAAAAGCACAGCCGAAACCACAGAGCGTACAGAGGATCCACGGAGGCTTTTGCTTTAAGGTTTTACTTTGTGAACCTTTGTGTCGTTTGTGGTCAGGGGATTCGAATTGAGCCACTACTGGAATTCTCTGGGACTCGACGCAGGTTGCTGGTAGCCCTATTGTCCCATAATCTTCACGATCACCCGCTTGTCGCGCTGGCCGTCAAACTCGGCGTAAAAGATGCGTTGCCATGTCCCCAGATCGAGTTTTCCCGCAGTGATGGGAACAATGACCTCGTGGTGAATGAGCAGTGCCTTGAGATGAGAGTCGCCGTTGTCCTCGCCGGTCTGATGATGAAGGTAGTCCTGCTTGAAGGGCGCGAGGCCTTCGAGCCACCGGTCAATGTCCTCAATCAAGCCGCTTTCGTTGTCGTTGACGTAGATTCCCGCGGTAATGTGCATGGCCGATACCAAGACCATTCCTTCCTGAACCCCGCTCTTCTTGACGAAGGCTTCGATCTGCGGCGTGATATGCACATAGGCGCGATGCGTCTTGGTGTGAAACTTCAAGTATTCGGTGAGGATTTTCATGAGGTTCCGATCTAGGAATTCTATCGAATTGACTCCGATTCCGCTGGGACATAGACCAACGTTATGTCCGGACCGTACCTGGGTCACAATGCGATTCGGGCAAGGCAAGGCAGAATATCGGTGGAGGTATTTGCCCGTCGTGTTAAGGCTCGATTACTTGTCCTGCATACTTACCGTTTTATCCACCATCCTGGTCGGCAAGCGGCATTGGGAGGGATGGATTCTTGCGGCGGTTAACAGCGTAATCCTTTGCGTGATCGGGATCAGAACTTCGCAAGTGGGATTCGTTCCCGCGAACGTCTTCTGCATTGTGCTATACGCAGTGAATCTACGGGCGTGGCGCAAAGCGGAAAACTCGTGAGTTTGGAAACCTCTCGGAACTGAGCAGCCCGCAGAAAACAGTTTCAGCGCATCGACTCTTCCACTTCGGAGAGCCAGTCGGGGCGCTTGAGCACCTCGCGCGGTTTGGGGCCGTCGGCGGCGCCGACGATTCCGTCGCGTTCCATCAGGTCAATGAGATGTGCGGCGCGGCCATAGCCGATTCGCAGGCGCCGCTGCAGCAGAGAAGTGGAGGCTTTGCCAAATTCCACCACCAGCTTGACGGCGTCTTCGTAGAGCGGGTCATGTTCGGCTTCGCCGTCTTCGTCCACTCCTTCGCTGCCATCCGCACGTTCTTCCCTGGGCGACTGCAGGAATTTTTCTTCGTATTCCGCTGTGCCTTGGGAGCGCCAGAATTCAACAACGGCGGCGATCTCTTTTTCGGTGACAAACGGCGCATGCAGACGATGGACGCGCGCCGACCCGGAAGGCAGATAGAGCATGTCGCCGCGTCCCAGTAAGGCTTCGGCACCGTTAGCGTCGAGAATGGTGCGTGAATCGACTTTAGTTGCAACGCGAAACGACATGCGCGCGGGAAAATTGGCTTTGATCAATCCGGTAATCACATCGACCGACGGGCGCTGCGTGGCCAGCACCAGGTGAATGCCGACCGCGCGCGCCATCTGCGCCAGGCGCGTGATCGACTCTTCGACGTTGCCAGAGTCGAGCATCATGAGGTCGGCCAACTCGTCGATGATGATGACGATGTAAGGCAGCGGTCGCTCGTCGGGATTGTCGCCGAAGAGGCTGGGAGTTTCGTTCTCGTCGAACAGCTTGTTGTACTGATCGATATTGCGGACGCCCTTTTCCGCCAGCAGTTTCAAGCGGCGCTCCATCTCCCGCACCGCGTTGCGCAGGGCGTTGGCTGCGAGCTTGGGTTCGGTGATGATCGGGGTAAACAGATGCGGAACGCCATCATAGTTGCCCAGTTCCAGGCGCTTGGGGTCGACCAGAATGAGCCGCACGCGGTCGGGTGTGGCCTTAAACAGGATCGACATGATCATGGCGTTGATGGCTACGCTCTTGCCGGCTCCGGTCGAACCCGCGATCAGCAGATGTGGCATGCCATTGAGATCGGCGGTGACGATGCGCCCGTTGATATCTTTGCCCAGGGCGAGAGTGAGCTTTGATTTTGAGCCGAGGAACTCTGCAGACTCAATGTTCTCCCGCAGCCAGATGATCTCGCGATCGCGATTGGGCACCTGAATCCCGACCGTGGACTTGCCGGCCATGCGCTCGATGAGAATGCTTTCGGCTTTCAGTGCCAGACAAAGATCGTCGGTGAGATTGGTGATGCGGCTGTACTTGATGCCAGCCTCGGGCTTGAACTCGAAAGTCGTGACCACCGGCCCTGGATTGATCTGAGTAATTTGCCCGGTCACATCGAACTCGGCGTATTTTTCCACCAGCACCTGGGCCAGCAGCTTCAGTTCGTCCGCATCCACAGCTTGTTGTTCGTCGGGCCGGTGCAGCAGGGAACTCGGCGGGAGCTTGAAACCTCCAGCAATCCGAGGAAGAGTTGTCTTCGGCGTCTGAGCGCTGTCGGCGCGCTCGATGACTTGCGGCACATGCAGGCTGCGTGGCTCAACCGCCGGCTGCTCGGAAACAGTGTCTTCCTGTTCAGCAAACATGCGATCGATGCCGGTGGTTTTGGGCTCAGGAACCCGCACTTGCGGCGGAGGTGGTGGCGCCACCGCACGCGACGGAACCATCTGCGTTGTGATAACGGGCTTCGGATTGGCACGGCGCTTCTCCAGATCCTTCTGCATCCGCTTCTTGGCCCGCTCTTCCTGCCAGTCTTTCCAGCGTTGCCAAAGTGCCACGGCAAAGGCGAAGCGAGTAGGTGCCCAAAGCTGCAGACTGGAAAATGAAAATGCGGTGGAGAGGTACAGCGCTACGGCGACGACGCTGTAGCAGACGATATACGCTCCGGCGAGATTGAAGTAGTGGATCAGGAAGTCACCGACGACCCGGCCGATCAACCCTTCCAGAGGAATCGCGCCCATCCAGCGCAGATGTCCAGGAAGCAAAGCCAGCAGCGCCGGAATGAAGATCAGAAGCCAGACGACGCCCAGGCACTTAGCCAGAGGCGAGGCGATCTTGCGTGACCGGAACCAGCGCACGCCCAGCATAGCGCTGAATACCGGCATCAGGAATGCCCCGATTCCGAAACCCTGCAGAACGAGATCGGAGATGAGGGCCCCAAAAAGGCCGACCCAGTTCCGGGCCACGTGCGAACCGGTCAAGACGGAAGCGCTATTCAGTGATGGATCGAGCGGTGAATACGAAGCCAGCGCGAGGGCAAGGAGGAGCGCAGAGACGCACAACAGGAAGCCGATCAGCTCGTTGAGCCGCCGGTTGTTGGTCGGGGTAAAGATACGAGATAAATATTTCATGGGCGCAATTCGTGGCATGAGTGTTCGATCCTCCGAGTCCTCTGCCAGACCTACGCCAGAGCCTTACGATTATGACAAGAACCAGGGCGGGGCACAACTTGGGATTTCCGGCCCCGTACCCAGAGTGACAAACGTTCAGTGCGCAACCGAGCTGTTGACCAACCGGTTGTACCTTTGGAGAATCTCCCGCAACTGGTCGTGGGGCAGTGCGTAGACGGTACGGCCGTTTTTGCCGGTCATGGTTTCGGCTGCGACCATGGCATTCACCACGGCTTCTTCGGTGGCCTGCACGGTGGCCAGGAAGATGGGATTAAGCTTGTCGTTGGGCAGCATATTCACCTGGGCCAGACCTGTCGAGGAAGCGGCATGATCGTTGGCGGTCGAGAAGGCGATGAAGATATCTCCAGAACCGTCGCCGGAGAAGCTGCCTTCGCGTCCCAGACCCATCGGGACTCGGCGGGCGACTCGCTTGAGCTGAGTGGGAATCAGGGGCGCGTCGGTTGCCACTACCACGATGATCGAACCGACGTCATCATCCCAGACTTTCACTCCATTCATTTCGCGTCCGACGGGTACACCTGCGATGCGCAGCTGATCGCGCTGTCCGTAATTGCATTGCACCAGCACGCCCACCGTATACCCGCCGTAACGTGGTTCCAAAGTTCGTGAAGCGGTGCCGATTCCGCCTTTGAATTCGTTGCAGATCATTCCAGTGCCGCCGCCCACGTTGCCTTCCGCCACTGGCCCGCCCTGGGCGGTATCGAGGGCATGAAAAGCGTCTTCTGGTTTCACATGGAATCCATCGACGTCGTTCAGGTAGCCATCCCAGGTTTCGGCTACGACCGGCAACGACCACGAGTATCCTTCCTTATCCGGTCCGCCGTGTTTGAGCCGCCACGCGATGACGGCGTCGCGCACCACGCCCACGCTGTGCGTGTTCGTGATCATTACCGGGCCTTCGAGAAAACCAGAGTCCTCCACCCAGGTGGTTCCGGTCATTTCACCATTTCCGTTTTCGGTGAACCATCCGGCGAAAACCGGATCCTTCGAATTTTTGCCGCGAGGCAGAATCGCAGTGACTCCGGTGCGCACCGGACCTTCTCCGGGCTTTGAGCTCGCGTCGCCGGAGATAAGGGTGGTGTGGCCAACTTCCACACCTCTGACGTCGGTGATGGCATTCAACGGACCTGTGGTCCCGTCGAAGGGTACGCCGAGATCGCGGGCGCGGGGCTTGGTCTGGGCAGCCGCCAAGCCCACCAGAACCGTGCAAAGCAGGAACACGCTGCCTCGATTGTGACACAACTTCAGCATGACTTCTCCGAGCGTTTTATTTGAAAGCATTCAATCGAGCCGCCTGCACGACCGACCAGATATTTTTTCGGCTGAAGGTCCGAGATCACTAGACTAGCAGCTGTTCCGGTATTTGTGCACGCCCACAGGTGACGATGGCGAGCGAATCAAACTGTTCGCTCACGAATTCATCGCGTCAGCTGGTCAATTTGGAGATGATACGGTGCGAGCAATCCGCCGGTGGCGTGATCCAGCGCGGTGATGGCCAGCTGATAGCTTACCTGCGACTGCAACAGAGTCTGCTCCGCCTGCGCCAGCTCCGTCTGTGCCTCGAGCACAAAGAAGACTGTGCCTTCGCCCAGATCATACTTGCGCTGCTCAGCCCCTACATTTTTCTGTGCCAGATCCACGGCCGTTTGTCCGGCCGCCAGACTGAGCTTCGCCAGTTCCAACTGGTGGACAGCGTTGCTGACTTCGAGCGTGATCTGTTCGCGGATTCTTCTTTCCGAGTACAAATCGTTGCGGCGCGAAACCAGGGCAGCTCCCAGGTCAGCCTGCGCTCCACGGTTCTTGATCGGGAGATTCAAAGTCAGTTGCGCACCGTATGCGGGAAATCCAAAAGCAAAGAGCTGGCTGAAGGATGAGCCAAAACCGCCTTGCGCGATCAACTGTCCGGTGTTCAGATTGTATTGATTGCCTCCCAATCCGGCGGCCTGATAAAAACCCTGGAGTTCCAGGTCAGGCTCAAGGTGATTACGCGCCAACCGCAGACTGGTATCGTCGTTGGCCAGGGCGTAGCGCGCCACGTCAAACTCCGGACGGTGTTCCACAGCCTCTTGCAATGCGGTTGCGGCATCCATACTGCGCAGCTCGCCCTGTGGCTCTGCCAGCTCGGTTAACTCCAGATCCAGGGCGCGAAAATAGGAATCCTGATTCGCGCCGATGGTGAGCCGCAGCGCGTCCTCGGTTTCTTTCAGCTGGTATTCTCCCTGGATGACGCCGACGCGGCGGGACGCGACTTCGGATTCGGAGCGGTAAATATTCAGCGGAGGCAGGGCACCGAGTTCCAGGGCGCGCTTGTCGCGCTTGTAGCTGGTCTCGGCAGAATCCAGCGATTTCCGTTGCACCTCCAGACTTCCCCGCGCCTGGACCACCGCCCAGTACTGAGTCACGACTTGCAGAATCGCGTCGCTTACCTGCGCCTCAAAACTGGCTCTCGACTGCTGCAGATTGCGGCGCGCGATCACCACCGGGGCGCGATTGGCGAACAACCAGCGGTTGCGCAGCAAGGGCTGAGTGAACTGGAGGTTCCAGGTTGAAGTGAAATTGGGATTGACGTAGTAAAAGCCGCTGTTGGTGGAAGACTTGACGGTGCCCAATCCGACGAGGATATTGGTGCCGGTCTCAAAGGTCTGGGTGTAGTTGAGTTGCCCGGATTGCGTGAGAGTGTTGAGCGTGGAGTTCGGCAGAACGCCCACGCCCTGCAGCTGACTGAAGCCTGGATAGGAATAGCGGTTTCCTCCGAAAATACCTTGCAGCGCAGGATCGAAGGGCTGATGGGTCCGCAGCAAGGCGAACTTCTGGTTTTCGACCTGGGTCTCTTCGATGCGTATGTCAGTGTTGTTGTCTAGTGCGAGCAGGATGGCATCGTGCAGGCTGAGCCGGAGTTTTCCGTCCGCAACATAGTCCCGCATATTCTCCGGAGCGGTGAGTTTGCCTGAGAGCACGCGCGGCGTGATCAACTGGTGATAGCTGCCGTCATTTTGCGCAAGGCACGGCGAGAGGAAAATCGTCAGGACAAGGAACGAAACTGCCAGGCCAAAGCGTTGCATCCTTCTTCCCTCCGGAATGATTGACCAAACAATGCAGAAGACTGTCCGCTGACGCGACCAGAAATACGGTAGCTATTCGTAACGGATGGCTTCCACGGGGTCCAGGCGCGCGGCCTTCATGGCGGGATAGATGCCAAATATCAAACCCACCGTGATCGAGACCACAAAAGCCAGCACGATAGAAGTCGCGGTCACGATTGTCGACCATCCCGCCAGCCAGGCAATCAGGCGCGACATGAAGAAGCCGAAGACGATGCCGAAGCTTCCGCCGACGAACGAAATCATCGTAGCTTCCACCACAAACTGGCGGACGATATCCGATTGCCGTGCGCCCACGGCGCGGCGGACTCCAATCTCGCGGGTGCGCTCCAGAATGCTGGCCAGCATGATGTTCATGATGCCGATGCCGCCCACCAGCAGGGAAATGGAGGCGATGGCAACCATGACCGCGTTAAACAGGCGCTCTGTACGCCTTTGCTCGGCCAGAAGCTCGGCCGGCACAATTACGCTGAAGTCGCCTGCGGCATGATGGGAAGTGTCGAGCACGGCGCGCACCACCCGGGCAATAGCGGGGATGTCGGCATCGGCGCGCAGATTCAGATAAATGCCGTCAATCTCATCGCGAAAGCCGCTATACGTATTTTCTAGACGCAGGATGGCCGCGTTCAACGGAATGTAGATGAGATTATTCGCGTCCTGCTCGGGTACACCCGCCACTTCCGTTTGCGAACTCAATTGCGGCTGGGCGACGCCGATGACCCGGAACCACTGTTCATCGATTTTCACATACCGGCCGATCGGGTCCGCCGTGCCGAATAAATTGGATTTCGCGCCCGCTCCCAGGACGCACACCGAGGCTGCCCGGCTCTCCTCGTCATCATCGAAGAATCGTCCCTGCATCACGGCGAGTCCGGCAATCTTGGTGTAATCGGGAGCCACGCCGTACACCACGGGAACGTCCTGCTGCGACTTCGGTATGGTCTTGGCGGGCAGGAATCTTTTGCGGGGAGTGGAGGCGACGATGTCATCTACGTCGTCCTGAATCACCCGGTAATCTTTCAAACTCAGTCCCTGAGAAATCTTGCGCACCTTCTGGTGGGCCTGCCACTCGGTGGTTTCCTTCGCCTCCACGATCAGGTTGCGGACCCCCATCTGTTCGATCAGCGCCATCACCTTCTGCCGCGCCCCGGCTCCAATGGAGAGCATCGAGACCACGGCGGCGACGCCAAAGATCATACCCAGCATGGTGAGCAGCGAGCGTAACCGGTGCAAGAGAAGATTCTGCAGACCGAGCCGCAGGTCCGGTATCCATTGCTCGTAGTTGCGCAAGGCTCGTGGCGGGCCCGCGGATACGACCGTCGACATTAAGGAGTTCCTCCGCCGCTTGTAGTAGCTGCTGCGCTCGAGGTCTGGGTGGGAGCTGTGGGATCGACCAGAGCTACTTCGGTCCCAACACTCACGCCCTCGATAGCCGCGCGGCTCTCGTTTTCCGAGAGTATCTTGACCTCCCGCGGTTCGTAGTTGCTGCCACTCTTCACGTAAACCAGATGCTTGCCGTCTTTCAGGGCCAGTGCCTGTCGCGGCAGGTAGAGAACATTTTTTTGTGGATCGCCCAGGATTACGATTTGCGCGGTCAGCCCGGGGCGCAATCGCGGGTCCCGGTCAGTGAGCGAAATGGACACCTCAAACTTTCCACCGGCATCGTCCTCCCAGAACTGCCGGGTCGACATGCCGGCTAAAGTCAGCACCGTACCGTGAAAGGTTTTTCCGGGCAGAGCGTCGAGGGCGATTTCAACTTTCTGCCCGATCTTGATATGTTCGCGTTCCTGCTCGCCGACTTTGGCCACAACTTTCATTTCGTTGGCGTCGATCACCTGAGCGATTTCCGTGCCCGGTTCCACCTGGTCGCCCTCGCGAAACTTGGGCATGGGCATGCCCTCAAATTCAATCTCCCCGTTGCCTTCGTTCCGGTTAATGGCAACCAGTCCATCCATGGGTGAGGCAACCCGCATCTTTTCGATGTTCTGCTGCGCCTGCTCCATTCCGAGCCTGGCTTTGGTGCTCTTTTCCTCCGCCAGCGTGATGGTGGCCTGGCCGGAAATGGTGCGCGACTTGATGTCTTGTTCGAGCTGGGCGAGCGCTCGTTTGGCTTCGTCGCGCGCCAACAGATTTTTCTGGGCGTCGATGGTGCTCTTCAGTTCGTTCTGCTGCACGTCCAATTCCGCCCGGCGCACGTCGTAGCGCGCCTTCAGCAGAGCCACTTTGTCTTGCGCCGTCTGCACGGCTGCATCCGCCTTGGCTTTGGCGATCTCCTGCTCCGCCTGCAGCAGTTCCGAGCGGCTCTGCTCCAGCTTGTAGTGCTGCTCACCGGGATCAAACTCGATGACCACATCCCCCTTTTTCACGACCGAGCCGGTCTTGATGAGATGGGTGATTTGCAGCGCGCCTCCGCCAATCGCCGGTGCGCTTAACGTCATGGTATGGCTGGCCTGAAGCTCTCCGGTGGCGTAAACCTTCATCTCGAGATCGCCGCGCTTTACCACCGCGAGCGGGATGTCGTCGCCAGCGCCGATCCGGGTGCGGCGCACCGCCGCAAGTACCGCGATGGCGGCGATCAGAACGATCAGCAGCCCCGCCGCCAGTAACGATCGGCGTTTCATCTCCAGCTCACTCCTTTACCGTCGGATCCTTCAATGCTGCCCGATCGCCCAGCTGCAGTCCCTTTTGCACCAGGATGCGATCGCCACTCCTGCGCTCGATTTCGATGACCCGCTCTTTGAAGCTTGAGCCTGTCCACACATAGGCCACGGTTTGTCCGGACCGCTGGAAAGACGCCTGCGCCGGGATGGAGATTCCGTTCGCCACCCGATCCACGATGATAGTCAGCTGCGAGGTCATGCCGGGCTTGAGGCGCGAGTCGCTTTGATCGAGCATTACTTTGAGTTCGAAGTCTCTGGCAAACGGCCATCCGGCGGAGAAATCACTGCTGGCCAGCGCGCTTATAGCTTCGACATGTCCGCTGAACTGACGCTCCGGAATGGCATCGAACTGCGCCGTGACTGCCTGTTGGAGCGCGATGCGGCTGCGCTCGGTTTCATCGACGCGCGCGGTAATGCGAAGCGTCGAAATATCCGGAAGTTCAGCGATCGGAGCACCCGACCAGGCGTGGTCACCGGGCTTGAACGGAGACTCACCCTGCGGATGCCAGATCGACACCAGGCTGACTACTCCGGGAACCGATGCCTGTAGAGTCATCTTGGTCAGCGCCCGCTCAGCGCGGTCGACTTCGAACGCGCTCTTCTGAACGGCGGTGATTTTGCTCTCGATGGTTGCCTGGTTCACCGTGCGGTCCGACTTGAGCTTGGTCTCGGTTTCCTTGAGCTTCTGTTCCGCGTCGGCTAACTTCAGCCGGGCCTCGGCGCCCTCGATCTTGGAGACGATCTCCTCCTTTGTGGCGTCGAGTTTGGCTCGTTCCACGTCGTAACGAGCCTTCATCATGTCCGTGGTATCAGCTTCTTCTTTCAGGCGCGCCTGGGCGCGTGCCTGCTCGGTTTCCGCCTGCGCGGATTTCAGCGCCGACCGATATTGCGCGAGATCCTGCTCGGTCTTGGTTTTGTCGAATTCGACCAGGACATCGCCCGGTTTGACAGCGGTTCCATCCGCGGCGATTTTGACGATCTGCAGATCTCCCACTCCGGCTGGCGCGTTGATGGGCACCGACTTCAGCGCCTTTACCTCACCGCGCAGTTGCAAGGTATCCAGAAATTCGCCGCGTTGAACCTCGAAGGTGGGGACGGACGGAGATCGGTTCACCAACTTTGCTGCGGCCAGCAGCACCGCGCTGCTCACAATCAGCAGCAGGGCGATTACCGCAGCCTTCCTCTGCGACCACAAGCGCTGGAGTCTGGCGATCATCGTGAAGATCCTGTCCTGGTGTCCTGACCGCTGACATCCACGTCGACTGCCGCGGAAAGATCGGGCATCAGCCGGGCGTCGTTTCCCTGTATGGAGAAGACTGCCTCAAAGTTGCGCAGTCGGGAGGAAAAATCACCGTTTCTGCCCAGCGGAGCGATTTGCTCCAGCGTAGCGTGGAATACCAGTTCCGGATACGCGTCGAGCTGAACCCGGGCGGATTGTCCGACGTGCAGGCTGAAAAAATCCTCCTGATTGGCGGGCACTGACACCTGCATGATGGAGGGATCTACGACCTCCATAAACGAGACTCCAGGCCGAATCTGGTCGCCTTCCTGTACTTCACCCATCTTGCCTTGCTTCCAGATTGTGTTCAGTACGACTACACCGTCGAGAGGTGAGTGGATCTGCATCAGGTCGGCATTGGCCTGCGCATGCAGCATGGCGTCATGCGTCCGGTCGCGTTGAATCTCCAGTATGCGGATGCCCGCGGTTGCGGCTTTGCGTTTCAGGTCAAAGGTTTCGCGAAGCTGCTGCAGGGTCGCCTTCGCCTCATCCAGATTCTCCTGGGCTTTTTCGGCGTCGATTTTGGAGAGAATTTCAACCTTCTGCATTTCCAATTCGGTTTTGCGAAGGTTGTCTTCTGCTTGTTTGAGTTCGGTGTC
>Ga0335078_10009064_pt1 | contig 14763 bp, 16 predicted proteins | sample Lox_Sample_32_FD_206711 | JGI IMG/M metagenome (GOLD analysis project Ga0335078, IMG submission 206711) | Soil microbial communities from Loxahatchee National Wildlife Refuge, Florida, United States - Lox_Sample_3.2 | ecosystem: Environmental > Terrestrial > Soil > Wetlands | place: USA...
ATCGCGATCACGCGTTCCGCACGGGCCAGCAAATGTGAAGTGAGCGATCCCCGGCCGGGCCCGATCTCCACCACGGTCGCGGCCTTCTCCGGGCACGCTGCGATCGCGATGCGCTCCAGGATTTCCTGCCGGACTAAGAAGTGTTGGCCAAGGCGCCGCCCCAAGCGACTATCTTGCCATGGTCGACGGCTGCCGGGTTCGTCACCGCGATCGAGCTTCGGGCCGTAAGCAAGCGCCGGTCAATCCCGGTAGCGCATCGCCCAGGCAGGAGGATTGACTTGATCACTTTCCGACACGAATGACTTGTGCGGGTCCTTTTCGCAGTATCGAATCATCAAGCTCCACTTTGGAACGAACCGCTTGGCATATTCGGCGGCGGAATCATGAAAACAGAAATCTCTTCTATGCACGCCCCAATGCGATTCCTCGTTTATGGAGTAGGCATAACTGACTTCGGCAGTCGAGCCTGAAACCTCCGACGTCTCGACGACTCCTTGGACGGTCGGCCATGCCCTGGTGTCGTAGTCCCGAATGAGGCGGAAGAGCGTCCGGACGACGACAATGATGATTTCGCCTACCATCCCAAAGCCATTCCATTGTATCTGTCGACTGCCGGGTTAGTGGATTAGGAGGGATGATCCGTGCTGAAAACAACGGATTGCCAGCGGCAAGGTGCCACTGCCGACCTGTAGCTGCTGCGATAGACTGATTTGCGACGCTAATCCGGAGAAACGATCTTGCAGTTTGGAATCTTCGATCATCTGGACGACAGCGGCGTGCCGCTGGCCGAACATTTCGAGAATCGCCTGCGGTTGATGGAGGCCTATGATCGCGGCGGCTTCCGTTCTTACCATATGGCGGAACATCACGGCACCCCGCTCGGCTTCGCTCCATCACCCGCGGTCTTTCTATCGGCTGCGGCGCAGCGTACGCGTCGCCTGCGCTTCGGGCCTTTGGTGTTTCTGCTGCCTCTGTACCATCCGCTGCGGCTTATCGAAGAGATCTGCATGCTGGATCAGATGAGCGGAGGGCGCCTGGAATTGGGCGTCGGTCGCGGAGCCTCGCCGATCGAGGTTGGGCTGTTCGGCGTGCAACCTTCCGAAGCGATGGCGCGCTATCAGGAGACGCTGGAGATCGTCCTTCAAGGCCTTGGCTGCGACGAGTTGACGTACAACGGAAAGTTCTACTCGCTGGACCGCGTGCCCATGGTCATGAAGCCTGTGCAGCGTCCGCATCCGCCGCTTTGGTACGGGATTTCGAATCCCGACACGAGCGTGTGGGCGGCTGCGAACAACGTGAACGTCATTGGGCTGCTCCCTGCACGCTTGCTACGCCGCATCAACGATCGTTATCGCGCCGAGTGGGAGCGTCTCGGCAAGCCAGAGGCTGAGCTGCCGTGCCTGGGCGCGTCCCGTCACATGGTCCTGGCCGAAGCCGATGCCGACGCCCGCAGCGAAGCACGGCGTGCTTACCCGGCCTGGCGCACAAACATGGAGCGGCTGTGGAAGCAGCGCGGTGTTCCGTTTCCGCTCGACTTGCCGAATGCGTTTGATGACTATCAGCGCGCCGGCTTCGGGTTCGCCGGAACAGCCGCAGGAGCCAGGGATTATATCCGGGAGCAGATCGGAACGGCGGGTATTAACTATCTGGTGTGCGGCGTCGCGTTTGGTGCGCTCCCGCTGGCCGCTGCTCTAAGAACGGCCGATCTGCTGGCACGCGAGGTGATGCCGGCTTTCGCCGAAGACGCACAAGTTGCCGACGCGCGCTGATAGCCGTTTGGAGTTCAGCCCCGCACGTCGATGCGGCTGCTGCGGAACGAGATGCGGATGGTCCCGGCCACGCCGCGGCCGAAGGTCGTCGCGGGCCAGAATTCGGTGAACAGCAGGCTGTTCTCGATATTGCGGCGCAATTCGTCGCTTTGCTGGCCGGGCGCGCTAACGATGCTGTAGTCCACGATCCGGCCCTGGTCATCCAGACGTAAATCGACCACCGCGTCGCCCTCGCCGAAGGCAATCGGCGCGGTGCATTTCAGCATCGGCTGCGTGCTGAGCATCGTGGGCACATCGCCCGGCGCGATGGCGGCGAAAGCGGATTGGAACGTGGGAACCAGCGAGCTGAAGAGGAATACCGCGGAACACAAGCCGCCGATCGCGGGCAAAGCCACGGGCCGCATCAAGTTGCGAATCGTGAGCTGCAGACCGTCGCGCCAGTGGCTCCAACGGCCGGCACCGCGCGCCGACTGCGCACGCACCTTCGAAGCCGCGACGCGTAGCCGCACCGTCAAGTCCGCGGGAGGCGTCCGCCGGGGCAGAGACAGCAGCGCCTGGCGCTGTTCCAGATATTTCCTGGATTCCAGCGCGCAGCCCGGGCAGGAGCTCAGGTGACGTCTCACCGCGCTCCGATCCTGGTCGGAAACCGCGTCATCCATGTAAGCCGACGCAAGGCGTCGAACGGCAAAGCACTCCATACTATTCCGTCAACGGCTGGCTCGGCCAGGCGGCGACGTTCGCCTCCCGTTCCAACCGTCCTTCAAGAACCTTCCGCAACGCCTCGCGGCCTCTCAAGATGCGAGACTTCACGGTCCCCAGAGAAACGTTCAACACCGAGGCGATGTCCTCGTAGCTCAAATCCTCGATGTCACGCAAAACCACGGCAGCGCGAAACCTCGGGTTCAGCTTGTCGAGCGCATGCTCCAGCAAGGCACGGGTTTCGCAATCCGCGGCGTAATCGTAGGGGGACCGGCCGGGATCCGCCAGATTGTCTTCATAGTTGGCGGCGCCTTCTTCGGCTGCCAGCGCTACTTCCTGCCGCTGGTGCCGCGAGAACCAGCGCCGGTGGTTGTATGCTTCGTTGACCGCGATCCGATAGATCCAGGTCTTCAGGCTGCTGCCGCCGCGGAAAGACCCGATGTTGCGGAAGACTTTCAAAAAGACCTCTTGCACGATGTCGGGCGCCTCCGCCGGATCGCTCATCAATCGGCAGACCAGGTTGTACACCGGCTGCTGAAAGCGCTGAATCAGAATTTCGTAGGCCTCTTCTTCGCCCCGGCACAATGCCCCAACCAGTGCATCCTCTTCGGCGAAAGAGAACAAGCAGCCGTCAATATGTAGACCAACAGTAGTGTCCGCCACAGCCGTCTACTCAGATTCTAGCTCAAACATCGAGCATCGTTAATGAAGTAGACCCCACTCACGCTGGAAAAGTTCCGGAAGCCGGCGGAGGAGGTCTATCTTGTTGATAATCAGGGGTGTGGGGAGAGCAGAACGCCCTCCCCAGTCGGGGTTTGATTACGGCTCGTTGGCGAAAAGGTCCGCCATCACGTTCACGTTGCTGTCGCAGGCGTGGTTCAGGCAGGGCAAACCGAGGGCGCCTTCGATGGACTTGAGCAGGGAGAAGTGGTTGTAGGCCTTCGAGCTCGTGATGCCATGGACGCCGTAGCTGGTATCGACGATCACCAGCACTTGGTTGATATTGGGCGCGATGCTGTAATCGTTCTCATCCCACAGAATCACGATCGCGTTGCGGCTCTGATACCAAACGGGCGATTGCTTGATCGCGGTCACCAGGTGGCGCAGGGCTACGTCGCCAGCCGCCATCAAGGCCGGATTCAGTCCAGCTTGCGTGCCGTTGTCGTTCGGATCGTAGGCGCAGAAGGGACCGGCGTTGCCGCGCCCATGCTGATCGTTGCACTGATTGGGGGCGATGAAGGAGAAAGTCGGCACGTCGCCGGTTGCGAGGTCTTTGTAGAGGGCATCGAAACCAACAATGTTGTCCAGGCTGCTGCCCGGAATCAGGCCTTCCTGAACGCTGGCGAAATAAACGAACGGGTTGTGCTTGGCCGCGTACAAATAGACTAGGTCGCTGGAGGTCAGGGGAGGAGTAAGAGCCGGGGTGATCTTGGTGAAATCGGTGAGTGTAGTGTAAACTCCATCGCTATAATTCACGCCGTCCGCGCCTTGTAGCGGCAGGCTTTCCTGATAGCTCTTCCAGCTCCTTCCATTTTCAGCCAGTTGATCGGCGATGGTCTTGCCGACGGTATTGGCCGCAGCGGGAATGGATTGAACGCCGTCCAGACTGAGCAAGCCTGGAGGGCCACTGGTTTCGTTGGTCGTGTCAATGGCGGGAGTTTCCGCGTCGGTGCCGATCCCTTGAATGGGGCAAACGGGCGGGCTGGCAGGAACATCGGTGGTGACCTTTCCCGAGATCAGATTGGGGGTGCACTCGATGTTGTGCCAGTCCGGTGCGTTGTCGCTACGCACGCCGAAATTGGAGCCTCCCACGACTTCCAGATAGTTGGTGGAACTCGGATGCCCGACCGCGAGGTAGTTGGTCGCGCTATTGGCGAGATTCGACTCTTGGGTTGTGTAGGGAGCGTTCGGATTGTTGAGGACCTGGGTGTAGCTGTGATTCTCCATCATGATGACGAAGACATGGTCCAGATGCGGCATGTTGCCGGGAATAAGCCCCTCGGCGGCATACAGCGTGTTCATCGCGGCTGCGGCCAAGCAGCCGAGAATTACGGCCTTGCTTTTCATTGTGATCACCTTTCGTTGGACATTGCGGCCTCCTCATTACTTGCTGTGGGGGCTCGGCTTCATGCCAATCTAACAGCGGATCACGACGATCTCGTTGCAGTCGGATGAATCTCTTATGAAAGGCTTGGGGCTGTTTTGAATGGACTGCTCCGCCGCCTGGATCTGATAGCATCTAAGCGATGCCGCTTGGCAACATCGCGAAACAAATTGCGCAGCAGGCGATCGGCAATCAGGTCAAAGAGGTCCTGGCCGGCCCGGAAACGCAGGCGCCCGGAAATATTCCCGCGGGCCACGAAGCCGAAAACATCAGCGGTGTAATACTGGCCGAGTTGCAGGCCATGCAAAGGGCCGCGAAGGAAAATGAAGAACTGGTGATCCTTCTCCATAACGGCATCGAGACACTGCGCGTGCTCGAGGTTTTCGTTCCCTCACCGGACGTGATCGTGCTCGCCGGCCTCGATGCCGAGAAAAATGTCACGCGGGTTGTTTCGTCGGCGACGGCGCTGCAACTTACCTGTAAAGTGCGCAAGTTAGAGCCGGAAGCGAAGGCAACGGCTGTGCGCTTTCTGCTGCCCAAGCCGAAAGCCAAGTAAGTTGTTGGGGCGGGCGCGCTGTGTGGCGCTACTTCAGCTCCATCATCATCGCGCTTCCAGTCCCGTGATCCAGAGACTCGGTGTGCGCGCGATTGCCTTTGTTGAAGCGGATGTCGAACGCCTTGTAGTCATTTAGCTTCTTCGCGCCGTCGGGCGTCGTCGAGACCAGGGCGGTGTCCTCCAGATAGACCACCACCACGTCTTTGTCGTGGAAGTGCACGGGCGTCGGCTCGCCGGGATTCCAGCGGTAGGACCAGACCACAACGCGATCGTTCTCTAGTAATTTCCTGACGTGCGGACGCGGAAACGCCAGCGGGTATCCGGTTTTGTTCTCGTAGCGCGGCATCGGATGATCCTTGAGCTCGATGATCAGCGAACGCGGCGGGTTACTGTCCGTGGAGCCGCGCTCATTCCGTGGATCGCCCTTGGGGCTGAAAGACGCGGTGCGCAATTTTGGGCCCGCGATCCACATCACAACCGCATCGGTATTGTGGCCGCCGGCCGGATTCGTCTGTCCTTTGGTCCATTGGACATCCCAAACGGCGACGCGCTCGTTGTCGATGACTGGCCTCAGTTCCTGAGCGTGCAGTGCAGCGCACAGGAGCAGGAAGGCGATGAGCTTGGCGACCATGGGCGGGACCTTTCCGGGAAGTAACTTTGTGACACGCGGACTTTATTCCAATTAGCATAATTCGCTGGCACAAGCAATAGTATTGAACTTACCGGGGAGTTGGTTTATTCTCGATGAGCGCCCGGCGAAAACTTCATTCAAAGCCGGCGCTTGCGAGACGGAGGACCGCATGATGAATTCTTATCGATTCGGGACTTACTTGGTAATCGGCGCACTCACGCTGGCTCATTCACTGGCTGGAGCAGCCGCGCACGAAAAAACGCAAAACATCACGGTCACCGCGACGGACCAGGCGGCGGCCGCGTCCACGTCCCCTTCTTCGGTGCATGCTTTGGGACTGTCCGGAGTGAATCGCCAGGCCATGTGGATCACGGAAAAACCGGTTGGCCAATTCTTCGCCGCGGGGAAGCACTCCAACTCCAAGGGGCCGTCGGGTTTCTTCCCCGGCGACGTAAGCGATCCGTCGCACGGCCCGGTGGTCACTTTCGCGGAGTCCCACGGCATTTACGTGAATTGCCTGCCGAACTGTTGGGGCACGCCTGCGAGTTTCCTGAATGACCTCGGCGAGAGCCAGATGATTCACATCGCCGATGCATACGTGGGCGCTTTTGCGAACGACCGCTACACCGTGGGCACTGGGGGACTCCTGACCGGCACGCTGCCGCCCGTGCTGTACGACGCCGATATTATAGCGATCGCGCATGCAGGCGGGGCGGCTTTCGGCACCGGTTACCATCACATCTATCACATCTTCCTTCCGCCCGGACAAGATGTATGTTTCACCGGAAGCTCGCCGCTGGAATGCTACTCGCCTGATAACCCCAGTACGTTTTACTTCTGCGCTTATCACGCCAGCGTGGATTTCTCCGACATCGGGCACGTACTTCTCACGGTGGAGCCGTTCCAGAATGTGCCGGGATGCCAGGTGCAGGCTCCAAGTCCAAACGGCTTGCTGGTGGATTCCACCGCCGACGTACTTTCGCACGAGACGTTCGAGACGATTACCGACCCGGATGGCGACGCCTGGTGGAATCACTTCGACCTGGCGCTGTTCGGCTCGGAGATTGCCGATGAATGCCAGGACTTCAATTTCGGCTACAACACCGTCAACCTGAACGGAAAGAGTTACGAGATCCAGCCGGAATATTCAAACTTCCTGCACGGATGCGTTACGGGGCCGTTCAACTTGCCTTAGCGGCGGCAATGATCTGCTCGTAGTACTGTTCATACTGCGGGATGATCGAGGAACTGGCGAAGCGCTCCACGGCAGTCCGGCGGGCTGCTTGTGCCATCCGCTGACGCAGGTTTTCGTCGGTTAGTAACTGGATGACCCGGCCGGACTGCGCTTGAATATCGCCAACCGGTTCCAGGAAACCATCGACGCCGTCGGTGACCAGTTCCGGTAGCCCGCCGACGCGCGTCGCTACCGGAGGAACGCCGCAGGCCATCCCTTCCAGCGCGCCCAGCCCGAACGACTCCATCTCGCTCGGCATCAGCAGCACGTCCATCTTCGGAAACAGCCGCTCCACGTGATCCTGCTTGCCCATGAATGTCACATGGCGATCGAGTCCCAACTCGCGCGCCAGGCGATGGGCCTCCGGACGGTCCGGCCCGTCCCCAACCATATACAAATGCGCCGGCGTCTCCTTCACTACTTCCGCCAGGACGCGCACGCAATCCGTCACGCGCTTGACCGGCCGGAAATTCGAGATGTGCATCAGCCGTTTTTCACCATTCGGTCTATTTGCCATCGGCCGGTACAGCTCGGTGTTGACGAAATTATAGATCACCCGGATTTCATTGTCGACACCGAAAACGTCGTGAGTCTCGCGGCGTACGTTCTCGCTGGTGCAAGTGATCCCATCCGATTTCTCGATCGAAAATTTCGTGATGGGAAAATAAGACCGGTCCAGTCCGACGATCGTGACATCGGTCCCGTGCAGCGTGGTGATGAAAGGCAGCCGTCTGCGCGGCGCGAGCATCTGCTGCGCCAGCATCGCCGCCGTCGAGTGCGGAATCGCGTAATGGACGTGCAGCAGATCGAGCTGGTAGTCGTCGGCCACCTCGGCCATGCGCGACGCCAGCGCCAGGCAGTAAGGCGGGTATTGGAACAGCGGGTAGGTGGAAACTTCCACTTCGTGATAGTAGATGCGCGGCGTGCCGGGATCGAGCCGGATCGGATTGGCGTACGTAATGAAATGGATGTCATGGCCACGATTGGCCAGTTCCAAGCCCAGTTCCGTGGCGACAATGCCGCTTCCGCCATACGTTGGATAGCACGTGATCCCGATGCGCATGCTGTACTAGATTACAGCCTCGCGGTGGAAGACTCTAGTTTTCGGCTTTCAGTAGCTCTACTCGAACAGGGCTGCGAGGGGGACACTCACGTCAGGGTCTTGGGTTTCGAGGATACCTGAGGCGGCCTCCACCATTCCAGAGCTTGTGACGACGTACCCTTTCTTGAGGCGCGGGTTGATGATCCAGATGTAGGGAACGCCGAAGCGCAGGTAATCGTCGATCTTCTCCTGCATGTCTTCCATCGTGTCGCCTTTGGAGAGGATCTCGATGCAGAGGTGCGGCGGCGAAGTGAAGATTTCTTCCTGATATTGAGAGGTCTCGACCACGGTCACGTCCGGGATGCGGAAGCGCGTGGGACTGACTTGCACGCGCTGTTCAGGATACACTTTGAGACCCAAGTCCTTCGAACGAGTGCCAAAGAACAGAATGAGATTTCGTTGGATAGTGCTGTGTGTTTTCTCGCCCAAATTCCGCTCCACGATCCGGCCGTCGACGTACTCGCGGTCGGGGTCGTAAGTGGTGGTCAGATACTCGGCCACCGGGATGAGGGTAGCGGCGCCCATGTCTTTAGCGTACTCAATTGCGCGCGGGCAGTAGCGTAGCCACGCCGATTTGCCCGTCGATGTTATGGTCCGGACCCGGAATATCGCCGCCGCCGAACCACACGGTCACGTGGTCTGCGTTGACGACAATGGTCGGATCGCAGATCACTTTCGAGTCCCAGGCTTGATCTCCGGCCATCACCAGCGGCAGCTTCTGCCAGTCCACTCCGTTGCGGGAACGGGCCAGTCCGAGCCGCCGCATCTCGCCACGATCGCGGCCGGTGTAGAGCATCCAGTAGTAGCCGTGGGCGCTCCAGACCGCCGGCTCGCCTAAGCCGTTTTCGTCGAAAGCGCCGTATTCGCCTAACTCGATAATCGGGTTGCGGCGCAGCTTGGACCAGGTGATGCCATCGTCGGAGACGGCTACGCCGAGCCGCTGCCGCCGTGCCCGATCCATCCCGAGAAAGAACATGTAGTAGCGCTGGCCAATGCGAATAACGTCCGGATCGCCGACGCCCTGCTCATCCCAACTGCCGCGCGGCCCCGGGGTGAGCACCGGCGGGCCGTTGCGCTCCCACGAATGCCCGTTCGTAGACCGCGCCAGGCCGATCTGATTCGGCTGTCCCGCCTGGTAGTAGTAGAGCAGGCCGCCGCGATCGCCGGCGATGACCGAACCATTTGCGGCGATGGCGCTGCCTTCCCAGGTATGCGGGTCCGGCGACAGCATCTGGCCTTCTTTCTGCCAGACCAATCCGTCGGCCGAGACCGCCAAGCCGGTGCGCCAAGCCTTGCCATCGAAGCCCGAATAGAGATTGTAGTAAGCGTCGCCCTGCCGGATTACAGAAGGGTTCAGCACATCGACCGCGTCCCATTCGCCCGGGCTGCCGCGCTTCAAAACAGGATCGGGACGCGCTTCCCAACGCCAGGATACTGCCGGTCCGCCAGGTTGTTCGGGCAGGGTGAAATCACGATAGCGCCCGCATCCAGCAAGAACGCCGAGGAACAGAACCACGCACGTGGCTCGCATCAGATGGCGAGCCGGACCTTCAGCCCCGCGCCCTGGCCCGGTTTGGAATCCAGTGTCAGGTCGCCCCCCAGCGTGCGCACGCGCCGCTTGATGCTCATGGGGCCCAGCCGCAGCAGCTCCAGCTCATCCAAGGTGTAGCGCCCGCTGAAGGGGAATCCGTTGCCGTTATCTTCGATCATGATCTCCAGAACGCTATCGGAGCGCGCCACACTCACCGCGACTCGGGAGGCCGAAGAGTGTTTCTGGACGTTATACAGCGCTTCGCGGACAATCTGCAGCAGTTCGAGCGAAATCTCGGGCTCGGACGGTTCCAGGAACTCGGCGCTCACGAACGTGGCCGGAATACCGCTGTCTTTCTGGAATTGCTCCACCACTCGGCGCAGTGTAGCGTTCAGGCTGCCTTCCACGTCCACCGGGCGCATGCTCCGGACGAAGGCGCGTAGCTCGTTCACCTGTCCTTTGCAAAGCTCCTGGAGTTGCAGCAACTCCTCGGTGGCGGCGGTGATATCGCGCGCGAGCAGCTTGCGAATGATCTCCAGCCGCATTTGAAAGCTGATGAAGCTTTGCAGTGGCCCGTCGTGGAAGTCGGCCGCGATGCGCTGGCGCTCGGATTCGCGCGCCTTTTCGGCATCGTAGCGGTACAACACCGTCTGGCGGGATGCGTTGGAGAGACGCTCTTCCAGGTACTCGCGCTGGATCGCCAGCACGCTGCCAAGGATGCCCGCCGCGATCAGGGCCGGCCGCAGCAATTCGGCTGAATGCAGCGTTGGAACAACGTACAAAAGCGTGATGGAGGCTCCGGCGACGGCAACCGTTTTCCACCAGGGGTGCAGCATGACGGCCACCAGGATGACGTAGGCATAGAAGACCGAACTGATCCAATAGCTGTAGGTGGAGCCACTGATCGCCGAGATGAAGAAGAACACGAAGTCCAGAATCAAGGCCAGCGTCGGGTAGCCGGAATCCTCCAGGCTGCGCCAGAACAACGCAACGCAGGCATAGATGATGTAGACCGCGAAGAGGATGACGGTGTCGGTCCAAACGAAGCTGGAGGAGACCAGTTCAACGGCGAGGCAGCTCATGCCGAGCAAAATGCGGATGAGACTGAGGAGCCGTCGCCAGGAGGTTGGAAGCATCAGAGTGAGAGTTGCGGCATCGGTTGGCGAGTCACGCCTACGGCTGAATGTACAGCCGCACGCGATTACTCTGCTGTCCTTCCGCCTCCAGGTAAAGCTCCGCCGGGCCCGTGTTGGTGAGCCGCGGCAGCTGAATTTCGATCAGGTAGAAGCCCACATAGCCGGGCGCGAGCGTGGCCTGGGTTACCTCGACGGGCGCTCCATCCAGGTAGGCGCGCACAGCGGCGGCCACGTGCGGCGGATCGTTGAGCGGAGCGGCCAATCCGGTGGGCCAATCCGGCGTCACGCGGCCGAGTCCGGTGCCGAGAATTTGCAGACGCGCGCCGGCGTGAGCAGGCTTGCTGGCGTCGAGAAGCACTCCGCTCGATGCGTCCATGATCAAGGGAGTCCCCTCAGGGTCGACAAAAATGGCCGGCGATACGCTCTGCAGCGGCAGGCCGAAAGTGAGCCGGCCTTCGCCCGGCGCTTCCAGGGACAGGGTAACCATGCTCCCCTTGGCTTCAAACGGCACTTGAATCTGCGAGGCGGTTTCGGACGCATCCAACACCGGGACCGTCGTGTCGCCGGTGCGCGCGGATTCCACCCGCGCCCCTAACACACTCAGCAAGGCCCCGGGCGCCGCGGGCCGTGCGCTGTAATCCGCCGCATTGACAATGCGTGGATCGCGCAGCCGATGCGGCGCGATTGCTGCGTACACTCCGTAGCCTTCCACGGCCACGTAAAGTTGATTGCCGCCGGCGTCCAGCTTCACATCGGTGGCCGGAGCCGCGGGCAGTCCAAGGCTTAAGGATGTCCAGGCCGCCGGACGGCCGGCCGCGCCCAGATCCGTCGTCGTGTAGAAAACGCCCGCGTCCGTGGCCACGTAAATTGCGCCGCTCGCACGATCGGCAGCCACGCCATGGGCCGCCGCAGCATCGGGGAGATTGGCCGTAATGTCGTCCCAGAATCCGCCACCGTTCATGGTTCTGAGGACGTAGGCAGGTTTCACCGGACTGGCCGAGGCGCTGTTTTTCGCGCCCAGGGCCGCCACGGCCACGCGCGGGTCATTGGGGTCCACCCAGATTGATTCCACGCGGCCCAAGTCGCCCAAGCGGAACGGAGCCCCCCAGGTGGCGCCGGCGTCGGAGGAAACCCGGAGCCGTCCGTCGGAATCGCCTGCATAAATATAGTCTTTCGCGGTGGCAATCGCGGTGATCGATCGGCCCAAGACCTGGGACAAGGCCGATTTGATGTTCTGCTCCCGCTGAACCTCGAGTCCATCGGCCGGCCGCCAAGCGGTCTTTTCTCCCGGCGCCCACTCGATCTCGAAGTCGCCCGGGCTGACCGACATCCGGATACCCCGGGTTCCGGTGGGTAGGCCCAGGAAGCGACGAACGGGAAGGTTCGGCAGGAAATCGTTCAAACCGCTCCAGGACAAACCGCCATCTACCGACCGCCAAACGCCCCAGTTCGAGGCCACGACCACTTCGTCGGGGTCCCGCGGCGAGACAGCCATGGCCGAAAGCCCTCCGCCCAATATGGAGTGTCCTTTGTAGGCCGTCAGATTCGACCAGCTTTGCCCTCCGTCATCCGACCGGTAGGCGTTTTGTCCGATTCCGTACAAGCGGCTCGCGCCTGCCGGCTGGTTCGCCAGCTTGAAAAACGGCTCGGGTGTCCGGTAGTTGGGAGCGTACTCCTCTGGCGGAACGGTGATTTTAGGATCACTGGCCAGCCGCCACTGCTCGAGATCTTTGGTCTGGAAGATCCGGCCTGAGGCTGTCCGGGCGTAGAGGACGGCACCGTCGTCGGAGTACCAGACCCGGTCCACTGGGCCCGTCGCCAACCCTGGGAGGCCGACTTCCATGGCCGAGGTCCCAACCCGCCGCCATCCGATACCAGCTTGCTGGGCCTGGCCGTACCAACACACCAGCGCCAGCGACCCTGCAAACGTTACCGCCCGGATTGTGGCGCTACGACACATAGATCGAGTCTATTGTAACCCCTTGAGTCAGCCGATCCCTTCGAAGAGATTGAATTTAAGCCAGTTGGTCATGTCAATTGCAAACGGACACCTTTTTGCTACGCACTTTTGATGGTAGACTGAGTTGTCACTGGCGAGGGTAGTAATACTCCACATAGTACTTTAGTGTGGGATCGGCTAGTTTCGTCTGTTTCTTTATGAGGAGAAGGGGTATCCATAGACTGGTAAGCATGCTGGCAGCCACCCTAGCTGCGCCAGTATGTTTTGCTCAGTTATTCCCTGCCTCCCAGGAAGCTGCCGCCAAAGTCGTCTCGTTGACCGGCCAGGTTTCCGTGCTGAAGGATTCGCAGCCTTGGGCGCTGAATGCCGGCGATTTCGTCCAGGCCCAGCAGGTAATCATCACCGGTCCGGACGGTTTCGCCCGTTTCGAGACTTCCGACGGAAGCTCTTTCGAGGTCTATCCGAACTCGAACATCATCTTCCGCAAGAACCCGGGCAGCCTGCGCGATTTGCTGGACATGTTCGTCGGCCGGGTGAAAATACACATCCAGAGGTGGGGAGGCCAGCCGAACCCCAACCGCGTGGTGACTCCGACAGCCGTGATTTCTGTTCGCGGCACGACCTTTGATGTCATCGTGGACGATGACGACGAGACCACGGTCGTATCGGTGGAGGAAGGCTCGGTCGAGGTTCGTCATGCGCTGAAACCGGGCAGTCCCAAGATCGTGAACGAGGGCGAAACACTGCACGTCTACCGCGATGAGCCGCTGGCCAAGAGCGTGATCGACAAGGGCGAGATGTGGCGGCGTATCCTGCATGGTCTGGGTGACGCGGCGTATCGAGTGGCAATCACTTCGCCCGGCCGCGGCGTCAGCCTTCCGGGTTGCGGCGGCTGCGGTACCAACGGCCAAGGCGCGCCTCCGCCTCCACCGAAGGCTCCTCCGCCGGGCACATCGACGCCTACTGCGGCGCCCCCGCCGTAGAGCCGGTCCGGCGTTCGAATCCCGAGTGAACTGTGCAACACTAACAACAGGATGAAGTCTGTCTGTGTGTTCTGTTTCTTGACTGCCTCGCTCGGATACGTTCAGGCTCAGACCACGGATCCCAGCGTTGCAACGGAGTGGGACGTCCAGAAGCTACTGCAAAGTCTGGCTCTACAAGCCCAACATCTCACCCCCGTGATGGATCAAGTGCACCCGGAGAGCTGGGTGTCCAAGGGCGCCCCCCAAACCTATGTCGTACAGTGGAAAGCCGCGCAGGCGGAGTTGAAATATCTCCTGAATTCCAGCACGGCATTTTCGCTGCAGCCGGACCGGCTGACGCTCGGGCTGGACACATACTTCCGGATGCAAGCCATGGAGTCGACGCTCGGTTCGCTGATCCAGGGCGCTCAGAAATATCAAAGTCCTGACCTGGCGAGGCAACTGCAGTTGGTGGTGAACGAGAACAACACCAATCGCGATCATTTGCGGCAGTATGTTCAGGATCTGGCGGCGCAGAAAGAGCAGGAATTTACGATCGCCGACCGCGAGGCGCAAAGTTGCCGCGCTGCTCTGTTCAGACAAACTTCGCCGAAGCGCAGTAAGGTGGTTCGCTGATGATCGTGAATCCAGCCATTTTCACTTGTAGTATTTGCGGCGAAGCCTCCACGGAGATTTGCGCGTACTGCACGAAAGACACGTGCGCGAACCATCGCTGCGAGCGTTGTAAGCGCTGCAGTGATTGCTGCGAATGCGAAGTGCCGCTGTCGGCCGGCGAGTCTGAGCCGGTGGCGCCGCCGGAAACGACGGCCTTTGCAGTGAGCGCGGGCTCTGAGGACGAAGCGGCAGCAGTCCTGGAAGAGCCGCCGGAAACGGCAGAAGCGGGAGCATCGGACGCGGAAATGCCGGAGTTCGAGGCCTTGCTGCCGAAATCGCCGGACGAGCAACTGTAGCGGGTGACCGCGACACGCCGCATCCTGGTTCACGGCCACCGCGGCGCGCGCGCTGTTTATTCCGAGAACACCATCGCAGGCTTCTCGTACGCCATCGAAGCGGGCGCG
>Ga0335078_10009065_pt1 | contig 14762 bp, 12 predicted proteins | sample Lox_Sample_32_FD_206711 | JGI IMG/M metagenome (GOLD analysis project Ga0335078, IMG submission 206711) | Soil microbial communities from Loxahatchee National Wildlife Refuge, Florida, United States - Lox_Sample_3.2 | ecosystem: Environmental > Terrestrial > Soil > Wetlands | place: USA...
CTGGCCATTAGCGGGCACCACAGCTGGGCGGCCCGCCGCAGCCGGCTACCCGCCGCCCGGCAGGCCGGGGCCCGCCGCCCCGGTCACCTCGTACAGCGCCTTCAGCAGTCCCAGCCAGCCAGTGAACCGGATCTCCCCGGCCACCATTGGGGGGCGCGCCTGCCAGGCACCGGGCATGACCCGCAGACGGCCGGCCGGGGGCTCGACCTGATCAAGAATGATGCGGATTTCCACCGCCCCATCGTGCAAAGCCCCGGCCCGCATCGACATCGGCCAGATGGCCGATGTCCCGGGCACCGCCACCGTCCGACGCTAAAAGCGCACTGGCCACAGCGCAGGGCAGACGGCGCGGATAGCCAGCAGCCCGCAGCGTCTGGGACAGCGAGATTCAGGCGGCGTGTCCACCGCGAAGGAGACGACGCGACCGCTCGCGAAATGGTTCTAGGAGGAGACCATGCATCCAGTGATACTGCAGCAGCTCGCCGCCGAGCGCGTCAGCGACATGATCGCGAAGGCGGAAGAACGGCATCTGGCACGTCAGGCACGCCTCGCCCGGCGGTCACGAACATCCAGGCAGAAGGCGCGGCCCGGCCTGCCGCACAGGCAGGCCGAAATCGAACGACCCTCAGCAAACACCGCCGCCGTTGCCGTCCCAGCCGCCGGCCCGCCAGGACCATCGGCTGACGGCGCCGCGCGCTGCGAGCTTGCCCTCGCAGCGCGCGGGAACACGCAGGCGCGACGAGACGACCTGCCGCGCCGGGCGCCTGGCCGCAGCACCCAACCCGGGCCGAGGAGTTACGTGTGCGTCCGCACCCCTGAAGGAGCGAGGCCGGCCATTCGGAATGGATCATGAGCGCGCAGCGCGAGCAACTGCTCCGGCGGGTTAACGAACGGGCTGGCGTGCGCGAGGACGTGCACGCCAGCCCGCGTGCTGCGGCGGCGGGACAGGCTGCCGCGCTCCGGTCAGCGCCGGCCAGCGAAGACGGTCAGCGAACCGGTCTGGTAGGTGTTGGCGACGTAGACGGTGTTGCTGTGCTGGTCGACGGCGACGGCGTTGGGGCCGGAACTGATGTCCAGCCGACGGCCGGGCACCTGGCACCCGGTGCTGTCGGTCGCGTTGCAGTGCGCCGTGCGCAGTTCGGTGACCTCGGCACTGGTGGCGTCGGTGACGTAGAGAATTCCGGTGCTGGTGTTGAGCGCCGTGGCGATGGGCGTGGCACCGGTCGGCATGTGCGGGAACGGCCCGTGGCAGCCGGCGGTGTGGGTGCCGTTGCAGGTGGCGGTGTTGATGACCGCAACGGAACCCGGGAGGAGGTCGCCGCCGGTGTTGATGCCCGCGTACATCGTGTGGGTGTGGTCGTCCACCACCATTCCGGTCGGAACGCGCCCGGCCCGGATCGTGGCGGCGAGGTGCCCGCACCCTGAGTGATCGGTGCCCTTGCAGGTGGCGCCGTTGATCACCGCGATCGTCTCGCCGTTGAAGCCAAGCCCGGTGGCGGACGCGTAGACGGTGTCGGCGGCTGGGCTGACGGCCACGCTGAAGGTGCCCTTCGCGACGCTGACCTGTGCCGGTATCTGGCCGCAGCCAGAGGTGTCAGTGGCGTTGCAGGTCGCGGCGTTGATCACGGCGACCTGATTGGCCGCGGGCCCGTCCGGCAGGTACAGGGTGCTGGTCGCCGGGTTCAGCGCCGGTGGCCCGGGGTTCGGCCCGGCGGTGAGGAGCGGCGGGGCCGTGGTGCAGCCACTGGTGTGGCCGACGTGGCATGCGGCGGTGTCGATGACCGCGACCTTGCCATTGAACGGGTCGGCGGCGTACAGGGTGTGCGTCGCCTGATCGATGCTGCCGACTTGAGCCAGCGGGTCGGGCATCGGGATGGCCGCGACTGGAGCGCACCCGGACGAGTGCCCGGGGTGGCATGTTGCGGCGCTGATCACCTCGATCCGGGGCCGACTCATGTTGCCGGCGTAGATCGTGCGGGTGATGGGGTCTTCGGCCAGGAAGGCATCGTGGTCGGGCACGGTGGGTACTTCGCGGCGGCAGCCGGACTGGCTGACCGCGTTGCACCGGGCGATGCTCACCGCGACCATCCGGTTGGGTCCGCCCTGGTTCAGGGCGTAGGCCGTGCTGGCCTTGGCCAGGAGCGTAACGAAGTTGGGGAACTGCGCGTATCCCGGGCCGTGGTCGGGCTCGGCCTGCTCGTTCGGCGGCCGGATCGCGCAGCCGGAGGTCACCGTCCCGTCACAGGTCCGGGTGTTGATCGCGGACAGGGTGTCGTCGAACTCGTTGACGGCGAACGCGGTGTGCAGCCCGTCATCCGGGGCGACAAAACTGGTATTGGAGCCCGCCGGGACGGTGGCCGGGGCCTGGTGGCAGCCGGAGGTGACATGCGCGTTGCACCGGGCGCCGTTGATCACCGACACCGAGCCGTGGCCGCCGAACGCCGCCGCCTGGCCGCCGATCACGCCGTCGTGGTTCGCGGTGTAGACGGTGTTGGTGGCCTGATCGACCGCCACCGTGGGGTTCGTGCCGACCGTGGCGGTTGCCAGGACCCGGCAGCCGGTTCCGGTGTGCCCGTTGCAGGTGGCCCCGTTGATCACCGATACCGTGTCGCCGCCGCCCGAAGTCCCGTTGTCGGCCGCGTAGACCGTGTCCGTTGCCCGGTCGATGTCGATCCAGGCGGGGCCGCGCTTGTCCGGGATCGACCTGACCGGGTGACCGCAGCCGCTGGTTGTCATGGCGTTGCAGGTGGCGGCGTTGATGACCGAGATGCTCCCCCCGGCCAGGTTCGTGACGTAGACCGTGCGGGTGGCCGGGCTGAACGCGTCCGCGACCGGGAACATTCCCACCTTGACTGTGGCCACGACCGCCGTGCCGCAGCCGCTGAGATCTTCCGCGTTGCACCAGGCGCCGTTGATCACCGACACCGTGTTGTCGTTGCCGTTGGTCACGTAGATCGTGTCCGTCTGCGGGTCCACGGCCACGCCGATCGGGCCGGTCCCGGCGTGGATCGTGCCGGCCACCCGGCAACCGGAATGGTCCGTCCCGTTGCATGTCGCCGTGTTGACGATGTCAACATCGTGCTCCGGTGGTCCCGTTGCGCAGTCGGTGTGCGCGCACTGGATGGCGACATAGATGGTGTCCGTCTTCGGATTCACCGCGCTGACGCCCGGGGAGCCGGTGAGCACGACCGTCCCGGTTGCCGCTCCGGCCCCGGGCGCCTGGCCACCTGGCTGGGAGAACTCTCCACGAGCGGCATGGTCAACTCCGTGGGTCAGGTAGCGGAGCGCGCCGTACCTGGCCGCCAGGACCGGATGCGGCACCACCGGCCCTGCGGCCCGTGCCGAGGCGGGCACTGCAGTGCCCGCTGAGGCTGGGGCCGCCACTCCGGCCAGCATCAGGCACGCGGCCAGGCAGCCCGGCACGGCCAGCAGGCCCAGCGGCAGGCGCCTGGCCTGGGGTCGTTTGGCGAATCGTGAGTGTTTCATGACTCCTCCTCCGTGGTTCGGATGCGACGTGGGTCCGGGTGCAGGGCGTGGCCGGGCGCGACACGGCAGGGCCGCGAGATACGCAGTGTGAACAGAAGCGTGGCGGGCAATGCGGAAGTGCTGGCGGGCCTCAGGCGAGCGGCGTGGGCTGGCACGTGTACGAGGACGGCGGCGCCGGGTTGAGGCTCGTGCTTGCGGCCGTGGGCGCGGCTGCGGCCGCGAGCCCGCCTGCCGCGATCACCAGCGCGCAGCAGGTGCGCGCCGCCGTGACTGTGATCACCTCTCCTCTTTATGTCGGGTGAAGGTGCCGTTCCAGAAGCTGTTGCGGTCGGCGCATTGGTGGTCGCTGACGGCCCGGATGACGAGCACGCTGCCGTGTAGCGACCAGTGGTAGATCCCGGCGCGGACGGTGTCGCCGCAAAATCCGCCCTTGGATGCGTGCGGGAAGTTGGGTATCTGGTTGCCGACGGCCAGCCGTCCTCCGGGTTCGAAACGCACCTGGCCGGCGGTCAATTCGTGCGCCGGAGTGGGGTCGGAGTAGCGGGCGACGCCGTCGGCGCCGATCCGCACCTGCCAGGTCCCGGCCGGCAGCGGCACCCCGTCGGCCGGGTTCCGGAAGCTTTCGGTGCGGGCGACCTCGGCGGCGGTGACCGTCCGGGTCCAGCGGCCGAGCACCTGACGCGGGACGCCGGGTGCCTTCTTGGTCACCACGGCGGTGGTGGCGGCGGTCAGCCGGTGGCCGTTGGTGAGCGTGACGTCGACCACGAAGACGTGCGAGCCGGGGCCGAGGGTGCCCGGCAGGAGCAGGTTGCCGCGGCCGGCGAACAGGTAGGGGGCCTCCCGTTCGAGGTGCCGGACCTTCCCGTCGATCAGGAACCGCACCGAGACGACACCGCCCGCAGGGACGCCGGTCACGTAGGCCTGCCAGCGCACTGGATTGGTGAGCTGGGCTCCCTCGGCGATTGACGAGCTCACCCGCACGCTCGAGGCGGGCGTGACTGTCGGGCCCGGCAGATTTCCCCGCAAGCCGCAGCCGGGCACGGCGGCTATCGCCGCGGCTGCGACGGCCGCCGCGATTATGTAGAGAATGCGCGATCTTGACATCGGGACGAGATTGCTGCCGGGGGGTTAATCGCGCCTTGCAAAAACCTTGCAGCGGTCCTAGCGTCTAAGCGTCTGCCCAGGTTGGGGTGGGGATGAGGTTTTGTGTCCTGGGGCCGCTCGAGGCGCATGCCAACGGGCGGAGCGTGGCCGTTGGGGGCGGGCGCCAGCGGGCCCTGCTGGCGCTGCTGCTGGTGCACGCCGGCGAGATCGTCTCGCGCGACCGGCTGATCGAGGAGCTATGGGCTGGGCAGCCGCCGGCGGGCGGATCGCAAAGCCTGGACGTCTACATCTCGCGGCTGCGCAAAGCGTTCCGCGAGGCGGGTGCGAACGACGTGCTGGCCACCCGCTCCCCGGGGTACGTGCTGCACGCCGGGGAGACCGATGCGCGGTGTTTTGAGGCGCTGGCGGCCCAGGGCCGGGAGGCGCTGGCTGCGGGCGAGGCCGCCAGGGCGGCGCAGGTGCTTACCGAGGCGCTGGCGCTGTGGCGAGGAATGGCCTATGCCGAGGTGGCCGATGAGTCCTGGGCCCGCACCGAAGGCAGGCGGCTGGCAGAGTTGCGCCTGTCAGCGACCGAGGATCGGATCGAGGCCGAGCTGGCGCTCGGGCATCATTCCGCGCTGGTACCCGAGCTTGAGGTGCTGGTGGCGCGAGAGCCCACCCGGGAACGGCTGGCCGGCCAGCTGATGCTCGCGCTTTACCGGTCGCGGCGGCAGGCCGGCGCGCTGGCGGCCTACCGCGCGGCACGCAGTTCACTGGTCGAGGAACTGGGGCTTGAGCCCGGCCCGGAGCTGAAACGCCTGGAGGCCGCGGTGCTGGCCCACGATCCGGCCCTCGATCTGCCTGCCAAGCCCGGACTCGATCCGCCCCCCGGGCCGGGCCTGCAGCCCGCCGCGCTTGTACCGGGCCCGCGCCGGCGCTGGCTCCGGCCGGTGTTCGCCGCTGGCGCAGTGCTGCTCGCGGCGGCGGTTACCGCCGCGCTAGCACTAGCTGGTGGCGGCACCGGCTCATCACGCGTGATAGCCGCGGACAGCGTCGGCTCACTCGATCTGGCCACCGGCCAGATCGCGGCCAGCGTGCCGGTCGGTTCAGGGCCGGCCGGCGTCGCCGCTGGCGCGGGCAGCATCTGGGTGACCAACGGCGCCGAGGGCACGGTCACGCGGATCGACCCGCGGGTTCCTCATGCCGAACAGACCCTGGCCGTTGGCAGCTCCCCGGCCGGGGTCGCAGTCGGAGCGGGGGCGGTCTGGGTCGCGAACGCGCTCGATGGAAGCGTCTCCCGGATCGACCCGCGGGCCAATCAGGTGGTTCAGACGATCACCATCGGCCGGCGCCCGATCGCGGTCACGGTGGGGGCAGGCGCGGTCTGGGTCGGTGATGCGGGCGGCGACGCGGTCGTGCCGCTCGATCCTGCCACCGGGGTGCCACGCCGGCCGGTGCGGCTGGGGGACTCCCCCGGCGGCGTGGCGGTCGGGTTCGGCGCGCTGTGGGTCACCGAGCCGCTGGCACGCAAGCTGGTACGGATCGATCCGGGCAGCGGCGAGACCCTGGCCGAGATCGGGGTCGGCGCCGGCGCCGGACCGGTCGCGGTCGGCGCGGGCGCGGTATGGGTGGTCAACGCACTCGACGGGACGCTCTCCCGGATTGACCCCGCGCGTAACGCTGTCGCCTCGACCGTGCCGGTCGGGGACGCGCCCGCAGGAGTCGCGGCCGGCGCCAGCGGCGTCTGGGTCGCGGACGAAGGCACTGGCAAGCTGGTGTCGGTGGATCCGCGAACCGGCACGGTTCGCCGCCGATACACGATCGGCGCGGCACCCGCCGCCGTAACCTTGCTCGGAGGGAGCCCCTGGGTAGCCGCAGACGCGCCGGCGGGCCGGGAACACCGCGGCGGAACGCTGCGCGTCCAGTACTCCGCCTTCACAACACTCGATCCAGCCGACTATAGCGACGCGCACCCGGCGATCTGGCGGGCGACCGGCGACGGACTCGTCGCGCTGGTGCAGGTCTCCGGAGCGGCTCAGCTAGTACCCGATCTCGCCACCACGGTGCCCCTGCCCACCGACGGCGGGCGCACCTACGCCTTCCGCCTCCGGCCCGGGATGCGCTACTGGACCGGGGTACCAGTAAGAGCCTCCGACCTGCGCCGCGAACTCGAGCGGCTGTACACCACGAACAGCTCCAATGCCTCCTATTATTCGGCTCTGCAAGGAGCAGCGGCATGCCGGAAACACCCCCTCGCCTGCGACCTGTCACGCGGGGTCATCACCGACGACCGGGCCGGCACCATCATCCTCCGCCTGACCCACCCGGACCCGGACCTGCTGTTCAAGCTGACACTGCCATCGGCCCGGCCGGTGCCACCCGGGACGCCCACCACGCACCTTGCCACCCAGCCGGTCCCCTCCACCGGGCCCTACCGGGTCGCCCAGCTCATCCCGCGCCGACGTTTGCTGCTCGTCCGCAACGAGTATTTCCGCGAGTGGTCCAGGGCCGCCCAGCCCGACGGCTACCCCGACCGCATCGACATCCGGATGAACGATGACCCCAGCCAGCGCGCCGAGGCCGTCCTGCGCGGCGATGCCGACCTTGCGCTCGAAATTGCCTCCGTGAACCTCGCGCCGCTGCGCACGCGCTACGCCTCCCAGCTGCGCCTCCACGCGCAGCCCGAGACGAGCTGGCTCGCGTTCAACGTCACCCGGCCCCCATTCGACAACGTGCTGGCCCGCCGCGCCGTCAACCTGGCGATCGACCGCGCAGCCGTCGCCCGCCTCTTCGGCGGCCCCGGTCTGTCCGTCCCCACCTGCCAGGTGCTGCCGCCCCACTTCCCCGGGCACCAGGACTACTGTCCCTGGACCCGCAGACCAGATGACGGACGCTGGCACGGGCCAGACATCGCCCGCGCCCGGACGCTGGTCCGTGCCTCCGGAACCGCCGGGGCGACCATCGACCTCATCAGCCGCCAGAACGACCCCGGCGGTGTAGCGGCTGGCCAGCTCGCCTCCGCCCTGCGCAGCATCGGCTACCGCCTGCGAGTGATTCGAGTGATTGCTAACGACGCTCAGTGGCATCAGCGGGTCGCGCGCGGGCAGTGGGACATCGCCCGCGGCGACTGGACCGCCGACTACCCCTCCCCATCCCAGTTCCTCGACTACTTCCTGTCCTGCGGGAACTACCACCCCGGCGACCCGGCCAGCACCAACGGCGGCGGATTCTGCAACCCCCGGTTCGACCGTCTCGTCACACAAGCCGAGACACTCCAGCCCACCGATCCGGCTGCCGCACAAGACATCTGGGCCAGAGCCGATCACCTCGCCGTCAGCCAAGCCGCATGGGTGCCGCTCGCGAACACCGGCTCCGCCGACCTCCTCTCCCGCCGGGCCGGCCACTTCACGCTCGACGCCAACAGCAATCCGCAGATCGACCAGCTCTGGATACGGTAACCAACCTCCGGTCTGTCGTGCCCCTGCCAGATGACCGCAACGGTGTTGCCAAGCGAGGCAACCATGAACCACATGGCCCCAGGTTGAGTCCCTGTTCCTCCAATCGCTGGCCGATGGCGATTTCTCTGCCGTCGAGCTAACCCCGGCGACTACGCACGGATGGCCGAGCTGGTCCGGCCTGCCCGCGCGGGCACTCTCACAGTGTTGCCACAGCCCCAAGCAGGACTATTAATCCCGCCAGCACTGGTGACCATCGGGAGCCAATCCGGGGAGCCAACGCCATCAGATTCCCTGCGGCCTACCGCGACCCCTCCAGGAAGCTTCTGCTGGTGAGACTCCACACTCGACTCCCTCAGACCAGGTCAGACGATGGATTCGTGCCTGGGGGTCAAGCGACTACGGGGCCTTTACGGAGTACGTGGGTCGCTCACGCTGCATGGCCGGGCCGGAATGTTCTTAAGAGTGGGGGCAGCGCCTCCCCCCGGTGACCGGGCGCCCCGCGCTCGGGATGCCGTCATCAGTTGTCGCTGGCGCCGCGGGGTTCCTCCTCCAGATAGACGAGCCCGTTGCCGTCGGGGTCGGCGAAGAAGAACATCGGCGGGGAGCCGTCGAGGTGGATGACCTCATCGTTGTGCAGCCTGGCGCCCGCCTGGCGAAGCCGCGCGTGGGCGGCCTCGGCGCTGGTCGTGCCCAACCGCACGGCCATCGGTATCTCGCTGTCGGGAGGCAGCAGCACCAGGCCGACGCTGGACCCAGGGGGCACCACTTCCACCAGCCTGGCCCCGGGCCAGACCTCGATGTCGGTGCGCAGCTCGCAGCCGAGCACCTCGGTGTAGAACGCCAGTGCCCGATCCTGATCGGCCACGGGGATCGACACGCTCTGGACTCTTGTCGTCATAGTCATGCCCGGTAAGACCAGCAGCAGCCCGGGAACTCATCGCACCCGGGCGCGCCCGTGTCAGCGTGGCCCGGTGAGCACCCAGACGGAGGCGGTCGTTGGGGGCAGCGGCTAGCGTGGCGGCAGTTCGGCAGGCACCTCGCCAGCGAGGTGGGTCATGACCTTTCCGGCGATGGTGTCGAGTGCGGCGACTTCCTCGGCGGTGAGCAGGTCGATCATGTGGCGGCGGACGGCGTCGACGTGCAGCGGTGCGGCCTCGCCGAGGGTGACGCGCCCTTGTTCGGTCAGGCTGATGAGCGCCCCGCGTGCGTCGCCGGGGCATGGCTGCCGCGCCACCAGGCCGCGCCGCTCCATCCGGCCGACGTGGTGCGCCAGCCGGCTGGTCGACCAGAGCAGCTGGGCGGCCAGATCACCAGCCCGCCAGCAGTCCTGGGGTTTCTCCGACAGCGTCGACAGCACGTCGTAGTCGGCCTCGGACAGGCCGGAGTCCCGCTGCAGGTCGCGCGCGATCTGCAGGTCAAGCAGGGTGCGCATGCGCCGGTACCGGCGCCAGGCGCGCTCCTGCGGAGCGGTCAGCCAGCGAGGTGATGCCACGAGCACCATCCTAGCCTTTACTGACACGTCAGGAATCTGCTAGGTTTGCTGACATGTCAGTGACCTTGGCAGCGGCCCGGGCGGGCCGCCCGCGGACTGCCCGGGAAGTGCGGCGCGGCGGGTTGGCCGCACGGCTGGTACGCCTGTACCTGGGGCTCGCCGGATTCGGGCTGAGCCTGGCGCTGATGGTGCGGGCCCGGCTGGGCCTTGGCCCGTGGGATGTCTTGCACCAGGGCATCGCCCGCCTGTTGGGGGTGCAGCTTGGCTGGGTGACCATCGGCGTCAGCGGCCTGGTCCTGCTGGCGTGGATCCCGCTGCGGCAGCGGCCCGGACTGGGCACGGTGAGCAACGCTGTCATCGTCGGCCTGGTGGTCAACGGTGCGCTGGACATGCTGCGCAGCCCTGGGTCGCTGACCTGGCGCGTGGTGTGGCTCGCCGCGGGAATCGGGCTAAACGGGCTGGCTACCGCCTGCTACATCGGCGCCAGCCTCGGCCCGGGCCCGCGGGACGGACTGATGACCGGCATCGCCGCGCGCGGGCACTCGCTGCGCGCGGTGCGCACCCTGATCGAACTGTCGGTGCTGGCGATCGGATTCGCCCTGGGCGGCAGCGTTGGCCCCGGCACCGTGGCTTACGCGCTGTCCATCGGCCCGCTCACCCACGTGCTGCTACCGCGGCTGACCGTCACGACACCCTCCCGGCATGAAGGGACCACGCGACCATGACGGACCTGATCTTCGGGGTCGGCGTGCCCGCCTCCGCTGCCCCGGGCGACGACCCAGTCGGCCGGGCCCAGGTGGCTGAGCAACTCGGCTTCGACTTCGTTTCCGCCGCCGATCACCCCTGCGGCCCCAGCCCAAGCTACGAGACGACGGTCATGCTGACCTGGATCGCCGCGCGCACCAGCCAGATCAAGGTCGCGAGCCGGGTACTGGGCGTGCCGTTCCGCCACCCGGCCATGGTTGCCAAGCTCGCGGTCTCACTCGGCCTGCTGTCCGGCGGGCGGTTCATCCTCGGGCTCGGCGCCGGCTACTCCGACCAGGAGATTGCCGCCGTCGGTGGCCCGGCGCTGTCGCCGGCCGAAAAGATCGACGGCCTCGGAGAGGCCATCCAGGTTATTCGCGGCGCCTGGGCGCATTCCGGATACACCCAGCACGGGCGCCACCACAGCACCCGCGACCTGACCATGCAACCCAGCCCCGCGCACCCGATCCCGGTGTGGCTGGGCACCTTCGGGCCACGCGCCCTCGCGGTCACCGGCGCTCTCGCTGACGGCTGGATCCCCTCCCTCGGGTACAAGCCGATCGACGAGTTCCCCGCCATGCGGCACCGGATCGACGCCGCAGCCGAAGCCTCCGGCCGGCAGCCAGATGAAATTCGCAGCATCCTCAACCTGAACATCCGCATCGACCCCGGCGCCCGGCCGCAGCCAGACATGGTCACCGGATCGGCGGGGCAGGTGACCAGCCAACTGCGGCACCTGCTCGGCCTTGGCTTCACCGGATTCAACTTCCTCACCAGCGGCCCAGACCAGACAACGACCATGCGGCGGGTAGCCGAAGAGGTGCTACCCGCCCTGCGATCCACCGGCTGAGCAGGCCATACCGGAAGGCCAGCGCGGAGCAGCTGACTGCCGCGGGTCACGCAGCCCGCTCGGGCATACTCGTCATGTGGCCGTTCCAGTCGTCGTCATCGGTGCCGGCGTGGTGGGGTGCAGCGTCGCGTTCGCCGCCAGCCGTGCCGGTCTGCCGGTCACGCTGGTCGAGGCGGCGCCCGGCCCCGGCCAGGGCTCAACCAGCGCGTCCTCGGCCATCGTGCGCATGCATTACTCGACGTTCGAGGGCGTGGCCCTGGCCTGGGAAGCCAAGCAGGCATGGGAGCGGTGGGGCGAACACCTCGGCCACCTCGACCCGGCCGGGATGGCACGGTACGTCCCGACCGGCGCACTCGTCCTGGACAGCCCGTCGTTCGACAGTGCCCGCGTGCTGGCCCTCTACGACCAGCTCGGCATCCCCTACGAGCTGCTCGGCCCGGCGCAGCTGCGCGACCGCTTCTCGTACCTGTCGGCCGACCGCTTCTACCCGCCCCGGCTGCCCGATGATCCGCGGTTCTGGAACGACCCGGTCGGCGAGCTCGGTGGCTTCTACACACCCGAGGGCGGCTTCGTCGACGACCCGCCGCTTGCCGCCCACAACCTTTGGGCCGCGGCCTCGGCGCTGGGAGCGGGGTCGGTGTTCGGCCGCACCGTCACGTCCGTCAACCGGGACGCGAATGGCGTCTGCGGCGTCACGCTCGACGACGGCCGTCGTATCGCGGCGCGGGTAGTGGTCAACGCGGCAGGGCCGTACTCCGCCGCGGTGAACCGGATGGCGGGCGTCGGGGCCGATTTCGGGGTCACGACCCGGCCGCTGCGCCAGGAGGTACACGTCCTGGACGGGCCGCCGGAACTCGCCGGGAAGCTCGGGCCCACCGTGAGTGATGGCGATCTCGGTGCGTACTTCCGCTTCCTGCCCGGCGGCCAGTTGCTCGTCGGCAGCATGGAACCCGAGTGCGATCCGCTCGACTGGCTCGACGACCCGCAGCGCCTCGACGAGCGGGCCAGCGTCGCAGTCTACGAACGGCAGTCGCTGCGGCTCGCACGCCGCTTCCCGAGCGTGCAGGTGCCCACCCGCCCGCGCGGCCTTGCCGCCCTGTACGACGTGACCGACGACTGGATCCCGATCTACGACGGCACCGATCTGCCCGGTTTCTTCGTGGCGATCGGGACGAGCGGCAACCAGTTCAAGAATGCGCCGGTGATCGGCCTGCTCATGCTCGCGCTGATCAAGAACTGGCTGGACGGCGGTGACCACGACACGCACCCGGTGCAGTGGGTGGCGCCGCACACCGGATCAGTCTTGAACCTGGCGCACTACTCGCGGCGGCGCACCCCGAACCAGGGCAGCAGCCACTCCGTGCTCGGCTGACCGGCCTTGACGGACCGGCCCGGAGGATCCTTGACCCGCCCCAGAGGGTTCAGCGTGCTTTCCAGCAGGGGGTGCTCGTTCCCGGCGCAAGGTCAGGGCGCGCGGCGCGGCAGGCGGGGCCACCAGCCAGGGACCTGCTGGCGGTAGGCCTGGTACTGGTCGCCGAAGCGGCGGGCCAGGGACGGCTCCTCATACCAGTGGACGAACGCGACGAAGGCGGCGAGGAGCACGGCCGCATAGGCCAGCAGCACGGGCCTGCTCAGCAGCAGGCCCTGCCCGGCGATGGCCAGGGCTATCGCCAGGTAGAGGGGGTTGCGCAGGTAGCGGTAGGGGCCGCCGACGGTCAGCTGCCGTGAGGTCGGCTCGGTCGGCACCGGGACGCCGACGCCCTCGGTGGCAAACCGCAGGAACCCCCAGATCATTACGACGCCGCCGACGGCGATCAGGGCCACGCCGATCGCCCGCACCACGACCGGCCACGGCGGGGCGCCCGGCTGCCAGTGGGTGAACGCGTAGGGCAACAGCACCACCGCGGTCCCCTGCCCGATGAGGAAGACCAGCGCAGTCCCCACGGCGGCAGCCCACCGTGGCAGGACCACCGGGCTCCTGGCGGCGTGGGCGCCCGCCGGGGAGGCCGGTGCCAAAACGGCGGCGCGTGCCTGCTGTTCCACCAGGCGGTCATAGGCCAGCTGCGCGTCCGGCGGCAGGCCGCTTCTGGTGATTCCCCAGCGCAGCGCGTATGCGGCTTCCTGCTCAGGCGTCATCTTCGTCATCGGCCACACCTGCTTACTCCCGATGGGGACGGCGGCCCCGTCGAGTCGCGCTTCCGCAAGTGCGGTGGCTGGACGGTACGGCGGCGGTACGGCTTTCGCTCGATGGCCGCGAGGACGAGCCGGACCGCGGCACGGACGATCCGGTCGACGTTCCAGTCCATCGTCGTGAGCGCCGGTGTCAGCAACGCGGACATCGGGTGGTCGTCGTAGCCCGAGACCGACAACTCGCGGGGGATGTGCAGATCGAGCTCGCGGGCGGCCGCGTAGGCGCCGTAGGCAATGGAGTCGGCGAAACAGAACAGCGCCGTTGGCCGGTCTGCCTTCGACAGCACCTCACGGGCCACCTCGGTCGCTGCCGTCAGCGCGGGCGGTGAGCTGATGATGCTCACGTCGAGGCCGAGCCGCTCGGCTTCCGCGGTGACGTGGATGTCGGCCGGGCGGTCCGGTGTGCTTGGCTGGGTCGGGGTCAGCACGCCGACCCGGCGGTGGCCGAGCTTGTGCAAATGCTCCAGGGCCAGCGTGACCCCGGCGCGGTTGTCGAATACGACCTCGCCCGCGGCGTTTGCGCCGTGCAATGCGTCACCGATCGACACGATCGGCAGGCTTTCGGCCAGCTCTGACCATCTCTCATCGGATGGGTCGAGCGGTTGCACGATGAGGCCATCGACCCGCTGGTCCCGGAGTTGACTGGCGAGAAGCAGCTGGCGTTCGGGATCATCGGCGGCGTCCACGAGGAGGGCGTAGTGGTCACGGGCCAGCAGCGCGCTGCCGATGCCCACGCCCAGTAGCTGCTGCCACAGGTCCTCCAGCGAACCGAACAGCAGTCCTACCGTCCCGGTCCGGCCGCTGGCCAGGGCACGGGCAATGCGGTCGACGTTGTAGCCCAGCTCATCCGCGGCACGGCGCACCCGCTCCTGGGTTTCCTCTGAGGTCTGGATACCCCGCAGGGCGTAGGAGACGGCGGCGGGCGACAGCCCCGTCGCCTCGGCCACCTCACGGATCGTCGCGCGCTTGCGTTGCTGGGGCACCGTTTCCAACCTAGGGTTTGCCGACCCTCCGCCAGCCTACTTGCAGCGGCAGCCGTGCCAGCTCGCCACGCCGCGACACGAGCCTAGTGGCACTTTCCCGCACGGCAACCCCCGCAGACGGCCGTGCCCTTGACGCCGTGGGTACTGAAGCGGTTCACTGAACCGCATAAGTGAACCGCTTCAGTACCGGGCTCCGCTGGGAGTCCGCCCCACCATCCAGCCGGTCCTGCGACCGGCCCGGAGATCAGCGGAGGAGCAAGCTGCACGTCGACATTCACCAGCACGTCTGGCCGGGTGCGCTCGCCGAGGAATTGCGGCGGCGAGCACAGCCACCGCGGCTGGATGGCTGGACGCTGCTCACGTCCGGCGAGCCGCCGTTCGAGGTGAACTCCGCAGACCACGACATCACGCTGCGGACGGCACAGGCGGCTCACGACGGTGTCGGCCGTGTGGTGATCGGCCTGTCGAGCCCGCTC
>Ga0335078_10009066_pt1 | contig 14761 bp, 11 predicted proteins | sample Lox_Sample_32_FD_206711 | JGI IMG/M metagenome (GOLD analysis project Ga0335078, IMG submission 206711) | Soil microbial communities from Loxahatchee National Wildlife Refuge, Florida, United States - Lox_Sample_3.2 | ecosystem: Environmental > Terrestrial > Soil > Wetlands | place: USA...
ACGGGTGGCAATTCTCTGGCATCCAAACGTTCCAGACGGGCCTGCCACTCACGGCGGTCCTTGGCAACGGCGCTTGCGCTTCGGGAACAGGTGCGAGCTGCAATGATCCGACGGGTTCCGGCTGCCTGCTCGGAGCCTCCCCCCTGGGTTGCCGTCCGAATCTCGTCGGTAATCCAAATTCGGGTCCGCACACCTACGCAAAATGGTTCAACCTTGCAGCGTTGGCGGTCCCGGGCGCCACGCAGACCACGGAAACGACCGAGGCTCCGGGCGCGATTCGCGGCCCGGGCTTCTGGCGGACGGATCTTTCGCTATTCAAGAACATGAAGTTTAGCGAGCGCTTCACCGGGCAGTTGCGCTGGGAGACGTTCAATACGTTCAACCATACCGACCCGATATGTTGCGCTTCACTGAACTTCACTTCCAGCTTATTTGACAAGGTAACTTCGACGCGCGACCCGCGCATCATGCAGCTCGGTATGAAAGTGAACTTTTGATGCGAGGCCTCTCGCTGCACCTGGGACGCAGCGAGAGGCACTCCCCCCGCAACGGAGGTTCTCTGGCAGTCGATTTTATAAAAACAAGTAGTTGACACTACGGATATCTTATGGCTAAGCTCGGCCCGCAATGGAGCTCGATGCTTCCCTCCCGTGGCTTGCGTTGTCGTTGACGCCTGGCTTGGCGTCTCGTCTGTCGGCTCGGCTGTTGAAGCGCTTCGGCTCTCCGGACGCGGTGTTTCGCGCGCGCCTCACCGATCTCGAGGCGTGCAGCCTGCCGGCGCCAGTGGCGCAATCCGTGGTCAAAAAAGAAGCGTTCAAGCGCGCCGAAAAAGAACTGAAGGCCACCGGCAACATTGACCGCTGCCGCCTCGTCAACTGGACGGAACCGGAATACCCGCAAACCCTGCTGTAAATCTACGATCCACCCGTTCTGCTGTATGTCCGTGGGATGCGCAAGTCCTGAACCTGCCGACCCTGAGCATTGTCGGCACGCGCAAGCCTACGCTCTATGGCACGCAGATGGCCGAGCGCCTGGGACGCGATTTGGCGGCACGCGGCCTGGTGATTGTCAGCGGCATGGCCCGCGGCATTGATGCCATCGGGCATCAAGGTGCTCTCGCAGCCGGCGGCCGCGCCATCGGCGTCCTTGGCACGGGCATAGATGTTTGTTACCCGAAGGAAAACAAGAAGCTTTATAAGAGGGTTCTCGAACGCGGCGCCTTTATCAGTGAGTTCCCGTTGCGCACGCACCCGGCGCCGGAAAATTTCCCCATCCGCAATCGCATCGTGGCCGGAATGCCGCAGGGCGTCATCGTCATTGAAGGCGCGCAGTACAGCAGCTCGCTGATCACCGCCCGTCTGGCGATGGAGTTTGGCCGCGAAGTGTTTGGCGTCCCCGGCAACGTGACGCAAGCGGTGAGTTTCGCGCCCAACCAGCTCATCAAACAGGGAGCCAAGCTGGTCAGTTGCGCCGAAGACGTCATCGAAGAACTGCCCACGCCGGTGCGCGCGGTGCTGGTCAAGGCCGAGAAGCCCGAAGCCGAGCAGCGCGACTTAATCCTGCAAGCTTCGCTCAACGGCTCGGGAAAAAAGATCTACGAATTGCTCAGCTGCGACGAGTCTCGCCACATTGATGACATCGTGGAGCAATCCGGCTTGAACTCTTCCGAGGTTCTCGCTACGCTCTTTGACTTGGAGATGAGAGGCCTGGTGCGCCAGTCTCCAGGAAAACAGTTCAGCAAAGCGTTGCTCTAGAAGCACATAGAGGGTGCGCATCGCGCGTCCTTGGTCCTGCATCTAAAGGCTGAAAGTACCCAGGAAACTGATCGCAGTATCCGGGTGTAAGTTAGCGAGAAGGACACACGCCCCGCTCTCAGCCCTTCCAGCAGCACAGTACGGGGTTACAAAGACAAGATGGCACGTTCGCTGGTGATTGTTGAGTCGCCTGCCAAGGCGAAGACCATTAACAAGTACTTAGGGCGGAACTACACCGTCAAGGCCTCCGTGGGCCACGTGATGGACCTGCCCAAGAAGACCATCGGTATTCGTCTGCCCGGCGAGGAAGAAGAAAACGGAACCAAGAAAAAGAAATCGCGCAAAGGCAAGAAATCCAAGGTAAAGCCGGTGCGCTCGCCGATTTCTCTGGATGACGAAAAGCTGTTCGAGCCCACGCTGCAAATCATTTCTGGCAAGAGCAAAGTCATCCACGACCTGCGCAAGGCGGCGGACTCCGCCGATGCCGTCTACCTGGCGGCCGACCCGGACCGCGAAGGCGAAGCCATCTCGGCGCACCTGGCCATGGTGTTGGCCAAGCCCAACAAGTTTCCCGAGCAGGAACCGAGCTTCCCGCGCTTCAAGAAAAAAACCGCGAAACCCGAAGCCGAGGAAGCCGCAAAGAAGGAAGAGCCGAAGAAGGAAATTCCGCCGGCCGATCCCAAGAAAATTTTCCGCGTCACCTTCAACGAAATCACGCCGAAAGCCATCCGCGCGGCTTTCGAGCATCCCGGCAAAGTAAACGCCAATCTCGTCGATGCCCAGCAAGCCCGCCGCGTTCTAGATCGTATCGTGGGCTACAAGATCTCTCCGCTGCTGTGGAACAAAGTCCGCCGGGGCCTATCCGCCGGGCGCGTGCAAACCGTCGCGCTGCGTTTGATCGTCGAGCGCGAGCGCGAAATCCGGGCTTTCGTCCCCCAGGAATACTGGACCGTTCACGCCCTGCTGGACGCCGGCCAGCCGCCGCTCTTCGAGGCCAAGCTTTTCAAGTACAAGGGCGAGGACGTCGAAGTTGGCAACCACGAAGCGGCCGACAAAATCGTGGCGGCTGTCAGCAAAGCCAAATGGCAAGTTGCCAGCGTCACGCAAAGAGAGAAGAAGCGCAATCCGCCGCCGCCTTTTACGACTTCCAAACTGCAGCAGGCTGCTTACAACCGCCTGCGCTACACCGCCAAGCGCACCATGTCTCTGGCGCAAAAGCTCTACGAAGGTGTCGAACTCGGTGACGAAGGCTCCGTCGCGCTCATCACCTATATGCGCACCGACTCCGTCAACGTCTCGGCCGAGGCTCTGGCCGAAGTCCGCGACCTGATTCCCAAGCGTTTCGGCTCGAACTACCTGCCGGAGAAGCCCAACTACTACAAATCCAAAAAGGATGCGCAGGAAGCCCACGAAGCCGTGCGTCCCACGGATGTGACCCGCGCTCCGGAGGATGTCCGCAAGTATCTCGACGACGATCTCTTCAAGCTGTACCAGCTCATCTGGCAGCGCTTCGTCGCCTCGCAGATGCTGCCGGCCATCTCTGATCAAACGACCGTGGACCTCAGCGCCGGCGATTACACCTTCCGCGCCACCGGATCGGTGCCGAAATTCGACGGCTACCTGCGCGTGTACCAGCTTCCGACGTCCAACGCGGACCGCGAAGACGATGAAAAGGATGACGAAGGCGAGGGCAGGTCCCTCCCGCAGGTCACCGAAGGCCAAATCCTGCGGCTCGATAAGATGCGGCCGGAGCAGCATTTCACCGAGCCGCCGCCGCGCTACAACGATGCCACGCTGGTGAAAGACCTCGAGGAAAAGGGCATCGGCCGCCCCTCGACCTACGCTTCCATCATCTCGACGCTCGTGGAACGCGAATACGTCACGAAAGATCAGGGCCGTTTTTCGCCCACCATGCTCGGCGAGCGCGTCAGCGTATTGCTCGTCAAGAGTTTCGAAGACATTTTCGACGTGACCTTCACCGCGCGCCTCGAAGAAGAGCTCGACGAAATTGAAGAAGGCAAGCTGCCGTGGCGCGAAGCGGTAAAAGAGTTCTGGGACAAGTTCATCGTGGACCTGGACCGTGCGGACGACGAAATGCTGTCCTACAAGGCGGGTATTGCCACCGGCAAAAAATGTCCGAAATGCGGCGAAGGTGAGCTTCTCGAACGCATCAGCCGCCACGGTTTCTTCCTCGGCTGCAACCGCTACCCGGACTGCGATTTCATTGAGGATCTTTCGCCAGAAGTCCCGGAAGAAACGAACGGCGAACCCAAAATCGAGTATTGCGACAATTGCGGCAAGGAAATGGCCATCAAACGGGGCCGTTTTGGCACGTTCCTCGCCTGCAAAGGCTACCCGGACTGCAAAACGACGCGGCGCCTCGTGCAGGGCACGCGCATCGCGCACCAGCCCGATGAGCCCCTCGACGAAAAGTGCACGCTCTGCGGCAACGGCCTGATCAAGAAGCACGGCCGCTTTGGCGAGTTTATCGGCTGCTCGGGCTACCCGAAATGTAAGTACACGCGGCCCATCACCATGGGCATTAAATGCCCCAAGTGCCACGAAGGCGAATTTGTGCGCCGTGGCAGCGCCGGTCGAGGAGGCCGCGCGCGCATCTTCTACGGCTGCTCGCGCTATCCCGATTGTGATTTCACGACGCCGCACATGCCCATCGCCGAGCCCTGTCCGAAGTGTGGCGCGCCGTTCATCGTCGAGAAAAAATCCAAAATCGGGATGGTCCGCACGTGCTTGCAAGAAGGCTGTGACTGGGAGAAGTTGGCGCCCGAGCCCGCTGCGCAGCCGCAACCTGAAGAAGCGGCGCCGGTGGGTGCCAAGCCCTGACCCTCTTGCCGCTTCACGTCCGCGACGCGGTCTGCAAGCTCGCCCCGGCCTGCGCTTTAGCAACCACTGCCATTTTGCGGGCAACCCTTTTCCGGCATTTACTGTCTTATTATCAGTTCCTATATCTTCGAACGGCCGGCGGCCGCCCATGAAAACCGCCATCGCCAGCTATCTGGAATACCTGCGAGCCGTCAAAAACTCCTCACCGCACACGGTCTCCAATTACGGCAAGGACCTCGAACAGTTCCTCGCCTATCTCTCGCCTCCCGGCTTGGCGCCTCCGCCTCTTAGCGCCATCACGCACCACACTGTTCGCGAATTCATCGGCCATCTCCATGATCATGGTTTGCAAAAGAGCTCGGTGGCCCGCAAGCTGGCCTCCCTCCGCTCCTTCTTCAAGTACTGCGTCCGCGAAGGCCATCTCAAAGACAGTCCCGCCCGGCTCGTGCCCACGCCGAAATTGCCCAAGCGCATCCCCTCCGTCCTTTCCGCCGAAGAAATGAACGGCTTCCTGGATCAACTTGCCAGCATGCACGCGCCCGGCGCCGCAGGAGGGGAGCTTCCCGCAAAACGGCCCGCAACAACTGCGACGGATTCGCTCGTAATGCCGCGCCGCAAACGGCGCGACGAGAGCCTCCTTCTTCCCCGCGATCGCGCGCTGATCGAACTCCTCTACGCCGCCGGCCTGCGCGTCAGCGAACTCACGGGCCTCAATCTCGCGGACATTGACCAAAAAGAGCGCATTCTCCGGGTGCGCGGCAAAGGCAACAAGGAACGCATCGTCCCGTATGGCTCGAAAGCCCAGGAAGCTTTGGAGCGATATGCACCGGTGCGCGAACAACTAATCCTGCAGGCTTCCGGCGGCAGCGAAGAAGGCTCCGCGCCGCACTTCGACGCGGTCTTCTTGAACTACGCCGGCCGCCGCCTCACGCAGCGCTCGGTCGGGCGCATCGTCAAGAAATACGTGCGCCTGGTCAATATTAATTGGGACCTGCATCCGCACTCGCTCCGCCACGCCTTCGCCACGCATCTGCTGGCGGACGGGGCGGACCTGCGCGCCATTCAGGAACTCCTCGGTCACCAGTCCCTCTCCACCACGCAGAAATACACGCACGCCTCCATCCGGCAGCTCATGGACATCTACGACAAAGCCCATCCGCACGCGTAGTGCCGCCTCAGCATCGGGCGATGCAGCGTGTCGCGCACCTTCCCAGGGTTGGCGCACTCCGCAAAAATAAACGGGCGCCCCAGTCGTGCGGGACGCCCGTTCTGGATGCGGCTTGTAGGTTGGTTTAGAAATCCAGTTTTATGCCCACCTGGATTTGCCGCTGCGCAATGAGCGTATTGCTCGATTGCGTCGGCACGCCGAACTTGGGATTGAAGACCAGCGAGTTCACCGTGGGCTTGGTGCCCGACGCGCTGCAATTTGCGCCTGCCGCGCAAATCGTATACATCGTCGTGTTGACGGCCGTGACGTTGTTGTGATTGAAGAGATTGAAGGCGTCACCGCTCAGGGTCAGCTTCCAGCTCTCATGCAGTGTGAAGGCCTTCTGCAGGCGGAAGTCCACATTCGCGGTCCGCGGCATCTGGAAGAAATTGGGCGGCAGCCAGGGCACGCGGTTCGTCCCGCCGTCGGCCAGGATTCCGGTTCCGCCGGTGAAGGAGGTGAAACCCGGTTGGTTCGGAGCGTTTCCGGAAATGCCCGCCGTGAAGGGCGCCCCCGATGCGGCTCTGAACAACGGTGCCAAGGTGTAGCCGTCCACCAGGTTTTGCAGGATTTTGTTCTCTCCTCTGTAAACGTCCGGCGTCCACACCGCTTCGAACACGAAGACATGGTGGATGTCAAAGTTCGATCGGCCGTATTCCGCGGCCAGGTCGAACGGGTTCAGCACGTTGTTCGACGCTGTGAACGTCTGCGAGCTCTGCCCATAGTCGTTGGCGTGCGCGTAGGTATACGAGGATTGAATCTGGAAGCCTTTGTAGAACCTGCGGTTAAATCCGACCACCAGCGCGTTGTACTTTGATTCCACGCTATCGCTGATGTTCGTGATGGCGCCGAACGCGTTGTTCGGCCGGCGCGTTCCGGTAAGTGAAGTGGGCACGCCGAAATAGGGCAGCGCAATGCCTCCGCCAACAGCGTCCTGGCTGGCGAAAGGACTTATGATGGTGCCGGTTCCCGGGATGATCGTGAACGTGTTCTGCAGTGTTGGTGCTGTAAGGTTCGTGTCCACGAAGCGCGGCAGCCGCCGTCCCAGGCTTCCCACATACGACACCGAGACCACGGTGTTGGTGGCGATCTCCCGCTCCACTTCGGCATCGAACTCGTGCACGAGCGGAAGCTTCGTGTCCGGCGCAAATCCCACGGCGGTCACGCCAAACGGTACCGTTCCTCCGCCCGTCGTGACCACGTTCGGATATTGCGGCGCGGTCGCCGCGGATGGCTGTAGCGAAGTCGTGCTTTGCCCGGCCGGCAGGGCGGTGTTGGCGATGGCGTTGAAGATAGTCGAGTTGATGATGCGGCCGTAGAAGATGCCGTATCCCCCGCGCACGATCGTCTTGCCGTTGCCAAAGACGTCGTAGGCTGCTCCTAGACGCGGCCCAAAGTCCGAGCGGTCCGATGGGAACGACGTGGTCGTCGGCAAAGCGCTGTTGGGAAGCTGTGGCGACGGCAGAATTTCCGTGTCGTACCGCAATCCAAGATTCAACGTCAGCCGTGGCCGGATGCGCCAGTCGTCCTGCACAAAAAAGGCTAGGTCATTCGTCGAGAAGCTGAATCCCGGTGTGCCGAAACCCTGTGCGTAGCTCGAATAGCACCCCAGAGGTGCGGCAACGGTTCCACAGAGCGGCCTGCTCTTCGTCTCAGCGGCCACGAAGTCGGTGATGTAATCCACACGTGTGGCGTAACTGTACGCGCCGAAACCCTCGAATAGGTTCACTTCCGTGTCATGCACGTGGTTGATGTCAAACCCGAATTTGAACAGGTGCGTGCCGCGGCTCCAGGCCAGCGTGTCAGCCACCTGGTTCCGTATCTCGTTCGGATATTGCGGCCGGTTCAGAAAGTTGGGCATGCCAAAGACAAAACCGCCCACGGCGGCGTCGTTAATCGTGATTTGTGGAGAGACGCCGAGCCCGGAAATGGGCTCGTTCCCAAGAGAACTCTGTCCGAATTCAAACTCCAGGTCCCGCCCGTATTGGTAACGCAGTTCGTTGGTGATCGTCGAACTGACCGCGGTAATCAGCTTCGCCACGCCCCAGTCGTCTTTCACGTAGTCGTTCCCGAAGCTTTCGATGCCGCGGTTGACCACCGCCGCCGTCTGAATCCCTTCCGGGGAGCTCCAGCGCAGCCGGTTGTAGGTGAACGAGGCGTGGTTTTTCGAGTTGATGATCCAATCGATCTTGGGCAGCAAGATCAACTGATCTCCGCGCCGGCCCACGGTTCCCGTGAGGTCCGTCAGCAGCGTCAACGCGTCGGTAACCGGGGCGCTGGTCGGCGAAATGCCGCGCGACGTCAGAGTAGTTGCTTCTGCCGCGCTCAGCGGCGCAAAGATTGCCCCCGGCGTTCCCGAGTTCGCTACCGCCGGGAAGGGCCGCAACTGCTGGTCGGCACTGAAGAACCAGAACAGCTTGTCTTTGATAATCGGCCCGCCAATGCCGCCGCCAAACTGGTGCCGCTTGTCTTCCGGCAGAAACGGCGTCTGCACGCCGTTCACCAGGTGCGTCTGGAAGGGATTGATGGCGCCCCAGTCGCTGTTGCGGTCATACCAGAACGCGTTCCCGTGGATCTGGTTCGTTCCGCTCTTGGTTACCGCGTTGACTACTCCGCCCGCGGCCCGCCCGTATTCCGCCGAATAGTTCGAGGTGTTGATTTGGAACTCCTGAATCGACGCCTCGCTGCTCGAATAGCTGATGCGCGTGCGGCCGCGCTCCTCGCTGAAGAACGCCTGGTTGTTGTCCGCGCCGTCCACCGTGTTGTTGTTCAGCAACCCGGAGATGCCGCGGAAGCTCACCAAGCCAAATCCGCCGTCCGGCACGGCTCCCGGCGTATCCAGCGCAAAGAACGACCAGCGGCGTCCATTAATCGGCAGGTTCTGGATGGTCGTCTCGTTGACGTTCGTCGAAAAATCCGCCCGATCCGTGACGATCACTGGCGCTTCCGCGCTTGCCACCACGGTTTCGGTCGTGGCTTTCACCGTCAGCGTCGCGTCGATCGTCGTCGTCCTTCCGACTTCCACCGTGACGCTGGTGGCCTTGAACAGCCCGAAGTCCGGCGCCGCAATCTCCACCGAATACACTCCCGGCTGCAGGTGCGCGATCAAGTAGCGCCCGTTATCGTCGGTGGTAGCCGTGGAAACGCTGTCGGTTCCCAGATTGTGCGCCGTCACCCGTGCGCTGGGGATCACCGCTTGCGATTGATCGCTCACCGTACCACCGATCGCTCCGTCGGTAGCCGACTGTGCCAGCGTCCCTGGTACCGCCGCAAATAGCCCAACTAGCGCAAGAAAAAAACCTAATACGAAACTCCGACCTGTCTTTCTCCTCATAGAAAACCCTCCTCAGAAATCATCGTGAGCAACCAAGTGCACCCGACTGACAGAAGAATGGCTTGTTGCAGGGGGAACTCTGCTTCGTTTCGAAGCTGTCTTCTTCAGTTCATCTTGTTGCAGAACTTATAAGCCGTTTAGGGCAATCATCCTTTGGCCCTGTTTCTAGCACATGAACGCCAAGTTAAGCAATCCGCCCCGGCCGCCCGGCGGTGGATATCTGTGGGAGACTTTTGCGGCCGTCCCATCTCCAGCAGACGCTGAAAACGTCGGATCACTCCGTTAGCGCCTGCCCCGGTCGTGTAAGCTCAGGTACCGAGCTTGTCTTTGCCAAAAGGGAAGAGGCGCAGGAGGTCATTCATGCTCGATGCCACGCAAAAAAACTTTTGGGCTACGCCCAGAGGCCGCATATCACAATTGCTCTTTGCTGTTTTCGGAGGCCTTTGCCTGACCACGGCATTGGCTGGGACACTCTCCGCGCAACAAACCAGCGAATCGACCCCCGCCGGCGCAAGTGTCTCCGACTTGGCCAAGCAAGTCGCCACGCTCCAGGAAGCGGTGCGGCAGCTCCAGTTACAGGTCAAGGAACTACAGTCTCGCCCGCAAGTGGCTGCAGCGAACGCGACTCCACCGTCCCCCGATGTGGCGGTCCCGAATGTTCCATCCCCGCCGCCGCAAGCGCCCGAATCTCGTGGCAGCTTTGATTTCCTCCACGGCACCACCGTCAACTTCGCCTTCGACGGCTACTATGCCTACAACTTCAACGACCCGATTGGGCGCGTGAACCTCCTGCGTGCCTACGACGTCAGCAGCAACGCCTTCAGCCTGAACCAAGCCGACATCGTCCTGGAGAACGCGCCGGACCCGGCCAATGGCAAACGCTTTGGCGCGCGCCTCGATCTCCAGTTTGGTCAAGCCACCGAAACGCTGCAGGGCAATGCCGCCAACGAAGTGCGCCCGGAGGTGTACCGCAACATCTTCCAGGCCTACGGCACCTACGTTGTGCCCATTGGTTCCGGCCTTACCGTCGACTTCGGCAAATGGGCCAGTTCCCTCGGTATCGAAGGCAACTTCACGAAGGACCAGATGAACTATTCCCGCTCCTATTGGTTTAATTTTCTGCCCTTCTATCACATGGGCGTGCGTGCCCACTACCAGGTCAACGACAAGTTCGGCTTGAACTACTGGGTCACCAATGGCACGCAGCAGACCGAGCCCTTCAATGGCTACAAGGACGAGATGTTTGGCTTTGTCCTGCAGCCCACCAAGAACCTCAACTGGACAGTCAACTACTACCTCGGTCAGGAACATCCCGATTTTCAGCTCGTCCCGAACGGTCCGCCGACCCTTCCCACGCTGCAAGGCACGCCGTTCGAGCCAATCGTCAACCCTCCCAGCGGCAAGCTGAATATCCTCGACAGCTACGCCGCTTGGAACGCCACCTCGAAACTGACGCTGGCCGCGGAAGGCGACTACGTTATCCAGCGCCTATTCACCACTTCCGCGCCCTCGCACACCGACGGGGGCGCCGCTTACGCGCGCTATCAGCTCACACCCAAGGTCGCGCTGGCCGCCCGTAGCGAATATCTCTCCGACCGCGGCGGCCTCTTCAGCGGAAAAACACAGGCCCTCAAGGAAACCACGCTCACTTTCGAATACAAGTTTTCCGACGACTTTCTCATGCGCGAGGAATGGCGCCGCGACTGGTCCAACCAACCGTATTTTTTTTCCGACACGCTCGGGCTTCTGAAAACCGGGCAGAGCACCGCAACGATCGGTCTGGTCTGGTGGTTCGGAGGCAAGCAAGGCGCCTGGTAGCACTCTCTGACCGAAAGGGTTAAATAGCTATGTTGCGTTACACCTGCGTGGCAAGAAATTCCCGCACAACCTTGTTGCACTCTTCGCTTGCCGCTTGCTCGCTATGCGGACTATGTTTCCCGTTCTCTACGAATCGCATCTCCGCTTGCGGCACCACGCTTCCCACGCGCTCCATCTCTCCCGGTTCTGTTCGCGGATCGAGCCGTCCGTGTAAGAAGAGCGTCGGCACGCGCAGCTCGCCCAGCCGCCCGTCGTATAAATCTTCGTCCGCCCGTTTCGCCGCATCCGCGATGCGGAGCCACGTCCCGCAGTTGCGCCTCGGCACTCGTTGCCAATCGCTATCCCCGTGATCTTCCGCCAGCAATCTTTGCGTCTCCTCGCCCAAATCCTCCGGATGCTCTGCAAAGCGTTCGAAGAATCCCCGCGAACCGGGCTTGTTCTTCAAATGGTGGAACGCCTCCAGAATCAGGCCCGCGCAACGCTCTGGCGCCGCCAGTCCCATCATTGCCGCGATCACGGACCCATCGCTGTGTCCCCAGAGGGTCGCCCGCTCAATTCCGAGGCGGTCCAGGAAGGCGATCGTTTCCGATCCTGCCCGGCGGTGAAAATCCAGCGGCATCTCGCCATCCACGTGCGTCGAGTGCCCGTACCCGGAGCGGTCCGGTATCAGAATGCGATGGTCGCTTTCGAACGCTGCGATCTGCGCTTCGAACGGGTACACCCTATATCCCCAACCGCCGTGCAGGAAAACCAGCGGCCGTCCTTTTCCAAACTCGCGGTAGTGAATCGTGACGGGACGCACACCAGGGGCGTGCGGTGAAGTTTCCAATTCGATCGTCGCCAATCTCCTCGCCTCCTTCGCTAAGCTCCTCTCCTCAGGGCACGATTACCCATAGGGACCGCGCAATCCCTCTGTCGCGCAACCCCCTGCGCGGGGTTCCAGCCGATCGTCATTTCTCAAACTTTGGCCAAAAGGTGATACCACGCCCGCCTTAAAAAACAAAAGCGGCTGGCAACTTTTGTTGCCAGCCGCTTGCGTTTTTCAATTCACAAGCTCGTTAGGTTTTAGCGATGTCCACCGCCGTGGCCTCCGCCACCGCCATGTCCTCCACCACCGCCATGGAACCCGCCGCCACCACCACCGTGGAATCCACCTCCACCACCGTGGAACCCACCACCACCGTGGAATCCACCTCCACCACCGTGGAACCCACCACTACCGTGGAATCCACCGGCGCTGCCGCGGAATCCACTAGAACCATGGAACCCGCCACCGCCTCTCTGGTAGATGGGTCCGCCATGAGAGTAGCCGCCACCGAATCCTCCACGTCCGCCACGCGGTCCTGCAAACGCCTGACCGCCTCGGCCGTTCCAGCCTCTACCGCCCCAGCCGCGACCGCCCCAACCTCTGCCGCCCCAATAGCCACGACCGCCCCAATAACCATGGCCCCAACCGTGGAACCACGGACCGGCGCCGATGAATACGCCACCGACAAACCAATCAGGGCCGTAATATCCATAGGGCGCGCAGTCGTATGGATAGTAGCCATAGTAGCCATACGGACAGACAGGCGCTTCGTCATAGCCGTACGCGGGCCCGTAACCCACGCCGCCGCCCACCACGACCTGCGCATGAGCCGGCGCGGCCGCTGGCAGCATGCAAATCGCGAGCAAAGCAAGATATTTTAGGTAACGCATGGTGTTTGCCCTTCTAGGATCCGGATGACACTGCTCAACTCAACTTCCCCGGATCCGGCGTCGCCAGCCTGTTGGGTTCTGGGGGCGCCTACTTAGTCTAACTCCAAAATGGAGAAAAAGTTGCTAAGCGCAAGGTCAAGTCCTGCAACGCGGGGCTAAGACGTTCAATACCTGCGCTTCCAAGATAGACGGCTGTAACCGCTTTAGAATGAATACTTACAGAAAAGGCCGGGGGCGTCTGGCAAACGGTTAACTGGCCTTTTTAGGACAAAAAGCTCCCGGCATCGCGCCCTCGTCTGAACAGTCGGCACCTCGTGAGCAGTTGGGTACGCGACGGCACGTTTGGGAGGATCGCGTGGGGATTGCGGCGGAACCGTCGACGGCCACACGGTGGTGTCCCAATTTGCCCTGAGGGACCGGCAAGGCTGCCGTAAATTGGGACTACGAGAGTCTGGCTTGCGATTTTTTCGGCTTGTGGTAATAGCACGATGGCGAAAGCGGCAGCAGAGCTGCCGCACTCGACGGATGCCCGCGAAAGGATGGATTCGCAATTAGGGCCGCGCCGTCCGTACAACTTCGTTGACCATTCTTGCTGCCAGCCCGTATAATTAGCGTTTGTCTCTATCGTTTGGAGGGCAGATGTACGCCGTTATTCAAACCGGGGGTAAGCAGTATCGCGTCGCGCCCGGCGACACCATCCGCATCGAGCGCGTCTCGGGCGACGTGGGCGAAAAGGTCACTTTTGGCAAAGTTCTCGCCGTGCACAACGAGGAGAAGAAGGTTCTCACCGGCAATGACGCCGCCAAGGCGGTGGTCAGCGGCAAGATCGTGGCGCAAGGCCGCGCCAAGAAGATCAAAGTGCTAAAATTTAAGAAGGGCAATCAGTACAAGATCGCCCGCGGCCATCGGCAGAACTACACCGCCGTCGAAGTCAGCGAAATCAAGCTGTAATATTGGTTATGGGGCACGATTTATCGTGTCCTTCCGCTGGAACAACACGCGATCTTGAGCAACGAACTTGTAGGGCACGGCATGCCGTGCCCGTCTTAACGGCAACACGGCGGGTAGGATGCCGCCGACGATTCTTGAGGCTGGAGTCTGACAACGTTTTTGAGCAAAAGTCTTCGCGAAAAGGAAATGCGTCATGGCACATAAAAAAGGCGGCGGCTCGTCAGTTAACGGCCGCGATTCTCACGGACAAAGGCTCGGGGTAAAGCGCTTCGGCGGCCAGCTCGTCAACGCGGGCACGATTCTCATCCGCCAGCGCGGTACCAAGCATCAGGCGGGCGAAAACGTCGGGCAGGGCAAGGACGACACGCTCTTCGCGCTGGTCACCGGCTACGTCAAGTTTCAGGATCGGGGCCGCCTCGGGCGCTTCATCAGCGTCGAGCCCGCCACCCAAGCCAAGTCCGCCGCCGCGAACTAATCCGCTCGCAACAGTCGGCAACAATGAAACTTAGTCTGCAGGTCGGAAGGATTCCGACGATTCGGCATTTCTGCTTTTCCCTTGCGTCGCTGCTCCTTTTGATCTGTTTGCCGTCCGCGTTCGCGCATGATACGAAGGGGTGCGAAGGAGTCGGATACACAAACCGCCCATCCTCTGAATATTCCGCAGAAAACTTGAAGAAGCGAGTCGCAGGACACCCTAAGGATGTCGACGCGCTGATCCATTTGGGAATCAATTTGGAGGAAAAGGACGAATTCGGAGAAGCGTATTCTCTCTATGAAAAAGCGATCCAGGCGAGGCCCGATTGCTATCTCGGCTACTATTTCGCTGGCTTGGTGACCGACCGAATCAGCACGCGGTCGGCCTCTGAGGCGGAAGTTAACATCGCGAAAGCTGTCAGTCTCAATCCGGCCCTCAGAGAAGACGGAAACATACAGGGTTTCATGAGTCGGCACACCCGCCGCATCAGCGATGCGTTGCGGTCAGATGCAGGGCCTCATTCGGTCCCCGGGCAGACCTTAGTAAGCGCCAACAACTTTTACATCGGCCTTGGCCTCGGAGTTTTCTGTACTGCACTCCTCTTGTTCTTAGCCAGACTTCGACGCTCTGCAGCCAATCGAACAACCTGAGCACGCAGGATCGCCCGCTGGGTTGCGCCACAC
>Ga0335078_10009067_pt1 | contig 14761 bp, 12 predicted proteins | sample Lox_Sample_32_FD_206711 | JGI IMG/M metagenome (GOLD analysis project Ga0335078, IMG submission 206711) | Soil microbial communities from Loxahatchee National Wildlife Refuge, Florida, United States - Lox_Sample_3.2 | ecosystem: Environmental > Terrestrial > Soil > Wetlands | place: USA...
CGCCGCTCCAACGGGCGCCCATCCCGACGATTTGGCTACTAAATCCATAGTTGACAATCCCCGGCGGCGACCGTACCGTCTACTAGCCAATTAGTAGATGGGGGATCCGTGAGCGTCAGCCTGACCGATCGCGAGCTGGACGTCATGTCCGTCCTCTGGGAGCGGGGCTCCGGGACCGTGGCCGAGGTGCGGGCCGGCCTGGACGACGAGCTGGCGTACACGACAGTGCTCACCGTGCTGCGGATCCTCGAGGCCAAGGGACACGTGCGGCACGAAGGGGAGGGCCGGGCCCACCGGTATTTCGCGGTCGTCCCGGAGCGCGTCGCTCGCCAGGGCGCCGTGCGCCGGCTCGTCGACCGGTTTTTCGCCGGGTCGCCGGAGCTGCTGCTCACCCAACTGGTCGGCGACCACGCGTTGAGCGCGACCGATCTGCGGCGGCTGCGGCGGCTGCTCGACGCCCGGCTCAAGGGGGCCCGGCCATGACCGCGATCTGGATGCTCTACGTGTCGGCGTTCGGGCTGTGTGTGGGTCTGGCCGCCCTCGCGGCGGAGCGCGCCGCAGCGCTGTGGGTGCGACCCCGCCGCTTCGTATGGACGGTGGCCATCGTAGCGTCGCTCCTCCTGCCGTCGGCGGCCCTGGTGCTCCCGGGCATTCCCGTTCCCCGGGGCGTCGCACCGGGATCGCTGCTGGTCGAGACCGTCGTCTTCGGCCCGGGGCCGGCGCCGGCGTCGCCCACTTCCGGACCCGTCGCGCACCGGAAACTCGGCGCGCTGGTGACCGCGCTCGACCGCCCGTTGCTGCTGCTGTGGGGTCTCGCTTCGCTCGCGCTGGCGCTCGGGCTGTTGCGGGCGAGTCTCGGGCTTCGGCGCCGGGCCCGCCGCTGGCGGACGGCGGTCGTGGACGGGACGGAGGTCCTGGTTGCGGCCGATCTCGGGCCCGCCGTCGTTCGCCTGGGCGGTCTGAAGGTCGTACTGCCCGAGTGGGCGCTGTCGGCGGAGCCGGCGGAGCGCTCGCTGATGCTCCGACACGAGAACGAGCACCGCGCGGCGCGTGACCCGGATCTGCTGCTCGGTGCCACCGTGGCGGTCGTGCTGGCCCCGTGGGCGCTTCCCCTCTGGTGGCAATGGCGCCGGCTGCGGCTCGCGGTCGAGACCGACTGCGACCGCCGTGTCATGCGCGCCGGCGCGGACGCGCACGCCTACGGTGTTCTGCTCCTCAGCGTCGGCGCGCGCCTGGCGCGCCAGCCGCTGCTCGCCCCCACCGCGTTTTCCGAAGCCCGCACGTTGCTGGAAGGGAGGATCGAGGCCATGACCTCTGCCATCCCGAAGCGCCGTCTCGCCCGCACCGCGCTCGCCGCAGGCCTGGGTGCACTGGGCGTCGCCGCCGCCTGCATGGTGCCGCACCCGGCGCCCGCGGCCGCGCAACAGGCGGAGCGTGTCTACCCGGAGGACTCCGTGGAGGAACGTCCGGAGATGCTCACCCACCCGCCGCTGAAGTACCCGGACAGCCTCCGGGCCGCGGGAACCGGCGGGCACGTGGAGATCGAAGCGGTCATCGACACGTCGGGGCGCGCCGAGCCCGCGTCCGTGCGCGTCCTCGCGAGCACGAACGCGCTGTTCGAGACGACGTCGCGGGAGGTGGCCTTGGGCGCCACGTACCGGCCGGGCACTCTCCATGGGAAGGCCGTGGCGGTGCGGATCCGGATCCCGTTCAACTTTCAGGTCGCGACCAAAGGACCCGAGATTCGCCGGCCGCCCGGAGTGTACTCGCCGGATTCGGTCACCGAGCGGCCGCGGCTGCTCGACCAGCCGGCGCTGCGGATCCCGGACAGCCTTCGTGCAGCCGGGATCACGTACGGCGCCGTGGTCGCCGTGGCCGTCGTGGACTCGACGGGGCACGTGGACCCGGCCACCCTGCAATTCCCGTATGTCTCGAATCCGGGGTTCGAAGCCCCCGCGCGGGAGGCACTCGCGGCGTCCGCCTACGCGCCGGGCCGGCTCGACGGGCGCGCCGTTCCCGTGATGATCGTGATCATGCTCAAGTTCAGGGCGCCCACGGACTCGGTGCCGCGGCGTTGAGGTGCAGCCTGCGCTTCGCCCACCGGCCCGGCCGAGGCCGGGCCCTTCAGGCGGAGCGGAGCGGCTCGGCGAGCCACGCGCGTGCCTCGTGCTCCGCCGTGAAGGCCTGAATGTGATCGGGCGCCATGGCGGTCAGGGCGACGAGCACGCTGACGGTGGCGTGGCCGGCCGACGTGTTGAGGATCGCCACCCGGCCGCCGAACCGCGCGCGCAGCAGGCGGAGCATCGCCGCGATGGCGCCGACGTCCTCCTCGACCGGCGCGGCGTCGACCCCGGACACGTCGATCAGGAAGGACGACTCGCCGCTCGCCAGCCCCTGGTCGTCGAGCGCGCGGAGGACCAGGTCGTAGCGATCCTGCATCGTCACCCGGCCCGTCGCGGTCAGCGCGGTCGTCCGGCGCGAGGCGTCGTAGACATAGCTCAGCGGCACGACGGCTACTCCCGGCGCGGCGGCCGGACTCCGCTCGGGGCGGCGGCCGGCTCGTTGGGGTGCAGCGGCGTGAGCGCCACGTCGAACAACGGGTCCGTCGCGGCGGCTCCGGGCGGCGTCCAGTCGGGCGGGAGGCCCAGCCAGGCGAGTGCCGCGGTGCGGTCGCGCAGGACGCGCAGCGCGTCGCAGGAATCGCCGCGCATCAGCTCGTGCATCCGCGCCAACCCGAACATGGTATCGGTGGCCACGAGCACCGCGCGGCGCGCGCCGGCTCCGAAGGGGTTCAGCTCGGCGAGGGCCTGCAGCCCCGCGCTCGTGACGCGCGGCTCCACGACCTCGGTCAGGTCCTGCAGCTGCCGAAAATCCGGCGCGAACCGCGGGTCGCGCGCGAGCGCGCGCGAGTGCGACTGGAGCTCGGCGTCCGTCACCACGCCCCAGGCGCGGCTCCAGACGACCCGGTTCCCGAGGTCGAGGCGGTAGGTGGCCGGCATGGGCCCCAAACGTAAGGGGCCCTCGGCGGCGTCACAACGGCCCGGGCGGCGCTTCGGCACACGGATTGCCGGGTGCGGCGACGGGAGGGGCCATGGCCCGCGGGACGATCCTCGTGGTCGGCGGCACCGGCATGCTGGGCGCGCCCGTGGCGCGGCGGCTCGCCGCCGAGGGCTATGCCGTCCGCGTGCTGACCCGGAACGCGCGGCGCGCCCGGACGACGCTCGCTGCCCCGATCACGCTCGCCGCCGGTGACGTCGCCGACGCGGCCTCGATCGAGCGAGCGATGGAGGGCTGCGCCGGCGTCCATATCAATCTCGACGGGCACGGCGACTGGTCCCTGGAGCCGCGCGGCGCGGCGGTCGTCGCGGCGGCCGCGGCGCGCCTGCGTCTGCGCCGGATCACCTGCATCTCGGGCACGACCGCGTGCGAGGCGAACGCCCGGTTTCCCATGGCGCGGGCCAAGCTCGACGCCGAGCGGGCGGTCCGCGACTCGGGCGTGCCGTTCACCATCTTCCGTTGCTCGATGTTCATGGAGACCCTGCCGCTGCTGGTGCGCGGGGGCCGCGCGATCATCATGGGGTCGCAGCCGGCCCCGTGGCGCTGGCTCGCGGCGAGCGACTACGCAGCGATGGTGGCGCGCGCCTTCGTCACGGGCGCCGCGCGGGACAAGACCCTGGTGGTCTTCGGTCCCGAACCGTGGACCATGGAGGCGGCGCTGGAGCGGTACCGGTCGGTGTGCGTCCCGGAGGCGAAGCTCACGCGCATTCCCTTCTGGGTGCTCTCCCTCATGGCGCTGGCGCCCGGGCGCTCGGAGCTCCGCCGCCATGGCCTGCCGATGATGCGCTACTTCTCGCAGGTGAGGGAGGCCGGCGATCCCGCCGAGGCCGACGCGCTGCTGGGCACGCCTGCGACCACGCTCGAGGCGTGGTGCCGGCGGCGGGCCACCGCCCCGGCCGACCTCCGCTAGAAGCCCGCCGGCCGCTCCGCCGCGACCCCGAAGGCGCCCTCGAGCGCGAGGCCGGCGCGGAGGACGGTGCCCTCCTCGAACAGCCGCCCGATCAGCGTGACGCCGTAGGGCACGCGCCGCGGCGGCGAGAACCGCGGCAGCGGATGCGCCGGGTCCGGCGCCCAGTCGCTGCGCGCCTCGGACACCTGCACGAACCCCGCCCGCAGCGTCAGCGAGGGATGGCCCGTGAAGTTGGTGATCGTGAGCTGCTCGTCTCGCAGCGACGGCACGAGCAGCAGGTCCACCTGCGCGAAGATGCGTGCCATCTCCTCCGCCACCCGCCGCCGCATCCGGTCGGCCTGTACCAGGTCCACCGCCGAGAGGAACCGCGCCTCGCGGAACAGGTTCGGCCACGCGTCGTCCACCTGCATCCGCATCGTGTCGTCCTGGTGCCGCAGCGTGAGCTCCTCGAACGACGCGGCCGCCTCGGCGAACAGGACGGGCATCAGCGAATCGTACGGCCAGTCCGGCAGCGTCACGGGGACCGGCACCATGCCGAGGGTGCGGAGCGTCTCGACGGCGGCGCGATCCACGTCCGTCGCCGGCGGCTCGTGCATCCACGCCTCGAGGTAGCCGACGCGCAGACCCTTGACCGGCGCGCCGGCGTCGAAGTCGAGGCGGCTGGGGAGGCTCGAGACGTCGCCCGCGTCGGGGCCCGTGATGGCGCGCAGCACCAGCGCGGTGTCCTCGACCGACCGGGCGATGGGGCCGAGCTTGTCGAGCGTCCAGCACAGCGTCATCGCGCCGGTGCGCGCCACGCGGCCGAAGGTCGGCCGCAGTCCGGTCACGCCGCAGCGCATGGCCGGGCTGACAATGCTGCCGTCGGTCTCGCTCCCGACGGCGAACGCGACCAGGCCGGCGGCGACGGCCGCCGCGGGGCCGCAACTCGATCCGGACGCCCCCTCCTCGAGCAGCCATGGGTTCATGGTCTGGCCGCCGAACCAGACGTCGTTGAGCGCCAGGGCGCCGAGCGCCAGCTTCGCGACCAGGACGGCGCCCGCGTCGTCCAGCCGGCGCACGACCGCGGCGTCCCCGGCGGGCACGCGGTTGCGGTACGGCTCGGCGCCCCAGGTCGTCGGGATGCCCGCGGTGTCCAGCAGGTCCTTCACGCCGTACGGGATGCCGTGCAGCGGCCCCCGGTACCTGCCGGCCGCGATCTCGCGGTCCGCCAGCGCGGCGCGGGCCAGCGCGTGGTCGCGGGTGAGCGTGATGACGGCGTTGATCTTCGGGTTGAGCCGGGCGATGCGGTCGAGGGCGATGGTCGTGAGCCGGCTCGAGGTGAGCCGCCGCGACTCGATCCAGCGGGCCAGCTGCGTCACCGGAGCGAAGGCGATGTCCTCGTCGCTCGTCGGGAATGGGGCGGCGCCGCCGCTGCGCACGAATCGGTCGCGCGAGGGCCCGGCGCCGGTGCCCGGCAGCCTCGGGTCCCAGAGCAGCGCCGGCGCGTCGGTCGGGGCGAGCGCGAACGTGCGGGGGCCGGACCGGCGCTCGAGGTAGGGCGCCATGGACCGGCGCCACGAGCGCGCGGCCTGCTCGCGGTGCGCCTGCGCCATCGTCACCTGCGCCAGCTTCTCCGCCTCGGCGAAGGTCTCCGGGGTCACGAGGGGCCCGGAGCCGGCGGAGGTGCCGAAGGTCGGCGGTGCGCCGGGCGCGGGCGTCTGCGAGCCGGAGCGGCGGGTGGCGGGTGCGGGCTGCTCGCGACAGGCGGTGGCCGCCGCCAGCAGCGCGACGGGAGTCCGGATCAGAAACTGGCGGCGCGTGTTCATGCGAGACTCCCGGGAGGGCGTCGGCCGGCGGGCCGGCGTGAGGTCCGACCAATATTACCGCTCGGGCGTGGCGGGCGCGCGGGCGCCGGCTCCGAACCGGCCGCCGAGCTTGCCCCGCGGGCGGGGCCGGGGCTACCTCTCCCTGTCGGCGCGCGACGGTGCGCGCCCGCGCCAGCATCCCAGGGTCCGTTGCGATGCCCGACCAGGCTCTCTCCCCTCGCTTCCAGCGCCTGCGCGGACCGGCCGTCCGCGCCGCCGGCGTGCTCGCCTGCCTGGCGCTGGCGTGCGCGCGCGAGGGCCCCACCACGGCCGCGCCGCCCTCCGGGGTCGCGGCGGCACGGTTCACGGCCGGCGCCGACCACACGTGCGCGCTGACCGTGGACGGCCGGGCGTTCTGCTGGGGTGCCAACGACGACGGGCAGCTGGGGGACGGCACCACGACCGCCCGGATCAGCCCGGTGGCGGTGGCGGGCGGACTCCGCTTCCAGGCCGTGAGCGCGGGCGGGAACCACACCTGCGGCCTGACCGCCAGCGGTGCGGCCTGGTGCTGGGGCGACAACGCGTCGGGCGAGCTGGGCGACGGCACGCTGACCGGGCGGCTCGTCCCGGTGCCGGTGCAGGGCGGGCGGCGACTGGTGGCGATCAGCACCGGTCAGGCGCACACGTGCGCGGTGGCGTCGGACGGGACCGCCTTCTGCTGGGGGGAGAACACCAACGGCCAGGTCGGGGACGGGACGACCGCCGACCGCGTGGTCCCGACCGCCGTCGCGGGCGGTCACGCCTTCGTCGGGATCTCCGCGGGCGGTCTCCACACCTGCGGCGTCACCGGGCCCGGCGCGGCCTGGTGCTGGGGGTGGAACTATCATGGCCAGCTGGGCGACGGCACCGCGACGTCCGACTCGGTGCCCGTGGCGGTCGCCGGCGGCCTCGCGTTCCGGACGGTGAGCGCCGGGGCCGACCACACCTGCGCGCTGGCGACGTCCGCCGCCGCGTACTGCTGGGGCGCGAATGCGGCGGGGCAGCTCGGCGTGGGAACGAAGACGGCGTCGGCCACGCCGGTTCCCGTGTCGGGCGGCCTGCGCTTCGCGGCCATCGAGACCGGCGCGGACCACAGCTGCGGCCTCACGTCCGACGGCACCGCGTACTGCTGGGGCGCCGACGGCTCGGGCCAGGCCGGCGACGGCGCGGTGACCGACCGGACGACGCCGGGCGCCGTGCTCGGCGGCCTGCGCTTCACGGTGCTCGAGGCGGGCTTCTACCACACGTGTGCCGCGACCGCGGACGGCGCCGCCTGGTGCTGGGGCGACGACTACTTCGGCCAGCTGGGCGACAGCGCGAGCGAGTCGCGCGCGGCGCCCAGCCCGGTGCTGAGCGGCGCGACCTTCAGCGCGCTCGGCTCGGGCTTCTCACACACCTGCGCGGTGGCGGCGGCCGCCACGTACTGCTGGGGCGACAACAACGACGGGGAGCTGGGCGACGGGACGCACGATTCCCGCAACACGCCGACGGTGGTGGCCGGGGGCCTCGTCCTCCAAACACTCGCCGTGGGCTACTACCACAGTTGCGGCCTCACGGCGGCCGGGGCCGGATATTGCTGGGGCTACAACGACGACGGCGAGCTGGGGCTGTTTCAGAAGCCCGATACGTCGCTGCCCGTGGCGGTCTCCGGGGCGATCACCTTTCACACGCTCACCGCGAGCCGTTCGCACACGTGCGGGCTCGACGGCAGCGGCGCCGCGTGGTGCTGGGGCGCCAACGGCTACGGCGAGCTGGGCGACGGCACGATCACGCAGCGGGTGCAGCCGGTGGCGGTGACCGGCGGCCTCACCTTCGTGGCGGTGAGCGCCGGTGGGTCGCACACCTGCGCGCTCACCCCGGCCGGCGCGGCGTACTGCTGGGGCTCGAACGCCAGCGGCCAGCTCGGCGACGGCACCGACACCACGCGCCTGGGTCCCGTGGCGGTGGACAGCGCGCCGGCCTTCGCCCTCGTCGCGGCCGGCGGGGACCACACCTGCGCGCTCACGCCGGACGGCCGGGCGTTCTGCTGGGGCTACAACCAGCACGGCCAGCTGGGCGACGGCGCGTTCGACTCCCGCGCGGTTCCGGTGGCAGTCGTCGGCGGTCTCGACTTCCGGGCGCTGAGCGCGGGGGATGCCCACACCTGTGCGCTGACGGCGGCAGGGGCCGCGTACTGCTGGGGCAGCAACGGCTCGGGGCGGGTGGGCGACGGCACGCAGGACGACCGGCCGGCGCCGGCGGCGGTCCAGGGAGGCGTGCCGTTCCAGGCGATCAGCGCGGGCGGTGACCACACCTGCGCCGTGGCGGCGGGCGGGGCGGCGTGGTGCTGGGGTGACGACTACTTCGGGCAGCTGGGCGACGGGCACAGCTCCACCCGCACCGCGCCGGTGCGGGTCGCGGGCGGTCTGGCGTTTCCGGGCTGAGGGGCGGCGCCGGGCTACGCATTCGGGCCCCGGAGCGGTTAGCTTTGGGTCGGGCGGCGGGACGCAGGGCCTCGGCCGCCGGCGACCATCCGGGCCTCCACGTGCGGCGGCCCGTTTTCATTCCACCACTCCGGGATCCGCCCGCGGAACGCGCGGGCCGGCCGGCTCATGCAGGGGGCGCGATGGGCACCATGCCCGGGCGGCGGCAGCGATGATCGGGCCATTCACGTTCGAGCACGGGGGTCGCACCTACGCGTGCTCCACCGAGAAGCGGAAGACCGAGCCGACGGGGACGTGGTGGTGGTTCAACGTCTCCGGCGACTCGCAGCGCTACGCGCCCTTCGAGGCGGCCTCGGGCGATTCCCAGGCCTCGGTCCGCTCGCGCGTCATCGCGTACTACGAGCGCCGCCAGGTGGCGCGCTCGCAGCCCGACGTGCGGCACCAGCATTTCGGACGCCCCGGCAAGACGCCGCCGGCGAAGCCCGCGACGCCGCTGCGCGGCAAGCCCTAGCGGGGATCGGCCGCCAGCCCGCGAACGGGCTTCCAGCGCCGCGCCGGCTCTGGCGGCGCATCCGCCCAGGCAGTAGCATCGAGACGCCTCATGCGCCAGGGTCCTCGGTAGTGGCAGACGGCAAGAAGAGGGGCTCCAGCCGCGCCCCCGCGCGGCGCCCGCCCAAGGGTGCCGGCACCGCGCCCGCCGCCGCCACGGCGCGAGCGGCCCGTCCGGAGGACGCGCCCGCCGCCGTCCTCCCCGGCGGCCCGAAGCTCTGGAGCCAGCTGTTCGAGCACTCCCCCGACATCGTCGTCGTGGTGGACCGCGAGCGGCGGATCGCCTTCGCGAACCGCCCGCTCCTGGACCGGCGTCCGGCGGCGCTTGTCGGCACGGACCTGTGCGCCCACCTGCCTCCCGACCAGTGCGAGGCGACGGCCGTGGTGCTGGAGCGCGTCTTCCGCACGGGGGCGCCGACCCGTCACGAGCTGGCGGTGCCGGACCCGGGGTCCCGGCGCATGGTCCTCGAGATCCGGGTGGCGCCCATCCGGCACGGAGACCGGGTGGCCTTCGCGCTGCTCACGGCGGTGGACGTCACGGAGCAGCGGCGGGCGGCGCAGATCCAGGAGGCGACGCGGCGGATCTCCGAGGCCGCGCACACCGCGCCCACCCTGCAGGCGCTGTTCGCGGCCATCCACGGCATCGTGGGCGAGCTGATGCCCGCCCGCAACTTCTACATCGCCCTGCACGACGCCGCCGCGGGCCTGCTGTCCTTCCCGTACCTGGTGGACGAGTTCGACGTGGCCCCCGCGCCCAAGAAGCCCGGGCGGGGGCTCACCGAATACGTCCTGCGCAGCGGCGAGCCGCTGCTGGTCACGCCCGACGTGATGCGCGAGCTCGTCCGGCGCGGCGAGGTGGAGCTGATCGGCTCCGATTCGGTGGACTGGCTGGGCGTGCCGCTGACCACCGACGGGCGGACCATCGGCGTGCTGGTCGTGCAGACCTACACGGAGGGCGTGCGGTACTCGGAGACGGACAAGCAGATCCTCCGCTTCGTCTCGACGCAGGTGGCCATGGCCGTCGAGCGCAAGCGGGCGGAGGCGGCGCTCCGGGCCAGCGAGGAGCAGTACCGGCGTCTGGTCGAAGTGGCACCGGACCTCATCGCGGTGCACTGCGAAGGCCGGATCGTCTTCATGAACGCCGCGGGGGCGCGGCTGCTGGGCGCGGGCAGCCCCGACGAGCTGGTGGGGCGGCCGGTGCTGGACTTCGTCCACCCGGACTCCCGCCTCACCGTGCAGCGCCGCATCGGCGCCATGCTGGCGCACGACGAGCGCGTGCCGCCCATCGACGAGCTGTTCCTCCGGCTGGACGGGACGCCGGTCCCGGTGGAGGTGTCCGCGACCGCGCTCGTCTACGGCGACCGGCCGGCCGTCCAGGTCGTGGTGCGGGACGTCACGGAGCGGCTGCGGGCGGAGGCGGCGCTCCGCGAGAGCGAAGAGCGGTTCCGGTCGTTCGTCGAGTCCACGACGGACTGGGTGTGGTCGGTGGACCGGGCCGGCGCGCTCACCTACGCCAATCCGGCGGTGACCGCGGTGCTCGGCTACGCGCCCGACGAGCTGCGGGGTCGCTCCGCCTTCGCGCTGGTGCATCCGGACGACCTGGCCGGCGCGACGGAGCGGTTCGACCGCTCCGCGTCGGAGCGGGAGCCGTGGCGGAACCTCGTCGTCCGCTGGCGCCGGCGGGACGGCACATACGCGTTTCTGGAGACCAGCGCGGTGCCGGTCGTGGGAGCCGACGGCGGATTCGACGGCTGCCGGGGCGTGAGCCGCGACATCACCGAGCGCGTCGTGGCCGAGGAGGCGCTGCGCACCAGCGAGGCGCGTCTCGCCCGGGCGCAGGCGATCGCCCACCTCGGGATCTGGGAGCTGGATCTCACGAACCTCGAGGAGGTCCACGGCAACGCGCTCTGGTGGTCCGACGAGACGTACCGGCTGTTCGGCTACGCGCCCGGCAGCGTGCGTGTGACCAGCGACCTGTTCTTCGGGAGCCTGGGGCCGGAGGACGGCGCGCGCGTGCGGGCGGCCGTCGAGCACGCGGTGCGGACCGGCGGGCCGTACGTCCTCGAGCACCGCATCACCCGCCCCGACGGCACGGAGCGGGTCGCGCGCGAAGAGGCCTCGATCGTGCGCGACGAGGCCGGCCGCCCGGTGCGGCTGGTGGGCACGGTGCTCGACGTGACGGAGCAGCGGCACCTGGAAGAGCAGCTCCGGCAGGCGCAGAAAATGGAGGCGGTCGGGCAGCTGGCGGGCGGCATCGCGCACGACTTCAACAACCTGCTCACCACCGTGCTGGCCGCCAACGAGCTGCTCGGCGCGGGGCTGCCGCCGGAGGGCCCGCACCGCGAGGACGTCGAGACGATCCGCCAGGCGGCGGGACGCGCGGCGGAGCTGACGCGGAACCTGCTGGCCTTCAGCCGGCAGCAGACCCTGGAGCTGCGGGCGGTGGCCCCGGAGGCGCTGCTCACGGACTTCGTCCGGCTGGCGCGGCGCGTCGTGCCCGAGGACGTCGAGGTGGCGCTGCGCGTGGATGCGCCGAAGGCGGTCATCCGGGCCGACCCCGTCGCGATCGAGCAGATGCTGATGAACCTCGTGACCAACGCGCGCGACGCGATGCCGCTGGGCGGCAAGCTCACGTTCGCCGTGGGGCTCGACGCCCTGGACGACGAGTTCGTGCACGCGCACGGCTGGGGGCGGGCGGGCGAGTACGTGACGCTGAGCGTGACCGACACCGGCGCGGGCATGGACGCGGAGACCCGGCGCCACGCGTTCGAGCCCTTCTTCACCACCAAGCCCGTGGGCGAAGGCACCGGGCTCGGGCTCGCGATGGTGTACGGCCTGGTCAAGCAGCACGGCGGGTTCGTGGACGTGGCGAGCGAGCCGGGCCGGGGCACGACCTTCCGCCTGTACTTCCCCGCCGTGGCGGAGTCCTGCAGCCCGCGCGACGCGGCCGAGACCCCGGACCTCCGGGGGGGGAGCGAGACCGTCCTGCTGGTCGAGGACGACGCTTCGCTGCGGCGCACCGCGACGCGGGTGCTGACGAAGTACGGCTACACGGTCCTGACGGCGAACGACGGCGCCGAGGCGCTGGTGCGCCTCCGCTCCGGCCGCACGCGGCCGGCCCTCGTCATCAGCGACGTGGTCATGCCTAACGCCAGCGGCCCGCAGCTCCTGGCGGCGCTGCGCGACGGCGGCGGTGCGCCGCGGATGCTCTTCACCAGCGGCTACACCTCCCGGGACGTGCACGAGCGCGGACTGATCGGGCCGGACGTGCCGTTCCTCGCCAAGCCCTGGACGATCGCGGACCTGCTCCGGAAGGTGCGCGAGGTGCTCGACCAGCCCGCGGCGCCCTAGCCGGGAGGCGGTCCGCCGTTCCCGAGCGGCGAAGCCCCGCCGGGCCCGACCGGGCCCGGCGGGGCTTCGTGCGACCGGCCCCCTACTCGGTGGCGGGACGCGGCGGAAGCACCCCCGGCGAGAGAGCGGGGGGCGGCGGGCCGAGCGCGACCAGCCGGCGGAGGTTGGCGACCCAGCCATCCACGGTGACGTCCGGAGGGAAGGCCACGTGGACCGAGTCGTCGCGAGTGAAGGCCAGCACCAGGGCCGAGTGCCCCATCTCGTAGCCGCCGTGCCCGTCGGGCTCCGGCGCCGCAGGGGGCAGCAGGCGCGTCCCCGTCTGGACGGCGTTGACCCGATCCAGGCTGCCGGTGAGCCCGACGAAGCTGGTGTCGAAGCCGTCGAGCCAGCGCCGGATGCGCGCCGGCGGGTCGTGCGCCGAGTCGGTGGTGACGAACACCACCGCGACCTGCCGCGCCACGGCCGGGCCGAGGCGGCGCAGCGCCATCGCGATGTTCGACAGCTGCATCGGGCACTCGTCGGTGCAGTGTGTGTATCCGAAGTACAGCAGCGCGATGCGGCCGCGGGTGGCGCGGGCGAACTCGTAGGGCTCGCCGCGGGTGTCCGTGAGCGTGAAGTCGGGCTTGGGCACGGCGGGCGTGACGATGGCGCCGTCGAGCGTCGCGCGCGCCCATCGCGGCGCGCGTGCGCAGGCCGCGGCCGTGAGCAGGCCGGCGGCGGCGAGCAGCGCCGCCGGAAACGTGGACGAAGGGGAGGTCACCGCTGCTTGGACCCCGGCGGGCACCGCCGGTTCCCGGGAACCGCGGCGGTCAGCGCCACAGCCGCGCGATGGTGTAGATCGCGAGGCCCACGAGGCCGCCGACCAGCGTGCCGTTGATCCGCACGAACTGCAGGTCCCGCCCCACGGCCAGCTCGAAGCGGCGGCTGGTCGCCGTCGGGTCCCAGCCGGCCACGGTCTGCGCGATGAAGTCGCCGATCTCCTGGCGGTACTGCTCGACGACGTTGACCGCGACCTCGACCACCGCGTCGTTGACCTCGTCGAGCAACGCCTCGTTGGCGATGAGCGCCGCGCCGAAGGCGCTGATGCCGCGCTCCAGCGGCCCGGGCGCCGTGCCGTCGGCCCGCGTGGCGAAGCGGGTGACCGCGCCCCGCGTCGTGGACCACAGCCGCCCCGCGAGCTCGGCCACCGAGGGGTCGGCCAGCCACTCGTCCTTGAGCACCTCGGCGCGGGCGATCACGTCCGGCGAGTGCTCCAGCCGGTCGATGAAATCCCGCAGCGCCATGTCGAACGCGGCACGGAGCGGGTGACGCGGGTCGGCGCCGATCCCCGTCAGCATGGCCTCGACGGCCGCCACGATCCGCTGGTAGAGGAGGTCGTCCACCACGCCGGGCACCCACCACGGGCTCTCCGCCTTCACCTGCTCCCGGATCAGGTCCCGGTTGTCGTGCACCGCCTGGGCCGCGAGGCGCACCGCCTCGTTGAGCAGCTCCTGGTGCCGCTCGCCGGCCAGCACGAGGGACAGCGCGCGCCCGAGCACCGGCGCCACGCGCGTCGCGCGCAGCTGGCCGACGACGCCCTGCTGCACCAGCGCGCGCGTCTCCTCGTCCGGGAGCGAATCGAGCGTGCGCGCCACGGCGCTCGCGACCTGCTGCGCGATGCGGCGGCTGTGCTCGACGTCGCTCAGCCAGCGCGCCGCCCGCTCGGCGGGCCGCACGGCGCGCAGCTTCACCGCGATCACGTCGCGCGTCAGGAAGTGGTTCTGCACGAACGTGCCGAGCACGCGGCCGATGCGGTCTTTGCGCGTGGCGACGATCGCGGTGTGTGGGATCGGAAGGCCGAGCGGGTGGCGGAACAGCGCGGTGACGGCGAACCAGTCCGCCAGCCCCCCGACCAGCGAGGCTTCGGCGGTCGCCCGCACGAAACCCATCCACGGGTAGCGGGCCTCGAGCGCGAGCCCCGCGACGAACACGACGGCCGCCAGCGCCAGCAGCCCGGTCGCCCGCCGCCGCATGGCGTCCAGCTCCGCTTGGCGGAGCGCATCGTCCGGCCGCGACCACAGGGACGCCGGCGTCGTCATGGACGTCCAAGATAACGCGGGGGCGCTGCCGACGTATCTTGTGGCGAGCCCCCGGAGGACGCCGTGGACCGTCCGCTTCTCAACGCCAACCAGCAGCGCCGCGTCGCCACCCATCTCCGCCTGCTGCGCGAGGACCTCGAAGACGTCGCCTCGTGGCCGGAGCTGGCCCGGCCGGGCGAGCCGTACGCGTCGCTCCGCGGGAGCATCACGCGCCTGCTCGACGTCGTCGCCGATCTCGCCCGGAGGCTCGGCCTCCCCGCCCACCAGCCCCCGCCGCTGCGGCGCCGCGTCCAGGCCGTCGGCGAGGTGTGGGCCAGCAGCCTCGAGGACATCAAGGCCCGCCACCTCCGCGGCTACGGGGAGGTCCACCCCGGGCTGGCCGAGGTCCTCGACCCGCGGGCCGACGAGCTGGTGCGCCGGCTGCAGGAGCTGGCCGCGCTCGCGGCCAGGCTCCCCGAGCGCTGAGCGCCGTCAGCCGAACTGCACGGAACGCTTGGTCAGGGACCCGAAGTTGTACCCGGTGATGGGGAAGGCGACCGGGCCCGCGCCCTCGGCCGCACTCGCCGCGGC
>Ga0335078_10009070_pt1 | contig 14759 bp, 19 predicted proteins | sample Lox_Sample_32_FD_206711 | JGI IMG/M metagenome (GOLD analysis project Ga0335078, IMG submission 206711) | Soil microbial communities from Loxahatchee National Wildlife Refuge, Florida, United States - Lox_Sample_3.2 | ecosystem: Environmental > Terrestrial > Soil > Wetlands | place: USA...
CTCACGGCTGCCCGAAGTCCCGCAGGCGCTACCAGTTTTTTGAGAGCACATCCTTCAGCGCACGATTGTCCAGCGTCAGCTCCGCCACCACATGCTTCAGCTTGTGGGCTGGCAAGGTCCAAAAGCCGCCACCGACCTTTTCTGTTTTCACCGTAGTTTTGCTCATGGAGCTCTCCTGTTCGACACTGGTGCGTTTTTGTTGATTACTTGTCGCAAGCTCACGCAACAAACACTCACGCGATTAGGTTAACAATAACGGCTATTGGTTCTGGGGGCGTCCGTCGGTCGTTGATCTTTGGCACGATCTGCGCGTCGTGACGAGTGAAATCCGCCCAGACTGGGATCTGAGTACTCCTGGACTCCGCGAGGCATGGAATGCGGGGGACTTCTCGCGTTTTCACGGGTGGAATAAGAAGGCCAGTGTGGAAAGGAAATAGCAGGGCCCCTTTGACACTTGATGCTGAAAGAAAACCTGCGGCTGGGGAGAACCGATGGTGCGTGATCTGATCGATAGCTACGCGAGAAACGTGGTCGGATAAAAACGGCGGCCAAAGAACAACAAGAAGTTTGGAGTTGCCGGCGGAAACAGTGAGGCGAGGCCGCATGTTCTGACCTCGGCGTAAATCTTGTAATTTTCCTCCGTGCCCGATGGACGTACCGCAAACCGGCCATCCTTGGCAATTACTTTGATTCCTCCGATCGGATTGCCGTTTCCCGGTGCGCTGGTCAAAATCTGCTGAATCTGCTCGCCAGCAAGTTCTGTAACGTGAACGTCGGATGGGGATAAATCTCTCGAGACCAATCAGCACTTGAGTGTCCGGTTTAATGATGCCGCATGTGATCATCGTCGGTGGTGGCTTCGGAGGACTCTCTGCGGCTCGTGCTTTACGCGGTGCTGCGGTTCGCATAGCGCTGATTGATAAACGGAACTATCATCTCTTTCGCCCCATGCTGCATCAGGTTGCCACGGGATTACTTTCGGACGATGAGATTTCCGGGCCGTTGCGCTCAATCCTCAGCCATCAGGAAAATATTGATGTCTTGCTCGATGAAGTCACAGGCATCAACCCAAATTAACGCATCGTTCATCTCAAACAAAGAGACTTAGGATACGACTTCCTTATCCTTGCGACTGGCGTCCGCTACAACTATTTTGGACACGACGAATGGCGTCGGTTCGCACCGGGACTCGAATCACTCGATGACGCCGACGTGATTCGGAGCAAAATCCTGCTTGCGTTTGAGCGGGCTGAAGCACTGGCATCGACATCCCAAACGTGGGAAGAGGTTCCGACTCAGGAAATCCGCCGCCTCCTGACATTTGCACTGGTGGGCGCCGGGACGGTCGGGGTCGAGATGGCCAGCACGCCGGCAGAAATGTCGCACATGGTTTTGGCGCGTGATTTTCGGCATATAGATCGACTCCAAGCAGCCTCCCCCATCGTTCTTTTTTCCGACCAGCCAAAGGTTCCAAAGGAACCAACGAGGAGGTCAGCGACCGCAATGGAAGCGAATAAGAAGCCTCAGCGCAATGTCCAGCAGCACTTCGTCACCGCCGCTTACCTAGCTGGCTTCACGCCAGATGGGAGCCGGGCTTCGCAACTCTACATCCATGAACGGAACACGGAGAGGATGTTCCGCGCAGTGCCAGACGAGGCGGCGAAGCGTCGTAACTACTACAGCTCACCTCTACCCGAAGGTGGATTCGACGATACCGTCGATACGATGTTGACTGCTCTCGAAGGACAGGCGATGCCAAGCCTTCAGAAACTTGTCGCGAGGACTACAACCTGCCGACATTCGAGCGGGCACTTTTAGCTTTCTTGATTGCGTTTCAAGAGTTCCGAACCCCGTGGACTCGACGGATTTTTCACAAAATGCAGGAAGATCTCACTACCTCGACGATGCACATGGCAGCCAATCACCTGGGCGAGGGCCGGGCTGGGTAAGCTTGGTATCCGTGCCGATGAACACATGATCGCGACTCCGATGACATCTACCAGCGCCCGGATATTCCGCGCATAGGCCGACGGCGTATCTGCCAGATGGATCCAGACACCGACCAGTCCCCCAGCATTGGCGACCATTTTGGCTTGCCCTTTGCTGATGAGTCTTGGGTGCATCATCTGCGCTACGGCGGGCTTGCGGCCAAGGCAGCGAACATCGAGAAGCGGGTTGGGTCCCACATTTTCGGTCACACGTGCACATTGCCTGGCTCTGCTTATATATGCCTTGACACGTATATGCTATGTGGAGTATATGAAGAGAGTGGAATCCGTCTTCGAAATCATTGCGGAGCCGAACCGACGCGCGATATTGAGCCTCCTGGTCTCGTCCCAACAGTCGGTGGGAGAGATCGAGCGTCAGCTTCGTATGCCGCAGCCCACCGTCTCAAAGCACCTGCGCGTGCTGCGCCAGGCCGGTTTCGTGGAGTCCATGGTGGACGCACAGCGCCGTCTCTACCGGCTCAAGCCGGAACCGTTTCAGGAGGTGGATACCTGGCTGTCTCAGTTCCGCCGGTTCTGGTCGGCTCACGTGGATGCTCTTGAACGCCACCTCGACCGCATGGATCCGTCAACGCCCAAGAAGTCAACATCATCGAAAAAGAAGGCAACAAAGACAACGCGGCCCAAACCGCTACCTGACAAAGGAGAAACGAAATGAAAATCAAAGTGACCAGCATATATGTGGACGACCAGGCCAAGGCGCTGAGTTTCTACACCGACGTACTTGGCTTTGCTAAAAAGTCCGATTTCAGCAACGGACCGTACCGTTGGCTGACCGTGGCCTCCCCCGAGGAGCCAAACGGCACTGAGCTGCAGCTGGCGCTCAACAACAACCCGGCAGCTAAGGCATATCAGCAGGCGATCTTTCAACAGAACCAGCCGGCGGTCATGTTCTTCACTGACGACGTCAAAGGGGACTACGAGCAGATCAAGGCCCGCGGCGCCGAGTTCACAATGCCGCCTACCGACGTCACCGGCTCGACCATTGCGATGCTGAACGACACCTGCGGCAACCTCATTCAGCTCACCCAGCTTATGCGCTGGTAGGGAGGTTCTGCGGGATGGCAGCGCGTTGGCTGGCTCAGTTGCGCCGGTTCTGGTGCGCGTACGTGGATGCTCTCGAACGTTACCTCCGCCGCATGGATCAATCGAGACCAAGCAATAAGAAGATAGGGAGAAAAAGGTGAGCAATTGCGAGCAATACACACCAGGTCCGGCCAGCGGGGCGCAGGTACGAAAGGACCGGGCACAAGAGGATGGTGGCAAGTGGACGCTTATTCTCGTCCGCGAACTGCGCCACTCGCCGGAAAAGGTCTGGCAGGCGCTCACCGACCCGGGGCAGCTGCGCGAATGGGCACCCTTTGTGACCGATGGGAGCCTGGCTACGGTTGGAACCGTGAAGCTCACCTGGCTGGGAGCGCCCACGCCGCTCGAAACTAAAGTGACGCGGGCCGACGCTCCCAAGCTGCTCGAGTACAACGATACCCGCTGGGAACTCGAAGCCTTTGCTGGCGGCACGCGCCTGACCCTGTGGCACAAGATTGATCGCCGCTTCATCGCGTGGGGCGCCGCAGGCTGGCACATTGCTTTCGATGTTCTCGATCGCCTTCTCAGCGGAACTCCCATCGGCCGCATCGCCGGGGCCGAGGCCATGAAAGTCGCCGCCTGGAAGCGGCTGGTCGCCGAGTACGCCAGGCAGTTCGGTATCGAAACGTCCAACCCGCCGCCTAAGCCGGCTCAAAGTCGTAAGGAGATCACGTGAACTGGAACAAATGGATTCGGCAGACCCACCGCTGGTTGTCCATGGCCTTTACGCTGGCAGTCATCGTCAACATCGTCGCCATAGCACAGAAGAAGTACACCGCTTCCGTGGGTCTCTTGGCAGTGGTCCCGCTCGCCTTGGAGTTTTTCACGGGCTTGTACTTGTTCGTGCTGCCGTATGCTACAAAGTGGCGTAGCGCGCGACGCAACGCCTGAATTTCAACTCCTTGTTAGGAAGAGGACTATGCCAAACGTACCCCTTGCCAAAAAACAACGCGAAGAATTACTCGGGGCACTGAAAGCCCGTTTTGAGAAAAACATGGACCGCCATAGAGGCGTTGAATGGGCCAAAGTGCAGGCAAAGCTGGAAGCTAATGCTCAAAAACTGTGGTCGCTCAATGAGATGGAAAGAACTGGCGGTGAGCCGGACGTTGTTGGTCGCGACAAGAAGACCGGCGAATACATTTTTTATGATTGTTCCGCGGAAAGTCCCAAAGGCCGCAGAAGCGTTTGCTACGACCGCGAGGCGCTCGAGTCAAGGAAAGAGAACAAACCCAAAGACAACGCTGTGGATATGGCGGCTGGCATGGGCATTGAGCTTTTAACCGAAGAACAATATCGAGACTTGCAGAGGCTTGGCGAGTTCGATGCGAAAACCTCGAGCTGGGTGAAGACGCCTTCTGCGGTCAGAAAACTCGGCGGCGCTTTGTTTTGCGATCGCCGCTTCGACACGGTTTTCCTATATCACAACGGCGCAGAATCTTACTATGCCGGTAGGGCGTTCCGTGGCTCGCTAAGCGTCTAGCGAGAAGCATCTCATGGCTTACACGTGGGCGGCCTGTGGTCCCAGGAGCGGTGTCACTTGGACGCTGGCGAATGGCGTTCGATAACGCCTTCGGCGCAGGCCTGCGGAATCGAAGAAATGTTCCACGTGGAACATAACGTCATCACAAGAGTGGGCAACAATTTACTTGACTCGACCACGGGTCGGGCAGATTATAGCGCAAGTGGTGGCGTGCGGTGAGGCGCTACATCCCCATTGCAGAAATGTCGAGGCTTAATCCCTCACCCAAAGGTAAGGGGCTTATGGCGATGCTCTGGTTCTATTGCGATGAGAGCTACGATTCAAAGGCTAAAAAGCCAAACGTTTACATCGTTGGAGGGGCCATTGCTGGCGATAAAATCTGGGACAAGATCGAAAGAAGCTGGGACTGGAAGAACAGGCGGGTTGGGGTGCCGCGTTTCCATGCCTCTCACTTAAATGCTCTCGACCATGAGTTTAAGGGATGGTCGAAGCAGCGATCCAAGCGATACGTGATTGACCTTTTGAAGATTCTGGTCAAGCCCAAGCGCAACCTGCACATTGCGAGCGTAGGTGTTCTAACGAAGGATTACGAGAGAATTATCAATGAAGATGGTCGGAGAAGATTAGGCAATCCTATATCCTCTGCTTCAAGCAGTGTGTTGCGCTAATAGCAGAGGAATTACATAAGCCGGAAAACAATTGGGACAAAGACATAAAGTTTTCGGTCATCTTGGAGCAGAACGAGCACCAGAAAGACGCGATAGAGATTTTCTATAAGATGAAAGCGCATCCGGGATGGCGAGCCGCCTACCGTCTGGGCACATGCGCTCCGGGAGACCGCGACGAATTCATCGCATTACAGCCAGCGGATTTAATCGCCTACGAAACCTTCCGGCTCGTCCATGAGAGGCACTTTGGTTTCAAGCGAGTAAGGAAAGCGCTGCAAAAGATGTGGGCACAGAACGGTTTCTCCGGCTTCTACTACGAACCGGATGTACTGGAAAGCATCAAGCCGACAGCCGAAAACGATACGAGCGAGCCGAATGGCTGCATTATCATTCAAGAGATGCCGTATACAGAGGAAAGCGAAGATGCCGAGTGAAGCAGAAAAATTCGACACGGTAGTACGCAAGATGGTCTCCGTCCCGCGCGAGGAATTGAAAAAGCGGGAGAGGGCATGGCAGAAAAGACAAGCACGCAAGAAACAGAAAAAGGCACACACGGAAGGTAGCAAATGAGTGCGAATTTTTGGGCTGGACTCGGAGCAATCGCGACCGCTGTAGCTGCAATCGCTACAGGTGTCGTCGTGTTCCTCAACTACATGTACCTAGCCAGATTCAATAGATCGCTGGAACTTCAACACCTATCAGTAGAGATTCAACATAAGACTGCGCAAGGCCAACTGTTGCTTCAAATCAATCACGAATTTTTCTACCAACAGCCTCATAAGAAGATTATCGAAAACCTAGAAAACAAGCGCAGTTTGCGAGAAGTGGGCATCACAGATACAGAGCTCGATGATCATGTTGGGATTCTTGACACCATTGGGACATTTCTCAAAGAAGGAATCCTTGATAACAAAGATTGGGTGTGGGCGCTCTTCTCGCACTATGTCATGTCAGCCTATGAATCGAAGGAAATATCGGACTACGTGAGGTCGTGTCAAGAAGGAAGCCCAACTTTTGTTTGAAGACTTCGTGTGGCTTTACGGAGAAATGAAGCGCATTACTGACAGTCGAGAGCCGATACCGGGAGCAGATATAAAGGCTGGCTAAGACTTCGCCCGCCTTCCGCGCTTCCGACTCCAAGGCTTAATGAATCGTGGTCGTCCCTGACACCTTGCCAGTCAGTTCAGCGAAGGTGAGCCGCTTGCCGACGATCTGGGAGACGGCGAGATTGAAGCGGCCAGCGTCATCAAGGTCTTTGCGGTTATTGAAGCGAAACATCTGTTCATCAAGGTAGCGGAACAAATGAAACGGCTCAACCGAAACGTAAGTTCCAGAAATGCCGCGCTTAAGCAGCGACCAGAAATTCTCAAGGCCGTTAGTGTGTACGCGGCCATCCACGTACTTGGTTGCGTGGTCAATGACTTGGTGCTCGTATTCATCATGCAGTCCGCGATAACCGGAAAGGGTGTCACTGTAGAGGGCCGCACCTGCTTGAACATGCTTGCGAATGATTGGCTGCATGGTAGTGGCAAAGCGATCAGAGACAATCTGGGTGCGAACCTTTCCGCCACGTTCCAGTATTCCCATCACGGTGGTCTTGTCATCCTGCACGCGGCCAGTGATGCGACGCTCACGTACACTCTTGTGCATGTTGCGGGCTTTGCCGCCAATGTAAGTTTCGTCCACTTCGACTTCGCCGCCAAGTTTAGAGCCGAAGAAATCGTCCTGCATTACGAGCCGGATGCGGTGCAGCATGAACCAAGCGGACTTCTGGGTGACTTTCACGTCACGCGCAATCTCGTAACTGCTGATTCCGTTTTTGCAGTTGGTGATGAGCCAAGTTGCGGTAAGCCATTTGTCAAGCGGAATAGGAGAATCTTCCATCACAGTGCCGACCTTGATGGAGAACTCGCGCTTTGCGTGGTGCTTGGCGCAAGTCCAAGTGCGGCGCTTCTCGCTAAATTTGACGGTCTCGCAACCGCAGGTCGGGCAGATGATCTTGCCATCCGGCCATCGCCGGATTGCGAGGTAGTCAATGCAGTTGTCGGGATTCGAGAAGTACAAAACGGCCTCTTGAAGGCTCTTAGGTTCGGTAGTCATCTTGCTCTCCATAAACAATATACTAGCCTAAAAACGTGGTCGAGTCAAGTAAATTATTGCCCAAGAGTGTGATGACAGTAGCGAGCTAAAACCTGCATTATCAACGAATCGAGTCATGGCGGAGCGATTCCCGATTTGGGACTTTCGTTGGCGCCCCACCACGGACTTCGCCCGAGCTTTCCTGAGCGCAGTCGAAGTGTCCAGGCGAGCGAAGCGAGGCCGTCTCAGCCAGACCGCGCTTGCCCTTCCTGTCGCGGGCTGCCGAACTTGGAATCAACGAGCCGGGAATCAAGATGGACATAAGCTTCGCTTTATCCCGGCAGATGTTTCGCAAGAGAGCGCCGAAGCAGCGACCGTTCAGAACGTTATTCGACCGGGCCCACCATTTTTCGCAAAGTGCGCGAGAAAGAGTGGGGAACCCCAATGGGCTGGCCTTTAACTTCAGGAAGGGTGCGCCACCCGCACCACGCTAATATCGCGGCTTCGCGGCGTGCCCGGGCCCTGTGTGCTAACGTGGCATTCTGCGCCAACCGGAACAAGATCTGAGGACAGCTCAATGTTACGCAAACTAGGCCTCGCAATTGCGTATTTCATCACAGTTGTTTATATCCTTTTGATTGTGTTGCCTGGTATCTACTGTTTGCAGCATGGATGCAGGGGAGCGGGTGAGGGCGATGCTTTTATGCCCGCCTTCTTTCTTGGGCCGTGGGGCGCAGTAGCTACCGCTTTCTCATTACGCAACGCCATACAAAACATCAGAAAAAGGCACTCGTGGTCCTGGGTTTTCTGGCCACTGGCAATTGTTTTCGCGATTGTTCTCGCCGGTACAATTGCTTTTTTCGGGTGGGTAATTTTCGAGACTGTCACTCATCGTTAAGAGGGGTTGCCAACAGGTTTTCGAACTGCTATCGAACCCCAAGAGTTTCCACTCATTGACCTCTTGTGATCAGTGCCTTTTTTCAGGCATGGTCGAGGCGTTTTGCTCGATGGCATCTTTGCGCCGAGACCCGGCGCAACTGGCACTCCTTCAAGTGGGAACGCCCAGTTTGGGCAGAAGCCATTGCGTCAACGCCAGGTAGACGACAACCAGCGCCACTACCCAAATCCAGTCAGGCATGTTTGGTCTCCGCTTGCCGGCCTACGCCGAATTTTCGCAGGAACGCCATCATCGGGCACCAGTTGGTAAATCCGGACTGTAGCAGATTCAGACCGACAAAAGCGGTGAACAGGTACCAATACGCGTTCACCCAGTGTCCCAGCGCCAGCGACAGCAGAATGAAACTGCCGGCGATCAAGCGAAGCGCACGTTCGACAGTCATAGTTAGCCTCCCTTACAGCACTTATGCGATTTCACATTGTGGCGTTTCGCATTCGGCAACATTTTCTGGCGAATGCGAATGACCCCGCGGCAGCGAAGTCCCCCTCTTCGACAAATAGTAAAGGACCGGCACCGCCATCCGCGATAAAACCGTTGACGCCACCTCCCCCGCCATCAGCGAGATCGCCAGACCTTGGAAGATCGGGTCGAACAAGATTACGCTCGCACCCACCACCACCGCCGCGGCCGTAAGCAGCATGGGGCGGAAGCGAACCGCGCCAGCGTCAACCACGGCGTCTTCCAGCGACATTCCCTGCGAACGGCGCAGTTCGATAAAGTCAACCAGAATAATAGAATTACGAACGATGATGCCTGCGCCCGCGATGAATCCAATCATTGAAGTCGCGGTGAAAAAAGCCCCCATTAGCGCGTGCGCGGGAAGAATGCCGACCAGGGTTAGCGGAATGGGCGCCATAATGACCAGCGGGGTTACGAACGAACGGAACCAGCCCACCACCAGGACGTAGATCAATACCAGGACCGCTGCGAAAGCCAGCCCCAGATCGCGGAACACTTCCACCGTGATGTGCCACTCGCCGTCCCATTTTATAGAGAAGTGGTCGGTGCGGTCTGGCAGGCTGGTGCCCTTGTATTGCTTCACGCTATAGCCGTCGGGCAACCTGATTTTGGCGATGCCATCGCTCATTTTCATGATGGCGTATACGGGGCTCTCTTCTCCGCCGGCAACATCTCCGGTTACGTAGACCACGGGGCGCAGATTCTTGCGATAGACGCTGGTATCAATTGTGGTCCGCCGCAGATCGGTGACTTCCTGCAGAGCGATCTGTCCACCGGAAGGCGTCGGCAGCTTCAGGCTGCCAAGGTCCTCAATGCTCGAGCGATCGGGGCGCGCCAGGCGCACTTCGATGGGGATGTCCTCGCGGGAATGCGGATCATGAAGCAAGCCGGCGTTGGCGCCGCTGAGCGCGATCTGCAGAGTCCGCGTCACATCGGCCGATGAAATGCCGTGCAGCGCAGCTTTGTCCAGATCTACTTTCATATCGTACTTGGTTTGCAGATCTTCGACGTACCAGTCCACATCCACGACCCCAGGCGTCTGCTGGAAGATTTTCTTGATCTGGTCCGCCAACTCAATTTGCCCTTTGTAGTCTGGGCCGTAAACTTCGGCGACCAGCGTTTGCAGCACGGGCGGACCGGGCGGGACCTCCGCGACCTTAATGCGGGCGCCGAAGGGCGCGGCGAGCTTGTCTAACTCAGGCCGCAAACGGCGCGCGATTTCGTGGCTCTGCGCCTTGCGGTCATGACGCGAGAGGAGGTTCACCTGTATATCAGCTTGGTTCGGCTGATGCCGGAGAAAATAGTGCCGCACCAGGCCGTTAAAGTTGTAGGGACCAGAGGTGCCAGCGTATATCTGATAGTTAAGGACATCGGGTTGCTTTGCCAGGTAGGCCCCGAGCGTCTGCGCTACATGGGCCGTCTGCTCCAGCGGAGTACCGTCAGGCATGTCAATGATGACCTGGAATTCGCTCTTGTTGTCGAAGGGGAGCATCTTCACCCGCACCCACTTCAGAGGAACGAAAGCGACTGCCGCGAGCAGCAGGAGCACAACCCCGCCCAGGAACAGCCAGCGACGGCGCGCATCGAGGATCAGCGGGTTCATCACCCGCCGGTAGAGGCGGGTGGTCCAGCCCTCGCTCTCATGCCCGGAATGGCCGCTCGCATTCGCATATTTTTTCAGCAGCCTCAAGGCCGCCCAGGGCGAAACCACGAAGGCCACGATCAGTGAGAACAACATCGCAGCCGACGCTCCCACCGGGATAGGACGCATGTAAGGCCCCATCAGGCCGCGCACGAAGGCCATCGGCAGGATGGCGCCGATGACCGCGAAGGTGGCAAGAATTGTGGGATTGCCGACTTCGTCCACGGCCTCGACCGCAACTTGAGCCAGCGGCCGCCCTCGGCTCGCCGGCAATCGGAAGTGGCGCACAACATTCTCGACCACAACGATGGCGTCATCCACGAGGATGCCGATCGAGAAAATTAGCGCGAACAGCGTCACCCGGTTCAGCGTGTAGCCGTCAAGGTAGAAGACCGTAAGTGTGAGGGCCAGCGTGACCGGCACCGCCAGCAAGACTACTCCCGACTCGCGCCAACCCAGGGCCAGCGCGATGAGTAAGGTGACCGACAAGGTTGCGATCAATAGGTGTTCGAGGAGTTCGTCCGACTTGTCCTTCGCGGTCTCGCCATAGTTACGTGTGACCGTGACGTTCAGGTCGCGGGGAAGCACGTAACCGCGCAGAGCGTTGATCTTTTCCAGGACGCGCTCTGAAATATCGGTTGCGTTGGTGCCTCTGCGCTTGGCAAGCGTGATGGTCACTGCGGGATAGTCCACGCCCGCCGCCTTGCCAGCGGCGCCGCGAGCGTTGGCGAAGAGCACGTAGTTGTCCGGTTCGGCGGGACCATCCTCCAGTTTCTCGGCTACGTCGCGCAGATATACGGGATGGCCAGCATGAACTCCGACCACGATCTGCCGCAGGTCGGCAAGACTGGTGAGGAAACTGCCCGCCTCCACCTGAAACTCGCGGTTGTCGCTGGCGAAACTGCCCGCTTGACCGCGGCGGTTCGTGCTCTGAAGCTGGGCCACGATCGCGCCCGGCGTCAGGCCGTATGCGGTCAGGCGTTGCGTGTCGAGCACCACTCGCGCTTGCCGGGGAAGACCCCCGATGATCGTGGTTTCGGAAACGTCATCGAGCGCCTTGAGTGAGTTTTCCAGTTCGCCCGCAATTTGCCGCAGGCGGTAAGCGTCGTAGTTTTTGCCCCATAGGGTCAGGGCCATGATGGGCACGTCATCAATCGAGCGGACCTTGATGATCGGTTGCGAAACGCCGGGGGGAATACGGTCGAAATTAGAGTAGAGCTTGTTGTAGGTCTGGATAATCGCGTCTTCTTCTTTGGTGCCCACGTAGAAACGCACCACCAGCATGCTTACGCCGGGATGACTGATGGAGTAGATGTATTCGACGCCCGGCACTTCGCGCAGAAGCCTCTCCATGGGCAGGCTGACCCGCTGCGCCACTTCTTCCGCGGAAGCACCAGGCATCTGCACAAACACATCGAGCATAGGCACTACGATTTGCGGTTCTTCTTCGCGCGGAGTCTTGAAAATGCTGAATGCGCCCAGAAGCAGTGCGGCGAGAATCACCAGCGGTGTGAGCTTGGAATCAATGAAGGCGTGGGCGATGCGTCCCGCAAGGCCCAGGTTCGGCGAAGATTGAGCGGGCAAGCTTGTTTTGTTGTCACTCATCACTCACCCTCGACGTGTTTGCCATTCAGGTCGAGTTCCCCAGGCTGCGCTACAAATCGCTCGCCACCCTGAAGGCCTGCGAGAACTTCAATCTCGGAACCAAAAGTTTTGCCGAGCGTCACGTATCGCAGGCTCGCGACTTTGTTTTGGTCCAGGACAAAAACACCCTGCAGTTGCCCGCGCTCGACCACCGCCGAGCGCGGAATCAACAATGCCTGCCGCTCGCCGCGCGAAAACTGGGCCCGGCCAAACAGTCCTGAACGCAGCCGCGGATCCGCAGGCAATTCGACTTTCACCAGGAATGCGCGGCTGGCGGGATCGGCCGCAGGAACGATCTCGACTACCTTGCCTTTGAGTAGCGCGTTGTCGAGAGCATCTATGAGCACGGGCACTGTTTGGCCCTCGCGCACGAAGCGAAGATCATCTTCGTTAATGCTCGCTTCCAGGCGAAAGCGGCGCACGTCCTCGACCGTGAAGATCGGCATGCCGGGAGATGCCAACGTGCCGGTGTCGGCCTTCTTTCCAGTTACCACGCCGTCGAACGGCGCTCGAATCCGCGCATAATCAAGGGAGGTGTGCGCCTGGGCCAACGCCGCCTGCGCCTGGGTCTTGCCCGCCTTCGCCATGTCACGACGCGCAAGCGCCGCCTGCTGGCGGGCCTTTACTTCGTCAAACTCCTGCGGGCTAACAGATTTCTTTTCGTATAGGTTTTGGTAGCGCTTAAGGGTCGCTTCCGCCAAAGCCAGGTCGGTGTCCGCTGCCACGAGTTGCTGCTGGGCAGCCACTTCGGCTGCGGACGCTCGATCTACTGCGGCCCGTGGTTGCGAGTCGTCAATCACGGCAAGCACTTGACCGATTTGGACGCGGTCTCCCTCATGCGCCCGCATCTCGACAATGTTCCCCATCATCTGGCTGGCAACGTCGCTGGTCTGGGCGGCGCGCACAGTTCCCACCGCCTCCAGCAGGTCGGGAACGTTGGCTTGTTGCGCCGCGAGCACGGAAATGTTTCGTACAGTTTCCGGGGATGTTGCTTTCGCCTGCTCGTCAGTTGAGCAGGCGTTCAGGCCAGCTATCGCAGCAAGCGTCAACAAACCCAGCTTTAATCCTGATTTCGTACGATTCATGGGGTCACCACCGGAGATTGCGGATTCAAAGTTCCGCTCGCCAATTCCAGATTGGCGTAGCTGGTGTGGAAACGATAAATCGCTTCCCAGTAATCGCTCTGGGTGCGGCGCGCCGCTTCCTCAGCGCTCAGCAGGTCGGTAATTGTGGTAAGGCCGTTGTCGTAGCGGTTTTGGTTGATGCGCAGGCTCTCTTGTGCCTGCGCGATCGCCGCCCTAGCCACTTCGATCTGCTGCCGGGTCGCATTCATCTCGTAGTAGGCCTGCCTCACTTCAAGCCGTACTGCGTCGCCGGCGGCCTGCTTCATGGCCGCGATCTTTTCTTCGAGTGCTTGCTGCCGGGAGAGTTCCGCTCTCTTCGCACCGCCCTGGAAGATATCGAGCTGCACCTCGATCCCTCCCAGCCAGTTGTTGCCTCCGCCGCCGGCAAGAAATGTAGGGTTGTCCATTTCCCAGCCCGCAAAAGCGTTTACCCTCGGGCCAAATGACGATTTGGCAATCGCCACACTCTGGCGTTGGGCGGCTTCCTCGGAAGCGACGCGCTTCAAGTCGGGCCGATTGGTGAGTGCCTGCTTTTCGACGTCCTGCACGGTGGGGACCGGCAGCGCGTGCTCGGCCAGACCTTCGCTGAGCTGGAATGGCGATTCAACCGGCATCCCCATCGCCGTGTTCAGCTGGGCCCGCGCGATTTCCAGATTGTTCCTGGCCCGGATCACCTCCTGCTGCCGCTCCGCCATGTGGACCTTCGCGGTCAGCAAATCCGACTCAACCGCCAGCCCGCTGTCGAATCTCGCCTGGCTCCGGTCCATGATTGCCTGGGCGGTCTTGGCGGACTGCTCGCTAACTTCCAGCTCTTTGTCGGCCAATAAAACGCCGTAGTAGGCGCTGACGACCCGGAAGACGATCTCCTGGTCGGTGCGGTCCAACTGGTGTGCCACGGCCTCATTCATTTGTTTTGCCCGGGTGACGCCGTGCCAGCTGGCGAATGAGTCAAACAGGTTCCAGGTTCCTCCAAAGCGCGTGGCAAAGTTGCCGAAGGGCAAAGGGGTGTTCAGCTGGTTGAGCTGGAAGTCAGCCGTGGTAAAGCGCTGTTGCCGCAGCTTGCCGCCAAAGACGTAAACGGGATCATCGCCGCGAGTCGCGGTTTCGGAAAAGTTCAAATGGGGCATAAGGAAGGAGCGCGCCTCGCGAATTCCGGCCGAGGCAGCTCTCGTGTCAGCCAGCGCCGCCTTGCGCAGCGGATTTTTCTCCAGCGCGATGTTCACCGCCTGCTGTAGCGTGAGGGATGAAGCCTGGGGCACTTCCTGGGCCGAGGCTACTACTAAGAAGAGCCACACTGCTGCGAACCCCAGAAAGATTTTGAACGACGCTTTCAAGCCTGCACTCCTGTAGCTAGAGCCGGATTCATCCATTCGGTCTTGTCTTCAACGATCTCGTAGGTGGTACGAAAACTGGCGGTCTTCTGAACCATGGCCCCTACCGAACAATATTTTTCCTCCGAAAGGCGAATGGCCTCTTCCAGTGCAGGCACGTCAATATCTGAGCGACCTGAGACATAGGTAACAGATTGTACCGGACACATGGGTGACACTTTTCCTCCTTGGAGGGAGGGAAAGATGCCCTGGAAGGAGTGTTCGGTCATGGATGAAAAGCTG
>Ga0335078_10009071_pt1 | contig 14759 bp, 12 predicted proteins | sample Lox_Sample_32_FD_206711 | JGI IMG/M metagenome (GOLD analysis project Ga0335078, IMG submission 206711) | Soil microbial communities from Loxahatchee National Wildlife Refuge, Florida, United States - Lox_Sample_3.2 | ecosystem: Environmental > Terrestrial > Soil > Wetlands | place: USA...
CGGTGTAGATGCCTAAACATGTTCCCACGATCACGTTGAGCACCAGTGTCCGCCTCCTGTTGCGGACGGCCCATTGACCGACCGGCCTCAGAAGCCGAAAGGGTCGGTTACGGGCTGCCAGCCGACCGAGGCTTTCGGGGGAAACGGCGCCGAGGAACCATATGGCGAGGCAGGGGTAGGTGATAAGCAGAATCCACGCACCCCATGAGATAACGGATGAGGGCCTGAACGTCATGTAGAGTCTTATGACGTTCAACTTGAGTCCCCCTATCTCGAGGTCGAGGTAGAGGGAGCACATGCCCAGGGTGAGAAGAATTGCGGCCAGAACGGGCAGGATCCTCGAAAGACGTTTTTCCCACGTGCCGCCGGACCTCCATTCCTGGGCCGACGCGACGATCATTATCCCTGCCACGAGACCGGCCAAGAAGAGGTAGACCGGTATCTGCCAACCCCAGACGCTCAAGGATGGATCGACGCCCGGGTTCGCCCTGGTAGTCATCAACTCGATGTCGTTCATCTTTTCACCTCTCCCTTTATGCCAGGAAGTACAGATTGGGTTTGCACCCTGTCTCCGGCCGGATCACCTTGTGTTTTCGTGACCTCAGCGCTTTCGAAATGTCGCTTGCCGGATCGCTGAGGTCGCCGAAGACGAGGCTTGACGTGGGACATATGCCGACGCAGGCCGGCAGGAGGGATTCCTTGAGACGATGGGCGCAGAACGTGCATTTGTCGACATAGCCCTTTGGGTGGACATAGCGGGCATTATAGGGACAGGCGGCCATGCACGCCTTGCATCCGATGCATTTGCGTTTGTCGACCAGGACAATGCCGCCGTCGGAGACCCAGCTTGCACCGGTGGGGCAGACGCTCACGCATGCCGGGTTCGAGCATTGGTTGCACCTCAGGGAACGGATCTCCATGGAGAGATTGGGGAATTCCCCCGCAAGCTCCTCTTCAACCCAGTCCCTGAAATGGTGAAGGGGTACCTGGTTTTCGCTCTTGCACGCGATGACACACGCGTTGCAGCCCACGCATTTCTTCGTGTCCACTGCCATAGCGTAACGTTTCCTACTCATCGTCATACCTCTTGCTCGACCTTCACAAAGGTGATGTTGAGCGCTTTCGATCCAATGAGGGGATCCGTTTTGTCTTTGGTCATGAGATCCGTATCGTTGGCGCCCTTGTTGAATGCGAATTCCATTTTTGCCTGCTTTCTTCCAAAGCCGTGAACGAGATACACGCAGTCAGGTCGGATTCTCCGGGTCTTCTTGACCTTCACGGGATTGCTTCTCACGCCGTCATTGTTCACGAGAACGACCTTCTGTTTGTCCCTGATGCCACGCTCCACGCAGATCTTATCGTTGAGCCACACCTCGTTCTCCGGGTAGCAGTCGCTTAAGAGACGGTTGTTTACCGTCCTGCCGAATGAATGCACCGGGGCCCTGCCGGAGAGGAGCCTGAACATGCCTTCAGGCGGCTCCTCCGGTGGCCTGAATTGCGGCATGGGATCGAAGCCTGCGGATTTGAGCCTGTCGGAAAAAAGCTCGATCTTGTGGGACGGGGTGTCAAAGGCGAGGGGAGCCCCATCCTCGACATAGATGGGTTGTGCCTTGCCAGTGACCGCGCCCTTCTTTCTCAGGACCTCCCAGTCGAGGGATGCGGCCTTTACCCTCACCTTCAGATATTCCTCCACGTCTTTCCAGGGAAAACAATCCTCTAACCCGAGCCTCGCAGCGAGCTCTTTGGCAATCCACCAGGGCGGCTTCGAGTCATACATGGGCTCGATGGTTTTTTGCCTCAGCGCTGTAAAAGGTATCTTGAAGGGCGCGCCTTTAAGATCGTCGTAGCGCTCGAGGTAGGTACACTCGGGCAGGATCACGTCGGACCAGCCGGCGATCTCCATGGGGAGGTTGTCGACGGTCACGATGAAGTCAAGATGCTGTATCGCCTCGATAGTCTTTTTCGGCTGCGGAAAAGAGTTCAAAGGGTTGGTGCCGTATATCATCCACGCGTGGAGATCGTAGGCGGCATTGCCGGGAATCGAGGCGTCCCTGAGCCCGGTGGCCAGAATCGAATCCGCGAAGGGATAGCCGCCGCTTTTCGGCTGATCGACGGGAGCTTTCGGTTTGTAGTCCAGTTTTTTGTAAGGGTAAGGGGGCAACTCCATCTCTGCCGGCACATAATAGCCGCCCTTGCGGCCCCAGGCGCCGAGCAAGGCGTTGAGCATTGCCGCTGCGCGCAGCCTCTGGGTGTCGTCTCCGTACCAAGTGACACGCCGGCCGCAGTGAATGAGGCTCGAAGGCCTGAAGGCCCCAATGACCCGCCCAGTCTCCCGAATGAGAGAAGGCTTGATGCCCGTTGAGGCATAGGCCCACTCAGGCGTCTTGTCAGACACGTGCTTCTTCAGCTCTTCGAAGCCAGTGGTGTATTTGGCCACGTAGTCCGCGTCGTAAAGCTTCTCCTCGACGATGACGTTCATCCAGGCGAGAAGCAGGGCTATGTCGGTCCCCGGCTTGATGGGGAGCCAGTAGTGCGCCTTCGATGCGGCAACGGAAAAACGGGGGTCGACGACGATCAGCCGGGCGCCGTTCTCAAGACCTTTGGAAAACTCCTGCACTTGGGTGTTGTGCATGTTTTCCCCGAGATGCGTCCCGATCAAGGTGATGCACCGGCTGTTGCTCATGTCGGTGTTTTCCACCTCGGCCGGGCTCGCGCCGTACGTCAGATAGAAGCCGGTCTCAACCGGTCCCCGGCACAGCGCGTAGCTGGGCACACCAATATTGGCTGTACCAAAGGCAGTCGCCAATTGCCTGAACCACTCCCCTCCGGGGCCGTGAGTGAGAAGGGCCAGTGCCTCGGGGCCGTAAGTGCTTTTGATGGCGAGCATCTTCTTCGCGGTGTAATCGAGAGCTTCTTCCCAGCCGACTTCCCTGAAAACCTGTCTCGATCGCTCTTCCTTTCGGATCATGGGCTTCTTCAGTCTGTCAGGGTCGTAGACGAGGCCCGAACCCCCCGCTCCTCTGGGACAAAGCTTCCCGTTCGAAAGGGGGTGGTCAGGATTGCCGGTGATCTTGATGATCTTTTCGTCCTTGACGTGGACCAGTATCCCGCAATTCCAGAAGCAGAGGCCGCAAAAGCTTGGCACGACTCTGTCGGCTGCGTTCCGGGGATCGGTTATGGAATTGGCACGGAGTCCTCGGGTTCCCAGCAGAAAGCCGGACCCCGCAACACCGAGCAAGGCCCCGCCGGAGATCTTGATAAAGTCTCTTCTCGTGAGTTTTGCCATGATGTCACTCCCCCTTGATGGAACCTTGGATGCCCATCTCTGGGCTCATATCGTTCATACTATGAACCATAAATGTCAAAAATAGATCGCCCGCCGACGATCGAGCCCGTCACGTCAAGAACTTCTTCTTCACCACTTCCATGGCGGACCTCAGGACCCCGAGATGGGAGATTATCTCTATCCTCTCCTGGGTTTGAAGCTGGAGAAGGATTTCCTGGTAGAGATGCTCCTGAAACTCCTCAATCTGATCCGCCAGCACCTTCCCCTTGGGAGAGAGGCTGATGAGTCTTATTCTTGCGTCCTTGGGGTCGTCGATCCTGCCAACCAGGCCTCTTTCCGATAGGTTGTCGATCAACTTGGTGACCCTGCTCTTGGCCACGCCAAGCTTCAAAGCCATGCCCTTGACCGTGAGGTATTTCTCGCCATTGAAAAGGAGGAGACACTTCAATTCCGTATAAGGGAGGTTGAACCTTTTCGCCTGAAGGAGGTTACGGTCTTCGCAGCAGTGAATCATTTCCGTAATGAGATCTCGAAGGCTCGCGGTCTGACGCTCTAGGAAGTCCGGTGACGTGTCATTCATACTGTTAACAACAGTACCACCAGGGAAATCGTAATGTCAATAAAATTATTTAGGTAGCTTAATAAACATTATTTATCTATGTTCACATACTTTATTGAGTTTACTCATTGCAGGCAGGGCTATAAGAGTTGGAAACAATCAGCCTTCGGGTCTCGTGGAAGATAGTGCCCACAAATCGTCCCGACTCATGGCTTGTCTTAAGGGCGATTTACATGGGCGCCACCGTGAGCTGCAACTGCGGCGCAGAGGTTCTTCTCGCGGAGATCCCCTTTTCCCCATCCCGGTCTGTCCACTAGGGCTGATACATTATTATCGAGTGTAGCGGATAGTACCGCATTGAGGATGGATATGTCGCATCCAGGAGAAACCGTGAAGATCCAGAGCGGAAAAGTGAAAGGCGGCCCTCATACACTTTGACGCTGACGGCGTCCCGGAGATAACCAGATGCGAATTGGATTGTATCTCTTGGCGATTGGAGTCTAATGGAGCGCTGTACGGGACGGGGCGACCGAGGGACAAGGATCCTGTTCGGCCGCCCTTTGCGGGCATTCGGCGCAGGCATTCTCATCCATCGAAACGCAGCAGAACATGTTCTCTTCTTTCCAACACGGTTTGGCACAGCCCGTCGCCTCGCTCTGTCGCATACAAATCGGACAACCCCCCTGTTGCCAGCAAGGGTAGAGGCGTAGGAAGAAGGAAATACCAGGTAGGTTGAGCCCGTCCCTCATGAGCCGCTGGATGAATAGCATCCGCTTTACGTCATTGTCCGAAAAAAAGCGTTTCGTGCTCCGCCTTTTCGGTTTGATCAGGCCGGCTCGCTCCCAGACACGGATTGTCTCAGGGTGAACTCGTAAAAGTTCTGAAACGATTCCAATCGTGTAGAGAGGTTGATCGCTCACGACTCTCTTGGTTCCCCCTCGACAAAAGTGTAGCCCATTGCGAGCATGGGTGTCAATGTGCCAAAGGAAGGCGGTGGAAGCGAGCAATGAATTAAGGCAGGTGACCGACACCCCGCAAGAGGGTTAAGACGATGGGTCTATACGCTCATACTTGCCGTGATCCGGACGAGGGGAAGAGCTTGCATTGGCCACGGTTGTCAGGACCTCGGGCGATGAAGATCTTCTCTCCGTCTTTCACGCCGATTCCTCCTTTGGGCGCCGTCCACCCAAAAGAGTTTGCGCCGCTAGTGAGGGTCCACAGGGACTTAGGGTCCCTCTTCTTGTGTATTCCCAGCCGTCGTCAGTTTTCTGATCTCCTCTTGCACCTCCCGCAACATGTGACCGTGGAGGGCCAGCTTGAGCCCGCAAAAAGGACATTCGAGGCGGACTCCCTCGACCAGTGTTTCGACGGGATATTCTTTCTTTCTTCCACAGATCGGGCAGGTAATGGGCAGCCGTTTCGAAGTCATCTTCTTCCCCTATTTCTATAGTGAAGCTCCCCGCCTACAGGGCGGGGCTTCCCGGATAGGAATCAAGCGCCATTTATTGCGCTCCTTGACCTAAGCCCACAGGGCGGGGCTTGCGGAGCACTCCCGGTCAGAGCGCCTCATTCACATTGTACCAATATTACAGCGATATTTCAGGATCAGAGAGGAAGGCAACGGGGCATGACAAACAGACTTACCTTGGAGAGGCATCCTTATTCTGCCTTGAGTTGCTCCACAGTCAAACGCCTCTCGAATTTCCACTTGACAGGGATTTGTTTTGAATATATATTCATAACATGGGCAGCTCGAATTTGATTATCGTTCGAAAGGAGTCCTGATATGGCGAGACCGACCTTTCCGCGAAACGTGGGATTTCTTCCCGGGGTGACCTATTTTAAGCCCGCAGGCGTGCGCATGATGGGACTGGAAGAGGTGGTCCTGGGCCACGACGAGATAGAGGCCATGCGGCTCAAACACCTGTTGGGCCTCTCTCAGGAAGAAGCGGCCGGCCGGATGAACATCTCCCAGCCTACCTTCCACCGGCTCCTCTCTTCTGCATCCGAGAAGATAGCGGACGCCATCGTCAATGGGAAGGCGCTGAGGATCGAAGGCGGCAACATCAACGTCCCGGAAGGCTCCTGGCCCTCCTGCGGGAAAGGAAGGATGTGCGCACGAGGCCGGAAGGGCTGGAAGAGGAGGTCGAAGAATATGCAACAGGGTGAAGGAGGCTCCATGAAGATCGCTATCACGAGCAACGACGGTACTCTGGAGGGCATGGTGGATGAGCGCTTCGGGCGAGCGAGGAAACTCATCGTGTACGATATGGTCACGGACACATTCGAGGTCACGGAGAACTCGAAGCAGATGAACCTCGCCGAAGGAGCAGGGATTCAGGCGGCCCAGAGTGTGGTAAACCTGGGTGTCGGGACGATCATCAGCGGCCACCTCGGCCCCAAGGCCTTCCAGGTGCTCCGCTCGGCGGGCATCGACGCTTATCGCGCGGCGAATCTGACCGTGGCGGACGCCATTAAGGAATACCGGGAAGGGAATCTCACCAAGCTGGCCGGCGCCGATGTGCAGGGACACTGGTAACAACTCAGGAGGTATGTATCATGCCACGAGGAGATGGAACAGGACCAAGAGGAACGGGCGGATGCAGGAGGAATGATGCTTCTGGTCGGCCCACAGGCGGTGTGCGGATGAGGCTGAGGGGAGCGGGACCGAGTCTGGAAGTCATCTGCCCTCAATGCGGGACAAAAGAGACCCGTGAGCCGGGCACCCCCTGTTTCGAGCAGAAATGTCCGAAATGCGGAAGCGCCATGATAAGGGCATAAGGAGTAGCCGACAAGATGAGAATAGCAGTGGCAAGCGGGAAAGGTGGAACGGGCAAGACCACCGTGGCCGTCAACCTCGCCTATCTTCTTATCAGCACGGGTAAGAAGGTGCAGTACCTGGACTGCGATGTGGAAGAGCCCAACGGGCACATCTTTCTCAAGCCGGTCATCGATCTGACAAGACCGGCCCTCGTCAGGGTGCCTGTCGTTGACCAGGATAAATGCACCTCGTGCGGGGAATGCTCGAACAAGTGCCAGTTTCACGCGTTGGTCGTTCTTCCCGGGAGCACCCTTGTCTTCCCCGAGCTCTGCCACGGCTGCGGCCTCTGCTTAATCGTCTGCCCTGCAAAGGCGATCACAGAAACGACGCGGGAAGTGGGGAAAATAGAGACAGGCACCGGTCTCCGGGGGATCAAGTTCGCCCACGGGATTCTCAATGTGGGCGAACCCATGGCAAATCCGCTCATCAGGGAGGTAAAGAAAGAGGCCTTTCCGGGATACGTCCAGATCATCGATGCCCCTCCCGGAACGTCCTGCCCCGTGGTAGAGACGATATCCGAGGCCGATCTCGTGGTGCTCGTGACAGAGCCGACGCCGTTCGGTCTTCACGACCTGCAGATCGTGGTCAAGGTCGCGCAGGCAACCGGCAAACCCTTGGGAGCCGTCGTCAACCACGACCTCGGTGAGTTCCGCCCTCTGACCAGGTATTTGGCCGAGCAAAAAATCGACGTCCTCGCGCGCCTGCCCGAGGACCGGAAGGCGGCCGAAAGCTATGCGGCGGGCAGGCTCCTTATCGAAGCGCTCCCCGAGTTCCGGGATCGTTTCATCGATCTCTTGATGAACACGGCCCTGCTCCACAGCGCGGCGGAGCCGAAAAGCCGGAGAGTTTACCTATGAGGGAGATCGTCGTGGTGAGTGGTAAGGGAGGAACAGGCAAGACTTCTCTGGCGGCGAGCCTCGCTTCCCTGATCGAGCGCACGGTCGTGGCAGACTGCGATGTAGACGCGGCAAACCTGAACCTTTTGCTGAAGGGCAACGTGAAGGAGAGCTACGAGTTTCTCGGGGGTCGCAAGGCAACGATCAATCCGGAGGCATGCGGTGGCTGCGGTAGGTGCAGGGAGGTCTGCCGTTTTGGTGCCATTTCCGATGACTATGTTGTCGATCCCCTCTCATGCGAGGGCTGCGGGGCATGCTTCTTTCTCTGTCCTGCGAGCGCCGTGACCTTCGATGAGGCCCTTTGCGGCCACTACCACGTTGCGGAAACGCCCAGGGGAGACGCCCTTGTCTTTGCGGAATTGCTCCCTGGTCGGGAGAGCTCGGGCAAGCTTGTGTCGATGGTAAGGACAAAAGCCAGGGAGATCGCCGAAAATCGGGGGATGAGCCATGTCCTGATTGACGGTCCGCCGGGAATCGGATGTCCGGTCATCTCATCACTTACAGGTGCCCACTTTGCGGTCCTCGTGACCGAGCCCACCATAACGGGCGTACACGATCTTGAGCGGGTCTTGAGCCTTGCCCGCCACTTCGACATGAAAAGTGCCGTGGTGGTAAACAAGGGCGACCTGGACCCTTCGCGCACGGAAGATATCAAGTCTTTCTGTTGCCGGAGGCGGGTAGGTTTTCTCGGCTCAATCCCCTACGAGCCCTTGATCACAGAAGCCCAGCGGCAAGGTGAGACCGTGCTCGACTATGCGCCGGAGTCCCGGGCGAGCATTGAGATACGAAGTATTTTCGATGAGTTTACAAAAGCAATGGAGGAACTATGAACGAGAACGCATGTGAACACTCGCAGCCAAGCGACGAGGAGGCGATCGGCAAGAAACTCGCCAGGATCGGCCACACCTTCGTCGTGCTCTCCGGTAAAGGCGGTGTAGGGAAGAGCACGGTCGCAGTCAACCTGGCGCTGAGCCTTTCCGCACTAAACTTCAGAACCGGCATACTCGACACGGACATCCACGGACCGAGCGTGCCGAAGCTTCTCGGCCTAAGGGGCGAAAAGCTGCAGATAACCACCGACGGGATTGTCCCCTTCAACTACCTCAACCGCCTCAAGGTCGTCTCCATGGGCCTTCTCCTCGACGGCGACGACACCCCCGTCATATGGCGGGGGCCGATGAAGGCGAACGTCATACGGCAGTTCTTCGGTGACGTCGCCTGGGGCGATCTCGACTATCTGGTCGTCGACTCTCCCCCGGGGACCGGCGATGAACCCCTCTCGGTGGCACAGCTCCTTTCTCCGAACAAAAGCAGTGCGATCATCGTTACCACGCCCCAGCGGGTGGCTACGATCGATGTGGAGAAATCGATCACCTTCTGCCGGCAGCTTGGCCTGCCAATCGCCGGCGTGATAGAGAACATGAGCGGCTTTCTCTGCCCCCATTGCGGCCATGAGGCAGACATCTTCCTTCAGGGAGGCGGAAGAAGGCTCGCTGAGAGGTTCAACGTCCCCTTCCTGGGTGCTATTCCCCTCGATCCCGACATCGTGAAGAGCGGGGATGCAGAGGAGCCATACGTGCAGTACTATTCCACAACAAAGGTCGCAGGGAGGTTCGGTGAGATCGTAGCGCAACTGACCCCGAAATATGCTCTAGGCGAGTCGGAAGCAAGCCTTCCCCAAGGAGTGGAGAAATCGTCACCAACCATTAAACAAGGAACCGATGCCGCACCCAGACCTGACAAGGAGGTCTCCATGAGATTCGCAGTACCTACGAACGGTAAGAAACTCTGTTCACATTTCGGCCATTGCGAGGCGTTTGCCCTCATCGATGCGGATGGCAGTGGAAGGCTCGGCGACGAAAGCTATGTCGTCCCGCCGCCACATGAACCCGGTCTTTTGCCCCCGTGGCTCGCGCAACAAGGCGTCAATTGCGTCATAGCGGGCGGCATGGGGGCCCGTGCGCAGCAGCTCTTCGCGGAAGCAGGGGTAAATGTTGTCACCGGGGCGGAAGGGGAGTATCCGCGGGACGTGGTGGAGAACTATCTCAAGGGAACCCTTGTGACCGGGACGAATACGTGCGACCACTAGTACCCTGCGGGGGTCCGTACTGGACCATGCCCGAGAAATGCTTGTGAAGGAGTTCATTGAAAGCATTCTGCCGATCCGGAAATCAGGGTGGTCGCAAAAAACTTCCGATTGGAAGAGGCGATAGGTGTCTGGGTGGGATTCCCAAAAAGGAGGTCTTAATGCCAAGACATGACGGAACAGGACCTGGGGGCTTTGGCCCTATGACGGGCAAGGGGCTCGGATTCTGCATACTCAAGATATCCGGTAGTCCGGGAGAACCCTACGCCGGTTTCGCCGGTGAATCTGGCAGACCAGTCATTCTTTCTCCCGGTGAGGGGGGCACGTATGCCGAGATAGAAGGCCGGTTGGTCCATTGGCATCCTCGAAAGCGTGAAGGGTTTCACGGTTCGCAAGACAACAGAACACAAGAGGGATGAGATCGAGGCAACGCATATTTTATCCATCCAACGAAATTGGCGACCTTGCCGGTGTCTTCCTGGAAGGCGTCTATAGCTCCAGGGAAACGCCTCGTCATAGGCACCAGGCTTGTCCAATAGAAGCGGAAGAAGACGCAGGAAACAGTCAGGTGCACGATATCCGGGGCAGGGAAATGGGCGAAGCTGGCGGGCTTTCATAGCACCGCAATCGTTTCCGGATTATGATATGAAGACCCCCGGAAAAAGATCTATTGAAGAGAAACAAATATAGAGAGGCTGAGAACGAAGAGAAACAGGTGGTCGGGAGGATGCGGTGGAAACACTTACCTGTGAAAAGTGCGGCAAGCAAATAGAAGAGCAGCAAAGATACGAACACCTCGGAAAAAGCTATTGCGAGGACTGCTATATGGACATTCTGTCTCCCCCGAAGGCTTGTGACCCCTGGGCAGTCTATGCCGCCCAACGCTCTCTCCAGGGCAATGATAAACTTTCTGTGTTGACACCTCTACAACGCCGCATCGTGGATTACATTAGGTCGAAGGGTGAAGCGACTTCTCAAGAGATAACGACCAACGTAAACCTCAGTGACGAGGAATTCAGAAGAGAATTCGCCGTGCTGCGGCACATGGAAGTGCTACGGGGAACCAAGAAGGATTTGGTAGTCAAATATACGCTGTTTTGATGCATTACCCTCTCAGGGAAGGAAACGGAGTCTTCTTCGGGTCGCCGTCCCGCCACATAGCGCCGAGGAGATTAAGTTTCGTCTCCGGCCCTTGATTCCTCTGCACTGAGGGGTAGGGCCCGAACGGGCTGCTGTTTCATATGGATGCCGCTCAGTCCCCGGGGAAGATCGAGACAAGGGTTGATCAACTGGGCGTAGACCTTTTGTCTCTTGCAGGCCACAAGGTTCACGCTCCCAAGGGTATAGGGGTGCTGTATATCCGAGAGGGAACGACAATCGAACCCTTTGTACATATTCTAAACAAATTCTTGTCGAGGGGAAATTTGGACGAGCTGAAGAAAAAAGTATTGACGTCCATTATGATCATATGCCTATAATCGTAAATGTTCCTGCCATGAAGGAGTCTCAGGTCTTCCGGCTTAACCCTTCCTTAGGACCGGCCGGTTGCCGAAAAGGAGCATGAGTACAGCGTTTGAGATCGTCGTCGTCGGTTCCGGAGCGGGCGGTGCTGCCGTTGCCCATGAGCTTGCCAAGCGGGGGAGAAGTGTCCTCGTTCTGGAGGCCGGACCCGACGTAGAAGAGAGTCACCTCGGAGGGATGTTCGCCGCTGCGGTAAGTCCCGGCTACTACCACCGAATGGCACTCTTCAGCCGCTCGGCAGAGGGCTCAATTATTTATTACACTAGCAATTTGGGTGGAACCACGGTCTTTGCGTGCGGCAACATGATCAGAGATCGCGAGATAGAGAGGCGCCTTTCTTTCGATTTCGGTATGACCGGCCTCTCCCAGTGCTTCGATGAAGCGGAAATCGAATCATCTGCCCTGCCTCTCCCTATAGGATCGATAATGGGATTTTCGAGAAGGCTCATGGATGGGGCGCGGAGCCTCGGGTATGACGCACGGCCTGCGTCAAAGGGGTTCGTCGATAAGCGGACGTGCAAGGCCTGCGGCAAATGTACTTTCGGCTGCCGTCATGGGGCAAAGTGGGACTCACGCCGCTACCTGGCTTCGGCCTCCGTGGGAAGTGCAACAATACGGACCGGGGCGAGGGTTGAAAGGCTCCTGTTCGACGGCCGCAGGGTAGCGGGTGTCTCAGTGAAGGGCAAAGGAGGATCAGAGACGATCGCAGGCGAGGCCGTGGTTCTTGCCGCAGGCGCCCTCAATACCCCAGTTCTCTTGCAGGCGTCAGGCATCGAGAGCGGCAAAGGTTTGTTCGTCGACTATTTCGTCTGCGTCTATGGCATTGCTGACGGGGGCACTCAATTACAGGGGCAGACCATGGCCTTCCTGATCGACGAGTCCCGGGAGCATGGCTTCATGATCTCCCCCTTTATCGATGATCAGCTCCAGTATCTCCTCTATTGCCCCTTGCCTTGGCGCTTCAGCGCAGGCTTCTCGAGGCGACACCTCATGGGGCTCATGGTGAAGATCGGCGATGAGCGGAGCGGTTGGGTCACGTCGGACGGCACGGTCCATAAGGCGCCGACGCCCGCGGACCGCGCTACCATGGAGCGGGGGCTGGAAGCCGCCAGGGAGATCCTCAAGGCTTCCGGCGCACGGAATCTCGTTACAACGAAGGTCTGGCGGGGTGCCCATCCAGGAGGAACGGCGGCGATCGGAGAGGCGGTCGACAACGATCTCAAAGTCAGAGGCGTCCAGGGATTGTACGCCTGCGATGCGAGCGTGCTTCCCTTCGCGCCCGGCCTTCCCCCGATCCTCACCATTACGGCAATGGGTAAGTGGCTGGGAAAAAGAGTATAGACAGAGTTGTTGACACCGGCCTCTCGGGCAGGTCCCCTTGCGGGGTGAACCCGAGGAACACCTCGCTCGAGTGTAGGCTCGCCTTGTGGGCACGACGCCAACCCTGAAGGCGAGAAAGACCCCCTTGCAGACGGTTCGCATGGGGGTCTTTCTTCTGCGTTTCGTAAACCTAGCCTTTGAGAACGACGTAGAGGTCGTTGCCTTCTCTCTGAATGAGGAGGAGGAGAGAATCCTTGTGGTCCCTCGAGACTAGTTCCTTGACCTCACCGACGCTCTTCACAGGGTGGCGATTCACTTCGAGGATGATGTCGCCTCTCTGGATATTGGCGTTCTCCGCAGGACTCCCCGGCTGGACGCCCGCCACGACGACGCCGGAGTGGCTCTTGGAACCGAGCTGGCGTGCGAGGTCAGGGGTAATGTCCTGGAGCTGCAGCCCCCATTTCCCATGTGACACTTCTTGGCTCTTCCCGGCTCCCGGTTCGTTTGCACCGAGCTTTGCGACCTTCACGTTGAGGGTCATGTCCTTCCCGCCCCTGTTAACAACGAGCGGCGCTTCGGTGCCGACGGGCGTTGCGGCGACAAGCGCCGACAACTGGTGAGGGTCCTCAACCTTCTTGCCTGCGAAGCCGGTGATCACGTCTCCTGTTTTCACGCCGGCCTTCTCTGCCGGGCTGCCCTCCATCACCCCGGCAACGAGCGCCCCTTTGGGCTCTTTGAGATTGAGCGTCGCGGCGAGATCGGGAGTGACGTCCTGGATGTTAACCCCGAGATAGCCCCTTGTCACCGAGCCTTTTGTCTCAAGCTCAGGGAGGAGTGCCTTTGCCGTGTTTATCGGGATGGCGAAGCCTATGCCCTGGCCGTTAGGGATGATCGCGGTGTTGATGCCTATCACCTCTCCCCGCATGTCGAGGAGCGGCCCGCCGGAGTTGCCGGGGTTGATCGGGGCGTCCGTCTGAATGAAGTTGTCGTAAGGGCCTTCGCCGATGACCCTGCCCTTCGCGCTTACGATGCCTGCCGTTACGGTATTGCTAAGGCCGAAGGGGTTGCCGATGGCGAGGACCCACTCGCCCACCCTGGCCCTGTCCGAGTCTCCGAGGGCGGCCGCTTTGAACGGTCCCCTGCCTTCGATCTTGATGACGGCAAGATCGGTCTTGGGGTCACGGCCGATCACTTTCGCCTTGTACTCCTTTTTGTCGGCGAGGGTCACGACGATATCGCTCGCTCCGTCGACCACGTGGTTGTTCGTCAGTACCGTACCGTCGGAGTTGATGATCACGCCAGACCCGGCGCCCTGGCTCTTGAAGCTCCCGGGTCCCTTCGGCATGTCACCGAAGAACTGTTTGAACATGTCCCCGAACGGGCTTTCCTCCAGATCCGGCATGCCTGGCATGGAGGTCTTTTCCACCTTGGTGACCTTGATGTTGACCACGGTGGGCTCGGAGGACTCGGCGAGGTTCGCGAACGACGATGGTACCCCGCCGCCTTGCGTCATCGGCGTGGCTGCTCCTGCATGGGGGGTGACCCCTACGGCCGCCGTGACGAGCATGCCTGCAAAGAAAAATACTGCGGCAACGACGGCGACTGCAGGGTATAAGTGACGATGATTCTTGAGATAATCTCTGAGCGCGTCCATGTGTCCATACCTCCTTCAATCATTGAGGGACCGCGTAACCATGGCCCCCATTTTTCTACAATCGTACTATAACCCCTGAACATTAAAGGCAGATTAGAACAGAATTAGAAGTTCTTAACGCGGCTTTGGCGTGCCGTTATGTGGTTTCCGCGATCCATCACCCATAACCGCCCGTATTCTTGTACTCGGAGAAAAATATCGAAAAGGTCGACTAGGAAGCAATGTTTTTGCTTTTACTTCTTGGCCTCATGTTCGATAAAATCAGGGGACACGACCATGAGGCGGAAAGGTAAGGCGCTTACGTTTCCGGGGACGGAGGAAGTAAGGGAGCCGGAGAAGCAGCGGGAGGCCAGAGAGTGGGTCGAGAGTGGCCCGAGATTGAAGCTGCTGACGGAAATTACCCGTGAGCTATTCCGGGAGGCGAGCAAGGCCAAGGGCCATTTGATTGATCTTACGAAGGGGGAAGGGGAGGGGGAAAAGTGATAATGCAAGACCCCTACATGCACGAGGCGATCGAGCGGCTCGTCTGCCTGTTCATGCGTTTATGGCCTGCCTTGACGCGGATTCTTGGAGGATCACCATGCACATTTTGATTGTTGGAAGCAACGGTGTCGGC
>Ga0335078_10009072_pt1 | contig 14758 bp, 14 predicted proteins | sample Lox_Sample_32_FD_206711 | JGI IMG/M metagenome (GOLD analysis project Ga0335078, IMG submission 206711) | Soil microbial communities from Loxahatchee National Wildlife Refuge, Florida, United States - Lox_Sample_3.2 | ecosystem: Environmental > Terrestrial > Soil > Wetlands | place: USA...
GACCTGCTACTGGCCGCCCGCGATTGCACGAGATCGGGAATTGGGGCTCGCGGCGCGACAAGTTTCCGCAACGGAAGATGCAGCGATGCGGAGGTCTGGAAAGCGCTAAGCTCGGATGGAGAACGCTTCTTTCAGCTAAGGAGAGACCATGAGCAATACAAGAGCGGGTGACCGAGCAACATTTTTCCTGGTAGGAGCCGGGATCGGGGCGGCGGCAGCACTGCTGATGGCACCGGCGTCGGGCGCACGCACTCGCCGGAGATTAGCTCGCAAGGGAGAAGACGTCGCGGATTATCTGATCGATTCGGGCAAGGAGCTGGTAGAGAAATGCGAGGATCTTTACGAGCGCAGCAGGGAACTGGTAGAGGATGCGACCCACGAGCTGTCCGGGAAATATCGCGCGCTGCATGAGCACAGCAAGGAGTTGCTGGACGAGACCGAAAGGATCCTCTGCCGTACGAAGAGCGCTGCCACCGGCCGGTAATTGCGAAGGCGCGTTCAGGCAGTCCCAACTTACGGTTGTGGAATCCGAATCCCCGGACGTCTCCACTTTGGCAGCGTGCGCTTCCAAAAAGTCATCCAGCTGGTCGCCAGTGCGGCCCTTTGTGCCGCCTGTGCGCCACACCTCGCCGTAGATCTGGACCAGGCCGACCTTGTCTGGTGGTTCGTCGACCGAGCCACCGCGGATGCGAGCCGTTCCCGCGATATTCTGAAGGCCCTGGGAGCGCAACTGGTGCTCACCTCGGGCGCCGGAGGAATGAGCGAAGCGGTGCGCGTGGCCGAACAGATCGTGGCTCGCACAGCCAATGCTTTCATGCCGCAGCAGTTCAAAAACCCGGCCAACCCCGCCATTCACCGGGAGACTACGGCCCTGGAAATCTGGAGAGACACTGACGGCCGAGTGGACATTATCGTCGGCGGGGTGGGAACAGGTGGTACGGTTACGGCCTGCGCGGAAGTCCTCAAGCCGAGGAAGACGGGCTTGCAGGTCATCGCCGTAGAACCAGCAGCATCGGCCGTCCTGTCGGGCCAACCGAAGGGGCCTCATCCGATCCAGGGCATCGGGGCCGGCTTTATCCCTGATGTCATGCGCGTGGAATTGATGGATGAGGTCTATCGCGTCGAAACCGACGCGGCCATAGCCATGACGCGGCGTCTCGCCGTGGAGGAGGGGCTCTTCGTTGGGGTCTCTTCTGGTGCAGCCGCAGCAGCAGCGGCCGATGTTGCGAGCCGGGAGGGAAATCGGACTAAGTTGGTCGTCGTGGTTTTGCCGGATACTGGCGAACGCTATCTCGGCACGCCGACCTTCACCGGGGTTGATCAAGCCCATTACATCGTCCCATAATTGCCGCTAAGCTCCTTCAGGCTGGCTCCGTCGGGCCGTTTCAGCAGGTCCAGAACCTTCTCGGTCTTGCTCCCCTGGCGCGCGCCACTCGCCCTCTTCGCGGTCTTGGCGCTCTTGGCGGTTTTAGCGCCCTTCTTCGCGGAGGTGGGCTTCTTCCCCGACTTGGCCTTCGAGGAAGCAACGTGGGCGCGACGTGGCGCAACACGGGCCTTGTTTGGCGCTTGCGGCTCCGTGGCTGTGCTCGTTTCTTGTTCTGTTTCTTCCGTCGTCATGGTGGATTCTCCTCTGCGGTTGATTACCGCGGTCACGACATGGATCGCTCGGGTGCGCTGGAGAAGCAAGTGAAATCTACTGACGCAAAGGCGATGGAACGGCGATGAGGTTTCAGAGCAATCGGATGATCGCAGGTGCGAACGTGACGCTCAAAGGCAACTGCAACCGCCGGCGCCTGACAGTTTGATCGCTCAGAGCAGCCCGAAGTGGCGAAAGACCTGTTTAATCGCCGCGACCTTGTCGGGTGGGCAGGGATTCTTGTGCGGTGCGTTCCCGGGGACGGCGAGGCCAAACTCCTCATTGCAGTGCATAATCCAGGCGCTCTCGGGCACAAAGCCGTGTTGCCGCGCAACCCATTTTTGGATTTCCTGATCGGTAGCGCGTTGCCGGGTTGGCTGCTGCTGGCCAAAGTGGCGCGACGGTTTACCGCGTCCTCGATGGTCATTACCGGTGCTCATTCGGCGCTTCGCCCGGATTGATCACACTTCCTTGGGTTCGGCACGTGGGTAGTGTTAGTTCAATTTCTGCTTGCCATCGAACCTTCGAGAATGTTCTGGAGTGAGCAGCTTGAAATTTCCAGCGTCGAGTCCCGAAGCGAGATATAAGCTAGTCGCGATCGTGGTCTCGGCCCCGGTCATGTTCACGAAAATCGCGGTCGCGGTCACGGTCCCAATGATGATCGTGTTCGCGTCGGCCGCGATCGCCGTCCCAGTACCCACCAAAAAACCGCTCCCCATCATGGTGCGGTACAACCCAGCGTGCGCCAGGATAAGGTGGACGAGTCCAATATCCGGCATGCCACTTGTAGTGGTGCCCTACCGGATACCAGTATCCTTCCACCCAGATGAATTCCGGGCCTGGACTTGGCGGGAGAACCCGAACCACTCGCGGTGGCGGCGGCGGTCCAATCACGATACCGATCGACACCTGACTGAACGCGGATGATCCTCCGACCAGGAGCAACAAAACAAGCAGTGACCTTTTCATCATCTCTTTCCTCCCGGATTAAGCGTATACGACCATGGTTCAAGCCGAGGGCTTGATGAGGGTTGGAGCGCTCGGCTTCCTCTTGGGTGCTGGGGCTTCGGCTGATCTTCAAAATGTGATCGCCGCAATGCAAAGAGAAGAAGCGCCCCAATACACCGCCCGCTTCCACTCCCCGGCGGTCGCGTAAATCACTGCGGATCCGACGTTACAAGCCAGCAACATCACGGGAAATAGTTTTGTTTTGATCATTAACATCTGTCTTGAATGGCGCGCCTTTGGCTTGGCGCTTACTCCCGGCACCAATGGTATCGCTGGCAGGGTGCTTGCTCAAGATTGTCAGCAGTTAACATCCCGAGAATGGACTTGGTCAGTGCAAACCCGGGCGCGGGTCAACCGTCAGATAGCCGAGCGCCCTTTTGCGGGCCCACTTCTGCACCACAACGCGATCGCCATCGGCCGATATAACTAGCGGTAGATCGTCTTCACTTGCGCGGCGCTGTAGCTTCGCAGCACCCTCTGTTTCCCGAAGATCTGGGATCAACTCCGAAGCAATTCCCTCAGTTTGCCCTTCAGCGCCTGCTCCTTCGGCTTTCCTGCGCTCTGTAGCCACGCCGGAAGTGGCCGTAGGGATCAGAACCGCCTCAGAGGGAATTACATGGGGGATTTCCACCAAGAACCGGATCAGTCTCGTAAAACAGCAAGGGGCAACGTCATGCTGACCCGGTCGGGCGTGAAGCTGTTGGATTTCGGGTTAGCGAAAGTGCGGTTCTCTGAGACCGCATCTGGTGTTACATCACTGCAGACGCAAACTTCGCCATTAACCACGGAAGGAACCATCCTGGGGACGTTGCAGTATATGGCGCCGGAACAACTGGAGGGCAAGGAAGCGGACGCGCGCTCCGACATCTTCGCGTTTGGCGCCATGCTATATGAGATGGCGAGCGGACGGCGTGCCTTCGAAGGTAAGAGCCAGGCAAGCTTGATCGGAGCCATCATGGAGACCGACCCTCCATCGGTTTCAACGCTTGAGCCGAAGGTGTCGGTATTTCCGACTACCGTCGCTCTATTATCGGAGCCACTCCGAAAAATCCGGGATGTGATTCGAAGATCAGTGCGATGCTACGCCGAAGCGAACTTCCTTCGAAGCTTCGCAAGTGCACGGACACACTTCTTGGCGAACGCCATGGTTAGGAACTCGACGAAACCCAATCGGTTTGAGGATCTCTTCCGGTAATAGCTGTTGGTCCGGTACGCTTTCCCAATATGGCGGAATTTGCGGTGCAGCCAGTCGAGGTCATTCGAGGGTAGTGGAGGAATCGCCAGGCGGGGGTACGGATGCAACTCCCGAAGCCGCTCGGTGGCGAGCGGAGTGAAACGCCGGGCCAACTCCAAAAACGACATCCATTGAATCCCGGCAGTGCCCAACAGTGCTACATCCGCCTGCCAGGGCAAGTCGCCCTGGCGCGGAGCGCACAAGATGTGTAGCAGAGTCGCCTCCGGCAACGTAGTCCACAGAGTGTGCGCGTTCCATTCAATGGGGCCTATTTGCGAAAGAAAGACCTGCTCGCATTCACATGCATCTTCGGGTGGCACCGCGATCAGACGCCAATGAAGGTGTAGCCAGAGGTTTTCCCGCTGGAAACTGACGTGGTCACCCCAGTCCCAAGCTTGGTCACCGGGCAAGTTTGATCTGAGCGCCCAGCCGGCGTTCATTAGCACCTTCATGGCATCGCGGACTTGTCCACGGGGGACGAGGAACGTCAAATGCGGAATCGCGCGGATCGCCGGCGCCGGAGTTCTCAGCGCCCAAGCTACCGGGCCCACGATCACTGATCGGACGCCCACCTGCGTGAATAGGATGTCCAACTCTTCGGCTTTTTGCAAGCGGAGTTGGTTCTGGCTCCAAAACTGTCGAATAATGCCTTTGAAAATCGCCGCGGCAGGGTCATGCTCCAGCCAGTTTGGAAAGGCTGGACTTAGGGCCGGGAATAACTGCTGGCTGGCATACGAGATGGTGTTGATGTCCTGCGTCGCGCGCCACTGCTCCCAAGCCTGGCGCGCTTGAGGCTCCGACAACAAGAGTGCTTCCAGGAGACGGTCCATCAGACGGTCGGTAGGAAAGGCTATGTCCTTTTTCGCCGGTCCTTCAGACGCCCCGGCAAGCGGGACTGACGTAGGTCAAGGCGTTGCGATCTCTCACCCTTGTATCTTGTAACACGGGTCCTCATCCGGCAAGTATCGCGCGATTCTCTCAGAGTACTAGTTCGGTGGGTCTGTTGCCCCGTGGTTTAGCTCGCCGGCTACGGCCTATGGCAAATCCAATTTTGAATTCGTGTTGGAGAAAAGGCCTTCTTGACCCGTAGGAATCACCGCTTTCACAGAGTGCCTGATTGTCGAGTGCAGCGCCCTGGCCCCTAGTACCGCGGCTGCTAGTACTAGTGGCGTTTCGATTTGTATGTTAACGGGATAGGGCTAGAATCGTTAGAGATCACGGAAATGTCGGCCCCCAGGCAGGTACAGTTCGTCACCCCGTCGGAACTCTCGCTCCTGCGCGCCGCTCTCCTAGAGGAATCGGCGGCTACAGAAGCAGCAAATAGCTGGCTCGGCCAGCTTCGAAATGCAGAAGCTCGCTTGGGATTTCGCGGGCTGGAATTGGCGTCCAGGAGACTGCTCCCCCTCGTTTACCGCAACGTCAAGACATCCATCGCGCCGTCATTGCGAGACCAGCTTAGGCAGGTACATCACGAATATTGGGCTGACAACCAAAAGCGCTTCTACCGCTTACAAGAACTCCTGTCATGGTTTGAGGCAAACGATATTCCCACCCTGGTCCTCAAAGGCATGGCGCTCTCCCGTCTTTATTATCGCGACATGGCGCTTCGTCCAACGTCCGACTTCGACATCCTGGTGCCGGAGGACCGGGCTCCGGAAGTTGTCCGCCGGCTGCAGCGCGAGGGATGGGCTGCAACCTACTACCTCCCGAGTGCCCCCAAGAATAGCTATTTTTTTCGCCATACGCACGCGATGCCCCTGACGCGTCCGGACTATGGAGATCTCGACCTGCACTGGCACGTGCTTTCTCACGCTACTTTCCAGGGGGCGGATCAGCCATTCTGGAGCGGCAGCGTTCCACTGGCCGTGAACACGGTCCAGACTCGAGCGCTGAATCCAACCCATCAGCTTTTGCACGTTTGTGTGCACGGATTCAGTGCAAACGAGATGATGCCTCCTATTCGCTGGATAGCGGATGCGGTCACCATACTGCGGACCAGTCAGATCGAGTGGGCCAGTCTGGTAGACCTCGCCAGGGACCTGCACGTCACAATACCGTTGGGCGCCACTCTGTCATTCTTGCGCGCGACTTTTCCGACCCCGATACCCGAGGACGCCGTCGAGAAACTCAAGGCTGAGCAGATCGACCACGCGGAAAGGCGGTATTTCGAGAGGCTGGTGCACTATAACGCCGACTGGCGCGAGGTGTTGACCTACAATCTCGAGCGTCTGCGGCGCGCCAACCGGGATCGCCATCCCATTCTTCGTGCCGCATTCCTGCCACAGCAGTTGCAGTTGCACTACAACTTGTCTAATCTCAATGCGCTTGGAAGTTTCGCCTTGTCCAGGCTTGGGAAGCGAATTCGTGGGGGGATGGGATATTTGTGATTTACGAGTCCGCACCCATGCGCGTGACACCGTCGGCCCGGCATGAACTGACGGTAATCGATCCAGCGGGCGTATCCGCATTCCGCAAAATCGCGGAGTATCGCCGGTACCGAACGCTTTTCGTCATTCTGGCCCTGAAGGACATTATGCTGCGTTACCGGCAAACCTTGCTGGGCGTCGTTTGGGCTGTAATCCAGCCCCTGCTTCCTATGGCGATTTTCACGGTTGTGTTCGCGCGCGTGCTTCGGCCGGCCACGGGTGGTGTGCCGTATTGGCTATTTGTTCTGGCAGGCATGGCTCCCTGGAGTTTTTTCGCAGGCGCCATCAATCTGGCCGGCGCCACGTTTACGAACAACCACGGTCTCCTGAACAAAGTATATTTTCCGCGCGCTATCCTGCCGGGGGCGGCAGTGGCGGCCTGCTTGCTCGACTTTATGGTTACGGGCTTGTTCCTGGCCGGCCTGGTCACCTGGCGAGGGTATCGTCCTACCGTCGAGTGGCTGCTGCTACCTGTGATCATGTTGATGACGACGGGACTTGCGATGTCGGTCGGGTTGGCCTTGGCCTCCTTGATGGCGATCTATCGCGACGTCAAACATGTCCTGCCTTTCCTGATACAACTTTGGATGTTCGCGACTCCGATTTTTTATCCCACCAGCCTGCTGCCCCAAACGGTGCGGCGAGCCGTCGGGCTGAATCCCATGGCCGGCATCGTGGAGGCTCTCCGATCGTGCTTGTTTGGAACGACCCCTGATTGGAACCTTCTTGCCTTGTCGGGGCTCTCTATGGTGGCGATCGCCTTTACCGCCGCTTTCCTGTTTCACCGGCTGGAAGCTGATTTGGCCGAGCGCGTATGAAGACTATTTCCGTTCGCGGTCTGACGAAAGAGTTTATGCTCGGCGAGCGGAGGGCGCATTATCGAATGCTCCACGAATGGCTCACCCCCCGCTGGGTGAAACCGGCGGAGCGAACGAGGAACCGCTTTGTGGCTCTCAAGGACGTCACCTTTGACGCCGAGCCTGGAGAAGTGATCGGCATCGTGGGACGCAATGGCGCCGGAAAGTCGACTCTGCTCAAGATCCTCGCCAGAATCCTCCGGCCCACGCAAGGCCGCATTGAATTGCGGGGGAGGGTCGGCAGCCTGCTCGAGGTAGGGTCGGGGTTTCACGGAGAACTCACGGGCCGGGAGAACATTTTCCTGAACGCCGCGATCCTGGGAATGGGGCATCGCGAGATCCTCCGCAAGCTGGATGAGATCGTAGATTTCGCCGGAGTTGATCAGTACCTGGACGAGCCCGTGAAAACTTACTCCAGCGGAATGTACATGCGGCTGGCGTTCTCAGTGGCTGCGCATGTCGAGCCCGAGATTTTGCTGGTGGATGAAGTTCTGGCCGTGGGTGATGCGGACTTCCAGAAGAAATGCATGCACCGAATCGAGCAAGTGGGCAAACACGGACAGACCGTCCTGTTCGTTTCCCACAACATCCAGGCTGTGTTGCGCTTATGCAACCGCGCCTTGCTGATCGAGCAGGGCAGATTGCAGCAGGCGGGTCCGGTGCATGAGGTGGCTGCCTCGTACCTGAACACCGGGGGCCTGAATCAGGGCGAGCGTACCTATGCGGAAGGGCCCTATGCTCCCGGCGACGGTGTCGTAAAACTCCGGCGCGTTCGAGTCCGTTCGCGGGCGGGCGAGACGCTGGCCACGGTGGAACTGGGCGATGAACTGGGGATCGAGATGGAGTTCGAAGTTCAAGACAGCAGTGCCCGGGTTCTTTTCCCGGTGTTGAGTGTGCGCAACGAGTGGGGGACGGAAGTGCTTTGGACTACCGATGCCGGCGCCGAATGGCACGGACAGAAGAGGCCTCCGGGGCGCTACCGGGTGATCGCTTGGGTTCCTCCTAATTTTCTGTCGTCCGGCGCGATGACCGTGACCGCCGCAGTCCACTCGTTCCTTCCCTGGAAGGAGCATTTTCGCGAGGTTGACGCAGTAGGTTTTCAGGCCATCGACACTCTGGGCGCCGGGACGGCACGGGGCGCGTTTACGGGCCCTATATCGGCCGCGACGCGTCCGAAGCTGGAATGGACAGTGGACTACCAGGGGGACGGGCATCTGCACGGCGTCGGCCTGTCCACATCTCGATCTGTCATCCCGTAAGACTTTGTCCTCAAGGCCGGCTTCGTTATCAGGTGCGGTGAAGTTCATTTAGTGTTCGGCGCTGAATCGTCACGCCGGCGGCGCCTATCAAGATGAGCTTTTACCTGGCCCAGGGCTACTCTTGAAGGAAGACGAAGCGGCGGAGTCCTGGGAGTGCCTGTGACTCGTAGGGTGATGTCAGCAATCTGACCCCCAGTCAACCCCCTGTCCACCGCCCGTTTGAGCCAGTCCCGATGCTCCGAGCCCTGTAAGAATGGGCCGGCATGGAACAATCCACACTCGCGGAACGCGCTCTTCCGGATTATCGCTCCACGCAGAGGACTGAGAGATTCGGCCCCCAGCTCCGACGAGACCACCCGGCCCTGAACCCACGCAGACGCGGAGTCTAGCTGGCAGGCGCGTACCAGCGCATCGAGTGCGCCCGGCTCCAATCGATCACCCGGCTCGAGCCAAACCAGCAGCTCGGCGAAGGACTCCCGAATCGCACAGTTCCAAACCATGGCATTGACGGCCGGCTCTCGGAAGCGAAGAAACCGCACGTTTCCCGGAAGGTTGGCCACCTCATCCGCCATGTCGCACGCCGGACCAGCGGCTGCAACGATGAGCTCGGTTCTTGGGTAACCCTGTTCTTCGATCCCAGCAGCAAGCCTCCTGAGCGCCTCACGGTCTTCTTCGCAGAGATGGACAATCACGGAGACAAACGGCCGCCGCTCCCGGCTGCGGGAATCGGGCGCCTCCGCGGTGATTCCCGCGCACAAAGCTCCTTGAACCGCGCTCGCGATGCGCGACCGATTGGTGCCCAAGTGAATCGCCGCCCGTGGAACCTCATGGGAGACACGTTCCAGAAATTCCAGTGTCTGGGCGCCGGCGTGCGGAAGATGGATGAGAGTTTCTGATGCGAGCGCCCGCTCGATCTCGCGGGGCTCTACCGGCCCCAGCGTGGTCTCGGGTACTCCCGAAATCCACGGCTTCAGCACCAGCTTCACTGGGAGGCTGTCCCGCAACTGCTGCCGGAATCCATCTTCGAGAAATAGCACTGCTTTGTCGAATCCCGGCTGACACACCACGCGGCAGCGGTCTGTGATCTCCGGATACAAAGTCAGATTTTCGGGGGCCAGTTTGGCCGTCGAATACAGGCGGTACGCGCGCGGCTCCGGGTCCAAGGCCAGAGCCAGATAATCATCCGATATGAAGTCGAGTCCGCCCAGCAGGCATGCGAGAGAAGTGGAGGATTTTCCCGATCCGCCGCGGCCGGGCATCAGCACGCCGCGGCCGTCATACCCGACTGCCGCTGCGTGCACCAATTGGCGGCCGTTGAGCTCCATCCACCAGTGGAGAATACTGCGCAGCGGTGAGGCCAGGACCCACGGCGGCAGTTGCCTGGCTGACCGCACCCAAAAAACGGCCTGCCGGGTCTCGCGATCCATGACGTTGACCGAACCCTCACCCCACTGGTAGGCCGAGCGGTACCGGGAACTGTCGAACCCCCAGATATTCCCGCTCCCGGTGAAATCAATCCACGGCCGCGGTGACCGAGGCACTCCAACGCCGGTGGTTTCCGAATCCCACAGCCAGATTTCGCAGCCCCGTTCGTTCTCCGCTCCAACAACCGGAGAAGCCAAACCCGGGACGATCGTCGAAATCAGCGCTTCTCCTGCAAAACGGAGCCGCACCCTTGTTCCGGCAACACGGAAATCGCGCGTGATTTCCCCAGCGCGCGCGGACGCCGCCTGGAACCCTTGGCAGAGCTGGTCAAAGAATTGAGCTTGTTCCTGTTCCGTCGCGGGCAAGCTGTCCGTCGCCATAGTGAAGAACCTAGGGAACGCCGCACGCTCCGAGCGGTGCTGCGAGATCCATACTCTCTCTAAAAATCATATGCGAGAGTAAATGTTTTCCCCTTATTTATAGCAAATCGGATGGTTGATGGACGACTGGACTCGAATTTGGGTCCGGCGTTTGCGAAAGCAAAGCCAAGAGTTTCCGTGTCGTCTCGTGCGACTGGCTGCAGCGGATCCCCTCTCCGATGTTGGCAATTGCTGCGCTCAGGTTGCCGGCTCCGAGTTGCTGGCTTGCGAATTCAAACGCCCGCAGCGCATAGATCTCGCCCGCTCTTTGCGATAACGTATCGGCCTCCGCGCGGGGCAGATAGGTCCGTGCAATCTCAATCACGGCCCGAGTATCGGCAATCTGCTCTCCGGACGCGACCCCGCGAGCGCTCTCAGACCCCCGGCTCCGCCGGTAAAACGCCAGCGGCCTGGACTCGTACCACACCGGGTAGTTCACCGCGAGTCGCTGCCACATCTCCCAATCGAAAGCCGATTTTGCTTGCGGACAGTATCCGCCCAGCCGCTCGTAAGCTTCGCGCCGCACGACAATCGAGGGCGTCTGTAAACGGCAGGAAGATCCTATGCGGTCCAACCAGCCCTCGATTATACCCGGCGTCTCGCGCTCCAGGAACGAAAGACGGACGTTGTTGCTGGCTGCATCGACGATCGTGTGTCTGCAAAAGGCCGCTCCGATATCGGGCGCCTGAAGAATTCCTTTATGCAGGGCGTCATAGAAGCCGGGAGCGACCCAGTCATCGTCGTGCAGCAGGTGTACCCACAGCCCGCGTGCCCGGCGCAGGCACACGTTGAATATCTCCGGGTGTCCGGCGCGGACCGTGTGCCGGTATAAACAAACGCTTTCTCCGGCAATCGACCGCGTTATGGCTTCGATCTCAGCCTGGATCGCCTCCTCCGGGCAATCACTGATCACTTCGATCTGCATTCTTTCGGGTCCGGGCGACTGCGCCAGCACGCTTCGTAACGCCTGCTCCAGATAGTTGGTCCGGCGGTATACGGTCAGCATGACCGACCAGAAGGGGCGTTCCCCGGAAGGCAGCGCGTCGATTTTAGGGAACACCACTGCAGAGTCGGCATCCGCGCTTTCATCCGCCTCCATCACCCCCAGACGGACGAGTTGCCGGCTGTCTTCCAGCTTCACCGAATGTGCCGGATCGTAAAAGCTCAGCGCCGGCTGCTCGCGGAGGCCGCGCGCATATTCCTGGAATTGCATCGCGTAGTCACCGTGGTGCGCCTTACGTCTGACCTCTTCGGAAACCTGGTCGCAAAAGCTGGAGAAGTACTTAAAGTGCAGTAGACATCCCCGTTCGTTGGCAATCTGCTCAGGAGGAAGATTGGTCCAGTGTTGGCCCCCCGCTAATACGCAGTCCTCATCATACTTGAGCAGCGGCACTTTGCTCAGATACCACCCGGCGTCACCGAAGACTCGCTGGCGAACTCCGCCGTAGTAAGCCTTCTGATTGTGGAACAGCCCCCTTTCGTTCTCGCACCGATGAAAGAACTGGCGGTCAAAATAGGGGCACACTTCCTCAAAGGACCGGCCCGGCACGTAATGCGTGTCCCGAACCGGCCCGTCAGAGTACATGTCGAGGTGGATTGCGCTGAACGCTCTTTTCCCCTTCAGATCCAGCCCCCGGCATAAATCCGCGAGCCCTCTGCGCTCGCACTCCGGATAGTAGAGCAGCTCATCGGCATCGACAATCACACACCAATGATCTTGTCCGTGCATGCGAAGAATGGGTTCAAACCAGCCCGCGCCGAAATTGGCTTGATTGAATGAAAGGTCAGATTGCCAAACATAAACGTCGGGCTGTTCGAGCAGAGATTCCAGACTGCCGTCTGAGGAACCGTTGTCCACCACCAGAAAAGCGCCAATGCCTTTCTTGCGGTAGTATTCGAGGAAATAGGGCAGCCGGGGAAGTTCGTTTCTCAAGACCGTACAGCAGATGATTTCTCCCGGTCGCAGACTTAGGTATTTGGAATCCTTGCGCGCCAGCCGGTAGTGGCGAAAAACGGCATTCGGCCCCTCCTGCTTTAACATGACCTTCACGAACTGCTTGTGGAGCCGGGCTTCAATGGGATGATGTTTGAGGGCTTGCCGATAGACTTGGAGTGCCTCGTCCAGTCGTAGCTGACCCTGCATTACAGCGCCCAGGAGAATGGCGGACTCCAGCTGGCCGGGGTCCAGAGCCAGAGCTTCGCGATAGCCGGCAATCGCTGCCGCGAGTTTGCCCTTGCTGTGCCATGCTCTGGCCAGGACATATTGCGCTTGGGCTGCTTGGCTGGATTCCGAATCATGAATCATGATTGGAGACTATTATAATGGCCGCCGAAACAGCCGCGACTGAATGGATGTGCCCAGATTGGCGAAGCAGCGAACCAGGCGATAGTGAAGAGCTATCATTGTGGAAACGGTGATGCCCGCCTTCGATCCAGCTTCGATTCAGATCGATGCGTCGTCGCATTGCCAGCTTGCCTGCCCGCTGTGTCCTACGGCGGACGGGCGCGCGCGGCCTGCCCTTGGCGCGGGGCATCTGAAGCTGGACGACTTCGAGGCGCTGCTCGACCGCAATCCGCAAATTGCGCACGTTGAGCTTTCCAACTATGGGGAAATGTTCCTCAACCCCCAACTCTCCGAGATTCTCGCTTGCGCCTTCCAACGCAAGGTGACCGTCAGCGGCAGCAACGGCGTCAATCTCAACTTCGCGCGCGAGGATGCGCTCGAGGCCACTGTGCAATACCGCGTGCGCGCTTTGACGTGCTCCATTGACGGTGCGACACAACAGACCTACTCGCGCTACCGTTTGAATGGGAATCTTGGTCGAGTGCTGGCGCATATCGACAAGATCCGCGAGTATCGTGCCAGGCGCCGGTCCGCCTTCCCGCTGCTCTATTGGCAGTTCGTGGTTTTCGGACACAACGAGCACGAGATCAAAACGGCTCGCGAAATGGCTGCCGAGCGGGGCATGGAATTCGTCCCGAAGCTATCCTGGGACGCGGACTATTCGCCGGTTCAAAATCGCGATCTGGTTCGCATCGAGACCGGCCTTGGAGCTGCGAGCCGAGCGGAGTATCGGGAGCGGCGCGGCAGCGAATATACTCGCCATATCTGTTTTCAGCTCTGGAACGCGCCGGTGTTGAACTGGAACGGCGCCATGCTGGGTTGCTGTGTAAACTTCTGGAGCGACTTCGGAGTAAACGGGTTCACTTCCCCCTTGTCCGAGGCTATGGCCAGTCCGAAGATGGAATACGCGCGGCGCATGCTGACTGGCGACGCCGATCCTCGCGCCGACATCCCATGTGCGAGTTGCGGGCAGTACGACCAAATACGAAGATCCGGCCGCTGGCTGCGTCAGGACGAGATCCGGGAGCACGCCCAAACACGCTATACCGCAGGGCTCCTGCTCCACGCCGATCCATCGGTCCGGTTCGCACAGGTGTCGATCATACCTGGTTCCAACGGTCAGCCGCGGTGGGAGCCTGCAGGCCGGTTGTTCCGGTTCGGCATAGATAAAGCTGTGTATTTCGCACCACCGGGTCCGGGGCCCTATACCGTCTTCATCCGTCCAGTCGGATCGGGTGGCCGGATGCCGGTAATGAGCCGGTTGGTCGAGATCGCGCAGCGGCCGGTTTGCCAGGAATTCACTGTGGAGGTACTTGAACGTACAGTACCTACGGGCCGGCCCGGAACTGTTGAATGTCTCCCCCTCTGGATCAGATAATAAGCCCCATGGGTGAGCCGTGCTTTCGAATCAATTCGCCGTCGGTCATTTATGAGCAGTTCGGCGATGAACTGGTCGCAATTCACCTGGGGAAAGGGACTTACCACGGCATGACCGGCTCGGCCACCGACGTTTTCATGTTGTTGTCGGAAGAAGCGACATCGGGGGAACTGGCCGACGCCCTGGCCGCAAAGTATGGGGCGGCACCGGGAGAAATCGCAGGCGCACTGGCGCCCTTTCTGGAACAGCTTCAAAACGAACAACTGATCGTACCGGTGGAAACGCGTAAGTCAAGGGATTCCCTGCGGTTAGCGGGAAATGAGAGAGGGTTGCCTTTCACCGCGCCGAGCCTGGAAGCTTTTAAAGACCTGGAAGGCCTTCTCCTGCTGGACCCGATTCACGAGATTGGTGACGAGGGTTGGCCGCCGCCCTCCCAACCGTCTCCGAAATAAACCCGCTCGCAGGCGTCTGCAATGAACTTCGCCCCCCATGAAACGGCAATGTACGAGATCGTGGCGGCGATGCGCTTCCCGGGACCCAACTATTACGAAGTGTTGCGATGGCTGCATGAGGATTTAAGGCCGGACAGCTACGTCGAAATCGGCGTGGGTCGCGGGCATTCTCTGGCGTTGGCGATGCCGCCAACCATCGCGGTGGGTATCGACCCCTGCCCTCAGGTGGACGATTGCCGGAGAACCGAGACACGGGTTGTGGCAATGCCCAGCAGCGAGTTTTTCGCCAAGCACACCCTGCGGGAATTCGTTGGAGCGAA
>Ga0335078_10009073_pt1 | contig 14758 bp, 16 predicted proteins | sample Lox_Sample_32_FD_206711 | JGI IMG/M metagenome (GOLD analysis project Ga0335078, IMG submission 206711) | Soil microbial communities from Loxahatchee National Wildlife Refuge, Florida, United States - Lox_Sample_3.2 | ecosystem: Environmental > Terrestrial > Soil > Wetlands | place: USA...
GGAGCATGCCAGCCTTGCCGGGGTCTCGCGGAAGCCATGGAACGACATCGTGGCCGACGACCGGGGCAACGCCTACGTCAACACCATCGGCTTCGACTTCCCCGGCGGGGAGTTCGCACCGGGCCTGGCCGTGCTTGTCACACCGGAGGGCGGCGTGCACCAGGTGGCCGGTGACCTGGCTTTCCCCAACGGCATGGCGATCAGCGCGGACGGCGCGACCCTGATCGTGGCCGAGTCGTACGCGAATTGCCTGACCGCCTATGACATCGGCGATGACGGCGGCCTCGGCAACCGGCGCGTATGGGCGCAGACGCCGGGCGACCACCCGGACGGCATCTGCGTGGACGCCGAAGGCGCGGTCTGGTACGCCGATGTCGGCAACCAGCGCTGTGTTCGCATCCGCGAGGGCGGTGCGGTGCTGGACACCGTCGGCCTGGATCGCGGCGCGTTTGCCTGCGCGCTCAGCCGCGGGGAGGACCCGCGCCTGTTCGTGGTCGGCCAGACCTGGAACGGAGCCAGATCCCCGCACCCCACCGGACAGGTCGTGGCCTTCCCGGCGCCGGCGCCCGGCGCCGGGAGGCCCTGACCCGGCCAGCCTGCCGGATGCGCTCCGGTGGCCCGGAGGCGGTGACCGGAGCGGGGGATCTCGCCGGGGCCGCCCCGGGCACGGCCGGTATCCTGACCGGGGCGGCGGCCAGAGCGGGACGCCGAAGGGGATGCCGCCCGCCGGTGCTGCCCCTGAGAGGTACCCCCCATGACAGTCGACGGGCCTTCGCCCGGGCCGCCGCGGGACTCCCCCTGGACCCTGCTGTTGCTGGCCGCCGGCGCTCTCGGGGGCATCGCGGCAATCGTCGCCGGTATCGCGATCGCGGCGTCCTCCGCCGCACCGGTGACACAGATCGCCGTGGAGAGCAGCCCCGCCGCCACCGCGACGCCCTCCCCGGCGCCGAGCCAGCCCTCCCCCACACCGGCCCGGCCCTCGCCAGCGCCATCCGCCAGCGCGACACCCAGCCCGGCGGCCACGGCGAGCTCCCCCACCGCGACGCCGGCCAGCCAGCCCGCCAGCAGCCCGGCCGCTTCACCGGCCACTCACTGACCGCCCGCGGGTGCCCTCGTCAGGCCGGCTGCGGTCGGCTTCAGCGGGCCGTGGGGGTGCCCTGGTGGTGGAAGATCTGCCAGCCGCCGGCGGCCGTGCGGCGCCACAGCGAGGTGCGGTTGGCCCGCCTGCCCTGGCCCTGGGAGGTGTACTTCAGCATGACCAGGCCGTCGGCCAGCAGCCATCCCCGCATGTTCGACACGGTGATCGGCGGGCCGGCGGGGTCGGTCGCCGCCGCCACCAGCTCGGCGGTTCCCTCGTAACCCAGCTCGCCGCCCGAGGAGCCGAACTCGTGAAAGTCGGTGGCGAGCAGCCGCCCGAGCCGGGCCGGGTCGGCGCGGCACGCCGGGCTCAGCGACTCCCGCTCGGCGGCCATGGCCGCGGCGATCTGCTGCCCGGCCGGGTCTTGCCCGGCGGCCCGGTCCATACCGTGATGGTCGCAGCGGACAGCGGGCCTGGGCTACCGCTATTGCGCGGACCGTGGTCAGCCTGCCCGGAAGCGGCAGGGCCGGGGGCTTAGCATCCTGGTATGACCGCACTGGGGGATCTGGACCGGGCCAGGATCGGCAAGCTGTACGCCCAGGAGGTGGCGCGGTTCCGGGATGCCCGGCCGGGGTCGGCGGCCATGCTCGCCCGGGCGCGCGCGCACATGCCCAACGGGGTGCCGATGGCCTGGATGGCCTATCACGACGGCCAGATGATCTACATCGATCATGGGCAGGGCCCGGGGTTCACCGACATCGACGGGTTCGGCTATGTCGATTTCAACGCCTCCGATATGGCCATGTTCTGCGGGCACGCGAACCCGGCGATCGTGGCGGCGGTGGTGGCGCAGGCAGGACGGTCCACCCAGTTCCTGCTGCCGACCGAGGCGTCGGTGGCGGTGGCCGAGGAACTGGCCCGCCGCTACCCGGTGAGCCAGTGGCAGTTCACCCTGTCAGCCACCCAGGCCAACACCGAGGCCATCCGCCTGGCCCGGGCCGCCACCGGGCGGGAGGTGGTGGTGCTGTTCCAGGGTCACTACCACGGCCACTTCGAGGAGGGCCTGGTGGACCTGGCGGGCGGCCAGGCCAGTGCGATGCAGCGCGGGCTGAGCAAGGGTGTCACCGGGCGGGTGCGGATCGCCCAGTTCAACGACCCGGACACGCTGCGGGCCGCGCTGGCGCCCGGCGACGTCGCGCTCGTGCTGACCGAGCCTGCCATGACCAACAGCATTCACATGCTGCTGCCCGAGCCGGGCTGGCACACGGCGCTGCGCGACCTGACCCGCCAGCACGGCACCCTGCTGGGGGTCGACGAGACCCACACCCACGTCGTGGGGCCGGGCGGGGCGACCGGCATGTGGCACCTGGACCCGGACATGGTCACGATCGGCAAGGCGGTCGCCGGCGGCCTGCCGATGGGCGCCTACGGTGTCACCGCTGAGCTGGGTGAGCAGCTGGACGTCTCGCGCAACGTCGCCACCGGCGGCACCCTGTTCGGCAACCCGCTGTCGGCGGCGGCGGCGAAAGCGGCACTGACCGAGGTGCTCGTTCCCGGCGCCTACCAGCACACGACCGCCCTGGGGCACGAGCTCGCCGACGGGATCGAGGCGGCGATCGGCTCGGCGGGCCTGCCATGGACGGTGATCCGGTTCGGCCCCCGCTCGGGGCAGTGGTACGGGCCGCAGCCCCGTACCGGCGCCGAGGCCTACGGGCTCACCGACGACCAGCTCACCGACCTGGTACGGATCTGGCTCGCCAACCGCGGCATCTGGGATGCGCTGCCCGGCGCCGGCCCCACCGTTCCGGTCCCCGCCACCAGCGCGGACGTCGGCCGCTACGTCAGCGCCTACGGCGAACTGCTGGCCCAGCTCCGCTGACCGCGCGCGCCGGTCGGCCGCGCCAGCGCGGGTCCGGCCGGGCCGGTACGGAGGAGGCTGACAGAATGGTCACGTGTCCGCAGCGGAGATAGACCGGTACCTCGAGGGGCTGGAGGAGCCCAAGCGCACCACGCTGGCCACCCTGCGCCGGACGATCCTGGCCGTCCTCCCCGAGGCCGAGCAGGGGATGTCCTACGGCCTCCCGGCGTTCAAGGTGCGGGGAAAGACGGTCGCCGGGTTCGCGGCGTTCAAGAACCACCTGAGCTACCTGCCGCACAGCGGGTCCGTCTTCCCACAGCTCAGCGAGGAGCTCACCGGGTACTCAACCTCGTCGGGGGCGTTGCGCTTCGGCATCGACGAGCCGCTCCCGGCGCCGCTGGTGGAACAGCTGATCGCGGTGCGGCTCCGGCAGGCCTTTCCGGATTGACCGCCCGCCGGCCCGCGCCCAGGCCCCCGGTCCCGCCAGTAGCGGCCCGAATCGCCCGTCCCGGGGGAGGCGCGCCCGGTCCTCCCGGCCGGACAATCCGGCCGAGGAGACCGCCGGGGCTCCGTAGACGGGAGGTACCGCGATGGCAGTCGACACGTTCATCGCCTATGTCGGGATATACGACTCCGTCAGCGACGCCGACGCTGACTATGAGTTCGTCAAGGACCTGCACACCAAGGCCGGCCTGATCGACGCCTACGACGCCGCGGTGATCGAGCACCGGGCCGACGGGAAGGTGAAGATCACCAAGAAACACGAGACACCGACGCGCGCCGGCGGCGTGCTCGGCGCCGGGGTCGGCCTGGCCACCGGCCTGGTGGTCGTGCTGTTCCCGTTCGCCGCCATCGGCGGGGGCCTGATCGCGGCCACGACCGGCGGCGGCGCGATCCTCGGCGCCGTGGCCGGGCACGCGGCCGCCGGGATGAGCCGCCACGACCTGAAGGAACTCGGCGAGCACCTGGACGCCGGGCAGGCGGGCCTGGTCGTGGTCGGGGTGTCGGACATGGGCGCGAAGATCGAGCACGCGATGAAGAGGGCGCGCAAGGTCGAGGCCAAGGAACTGAAGGCCGACACCGCCGAGATCGAGGCGGACGCGAAGTCGGCCGCGCAGTGATGTCCCCCGGCCGGTCATAGGGCCGGCCGGGCGACTGGGGCCGCCCGGGTGAGCGGGGCGGCGGCCGGGCCGGGCGTTGCGGCCGGCCCGGCCCGGGGGGCCGGTGACAGGCGGGATGACGAGCAGCCTTTACTGATGGCATGCTTTAGTCTTACTGTTGCTTTACTATCTCCGGTTTTGGCCGCCACACCGCGGCGTTCCCCGTCGCCGCGGGCCCGCTCTCGCACGTTCACCGCTGACGCGCGGCGCTCCAGGCCGGCCGGCGCGGGTGCCTGCCTACCCGCGCCGGCCCATGAGAAGGTGCAATACGGCAGTGCCCGGCCCGCCTGGCAGCAGGCCGGGCGGGCCGCCGGGGGGGATGTGCCACCGGACCGGGCCGGGCCGGGGTAACCGCCGCCCCGCTGCTAGCGTGCGGGTCATGGGTATCCCGCTCAACGAAGCGACGATCCGGCTGCTCGACGGGAAGAACTACGCGGTCGTGGCCACCGTGAATCCCGACGGCAGCCCGCAGACCTCGGTGGTGTGGGTCGGCCGCGACGGCGGTGACCTGCTGTTCTCGACCCTGGAGGGACGGGTCAAGCACCGCAACATGGTCCGCGACCCGCGGGTCAGCGTGTCGGTGATCGACTCCGCGGATCCAGAGAACTACATCGAGCTGCGCGGCCGGGTGCCGATGGCCCCCGATCCCGGCCGGCTGCTCCACATCCAGCTTTCCTGGAAGTACGACGGCAGGGAGCCGGGCGAGGACCGGCCGGGCACGGCCCGCGTCGTGGTCCGGCTGACCGTGGACAAGGTCACCGGCCACGCGGCATGAGCCCCGGGCCGGGCGCTATGCGGCCTGCCGCGCGGGCGGCGTCACCTCGCCCCCGGGCTCCACGGCGGGCGGCGGCGTCACGCCGGTGGCCTCGGCGCCGGGCGCGGCGGTGCGCGCCTTCACCGGGTGAGCATCGGCCCAGAAGATCAGGCTGAGCCAGATCGCGAGGGTGACGATGGCCACGATGGGAGTGACGATGGGCACCAGGAACGATCCGATCATGGCTGGGCGCTCCTTCCCGGGAGGCATGCTCCCGACGGCCGCGCCATGCGCGTGGCCTGGCATCGGCGGTGGTCATTCTCGCCCCCATGCCACCGTCCGTGCGCCGAGCCGCGCTAGGGACCAACGGTCCTGGTGATACCGGCTTCCGGCCTTCGCGGCCCGGTCCGCGCGCCGCCCGCCCGGCCCTCTTGTCCCAGGTCAGCGCGCCGCTACCTGGTGATCGCGGTCAGCCTTTGGCCGCCACGCCCGCCCACAGGGCCGCCGGGCTGGCCGCCTCGGTCTCGCTGGTGGGACGCCACTTCGACGCCTGCACCATGCCCGGGTCCACCAGGTCGAGCCCCGCGAAGAACATGGCCACCGACGGGCGGTCACGGAAGGTGACCTTCTCCGCCATGGTCTGGTTCAGGCTGACGGCCATCTTGGCCATCTCCTCGGCGTTGATGTCCTTGGCCGGGTGTGACAGCGCCAGGTAACTGCCCGGGGGCAGGGCATCGACCAGCGTGCGCACGACCTGGTACGGGGCGTCCTCGTCGTCGAGATGCTGCAGGACCGCCATCAGCATCAGCGCGACCGGGCGGCTGAAATCAAGCAGCGCCGCCGCCCCGGCCACGATCCGCTCCGGGTCCCGCAGGTCGGCGTCGATGTACTCGGTGGCACCCGCCGGGTGGCTGGCCAGCAGCGCCCGGGCGTGGGTGAGCACGATCGGGTCGTTGTCCACGTAGACGACCCGGGACTGCGGCGCCACCGACTGGGCGACCTCATGGGTGTTGTTCGCCGAGGGAATGCCCGTCCCGATGTCCAGGAACTGGCGGATGCCGACTTCCCCGGCGAGGAAGCGCACCGACCGCGAGAGGAACGCCCGGTTGGCGCGCGCGGACAGCACGATGGCGGGAAAAGCCTTGATCGCCCCCACCGCCGCGGCCCGGTCGGCGGCGAAATTGTCTTTCCCGCCGAGCCAGTAGTTATACACGCGGGCCACGTGCGCCACACTCGTGTCGAACGGCGGCAGGTCACTGCCGACCATGAATTCGGGGCTCTCGCCTGTCATCAACCCGCCTGTCTCCGGCACCGCCCGACCGTGCATGTAGCGTACCGCCGCCCCGGGGCGGCATTTGCCGGTTACCGGCCGAAACCGGCCCGGGACCGCATGGCGGCCGGGCCTGCCTGCTCAGTCTTAGAGCACGCCGATCTCGGGGGACGCCTCGCCCTCGGCCCGCACCGTCTTGCGGGCCAGCAGCCAGTACACGGCCCCGCCGACGATCAGGCCCATGAACACGCTGAAGTCCGAGCCGAACGAGCCGCCGATGCGGCTGGCCAGCGGCCCCTCATAGGACAGCGCCGTGGTGCTGTAGGCGTTCAGCCACAGCGCCGCCGCGATCATCCCCGCCGCCTGCGCGATGATCGCCGGCCAGTACACGCCCCCGTTGCGGTAGTAGCGGCCGCGCTCTTGCAGCAGGCCGGCGGTGTCGTAGCGGTTGCGCCGCAGCCAGGCGTCCACCAGGTAGATGGCGCACCACGGCCCGAGCCAGACGATGATGAACAGCAGGAAGGCGGCCAGCAGGTCGAAGAACTTGCCGGAGAAGATCGCGTAGACGGTGAACGCCCCGCACACGACCGTGTCGATAGCCACGCACTGCACCCGGTGCAGCCCCGGGATCAGGCTCTGCAGCGTGACGCCGGAGGAGTACAGGTCGATCGTGTTGATCGCGAACAACTGGAAGATCGCGACGATCAGGAACGGCACGATGAACCAGTCGGGGAAGCCCGCGGTCAGGCCCGCGACGCTGGTCGCGGACGGGACGCCGGTCGCGATCGCCGCGCCGAGGGTCTCCAGCGCGGCGGAGGCGATCGCGCCGCCGAGTGCCACCGCGACCACGATCCGCTTCTTGTCGGCGTCCGGGGGCAGGTACCGGGAGTAGTCGTTGGCGTTCTCGGTCCAGCCCAGGCCGCCCGCCGAGATCACCAGGGCGAGGAAGATCATCATGGAGCCCCACGCGGCGCCGTGCGCGGGCACGTGCAGGTTCACCTTGGATGTGGTGAGGATCGCCATGATCACGAACAGCGCGATGAACGGGAGCGTCAGCCAGCGGAGCACCTTGAGCACCGCGGCGTGGCCGAGGGTCGGCAGCACCGCCTGGATCGCGACCGCGAGGAGGATGATGACGATCTTGGCGGGGGTTCCGGTAGTGAGGTGGAACCGGTCGCCGATCGCGATCACCGCCAGGACGACGAAGGCGATGCCCTCGATCTCGAACCCGACCTGGGTGACCCAGTTGAAGAACGAGGGCACCCGGTTCCCGTTCGGCCCGAACGGGGCGCGGCTGATCGCGAACGTCGTGGTGCCCGCCCGCGGCCCCTGCAGGCTGGCCAGGCCGGTCAGCACGTAGAACAGGTTGCCGATCAGGATGATCAGCAGGGCCTGGGCGAACGACAGGCCGAACACGATGACCGCGAGCGCGCCGTAGGTGACGAACTCGACGTTCCACACCGCGCCGGCCCACATCCAGAACAGCCCGGACGGCTTTCCCCACCGGCGGTCCAGCGGAACGTACTCGATCCCGCGCTGCTCGATCCGGGTCACCGACGGCGGGGCGCTCTCGCCGGCCACCGCCTGGCCGCTCGAGGCGGCGCTGCCTGCCTGGTCCATGGGAACTCCCGTGCCATGTGACAGCCATTGCTGAGCGGGACGTTACTCCCGCGCATCGCACAAAAAAAGGACCCAAATCCTGGGTGGCGACGGCCTCCCCGGCCGGGCCGGGGCGCTCAGTGACCGTGCGCGCTGGCCGGCCAGCCCAGGTACCAGTCCGAGGCGATGCTCCAGCCCTGGCCCCGGAGGCCGGCGCTGAGCGCCGACCCCGGCGCCGCAGCGACGACCGCCAGCACGGCGCCCAGGGCCGCCGCCTCCCGCGCGATCAGCGCCACGTCGGCGCCATCGGCCACCCGGTCGGGCTGGAACACCGGGCCGCCGGGATCGTAGACCGGGGGCGCTGGCCCGAGGATCCCCGGGAAGCCGCCCCCCTGCACCCGGCCCGGGCTGGTCATCTGGCCGGTGGGCCGGACCGGCAGCACCCACCACTGTTCCGCCAGGGACAAGGACAGCCGGCGGAGCATGCCGGCCTTGGCGACGTCCGCGTGCGCGGTCACCACCCGCATCGCGCCCACCCCGCCAGCGGCGGCCAGGCGGTGCGCGGCGGCCAGCAGCAGCGCGGCACCGTCGCCGTCCCAGGTGCCCTCAGCGTCCACGGCGAAGTCGTCCACGAAGCCCTCGCCGCCGCGGCGCCCAGCGATGAGGAAGCCGTGCCCGGTACGCACGGCGACGATGTTCCCGGCGCTGATCTGGCGGCGCAGGAAACGCGCATGCAAGGGGGTTACCCCCTGGGCCGGCCGCCAGAACACCGGCGAGTAACGGGCGTACTGCTGACGGCGCCGTTCCATCAGCCCCGCGGCCCACGGTGCGTCATCCGCGCACATGTCCCTGACCGTCACAGCACAATGTTCGCGCTCCGTAAAAAGAAGGAAAAGGCCGGGGGACAAAGGCCCCTCACCCTGCGGCGGCATTCGCCGGGTGTAAGACTGGAGGAGCAGGGGCCACGGCCGGGCGGTGCCACTGCCTCCCCCGCGGGCAGGCCGCTTCGTGCCGCGGGCCACCGGGACCGGAGCCGATGACTGCATCCTCCCGGCCGTTGCGGCTGGCAGAGGCCGTCGGAGCGTTGTCGCTGGCGACTGACCTGGCGATGGGTCAGCCGCTGGAGCACGGGCTGCGCACCGCGGTGCTCGCGGTGCGCACGGCCCAGGCGATGGGCCTGGCAGAAGACGAGCAGGTGACCGTCTTTTATACCGGTCTGCTGCATTTCGCGGGCTGCACCGCCGAGAGCGAGGTGGACGCGCGGTTCTTCGGCGACGAACTGGCGGCCCGGCCGCGGATGATGGCGATGGCCTTCGGCAGCAGGCTGGACCTGGTTACCACGGCCATGCGGGTGGCTCATCCGGGCCGTGCCCGGCTGGCCCGGGCGGCGGCGATGAGCAAGTCGGCGTTCGGCGGCATAGCCGAGTTCCGCCGCTGGGCGGCCAGCCACTGCGATGTCGCGAGCGTGCTGGGCACACGGATGGGCTTCTCGCCGCAGATCCAGGAGGCCCTGCGGCACCTGTGGGAGCGCTGGGACGGCAAGGGCATGCCGGGCGAGATGCACGGCGACCAGGTCCCGCGTGCGGTCCGGCTCATGCAGGTGGCGCAGGACGCCGACATGGCCTGGCAGCAGGGGGGCGCCGCGCTCGCGGACCGGGTCCTTGCGCAGCGGGCCGGGGCCGGGCTGGACCCGGGGGCCGTCAGCGCGCTCCTGGCGCTCGGCGAAGGGGCCTACAAGGGCCTGGATGCCCCGTCGATCTGGGCGGACGCGCTGCGCGCCGAGCCCGGGCCGCAGCCGGTGGCCGACGGGGAACGGCTGGATTCCTGCCTGTCGGCGGTCGCGGATTTCGCCGACCTGAAGAGCCTGTGGACGATCGGTCACTCCCGCGGCGTCGCCGAGCTCGCCGGGCGGTCGGCAGCGGCGGCCGGGCTGCCGTCCGCGGACGCGGTGCTGCTGCGCCGGGCCGCACTGGTGCACGACATCGGCCGGGTCGCGGTGCCGGTGAACGTGTGGGCCAAGCCCGGACCGCTGAACCGGGACGAGCGTGAGCAGGTCCGGCTGCACGCCTACCACACCGAGCGCGTGCTCGACGCCTCGGCCGGGCTGCGCCCGCTGGCCCGGCTGGCCGGCTCGCACGGCGAACGGGCCGACGGGTCCGGCTACCACCGGGGCAGCCGGGCCGGCGACCTGCCGCTGACGGCCTGGCTGCTGGCCGCGGCGGACTGCTACCACGCGATGCGGGAGTCCCGGCCCTACCGGCCGGCGCTGACGCCGGAGGCGGCCGCGGACGAGCTGAGCCGGGACGCGGACGCGGGCAGGCTGCCGCCCGAGGCGGTGCACGCCGTGCTGGCCGCGGCAGGCCAGCCCCGCGCGCCGCGGCAGCCCGCGGACCGGCCCGCCGGGCTTTCCGAGCGGGAGTGCGAGGTGCTCGGGCTGCTCGCCCGCGGGCTGGCCACCAAGCAGGTCGCGCGGCGGCTGGGCATCTCCCCCAAGACGTGCGACCACCACATCCAGAGCCTGTACGGCAAGGTCGGGGTGTCCACCCGGGCCGGCGCGACACTCTTCGCACTAGAGCACGGATTGGTCAAATCCGATCAGGCCGACGGTGCCGCATGACACGCTCCATAGCACGGATCTCCGTCACCGGGCCGGCCGTTACGGGTTCGGGGGGTAGGGAGTTCTCCCGATTGCCCGGCCCGCGCCGGCCGCTTAGCGTCACCCCTGTGGGGGGCCAGAAGGAGGTGGCTGGGCGCTGACTCTGTTAGCCCTCACGGGATTCGGCGTGCCCGGCGGCCGTTCCGGCAGCACCGCGGCGGGCAGCACCGTGGCGGCGGCCTGCCCGCGCGCGGTTGCGTGCCAACGGGCCCGGGTCAGCAAAGGGGGGGCCCGGGCCTGTACGCACGTTGCGTATTGCCGTAAATCTGGTGCCTGGCGGCGGGGCGGGCGATGAAGCCCAGGCATCCCGCCGCCTATATCTGCGCCGGCCGGGCACCCGGCGCGCTGGTGCTGCGGCAGCATGCCGTCGCCGAAGCCGCCCACGAGCGTGGCTGGCCGGCCCCCGCGGTCTACACCGACGAGGGCGATCCCGGCCTGGCCGGTGAGTACACCCCCGCACTGGCCACCCTGGTGGCCGCGATCGGCGCGGGCCGGCACGACGCGCTGATGGTCTCCGGCCTCGGCGCGATCAGCGGCGGCCCCGCCTACCTGATGACCAGGCTGTTGCTGCCGTGCATCAGGCAGGGCGTCGCCGTGGAGATCCTGCCCCCGCCCACCGTTGCGCGCAGCAGGTGATCCCGGCGGCATGCGCGGTGAGCCCCGGGCCGGCACCCGGCAGGCGGCCGGCGGCGCGTGCATGACCGGTCAATTACCCGCACCGCCAGCCGGCCGACTACCCTCGCGAACCAGCAGCCACAGCGAGAAGAGCCAGCAGACGAGAGCAGCTATGGCAGTTGGGGACAGGACAACACAGGACGGGCCGCGCCTGCTGATCGCCGCCGCGCTAGGCAAGATCATCGAGCCGTTCCTGCGGCAGTCCCTGGCCGACGCCAGCGTGCGGATCGCCGAGGACCGGGCCGCGGTGGAGCGCGCCATCGGCGACCGGCTCCGGTTCGACGTCGTGGTCGCCGACCTCACCTGGAACGACTACGCCATCGAGTACTCCTTCGACGGGCTCGACGTGCTGGAGATCCTGCGCGATGCCCGCCGGCAGGCTCCGGTGATCATCGCTGCCCAGGGCCACGGCGTGGAACGCGATCACCTGGACGAAGCGGTCGAGCAGCCCGAGGTGGTGGGGATCTACCGGAAGGCGACCGGGCCGCGGCCGCTGGTCGAGGCCGTGGACATCGCCATGCGCGGCGGGGTCCTGTCCGGTCCCCTGTTCCCCGCCTCCGGCAGCCCTCCGGATATCCCGCGAATCCATGCGTATTTCGCCAAGGGAAAAGGCTCGACCGCCGCGCGGCTGGCCGGGGCGATTGCCTCCGGGCGGGCCGTCAACCATGAAACGCTCGCCAGCGCGGCGCACGTGGGATACGACACCGCCGCGAAGCTCGTCGATTACCTCGGCCCGCTTATCAGGGACCGCGGCGAGCACAACCCGGAACTCAAGATGACGCCCGAAGTCGTGTACCGGTGGTGCGGCGAGCACGCACGTTACATTCTCAGCTGGTGCCGCCGTAACGGCCATGACGATATTGCCGTCCGCGTCATTTCCGCGCCGTTAACGGAAACGGCGCGGATGGCCGGTGGCTGAGCCCGCGCGACGGGGCATGCCTGACCGCCACGGCGATCCGGCCCGTCGCGTGGCGGCCGGATCATGCGGGTTCTTGCATGGCCCCGGCAAGTTCCGGCAAGGACCTGCCTGACTGCCCTCGACGCGAGCTTTGCTACCTCGGTTCCCGATATAACTGAAATTGGCCAGTGCCTATCTGTGAATCAGACGGCGAGGTCGCGGGGGGGTGTCGGGTAGCCGACGTGGTCAGCTGTCACGTCGGCTATCCGGCGCAGCTACCTGGCCTGCGGCAGCGTCACCGCCGCCGCTCCCGCGCCCCGGGCCATCACGCCCCGGCCGCTCCGCGCCGCCTCCCGGCGTAGGCGATACGGTTCGGCTGGATCTCCCCCGCGTCGATCGCCGCCTGCTCCTGTGCCTCACTGACGCCGGCCAGGCCGGGGAAGAAGTAGGGCCCGGTGCCGAGGAACTGCCGGTCGAACCGGGCGTCAAGCTCAGCCACGATGTCGCGGCCGGCGTGCATGCCCTCGGCCTCTGCCCAGGACCGGCAGTAGCCTGCCCAGGGCAGGCCCGACGCCTGCCAGTCGTCGTGACGGTGCCGTAGCCAGTCGTGCTCGCCGGACGCCGGGGGCAGCCGGTCGAAACACCACCGCGCGGTCGCCTCGTCGAACCGCTCCCGTGCCCACTCCACCACCACGACCGCGCCGCCGGCCGCCAGCCCGGCCCCGGCCAGGTTCAGCACCGCGCCAACGTCGGCGACATGGTGCAGGGACGTGCAGGCGACGATCGCGTCGGCGGTCCCGGGCATCGTCCACCGCTCGAACTCTCCCCGGTGGTACCACGGCCCGTCCGGCGCCTCCGGATCGGCCCCGGTCGCGTCGTAACCCGCGGACCGCAGCATCGGGACGAACCCGCCCACCGGCCCGCAGCCGATCTCCACGACCGTGGCGGGCGACGGTGGCAGCCGGTCACGGACGAACGGCCATACCGCGGCGAGCCACCGCTCATCGGGCGTCACGCCGCCACAGCCTACGCCGCCCACCGCCGCCCGCACCGCGCCACCTCCGCACCCGCGCCGCCCACGCACCCGCGCCCACCGCCGGCCGTCCGCGCCCGGTGGTATCGTCGGCGGCAGTGGCAGCGCACCGCCTGCCCGCTTCCGAGCCACCGGCCGGCCCGCGCCGCGGTGGCGACGAGGACAAGGGTCCACGACTCGCGTGCTTCCCCCAGTCATGTCATCCGCCTGGGCGGGCAGCCGCGGGCAGACCCGCCGGGAAGAGCTGACGATGACTCGCAACAAGGCCCGGAAGACCGCGACCCGCGACCGCATGGCGCGGACCGGCGAACCGTACAGCGTCGCCCGGCGCGCGGTGACGGCCGGGGATGCTCCGGCCACCGATACGGGCGCACCCGGGGCCGCTGGCCCTACCAGGCCCGTGCCCGGGGACGCGCTCGGGCCACAGCCTGAACCCACCGGGTCGGCCCCGGAGGAGCAGTACGCCCAGGAGGCCAGCGCCGCCGGGGTCCCCGCGGCGGAGATCGAGGCGCAGGTGGCGGCCTTCCGGATGCAGGAGGCGGCCGACCGGGCACAACAGGCCGCGGTAGCGGCCCGGCGGCGGGCCGAACAGGCGGTAAACGCCGCCGACCGCGCCCAGGAGCTGGCCGACATGGCCGAGAGGGTCGCCGACGGGGCGGAGGAGTGGGCCGACGAGCCGGGGCAAAAGCGCTCCTGGAAGCGGGCCGACCAGCAGCAACGGGCGGCCGAGCAGGCGCGGGAACGCGCCGAACAGGCCGAGGACGCCGCCGCCGACGCCGAAGAGCGAGCCGACCTGGCGCAGGAGGCCGCCGACGAGGCCCGGGAGCTGGCCGGCGAGTCGCGGGAGCAGGCCGGTCAGGCGCGGGAGCAGGCCGGTCAGGCGCGGGAGCAGGCCGGTCAGGCGCGGGAGCAGGCCGGTCAGGCGCGGGACCGGGCCGGCGAGGCGTGGGACCGCGACGGCGGCCCGTGGGGCGCGCATCATCCGCGGGCTGCCGGCCGTCGCAGGACAGTGCCCCCGCCCGTCCCGCCGCGGCCGCCCCTGCCCCCGCACCCGCCAGCCCCTCCCCGGCCGCGGTAGCCCACCGGTGACAGGCCGGCCCGTGCGCCCGGCGGCTATCGGGCCGGCCACCACCTGCCCAGCGGGCACATCACTCCCCGCTGCGCCCCTGCCCCGCATCCCCGCCCGGCCACACCCCCGCCGCCCGGCACACTCCCCGCCGCCCGGCACACTCCCCGCCGCCCGGCCACACCCCCGCCGCCCGGCACACTCCCCGCCGCCCGGCCACACCCCGCCGCCCGGCCACCGGGTGCGACGATAGGCCCGTGAACGATGCCACCTCGGTCACCGACAACCAGGCCGGATCGCGGTTCGAGATCCGGGACGGCGGCTACCTCGCCGAGCTCATCTACCGGCGCAACGGAAAGCGGCTCGTGCTCATCCATACCGAGGTGCCCGCCGGGCTCGAGGGCCGCGGAGTCGGCGGCCGGCTGGTCACCGCGGCGGTGGGCCGGGCGGTGCGCGACGGGCTGACGATCGTGCCGTTGTGCCCGTTTGCCCGCGGCTGGCTGGAACGCCATCCGGACACCGCTGCCCAGGCCACCATCGACTGGACCGCCTAGCCACCAGCCCGCACCGCCGCAACCGGTGCCATGCGGGGCCGCGGGTGGGCGGGGGATGCGTTTTGCGGTCGAGGGACGGGGCGGAGTGACGGCGGGGGCTGGTTTGCTGGCGACCACGAGCGGGCGGGCCGCCGGTCATGCGGCGGCGCTGGCGAAG
>Ga0335078_10009074_pt1 | contig 14757 bp, 11 predicted proteins | sample Lox_Sample_32_FD_206711 | JGI IMG/M metagenome (GOLD analysis project Ga0335078, IMG submission 206711) | Soil microbial communities from Loxahatchee National Wildlife Refuge, Florida, United States - Lox_Sample_3.2 | ecosystem: Environmental > Terrestrial > Soil > Wetlands | place: USA...
TGGTCGCCGAACACTACCTCGACGAGGCGCAGCGGCAACTGCGTGGGCACAAACGCATGGCCGAGAGCGCCATGGCTCAACTGACGGACGACGATTTCTTCGTCACCCTCGATCCCGAATCGAACTCCGTTGCCATCCTGGTGAATCATATCGTTGGCAACATGCGCTCGCGCTTCACCAATTTCCTCACCTCTGACGGCGAGAAGCCCGACCGCTTCCGAGACCGTGAATTCGAAATCCGCCCCGGGACCACACGAGCAGAGGTCATGCGCTGGTGGGAGGAAGGCTGGGCGATCGTATTGGGCGCACTCGAGGCGCTCCAACCCGAAGACGTGATGCGCACGGTCACTATCCGTGGCGAGCCGCATACCGTCCTGCAGGCTGTCAACCGCCAGATCGCACACTACGCCCAGCACTTGGGACAGATCGTCTTCCTCGCCAAACATCTGCGCTCGAAAGAGTGGAAGACGCTGAGCATTCCGCGCGGCAAATCCGAAGAGTTCAAGCGGGCGTCTTCGCTGAACTTCGATAAAGGTGTACCTAAGCAGAAGTAGTGGCCACGTGCTCCTTCGTATCCTTTGAGGTTAACGAAGTTAAGCCGGCCCGTCGACTCGCCCCCGCAATGCTAGAATCATACGTTTGCATTTTCATGGTGTGAAATCATAAGGTAACGATGCAGAAAACCATGCTGGCAGTGGTAAAGCCAAGTTCCGCACCGGGTGCGGAGATCCGTGAAGTGAAAGTCCCCGCATTTGGACGCACCGACGTCCTGGTCAAAGTGAAAGTCGCATCTATCTGCGGCACCGACCTGCACATCTACGAATGGGATCGCTGGGCGCAGAAGCGCATCCATCCGCCTCTGATCCCCGGCCACGAATTCTGCGGTGAAGTGGTGGCTTTCGGCGACGAAGTCACCAGCGTGAAGGAAGGCGATTTTGTTTCCGCCGAGATGCACGTAGCTTGCGGCAAGTGCCTGCAGTGCCGCACCGGTGAAGCTCACATTTGCCAGCATGTGAAGATCATCGGCGTCGATGCCGATGGCGCATTCGCCGAATATGTTGTCATCCCAGAATCCAATATCTGGAAACTTGATCCCGCGATTCCACAGGAGTACGCGTCCATCCTTGATCCCCTGGGCAACGCCGTCCATACGGTTCTGGCAGGAGAAATTGCCGCAAAGACCGTTGCCATCACCGGTTGCGGCCCCATTGGGCTCTTCTCCATCGCGGTGGCGCGAGCCGTCGGCGCGGCGCAAGTCTTCGCCATCGAGGTCAACGAACACCGCCGTCGCATCGCCGAGGCCATGAAAGCCGACCTGGTTCTCGATCCCTCCAGGGAAGACGTCAATTCCATCATCATGCAGCGGACGGGAGGGCTCGGGGTCGACGTGGTGCTCGAAATGGCGGGTCATCCCAACGCTATTCGCACCGCGTTCGACATCGTGCGCCGAGGCGGGCGCATCTCGTTGCTTGGCCTCACCTCGAAACCGATCGCGCTCAATTTTTCCGAAGACATCATCTTTAAGGGGATCACCATTCAAGGCATCAATGGCCGCCGTATGTATCAAACCTGGTATCAGATGACCGCCCTTCTGAAAAATGGCAAACTCGACTTGCATCCTGTCATCACCGACCGCATCGCTATGAAAGACTTCTCCAAAGCCATGGAAAGCCTGAAGACCGGCGAAGCCAGCAAAATTCTCGTCTATCCAAACGGAACGAAATAACTCGTGTGGGGCGGACACTCCTGTCCGCCACTTCGTACCTCGAACCACGTAGCGGCGGACGTGCTCGTCCGCCAGTCGGTGCCAAGCACCGCAAATTCCCGAGCTGCAATCTCATCTTCCACCTTCATCATTTACAATCCAGAAACCATGCTGCGCTACTTCACCGCCGGTGAATCCCACGGAGAGGCTCTCGTGGCTTTCCTTTCCGGGATGCCCGCGGGATTGCAAGTGGATCAGGCATTCCTCGACCGCGAGCTATGGCGGCGCCAGCAGGGTTACGGCCGCGGCGGCCGGATGAAAATCGAGCGCGATACCGCGCACATCCTCTCCGGCGTGCGCGACGGCATGACCATCGGCTCGCCCATCGCCATTTTGCTGGAGAACAAGGATTGGAAAAACTGGTCTGAATCCCTTCCCGTTGAAAAAGGTGATCCGGCCAAACACAAGCGCGTCGCGTCGCCGCGTCCTGGACACGCCGACCTGGCCGGAGCGCTGAAATATAACTTCCCCGAGGCGCGCTACGTGCTCGAACGTGCCTCGGCCCGCGAATCCGCCGCGCGTGTGGCTCTCGGAGGCTTGGCAAAACTCCTGCTGCGCGAGCTGGGAATCGAAGTTTTGAGCCACGTCATTTCCGTGGGCGCAGTCTCCATCCAGAGCGAAGCCTCGTGGGAGCAGATCCAGGCATTGCATGCAAAAGAGGAAATCCTCCTCAATTGTGCCGACGCGGCCGTTGAACAACAAATGAAAGCCGAGGTTGACCGCGTACTCAAGACGGGGGATTCCGTCGGGGGCGTCTTTGAGGTGGTCGCGCACAATGCACCACCTGGCCTGGGAACCTATGCGCAATGGGATGAGCGCCTGGATGGCAGACTGGCTGCTGCCGTCATGTCACTGCAAGCCGTCAAAGCAGTGGAGATTGGCGCCGGAATTTCCGCAGCTGCCTCCCCCGGCTCCGCGGTTCATGATGAAATCGGCTACCGGCAGAACAGTGCTTTTGCCGGATTTACTCGCGCTCGCAACAACGCCGGCGGCATCGAAGGTGGCGTTTCCAACGGTGAGGAGATTCGGGTGCGAGGTTATCTGAAGCCCATCTCCACTTTGCGCCGTCCTTTACAATCGGTGGATTTCGCCACCCGCGAGCCGGTGAAAGCCGCATACGAGCGCTCCGATGTTTGTGTGGTGCCGGCGGCGGGCGTAGCCGCGGAAGCTATGGTAGCTTTAACTTTGGCGGGATGTGCATTGGAGAAGTTTGGCGGCGACTCCATCACGGAAATCCTCCGCAACTTTCAAGGCTATCTGGAGCAGTTGAAGAATTACTGACCCCTGACCGCATGATCTATCCCATCGTAAAGTTTGGCAATCCAGTGCTGGAAAAACCGGCCGCGCCGGTCACCGTTTTTGACGACGAGCTGAAAAAACTGGTCGACGACATGTTCGAATCGATGTATGAAGCGCGCGGTGTCGGACTGGCCGCCCCTCAGATCGGGCTCGCCAAGCGCCTCGCGGTCATCGACGTGACTTTCAAAGAAGACCCCAATGCCAAGCTGGTGCTGGCCAATCCCGAGATCATTCATGCCGAGGGCAGGCACACGCAACCCGAAGGGTGCCTCAGCATCCCCGAGTTTCGCGAACCGGTGCGGCGCGCCACCAAAGTCACCATCCGCGCCCAGGATGTGAATGGCCAGTGGTTCGAGAAGACCGGTGAGGACCTGCTTGCCCGCGCTTTCTTGCATGAGACCGATCACCTGAATGGCAAGCTCTACATCAGCCACATCAGCGCCCTGAAACGCGATCTCATCAAGCGCAAGATACGCAAGCTGATCAAAGCTGGAGAGTGGTAGGCCTTCGCCCCTGACTCCATGAGTCCGTCCCTCCATCTTGTGTTTTGCGGCACGCCGCTATTCGCCGTCCCCACTTTGAACCGGCTGGTCGAAGCAGGTCTCTCAGTCGACCTGGTCGTCACTCAGCCCGACCGGCCCCGCGGACGCGGCCTGGAACTGGCTCCGTCGCCCGTAAAAGCTCGTGCGCTCGAACTCGCATTGCCAGTGGTCCAGCCGGCAGCCATCAAACAGAACGAAGACTTCCGATCTCAGCTTGCCACGATTCATCCCGATGCCATTATCGTCGTCGGCTACGGCCGCATTATTCCGCAATGGATGATCGATCTTCCCCGCTTGGGGAATATCAACCTGCACGCTTCCTTGCTGCCCAAGTACCGTGGCGCGGCGCCGATCCAGTGGGCTATTGCCCGCGGCGAAACCGTGACCGGCGTGACTACCATGCGCATCGATGCCGGCCTGGATACCGGCGACATCCTTCTGCAGAAGTCAGTTCCCATTGCCTCCGACGATACCGCCGAGACGCTGGCTCCGCGCCTCGCTGCATTAGGCGCGGACTTGATGGTTGAAACTCTGCATTGCCTCGCAGCCGGAACCATCTCCCCTCGTCCGCAAGACCACACCCAGTCCACTCTCGCTCCCATCCTGCGCAAGGAAGATGGCCGAATCGATTTTCAGCGCACAGCGCGTGAAACTTACAATCGCCTTCGTGGATTTCAGCCCTGGCCCGGTGCCTTCACAACTTTTCGCGGCAAGAATCTCCACCTGCTTTCTGCTCGTCCAGCCGAAGCCGCGCTGGCTCCCGGAGAGCTTGCACTTCTCGCCAATCAACTGATCATCGGTTGTGGCCAGGAGACCGCTCTCGAACTGCTCGAACTGCAGCTCGAAGGCAAAAAGCGAATGCCAGCCCAGGATTTTATTCACGGCTACCGCCCCGGCGCCGGAGAAAAGCTCGGGTCCAACTGAGAACCGGGAACCGGCAACTGAGAACTGAATTATGCCCATCTCGCCCGCTCGGGTTGCCGCTTTCGAGATTCTTCTGCGAGTCGAGCTGGAAAGCGCCTACGCGTCGGAACTTTTACATGCCTCGCGTTATGCGAAACTCAGCGCCATCGATCATGGCCTGGCCGGCGAACTGGTGATGGGTGTGCTTCGCTGGCGCTCCTGGCTCGATCAGACAATCGCAGGCCAATCTTCTATCACACTCACCAAGCTCGATCCCGAGGTACTCACTTCACTTCGCTTGGCGGCTTACCAGCTCATGTTTCTCGATCGCATACCGGCACGGGCGGCCATTCATGAGAGCGTGGAGTTAGTGAAGCAGGCGCGCAAACGCTCTGCCGCTGCCCTTACCAATGCAGTCTTGCGAAAGCTGGCGGAGAATGAAAAGACGAACCCCGCCTCGGAGATCCTGTCAGCCAAAACACTCTCGCAGCTGTCTGCACAATCTGCGCACCCACTCTGGTTGGTGGAACGCTGGGTTCGCGAATTTGGCTTTGAGCAGGCGGTGAAAATCTGCAGCTACGATCAGCAGATTCCAGAAACTACAATCCGGATCACCGATCCCGCGGACGAAGACGAGCTCCAGCGAGAAGGAATCCAGCTTGCTCCGGGACGCATCCTGTCATCGGCGCGCTGCGTTATCGCTGGAAACCTGACGGCCACTGCAGCATTTCGCAAGGGCCGGGTCGCCATCCAGGATGAAGGCTCACAACTGGTTTCGCTCCTGGTCGGCAAGGGCACAAAGATTCTTGATTGCTGCGCCGCGCCGGGTGGGAAGACTCGCGTGCTGGCCGAAGAAAATCCGTCTGCCACTATCACGGCCATCGAACTGTACACCCACCGCGCCCGCTTGCTGCGCAGGCTCGTGGCCGCCCTGAACGTTCAAGTCGTCGCAGCCGACGCACGTGCGCTGCCGCTGGCTGGTGGGTTTGACCGCGTTCTGGCAGACGTCCCTTGCTCTGGAACGGGCACGCTGGCGCGCAACCCGGAGATTAAATGGCGGCTCAAGATCGAAGACTTGGCGGATCTGCGCGAGCGGCAGATCGCGATTCTACGCTCGGCCATGGACAGAGTCGCTTCGCGCGGCCGCCTCGTCTACGCAACCTGTTCACTCGAACCGGAGGAAAATCAAAATGTCGTGGAATCCGCACTATCGTCGAATGGTTCGTTTAAGCTGCTGAATAGCCGGAAGCACCTCGAAACGCTTCGGGATCAAGGCCAGCTGCTTTGGCAGGATATTCCATCTCTTACCAGCGGCCCTTACCTTCGCACTATTCCCGGCGTTCATCCCTGCGACGGTTTCTTCGCCGCCGTCATGGAGAGAGCCGCCTGATTTGTCACCCCGAGGCCTATGATTTGTCATTCCGAGCGCAGCGAGGAATCTGCTTTTCCCCTGCCAGCTCCGAAGAATCGCGGATCTTTCGCGCCCCTACCGAACCACAAGGTTCACCGCCGTACCGGCCATCACCTTTCCTCCCGCAGCCGGATCCTGCGAAACGATAATGCTCCCAGGAGCAGGGGTTGCGGGCGCCGTCGGAGTAGCGGGCACTGCAACCATCGCGGGAGCATTCGTCGGGGAAGCGGCGTTCGTCACGCTTCCCACCCGCAATCCCGCACCGTTCAACGCAACGGTCGCGTTTGCCAGGGTCTGCCCCACGAAGCTCGACATCACGTACCCCTGCGCAGGCGGCGCTTCCGCAGAGAGCAGGCTGATCTTCGGAGCAGCAATGCTCGAAGCGCTCGGCGACGGGCTCTGCGCTATCACCTGATCGGGAGGCACATCCGGCATCTCGATCTGGGCAACCGCCCCCACATCCAAACCGCGCCGCAGAATGTTGAACTCCGCTGCGCGCTCGCTGTCGCCAATTACGTTAGGAATGTCGACCCGCTGCGGTCCCAGGCTCTCTGCCACCCGAATCTGCCAGCCCCGCCGAATCTGCGTCCCCGCCGGCGGAACCTGCAACAGAATTCTCCCTTCCGGCACGCTGGCACTGTAATACTGGCGCTCCACTTCGAATTGGAAGCCGTTCAATTCGGAGATTCTGCGTCCTTCTTGCGGTGTTTTGCCCACCAGATCGGGCACCGACACCTCACGCCCGTGGATGGCAAAGCGCATCGCGGTCAGCGCCGAAACCAGGGCTACAACCAACAGAATCAGCGCTAGCAGCACGAATCGGAAAAAAGTCTTCATTTCGACTAGTGAGTCTCTTCCTCTGCCGGCGCGTTATCCGGCGTGTCCACTTTTTGCGCAATGGCAGCCGGCGCGGCTGGCGGCAACGGTTGAAAATCGCCCGGATCTTTCCCCGCCAGCGCCACTTTCATGAAATCCATCCAGATCGGCAACGCCGCGTGCGCTCCGGTCTCTTTCGCTCCCAGCGATTTCTTTTCGTCATACCCAATCCATACCCCCGTGGTCATCGACGGCGAGAATCCAACAAACCAGGCGTCGGTAAAATCGTTGGTCGTGCCGGTTTTTCCGGCCAGCGGGTACTTCATGCTCGCCGCCGCAATTCCCGTCCCGTGCAAAACCACTTCCCGCAGCATCCACGTCATGGTTCGCGCCGTGCGCGCGCTGATCACATCTTTCACCTCGGGGAAATCCTCTTCCATCACCCGGCCCTCGTAATCAGTCACCCGCGTGATGTAACGCGGCATTACCCGGACCCCGTCATTAGGGAACACGCTGAACGCAGACGTCTGTTCAAACAATGTGATCTCCGCCGCTCCCAGCGCCACCGGCAGGTACGGTGGAATGTTGGACGTGATTCCGAATCGGTGCGCGTAATCGATCACCGTTCTTATGCCGACATGGTCCGCCAACTTCAGCGCCGGGATGTTTCTCGACTGCGCCAGCGCCCGGCGCAGCGTGATGGTGCCCTCGAACTTCTCGTCATAGTTATGCGGCGTGTAAGGGCCGGACGCCGTGGGGAACGTCACGGGCGCATCCACAATGGTGTCGTCGGGTTTTGCGCCCTGATCGATCGCCGCCGTGTACACATAGGGTTTGAACGACGATCCCACTTGCCGTAGCGCCTGCGTAGCGCGGTCGAACTTGGATTCCTCAAAGTCCCGCCCACCCACCATCGCTTTAATTCCGCCAGTGGCGTTGTCAATCGCAACCAATGCTCCCTGTGCTCCCGAATCCTGTTCCAGGCTCACGCGTGCCTTGCCATCGCCGCTCAGCGACAGCACTTTCACGTACACTACATCGCCCACTTTTAGAATGTCCGGAATTTTGTGCTGCGTCCAGGCAGCGTCGGCTTGCGCGATCGTTCCGGAGTAGCGTCCGAACTTAACCGTCGCCGCCCCCGGCAGCGCCGCAGTCACCAGGGCGTGCGTGTACCCATCCACTTCGGGCTCGCTATCCCAGTCCGGGTGTTGATACTCGGTGAGCGACGCTCCCTCTGCCAGCACATTCTCCAGGCGCCCTTTCCAGCCGTGACGCCGCTCGTACGCCGCGACTCCGTCCAGTACGCTGCTGTTCGCTGCCCGTTGTAGATCCATATCCAGCGTCGTGTACACACGCAATCCGCCCTGGTGCACCTGGTCGGTGCCATATTTGTTTTCCAGGTAGCGGCGAATCTCCTCCACAAAATATGGCGCCAGCGAATTAGGATCATGCTGCAGCTTCAGTTGGATGGGCTGGTTGCGGGCCTCATTGGCCTGCTTGGCAGTGATCTTGCCGTCTTCGAGCATGCCGTTGATCACCAGATTGCGCCGCTTGATGGCTCGATCAGGATGATTGATCGGTGAATAAAGATTTGGCGCTTTGGGCAGTCCCGCCAGCAGCGCCGCTTCATCCAGAGTCAACTGCTTCGCCGGTTTGCTGAAGTAGTACTCCGATGCCGCCTCGAATCCATAGGCTCCGTGCCCTAGAAAAATCTGGTTGGCATAGAGGGTGAAAATTTGTTCCTTGGTGAAACGCCGCTCGATCTGGATCGCCAGCAGCGCCTCTTCGATTTTTCGATGGAACGAACGATCCGGAGAGAGAAACAGGTTGCGGGCCAGTTGCATGGTCAGAGTCGAAGCGCCCTGCACTCGGCCTCCCGACACTATGTCGCGATAGGCGGCACCGGCGATCCGCCACACGTTGATTCCCCAGTGCCTGTAGAAATCTTTATCTTCAATCGAGATCAGGGCGTCGCGCAGCACCGGCGGAAAATCGCTGTAGCCGACCACCACCCGCCGCTGCAGCGCGAAAGATCCGATTGTCCGGCCATGGTCATCGTCGAGTTCGGTGATCGAACTGGGACGGTAATGTTCCAGCTGCTCGACTTGCGGCAGATCGGTGGAGTAAACCAGCAGAAGTCCGGCAGTCGCCCCGGCAAGCGCCGACAAGAGCACCAGCAGGCCGAACAGCACTCGGCCGACGATCTTCCCTCCGGCCGCTTCCTCCACCGGCGGGAGGTCCTGATAGATCACCTTCATCGGGAATCAGCTTCAGGATAGCAGGGGGAACCCGACAGTGATAGTAACAACAGTCCGGTCATCCCGAAGGCCCGCGTTTTCACCAGCGGGCCGAGGGATCTCGGGTGCATGATACGCGGAGGCTTAGCTCGTCCGGGCCTTCAGCACATCAATCGCTCGCTGCAGCTGATCATCCTGCTGCGGCTGCGGCTTCTTGCTCTCATCCGCCGGAACTGCATTCTCGTCCTCATCCGGCACCGGAACATCCTCATCGGCATCCGCAACCACTACATTGGGAGTGACCGCCGCATCCTGAATTGCTTTGCCAGTCGGACTGTAATACTTCTTTACCGAGAGAATCAGCGCGCCGCCCTCCGGCAGTTCGATGAGCTGCTGCACCGAACCTTCGCCGAACGTCTTATCGCCTACCACATCGCCGCGCGCGTTTTCCAGAATTGCCGCCGCCACGATCTCAGCAGCCCCAGCCGTTCCCCGGTTCACCAGCACCGCCAAAGGCAAACTGGTAATCTCCTTCGTCGGATCAGCGTTGAATGCCTCCCGCGGAAACTTCTGCCCTTGCAGGTAGGTGATGGTTCCGTGATTCAGAAACAGGTTCGCCGTGGCAATGCCTTCCGCCTCTTCACCTTCGGCGCAGTTGCGCAAATCGAGGATCAGCTTCTTGGCGCCGTCTTTCTGCAGCGTCTTGATCTTGTTGGCGATTTCCTGCGCTTTCCCCTTGGTGAAGGCATCCACCTGAATCTCGCCGATATTGTCTGCCAGCATCTTGTCGCTCACCGGTGGAATCGTCACGATATCCCGCGTGATGACAACCTTCTCCGGCTCTGAGCGGCGCGCCCGCACTACAGAGACGGTCACGTTCGATCCCGGCTGACCGGCAAGCAGGTTGCGCACCTCCGCCAAAGACATTTCCCGCGTGCTCTCGCTTCCGATGGCCTCGAGGATATCGCTATCCTGCAGTCCGGCCTTATCGGCGGGGCCGCCGGGAATCACCGAGATGATCGCCGCATAACCAAAGCGCTTGGAAACCGCCGCACCAATGTCTGCCTTCGATTCGGTCTGATGCGCCTTGTAATCCTTGTACTCCTGCGCCGTCAGGTAACTGGAGTCGGCATCCAGCGATTCCAGCAGTCCGTGCAGCGCCCCGTTAGTGACCTTCGGGATGTCGGGTTCCTCCACGTACTCACTGCGTACACGGGAGAGCACTTCACTGTAGACCTGGAGCTGGCGATAAGCGCCTTCATTGTTCGAGGCCCGAACCCCATCCATCCCGCCCACCACCATGAACAGGAGCACAGCGACGGAGGGTATAAGAATTGCAGCTTTCACTTTGATTGACATCGAATTTAATCTTCTCGGAAAGGAGGTCACTTCCTGGGGAAGTTTCTTCATTATAACCTGTAAGATGCGTTTTTCCTCCGCCAGACGCAAGTCTAATTAACCCCGTGATAACACAAAAGTTACTGGCAACCGCCTCTTCGTCAAAACAAACTTCGCGGTGCCCCAGGTTCCACGACCGGGTTTTTGCCGGGTGCCCCAGGTTCTGCGAGCGGTTTTTCGTGAGCTAACCTGGGATAACAAACACTCTTGCCGCCCCTCCCTGCGCCCCGGGGGCACCCGCTGGCCGGTGAGAGGATTCAAAGCCAAGCGGCTGATGCATCAAGGCGCACCCGGTGGCGGACGGTCGCCCCCCGCGCGGCTTTATCGCGCTCCCGCCAGCTGTGTCCGCAGCTTGTGCGTTGCCCGGAATAGCGTGTTCTTGATCGTTCCTTCGCTGGTGTTCAGAATTCCCGCCACCGTGCGCAGGCGAAGCCCATGATAATGCTTCAGCTCGAACACCATTCGTTCCCGTGGCGAGAGCCGATCCATGGCGTGAAGAATGTGGCGCCGCAACTCGCGGCTGATCAGGCTTCGCTCCGGGCTGGTGCCGGGACGCCGGTCCGGCAGCCGGTCCAGAATCTGCTCCTCTTCGCCATCGGACGAGATCGTCGTCGTAAGATCGCGGGCATGAGAAGACCGTTTGCGCAAGTGGTCAAGGCACAAATTGGTTACGATGCGGTAGATCCAGGTGTAGAAAGAGCATTCGAAGCGGAAACTCCCCAGATTGACGTACGCGCGCAGGAATGCCTCCTGGTAGATGTCCTGGCCATCCTCCGCCGAGCCGGTCAGATGAACCGCGAGGCGCAGCACCGCCCGGTCATACTGCCGCACCAGTTCTTCGAACGCCGCGGCATTTCCCATTTGCGCGTCACGGATGAGCAACGCGTCATCGACACGACTCAGGCTTGCTCTTGCCCCAGGTTGCGCTCGAAGTTGTAACGCCCTTTCCACAGTCGTCTCCATAAATTCAACCGACAAACTTATAGCCCGTGCCATGCACGGTCAGGATGAAACGAGGTTCCTCCGGCTTAGGCTCAACCTTCTGCCGCAGCCGGACAATATGGGCATCGACAGTGCGTGTTGTGGGAAAGTGGTCGTAACCCCACACTTCCTCCAGTAACCGGTCGCGACTCAGGGTCTCGCCGGGATGAATCAGGAAGTACTTCAGCAGATCGAACTCTTTCGAGGAGAAATCGAGCGCCTTGCCTTTGCGCGACACCTGGCAGCTGCGCAAATTGACTTCCACTTCGCCGAAGGCAAATTTCTCGCTCTTGCTCGGCCCGCCACCCGAGCGCCGCAGCACCGCCTTTACCCGCGCGAGCAGTTCCCGGATGGAAAACGGCTTGGTGACGTAGTCATCCGCGCCCAGTTCCAGGCCCACCACCTTGTCGACTTCCTGCCCGCGTGCCGTCAGCATGATGATCGGTATCGCCGGCCGCTTGGACTTGAGGTTCTTGCAGACATCGAGCCCGCTCATGCGCGGCATCATCACATCCAGAATCACCAGGTCTGGGGATTCGCTCAGCGCCCGCTCCAGTCCCGCCACTCCGTCCGGCGCGGTGATCACGTCATATCCTTCAAACTCGAAGTTGTCGCGCAGCCCCGACACCATGTTGGGCTCGTCTTCGACGATGAGAATCTTCGACATGAGTTTTTGCACTTACGCCAACGCTGCTTTGTTCCCATTAAGCTGTGGAACAACCGGCAACGTAATCGTGAACTTGCTGCCTCTTCCCGGAGCGCTGTCCACAATCACCTCGCCGCCATGGGCGCGAACAATGTGCCGCACTAGCGAAAGCCCCAGGCCGCTGCCCTTGGTGTTGTGAACCAGCGGATCGCCCACGCGATAGAACTTTTCGAAGATCTTATGCTGCTCCTGCGCCGGAATCCCGATACCGTGATCTTCCACTTCCAGCTTCACCGAACCATTGTCGCGAAAGAGATTCACTCCGATAAACTTCCGGTCCTGCGAATACTTCAACGCGTTATTCACCAGGTTCAGCAGCGAGCGCGCAATGGCCTCCCGGTCGACGCGCAAAGCTGGCACGTCCTCGGAAATTTTTTCCTCAAAGGCAAAACCGTTCTGCTCGATCTGGAAGCGATAAGACTCCAGCGTGTTGCGCACCAGTTCGCGCATGTCGGTTTCCCGGAAGTCGTATTCCTTGCGCCCGGCCTCGATGCGCGAAAAATCCAGAATGTTGTTGATCAGCGAGGTCAGCCGTTCGCTCTCCTTGCGGATGATGCAGTAATACTCCTGATACTTCTCCGGTGCTTTAAGCCGTCCCATCTCCAGCGTTTCCGCATACAGCCGGATGAGAGACAGCGGAGTTCTCAGTTCGTGAGATACGTTCGACACGAAATCCGATTTCAACCGCGCCAGAGCCATCTCCCGCGAAATGTTGCGGTGCGTCAGGATTATTCCGCCCGCCAGCAGCAGAGAAATCCCGCCCAGAATCAGGAAGCCGGTGCGGACAAAGTGTTGTTCCATCGCGGCGAGAGTAGTTCCGGACATCTTGATGCCGAGTGTCAAGCCGGGAAATGCGCCCTCCAAGTTGCGTTCCACCTCGGGATAGCCGCCATCCCATCCCGCCGAAGCCGCCAAAGGAGTGTATTCATACTTAGGACGCAAAATCATGGCTACGTGGTTTCTCTCGCCTTTTTCTTCCTGATGGCTCAAAACCTCGTCCAGCATCTCCGGAAAAAACTTGTCGTGCAGGTAGTCGGCGTCGAAGACCATGCCCGCGATCGCCCGATGTTTCCCCGACGCGTCCGCCGTCAGGAATAGCTGGCCTGACACGTACTCGTGCTTGTCGCCGCGAGGAACCCAATCCATGAAGGCGTGCCGTCTGCCCTTCTTCGACATCTCTTCTAATTCGTCGGCCATTTCCTTGTATTCAACCTGGATCCAGGCGTTGAACATCCCGGCCAGATAATCGTGTTCTGGACGAAAAGCCGGATTGTTCGCCTCGCCTGGCTGGGTTCGGAACACCAGGCCGACCGCGGGGTCGTAAATGAAGAGATGAGACACGTAGGGATGGTCGGCCAGAATGCGGTCCATCGTTTCCGCGCAGGCACTCCCAGAACTGGGAATCTGATCCCTGACCTCGTCAATCAGCTCATAGGCTTTCTGGTTCATCTGCTTCTCGGAAATCACCAGCACCTGGCTGAAATCGCGCTGGAAGGCCGCTTGCACTCCCCGGTCGCGCTCAATCTCCTTGAGATGGTTCGCGCTCAGAATCACCAGAGCTGCCGCCGGCAGCGCCACAGCGAGCTGCAGCGTCAGCATCAGCCGGGTTCGTTCGTTCCAAAACCGTTTCAGGCGCATGGTGTCGGCGATTCGATGAGTGCTTTTACCAAAGCATAAACAACATACTTTACCGCTCACAGCGAGGTGTCAAACGCGGGTAAAAAGAGGTAAAAAGTTGTGAACTGTCTTCGGTTGGCTTAATGCGTAGCGGGTATGAGAAGGGATTGCTGCGGAAGCCTGAAATTCACCGTAACATAAGTCTGTGCTTCGACTGCTTTGCCATTGAGCAGGTAAGGTTTATACCGCCACTGTCTCACCGCCTTGTAAGCGGCCTGCCCCAGCAGGAGAGAGCCGTGAACCAGTTTCAAGTCGCGGATATTGCCATCGGCCCCGATCCAGGCTTGCAGTACCACCGCTCCCTGTAAACCCGCCTTCACCGCCTGGTCCGGATAGCTCGGCTGCACCTTCTGTGCAAGCATCTGCTCGGCCGCATCTTCGGGCAGAATCACCGGCTCCAACTGGCCCATAATCGAAGGCAGCTTGCCGGTGGCCGTGTGAGCCAGGTCCGCTTCCGGCTGCGCCCGCCGAATGCTGTCGGGAATTTGAACGGTCCGCGATGCCACCGTCACCAGCTCCGGCTCGGGATTCGCGCCAATCTGGTTCATCTCCGCGGCTGATGCTCCCGGTTCAGGCGGAGGCGAGTGCCGTGACGCCGTCACCCGCGGCGAGGATGCTGCGACACGAATTCTCGCCGGTGGAAACGCCGCAGCCTGGCCCTCCGCTTCAGTCTCTACGGATTTTTCGTCCTCCGCTTCATTGGAGCGCTCGACCTCCGAAGCTTGATCGAAAATCATCCCCAAAGCCTGACGCGACTTAGACGCCACGGTGGCGAAATTACTCCCGAAGGATTCGGGCCGGCTCGCCCCGTACACCAGGGCCAGAAAAGCTACGCCCAGCGTGGTCGACCAGAGAACCTTGTTTTGCCCCGCTTGTTTCTTGGGTTGGGCCACCGGATTTCTGGCCGGCCCCGGCGATGCAGGTCTCGCTATCTCTGGCTTCGCAGGCCAAGGGTTCGTGGTTGTGGGCGCAACGCTTGGCGGTGTTATCGGGCCCAGGCCAGGGTTGGGGGTGGGGGAGGG
>Ga0335078_10009075_pt1 | contig 14756 bp, 14 predicted proteins | sample Lox_Sample_32_FD_206711 | JGI IMG/M metagenome (GOLD analysis project Ga0335078, IMG submission 206711) | Soil microbial communities from Loxahatchee National Wildlife Refuge, Florida, United States - Lox_Sample_3.2 | ecosystem: Environmental > Terrestrial > Soil > Wetlands | place: USA...
TGTTCCTGCACAAGATCAGGAACCTGTGCCGAACCGAGCTGCAGCGCCTCGACCGGGCCAGCATGGGGCACGGCTGCGAGCTGCGCGTCCCGTTCCTGGACCTGTCCCTGGTGGAGCTGGCCATGCGGCTGCCCCGTGCGCTCAAGCTGCGCAACGGGCAGGAGAAATGGATCCTCCGGGAAGCATTCGCCGACCTGCTGCCCGGCTACATCCGGCACCGGCCGAAGGACATGATGTCCTACTCCTCAGGCCTGCATGAGCGGGCCCGGCTGTTCAAGCCGCTCTACCCGCGGCTGCACCGGTCGTTCGGCTATCACCTGATGGCACCGCTGCGGCGCGACTTCGACAGCGTGCTCGAGCGGTGCGGCCACGACCTGGACCGGGCCATCGCGGACAGCGACGCCCGGCCGGACTACAACGTGGCCGAGCGGGCCCGTGATCTGGCCGGCGCGCTGCGCTGGAATACGGTACTGGCCGCCCGGGGGCTGCGCGGCTGCGGCTGACTGCGGCCCCGGTCAGCCCCAGGGACGGGGCACAACCAGAGCCCAGACGACCTTGACCGCGCGGTCGCTGGGCGGGCTGACATCCGGCTGGCTGGCCAGGTAGTAATACCCCCACCGGCTGCTGAGGCGCTGCACCATTAAAAGGCCGCGCCCGGTCTCGCCGTCCGGGTTCAGCAGGCCCGCCACCGGCGGCGCCGGGTTGCCGTCCCACACCTCGACCAGCACCTGCCGCCCATCTGAGGCCAGCCGGACCCCGATGACCTGCTGCTCGTCCGGCCCAGCCAGGCCGGGCCAGCCCAGGGCACCGGGCTCGGAGGCCCGCAGCGCGTTGGTCATCAGCTCCGAGACGACCAGCTCCACGCTGTCGGCCAGGCCGGCCTGGCCCCACTCCCACAGCACCAGCCGGCTGTGTATCCGGGCGCAGGGCACCGCGCCAGGCAGTGCGCCGAGTTCCAGCTGCGAGTGAAGTCGCCAGGACACAGACGGGGCACTGACAGAGCTAGAAACCTGTACTTGGGTCAAACCGGCACCCCTGAAGGGAGACGCGTATTATGCGCCTCGGTATTGTGCTCTAGCTTGCATCAGCCCTGGTCAGCATGCAACATGCTTGGCCGTATTATGCGCAGTTGGTTGCCCGGGCACCCGGGCCAGGCCTGGAGGAGATGATGGCAGCCAGCCCCACTGTCCGCCGCAAACGGCTCGGTATCGAGCTGCGCCGGCTTCGCGAGCAGGCCAGGTTAACCTGCGAGGAGGTCGGCCAGCGGCTGGACTGCTCGGGGACCCGGATCAGCCGGATGGAGACTGGCCGGATCAGCGTCCGGCCAGGCGACGCACGGGAACTGCTGGAGATCTACGGGGTCACCGGTCCCGAAGCCGGCTCCCTGGTCCAGCTGGCCCGGGACGCCCGCCGCAAGGGCTGGTGGCACACCTACGGCGGGGCCCTGCCCACCTGGTTCGAGCCTTACATCGGGCTGGAGTCCGAGGCCGTCCAGCTGCGCGATTTCCAGTCCATGGTGCTGCCGGGCCTGCTGCAGACCGAAGACTACGCACGGGCCGTGCTCCGCGCGGCGCCCAGCGCCGGCCCGGCCGACGCCATCGACCGCCAGGTGGCGCTGCGGATGGAGCGGCAGGCCGTGCTCAGCCAGGACGCGCCGCCCAGTCTGTGGGTGGTGCTGAGCGAGAGCGTGCTGCGGGTCCAGGTGGGCGGGGCCAAGGTCATGCGCGGGCAGCTCGCCCGGCTGATTGAAATCGCCGGCCGGGCACATGTGACGCTTCAGGTACTGCCATTCAACACCGCTGCGCACGTGCAGCCTATCAGCCCATTCACAATCCTGGAGTTCGCCGACCCGGCCGATCCGGCCGTGGTATATCTGGAGCACCTCACCGGCAGCCTTTTGCTGGAGAATGCCGAGGAGGTGGCGCACTATACCGTGGTCTTCGACCACCTGCGCGCCGAGGCACTGGGCACCGCCCAGTCGGCTGGCCTTATCGCCCAGGTAGCGGACGGGTCAGCCTGACTTACTATAGAACTAAATAGACCCAAATAAACACTGACTAAAGGAGGTGCGGGATGCCCCCCTCAGGTATCGACCTGTCTCGCGCCGAATGGCGCAAAAGCAGCCGGAGCGGCGGAAATGGCGGCCAGTGCGTAGAAGTCGCCCGCAACCTGACCGCCGTGGTCGCGGTGCGTGACTCGAAGGACCAGCGCGGCGGCACGCTCATCTTCAGCCACGCGGCCTGGGCCGAATTTATCGGCAGCGTCCGGCATCAGGCGGCGGCGACTTAACCGGAACGGGCCGGCGCCGGGCGGGCGCGGCCTGGTCAACCGGAAGCGCGCAGCACGATACGGGGTTCCAGCAGCACCCGGTCCGGCACCCGGGCCTGGCGGGGTGGGGTGGCCAGCAGCTTCTGCAGCGCGTCCAGGCAGGCGCGGGCCACCTCGGGCAGCGGCTGCGCGACACTGGTCAGCCCGATCGCGGCGGCCGCAGCGGAATCGTCGAAGCCGGTCACCGCGGCCCGCTGGCCGGGCACCAGGCCGCGGGCGGTCAGCTCGGCCCACGCGCCCAGCGCGATCATGTCGCTGACGCAGACGAAGGCGCTGGGTGGCTGGCGGGTCTGCAGCAGTTCCGCGCACGCCAGCCGCGCCTGCGCCAGGTCCTGGCGGACCGGCCGGAACAGGCCCGCGGTGGGCAGCCGGGCCGTCTGGCAGGCCTGCTCCCAGCCAGACCGGCGGTTGTCGCCGAGCCCGGAGCCGGCCGGCCAGCCGAGGAACGCGATGCGCTCGTGGCCGAGGCCGATCAGGTGGCTGGTGACCGCGTCCATCCCGGCCGCCCCGTCCACGTCCACCCACGAGTGGCCAGACTCCGGCCCCCACGGGCGGCCGAACGTGACGAACGGCACCTGGTGGCGGTGCAGCCAGGCGGTCCGGATGTCTCCCCCGTGCGTGTCGGTCAGCACGAACGCGTCCAGGTCGTACTCACCGAGCAGCCGGTCGTAGCTGGCGATCTCGGTGTCGTCGTCACCCGCCGGGTACAGCATGATCCGGTAACCGCGCCGCTGGGCGGCGGCGGTCAGCGCGCGCAGGAACGAGTCGAGCAGCTCACTGGGGGCACCCCCAGGCGGGCGCAGGCCGACCGCGATGAGATGCGAGCGGCGGGTGCGCAGCGTCTGTGCCGCCTTGACTGGCCGGTACCCGGTCTCCGCGATGACCGCCCGGACCCGCGCCCGGGTGGCCGGGCGGACCAGGTGCGGCGCGTTGAGCACGTTCGACACGGTCTGCCGGGAGACGCCAGCGAGCCGGGCCACCGATTCCAGCGTGGGTCGCTGCCGCGGCTCACGGGCCGGCATCGGCATCAACTACTCCCGGGCCGGCTGCCCGGTGGCCACGCAGCCGGCCCCCGAAGGGTCTCATGGCCCCGGTGGGTACCCAATTGGGCGGCGATGATGTGAGCGCTATCTTTGAACGCTCAAAGTGAGGTCAGGCTGGCTTGTTTCCGGGCAGCTGTCAAGACCGGCGGAGCGTTCAGCGGGCAGCCAGCAGCCCGGCCGGGAGCCGACCGCCGGAACGCCTACCGGCCGGGGACCGGCCGGAGACCGGCCCTAATCCGGCGGGATGTGGCACACGGCTTCCACGTTGTTGCCGTCCGGGTCGCGGACGAAGGCGCCGTAGTAGTTCGGGTGATATTCCGGCCAGATGCGCGGCTCGTGCAGTACCTCGGCACCGGTGGCCACGGCGGCGTCGAAGAAGGCCCGCACCGCCGCCCGGCTTGGCGCGGTGAACGCCAGGTGAGCCTCGCGGAACCCGGCACCGGTATTCTGCGGGCCGATCCAGAACTCCGGGTGCCCGGCGGCCCCGAAGCCGACGACCTCACCGAAGTCCAGCACCCGCCCGCCGCCGACGGCGGGCAGCACCGCGTCGTAAAAGGCGGCGCTGGCCGGCACGTCGGCGCACTGGATGGAGATGTGGTCAAGCATGATCCCATCCTGGCGCACTGCGGGCCGGGGACCGCGGCCGGGTGTGCCGGGCAGGACACGCCTTAGGGCGTGTCCTGCCGATCTTGGCCGTCGCGAGCGGCGTCCAGGTGGGTGCAGCGCAAGGCGGAGGAGGAGCGAATAGTGGAGCTATTCGCGACGACGACAACGCGGCGAGGTGCCTGCCTGGGCGACGCGCAGCAGGCCGAAGATCGGCAGGACACGCCCTAGTCGCCCGGATCGAGCCGGGCCAGCACCCGGCCGTGCTCAGCCAGGTGGCGGCCTTGCTTGAGCTGGGTGTCATGGATCACCCGGAGGGTGGCCACGATCCCGTCCAGTGCCTGGCCATACTCGGACAGGCTGTTGCCCTGGCCGACCTGCTCCTCGCGGAGCACCTGCAGCAGCTGGCGCTGCAGCCCGAACGAGGTGCTCAGATCGGCCACGTCCCGGTCCACCATGGCGAACAGGTCGGCCGCCCGGCGGCTCTCGTGCTGGGCCTCGGCTAGCGCGGCAACCTGATTTTCCAGGACTTCCAGCCGCTTCAGGATGTCGTCGAATTCAGTCACGCTCGCCTCCGCGCCGCCCGATGCGAGATGAGCATAAGTGGCTGGCCCAGCCGGGACGCCCGGTTTGCGTTAACGCGCCGGGCCGCGCAACTGGGCGACCAGGCCGGGCACATCGGCCAGCGGCCCGAGATGGCGGAGCTTGTCCCGGCTGATGACCGAGCGGATGACCTGTACCTGCCCGTCCGCGATGTCCAGCGCGAAGACGTTGATCAGCTGGCCGTCCCGGTCCAGGCAGATGGCACCGGGCTGCCCGTTGACCTCGGCTGGCCGGACCGTGATGCTCAGCGTGCGGATCTGCTCGCCCAGGGCGGCGACCAGCCGGGTGACCTTGCCCCGCCCGGTGATGGGCCGCGGCCACGACGGGCTCACCCCGCCGCTGTCGCCGTACATCACCACGTCTTCGGCCAGCATGGCGACCAGCCCGTCCATATCGCCGTCCCCGACGGCCTGGAAGAACCGGCTGGCCAGCTCCTCCCGCTTGCGGCGGGACACCTCGAACCGGGGCTTGCCCGCGGTGACGTGCCGCCGGGCGCGGGTGGCCAGCTGGCGGCAGTTGTCCTGGGTCTTGCCCACGATCTCGGCGATCTCGTCGTAGCCGTAGCTGAACACGTCGTGCAGCAGGAACACCGCCCGCTCCACCGGGGACAGCCGTTCCAGCACCAGCAGGAACGCCATGGACAGCGAGTCGGCCTGCTCCGCCGCGGCCGCCGGGTCGGCCCCCAGGCCGGCCGCCTGTCCCGAGCCCACCGCGCCCAGCCCCGGCCCAGCGGGTGCGCCGGTGCTGGTCAGCACGGGCTCGGGGAGCCACTCGCCGGGGTAGGACTCGCGGTGGACCCGGGCCGAGCGCAGCTCATCGATGCTCAGCCGGGTGGTCACCGCGGACAGGAACGCCTTGGGTGACTCGACGCCGGCCGGGCCCGCCGCCGCCCGGTGGTAGCGCAGGAACGCTTCCTGGACGATGTCCTCGGCTTCGGCCACGCTGCCCAGCATCCGGTAGGCGATGGAGAACATCAGCGGCCGCAGCCGCGGGAACACCTCGGCGGTACCGGCCGGCTGGCTAGGCATCGGCCGCGGCCGCCGCCGGGCGGGCCAGCCCGTGCTGGAAGCCCTGCCGCCAGCTCGGCCAGGCCAGCTGCCAGCCGAGCTCCCGCTTGGCCTTGGCGTTCGAGCAGCCACGGACTTGCGTCATCATCGACACTCCTACCTCACCAGCGGCCAGCCGGCCCAGCCACCGCGGCAGGTGGCGCGGTGGCTTGGCCCCGAGCGCCTGGGCCAGGAACGGCAGCCATTCGGCCACGGTGGCTGGCTCGTCATCTACCACGTTATAGATCCCGGGCGCGCCCCGGTCGACCGCGGCGGCGGTGGCCGAGGCCGCGTCGGTGACGTGCAGGAATGACCAGATGCCCGCGCCGCTGCCGAGCACGGGCACGCGCCGCTTGCGGAGCAGGTCGAAGAACTCGTCGCTGGCCCCCAGCCCGTACAGGGACCCGTACCGGAGCACGATGCCCTGCATCGGCACCGCGGCCGGAACGACCTGCTCCACGTGCCGGATCGCCGCCATGCTCTCGCGCTGCCCGGCAGGCGGATGCGCGTCGAGCGGGTCCTCCTCACGCTGGACCGGACGGCCGCCGCGGTCCCCGGGCCAGCCCGCGTAGCTCTGCGCGATGAAGCGCCGGGCGCCCGCGGCCCGCGCCCCGGCCAGCAGGTGATCCGTGCCCGAGGTGCGCAGCTGATTGGTCACGGCGAACTCGCGGTCCCACTTGCGCAGGTTGCCCAGCCCGGCCCCGGCCAGCGCCGTCATCTGGTGGATGACCACTTCGGGCTCGGCCCGGGCGAGCGCCTCCCCCACGGCCACCCCGTCCAGCCCGTCCAGGATCACCGGCTCGGCGCCCAGCGCGCGCAGCTGCCCGGTCCGGGCCGGGTTCCGGGTGGTCGCGGTGACCTGGTGCCCTCCGGCCACCAGCCGGGGCAGCAGCTGCTGCCCGATAACCCCGGTCCCGCCGGCCACAAAGATCCGCATGACTGCTCCATCCCGGTTGCGGCGCCCGGTCCGGTGCTGGCCGGGCAGTCTCTGTGACGAGGCAGCGGGTCCCGCTGTGACAGGACAGGCCGGCGCAGCGCCCGCCGTGCTGGGCGGGGTCGGGCGGGTGGGTGCCGAGCGCTGGGCGGACGGGCGCCCAGTGCGAAAGGAGCGGTCAGTCCATCCGGCGGCGGACCTGGCTGAGCAGCTCCACCGTCCCGTGCCGCCACTCCGCCTGCATGCACAGCTGGTCCAGCACGGCCGAGTAGTGGTCCACGTCCCGGCGCTTGTCCAGGTACAGCGCGCTGGTCAGCTGCTCCAGGTAGACCACGTCGGGCAGCTCCGGGGCGGCGAACCGGAGGATGCTGAACGCGCCAGCGGCAGCCGCGTGATACCCGGCCGACAGCGGGACCACGTGCAGCGTGACCGCTGGGTGCGCAGACAGCTCGATGAGCTGGTCCAGCTGCGCTTCCATCACCCCGGGCCCGCCAATCCGGCGGCGCAGCGCGGCCTCGTCCACCACGGCCCACAGCTTGACCCCGCCCTCGGGGTCAAGCAGTTGCTGGCGCTTCATGCGCAGGCTGACCCGCCGGTCGATCTCATCTGCGGACGCACCCGGGTTGCCCGTCTCAATCACGGCCCGCGCGTAGTCCCGGGTCTGCAGCAGCCCAGGCACGAACTGCACCTCGTAACACCGGATCCGGGACGCGGCCGCCTCCAGGCCGATGTAGAACTCGAACCAGCCGGGCAGCAGTTCGCCGTACTGGTGCCACCAGCCCGGCTTGGCCGCCTCACGGGCGAGCGTGAGCACGTCGGCCCGCTCCTGCTCGCCGGTCACTCCGTACAGGGTGAGCAGGTCAGCCAGATCCCGGGCCTTGATGCTGACCCGGCCGAGTTCCAGACGGCTGATCTTGGAGGCCGACGAACGGATCACATCACCGGCGGCTTCGCGGGTGATGCCATTTGCTTCACGCAGCCGGCGCAGCTGGCTGCCCAGGGCGATGCGCAGCGCCGTGGGCCCGCCGGAATGGGCCGCCAGATCGCCAACTGAACGATCAGTCAGGCCATGCAGCCCGCCGACCGGGCGCTCTGGCCCTAGGCTGGCTGGCATCTTTTCTCCGGCGGAGGCAGTAAAGGCTCAAGTCTTCCATCTTCGTTGGTTATTTACAATCTGTTGATACCGGCGGCAGCCCCCGATTTGGCTGGCTGGGCTGCGCCCGGCCGGCCCCTGGCTGGCCGGGCCACCAGGCGCGGCCAGCCAGGATTTGTGTGCCGCCGCGTACCCGACGTGGGCACCCTGCGGTATGCGCAACCGGCCCAGCCAGCGGTCACCTGGCCCACCCGATGATCGGCGGGGTGGCCGCGGACTACCGCGGCCCGGCCAGGCCGCCGGATGCCGGGCCGCGCACCGCCCTGGGCGCCAGGGCGCGGCAGTGCTCAGGGCCAGCCCTGGCTGCCCCGGCGCTGCCCCGGCGCTGCCCCGGTGCTGCCCCGGTGCAGGGAGGGCGCCCGCGCTGGCCGCACCGCGAAAGAGCACTGAACAGCACGGAACAGCAGGCCACCGCGCTAATGGCCGCACCTCGGCGGCGGCCACCAGCGGCCGCTACCCGGACTGGAGCAGCCCGGCCGGGGCCGCCCCGCCAGCGCGGGGCGCGGCACATTCGTCTCCCGCGCACCCAGCCTGGCCGGGGTTACCGGATACCCGGCTGAGCTGTTGACCGCCCGGCGGAAAGGGCAGCTGAATGGCTGGCGATGACCCCCGAGGGGGGGTCATGACAGGCGTCACCCGGCCGGCTTAAGATCCTTTTCCGTATCGATGAGTCGAGGACGGGTATCTCCTGATGCCCCTGTCGCCGGGAGGGGGGGTCCACGGTTTAGGGGTGAGGGGGGAGATGCCCGTCCTCGACGGCTCGATAGTACAGCTCCAGCTTAGTCGGCGCGGCGCGGCCGGCGCGAGAGTATTTCTCCCGCACCCGGCCTACATACTGTTTTGCAGTCTCTTCACTAATGCACATCCTCCGGGCCACTGACTTCATCGGCATGCCGGTGGCGTAAAGCTGCAGCGCACGCGTTTCCTGCGAGCTCAGATCGGGCCGGTCCGGGTCGTCGTCAGTAGCAAAGATATAGGCCAGCCGGGGCGAGATCCAATCCTTTCCGCTGGCTACGGCCTTAATGGCCGCGCGGACCTGGGCCGTCTCCTCGTTCTTGACCACGTAGCCGAGCGCGCCAGCGCGTATCGCCTCCCGCACGGTGACCGGCTTGTCCGAGGCGGACAGCACCAGCACGGCCGGCCCGGCCGCCCGGATCATGGCCACGTTCCGCTCGGCCGAGGTCCCGTCCCCCAGTTCGAGATCAAGCAGGACCACATGAGCTGCCCGGCCCGGCCCGGCTAGCAGGGCGCACACGGTTGGCGCGGTGGCGATGACCCGGATGCCACAGCCCGGGGCGCTGATCCAGCCGGCCATGCCGTCCAGGATGACCGGATGGTCGTCCACGGCCGCCACGTCGACGGTGCCGGGCCGGCCGCCGGCCCCGGTCACGCTGGCCCGGTCGATCGAGGCAGCCCCATCCGTCACGCCGGCATCCCGATCGCCGGGGACCGCCGCCAGCGGATCTCCAGGCAGCCTGGACCCGCTCCGGCGGCGTCCATCGCGGCCCGCCACTGGGCGGCAGCCGGGATCGTGCCCGCCAGGCCGGCCAGCCGGGGCAGGCGGTGCGGAGCCCGCTCGAACGTGAGGTACAGCTCCTCCTCGCCAGCGGAGGCCAGCACGGTGAGCGTCACCGGCTGCGGTGGCAGCGTGCGCAGCACCAGGTCGACCGCGGCCAGTGTGGCCCGGGCCACGTCCCGGGCGGGCGGCCCGGGGTCACCGACCACCTGGACCTCGACCGGGACGCCCCGGGCCCGGGCCGCGCCCAGCGCCGGCTCCAGCTCGGACAGCAGGCCGCCAGCCGGGCCCGGCCGGCCAGCCAGCGCCCGGCGCAGCGCCGCGGCGTGCTCAGCGCATTCCTGGCGTACCGCGCGGTCGGCTGGGTCCAGGGTCCCGTTGGCGATGCCGCGCAGCAACGGCAGCGCATCCACCTCCAGCACCGCCAGCCAGCCCCGCCGGTCTTCGCGGATCGCGTCCGCCGCGGCCCGTTCCGCCGCTGACTTGCTGGCCAGTTCGGCGCGCCGGGTGGCTATCTCGGCGTGCATGCCCAGGGTCGGGCGGAGCGCAGCGAACGCGGCCAGGACCACGATCATGGAGTAGGCGCCGGCCGCCGCCCGGGACAGGCCCGCCGGGCCCAGCCCGAGCAGGTGCAGCACGAAGACGGCGTGCACGATGAGCACGAGGGTGGCCCCCGGCACCCACATCCGGGCCGGGCGGCTCAGGGCGACGAGGGCGAGCAGCCAGATCGTGCCCAGCACGGTCCAGTCCACTGCGGGCGGGGTGGCCGGGGCCCGCCGGTCCAGGCCGATCGCGGTCACCGCGACCACCGCCACCGCTATCGCGGCCGTTGCCTCGGCAGCGGTCAGGCCAACCGACCCGGCCTTCGGCACCAGCCAGGCCGCGGTGGCCAGCATGCCAACCCACACCACGACCGGCACCGCAGGCTGCCGGTATTCCGGCAGGCTGGCCAGCGCCTGGATGAGCAGGGCCGCGGGCAGGATCACCGCGAGCATGCCCACAAACCGCGGCGCGGCCGACTCGGTGACCTCCTGGATCGCCCCGGCCCGGTTCACCAGCGTCCCCGGCCGGGCGGCGGCCAGCGACCGGCTGGTCACGGCGCAGCCCAGGTCCGCGGTGACCGCCAGATCCGCGGCCGTCGGCCCGCCGGCCAGCACCACAGCGGCCCGGCGCAGCACTGCCCGAGCCGGCCGGAACACTGCCCCAGCCGGGGGCAACACTGCCCGGGCCCAGTGCCGTCCCGCCCGGGGCCAGCCGGGCCGCGGCCTGGTCCGTCCGGGCACCGGCCTGGCCTGGTCAGGGACCCGCCTGGCCCGGTGCAGCCGGGCTACCGCCCGGCTCACCATGCCGAGGCTCCCCGGCCCGTGCTCCTGGCGGTGGCCGGGAAGCCCGCCGGCCCGGTGGCCGGGAAGCCCGCCGGTGCCGAGCCCGCCGGCCCGGTCCAGCACAGGCTCACCTCCGTGCCCTGGCCCGGAGCCGACCGGACCGACGCCGAGCCGCCCCAGTCGGCAACCCGCTCGGTGATTGACCGGCGCAGGCCGAGCCGGGCCCGGCCGACCCGGGCCGGATCGAACCCCACGCCCTCGTCCCGGATGGTGACCCGCACACCGGCTGGCCCGCCCGCACCGCTGCCACCGGCACCGCCACCCGCACCGCCAGTACCCGCACCGCCGCCACCCGCACGGCCAGTACCCGCACCGCCGCCACCCGCACGGCCAGCACCCGCACCGCCGCCACCCGCACCGCCAGCACCCGCACCGCCAGCGCCAGCACCCGCACCGCCAGCGCCCGCACCGCCACTGGCACGGCCGCCAGGCTCGGGCGGGCCGAGCGTGATCCACGCCTCGCCGGTGCCGGCGTGCGCCGCCACGTTGGCCAGCGCCTCCCGGGTGGCCTGGGTGATCGCCTCGGCCACCGGCGCAGGGATGGCTAGGCCGTCCGGCTCACCCGGCTCTGCCGCCCCGCCGGCCTGCGCGGCCACGTGCACGGTCAGGCCCCGGCCGCGCATCTCGCTGGCGACCGCGGCCAGGCCGGCCAGCAGTCCGCCGCGCGACCGGGCCACCACCCCTGGATCTTCCGGTTCGCTCAGCATCCGCTCGAGCACCCGGATGTCTCGCTGGCACCGCGCCACCACCGCTTCGCTGCGGCCGGCCCGGCTGATCGCCGTGAGCGTGTTCAGCACCGTGTCGTGCAGCAGGCGTTCGTGCTCCCGCCGCTCGATCGTCCGGGACAGGACGACGTACTGGTCGCGGGCGTCCAGGTCGGCCGCGGCCAGGGCCAGGTCGGCCAGGTCGGCCCGGGCGCAGAGCATCCGGCGGCCGATCCAGTGCATGGCCGCCACGGCGAGCATCAGCAGCCCAGCGGCGACTGCATCGCGCCACATGCCGGGGCCGAGCGGGGTCAGCGCCACGCCCGCCCAGAACCCGGTCACCGAGGCGAGCGCCAGCGGCACCGACAGCCGGCCGGGCGCGAACCAGATCGACACCACGAACTGGCTCAGCACCACAATGAACAGCCAGTTGCCCGCCTCGCCGCGGACGGCGAGCGGCAGGCACCAGCCGGCGGCCAGCGCGAGCGCGATATAAACGGCAGTGTCCACGCAGGTGAGCCGCCAGCCCGGCTGACGGTGGCGAAGGTAGCCAGCGGCCGCCGCCCCCCAGGCCGCCGCGGCAGCCGGGCCCCAGAGCAGCCAGGGGTGGGCCGCGTAGAACGAGTGCCAGATGAGCACCTGCACGGCCACGTAGCCGACGGCGATGGTGCGCACGATGACGGCGACCCGGGTGACGGCCGCGCGCAGGACTGTCATGGCGGGCCCGGCTGGCCCCCTGGCAGCACCCCAAGCCGCAGGTTGCAGTGCTAAGGACCGAGCCGACCGCATGGCCTGATGATAGGTCAAGAGCCAGCGGGCGAGGATAGCCCGCGGCGATTGCGGCCCGGATCCGGCCCTCCCGGCGAGCCCGGCCACCCGCCTCACCAGGCAAGTAGCGCCATCACGGTCTTCTTACTTATTGTGTTCAGCCACGTACATTCCGGCGCGGGGCAGGCACCGGCCGGTGCCCACCGGACCGGATGGTCAGCGGGCCACCGGCGGCCCGGCCAGGCCGAGCAAAGCCCGGGACCGGGCGGGACGGTGCGGCCGGCGGTAACGCGGCAGTATCGTCACAGTATCCGCAGGTAGGGGGCACTCTCGACACACGGCGTTAAGCCTGGTATCCGGAAAGTATGACTCGTTCCGGCAGCCCCCGCCCGGCCTGGCAGGCCACCCGCCCCGCCCGCGCCCAGCCCACCCGCGCCATCCGGGGCACCCCGTGAGATGGTGCCGGGTCTTCCCCGGCCAGGAAGACCAGATTCCCCAGGTCGGCATGTTCGCCGGCGTGCTGCTCGCGGACCATCCCGACCGGGACAACATCGCGACCTGCGCCACCGAACTGGCCACCAACGCGATTCAGCACACGACCAGCGGCCAGGACGGCTACTTCGCGGCGGAGGTGACCTGGGTGGGGCTGACCATCCGGGTCTCGGTCGCCGACACCGGCGCGGACACCGAGCCATTCGCCCCCCGCGCGGCGGCCGGCCCTGACACCGAGCACGGCCTCGACGTGCTGGCCCGGCTGAGCACCCGGTGCGGCGCCGACGGCGACCACCGCGGCCGGGTCGTCTGGGCCGAATTCGTGCCCAGCTCGGAAGATGCGCCGGAAGCCCCCTGCCCACTGTTCCCTGAACTGGCCTTCCAGGCCAAGACGGCCGAGCTGCGGGAGCGCTACGCCGACTGGCACACCTGGTTCGGGCCATGGACCCGGCAGTGGTGGGCCGCGCCGAAGAACCGGTCCGGGCCGGCCGAGATGATCACCGAGCCCACGGCCGGCGCGCTGGCCAGCCACCTGGACCTGCTGCAGAGCCCGGAGCCAGCCTGGCCGGGCCCCGTGCCGGAGCCAGCCGCCAGGCCAGACTGGCCAGCCGCCGGGCCAGACTGGCCAGCCGACGATGCCGGGCAGGACTGGCCGGACGCCGGCCCAGACTGGCCGGACGCCGAGCCCGCTGAGCCGGAGCGCGAGCCGGAGCCGGCCGTGCCCGGCCCGGCCGCCCAGCGGCCCGGCCCGCCAGGCCTGCTCCCCGAGCCCCGGTCAGCCTGCCGGGTCTGGCGCGTCACGGCGGAAGGCCGTGTCGAAAGCCGTCTGCGCGGGGTCGAAGTTGAACCGTCGAAGGTACGCCACGGCCTCGGCGGCGCCCGCGAGCCGGTCCATGCCCGCGTCCTCCCATTCGACCGAGATCGGGCCGCCGTAGCCGATGCTGTTCAGCATCCGGAACACGCTTTCCCAGTCGATGTCCCCGCGCCCCGCCGAGACGAAGTCCCAGCCGCGGCGGGGGTCGCCCCAGGGGAGGTGCGAGCCGAGGCGGCCGTTCCGCCCGTCTAGCCGCTTGCGGGCCTCCTTGCAGTCCACGTGGTAGATCCGGTCTGGGTAGGCGGCCAGGAACGCCACCGGGTCCAGGTCCTGCCACACGAAGTGGCTGGGGTCGAAGTTCAGGCCGAACGCGGGCCGCCGGCCGACCGCGTCCAGCGCGCGCTGGGTGGTCCAGAAGTCATAGGCGATCTCGCTCGGGTGCACCTCGTGCGCGAACCGCACTCCCTCCGCGTCGAACACGTCCAGGATCGGGTTCCACCGCTCGGCGAAGTCCGCGTAGCCCCGCTCGATCATCTCCGGCGGCACCGGCGGGAACATGGCCACCAGGTGCCAGATCGAGGAGCCGGTGAACCCGATCACCGTGTCCACGCCGAACGCGGCCGCGGCCCGCGCGGTGTCGGCCAGTTCCGCGGCCGCCCGCTGCCGGACCCCCTCCGGCTCGCCGTCGCCCCAGATCCGCGGGGGCAGGATGCCGCGGTGCCGGTCGTCGATGGGGTGATCGCAGACGGCCTGGCCGGCCAGGTGGTTGGAGATGGCCCAGCAGCGCAGGCCGTACCTGGCCAGCAGCGCGTGCCGGCCAGCCAGGTAACCGTCCTCGTGCAGCGCCCGGTCCACCTCGAAGTGATCGCCCCAGCAGGCCAGCTCCAGCCCGTCGTAGCCCCAGTCCCGGGCCCGCCGGGCCACCTCGTCCAGCGGCAGGTCGGCCCACTGGCCGGTGAACAACGTGAACGGTCGGGACATCCGCTGCTCCTTACCCGGCCGCGCCGACCGGAGTCCACCGGCTGCCGTGCGCGGCGCTGTCGGCCACGGCGGCCAGCACCCGCTGCACAGCCAGCCCGTCGGCGAACGAGGGCGCCGGGTCGCGGCCCTCGGCGATCGCGGTGACCAGGTCGCGGACCTGGTGAGTGAAGGTGTGTTCCCAGCCCAGCACGTGCCCGGGCGGCCACCAGGCGGCCAGGTACGGGTGGCCGGGTTCGGTCACCAGGATCCGCCGGAAACCCGCTTCATTTTTCTCAACGGCCTGTTCGCACAGCTCGAGCTCATTCAGGCGTTCCAGATCGAAGGCCAGGCTGCCGCGGTCGCCGTTGAGCTCGATGCGCAGCGCGTTCTTCCGGCCGGTGGCGAAC
>Ga0335078_10009076_pt1 | contig 14753 bp, 5 predicted proteins | sample Lox_Sample_32_FD_206711 | JGI IMG/M metagenome (GOLD analysis project Ga0335078, IMG submission 206711) | Soil microbial communities from Loxahatchee National Wildlife Refuge, Florida, United States - Lox_Sample_3.2 | ecosystem: Environmental > Terrestrial > Soil > Wetlands | place: USA: Florida...
GCAGCGGGTGTGCGAACTCAGGACACCAAACGCCAGCCAGCGCGCGTAAAGGTCGTTCGACGGACGCGCCACGAAGCCGCCCACGTCATGGCTCCAGAAGGAGAAGCCCGAAAGCCCAAACGACAACCCACCGCGTAATTCGGCGGCCATGCCGTCGTCGGTGCTTTCGGCATCACCACCCCAGTGAATCGGATAACGCTGGCTGCCAGCCCAGGCGCTGCGCGCCCAGATCAGGTGTTCGCCGGTGATTTGCCGGGTGATCTCCGCGACGGCTTTGTTATAGCGCAGCGGGTATAGATTGTGTTCGTAAAGGCCAGTGCGGCCGTCGGCATACACACCGTCCTCCGGCGCCGCTTCGCCGAAATCCACCTTGATGGCGCCCACACCCATCTTCAAAAGTGGCGCCAGATGGTCTTGATACCACTGCACCGTTTCCGGATTGGAGAAGTCCAGGATGGCATCCTCGCGCGGTGAGTTGCCTTTGGCGTCCCGAACAAAGAGCCTCTTCTGAATAATCTCCGGGAACAATGTGTTCTTGGGCACAAAATAGGGCAGTTGCCAGAGCGAGATGTGAAATCCCTCTTGTTTCAAGTCGTCAATCATTTTCTGCGGTGTCGGAAAGCGCGTGTGGGAGAATTCATAATCACAACGCCAGTCGGTTTCAAACCAGCCGGTGTCAATATGGAGAACGTCGCACGGAATCTGGTACCGGCGCAATTCGTTGGCGATGTCCACAACCTGGGTTTCGCTGTTGTAGGTACAGCGGCTCATCCATAAACCGAACGACCATAGCGGTGGCAGCGGCGATTTGCCGGTCAGATCCGTGTATTGATTCAGAATCTCCTTGGGCGTGCCCAGAAACACAAATAAGTCCAGCATGTCATCCCCAATCATCAGCGAATTGACGCCACTGAAGTCATGTCCGAAGTCGCAGGTGATGGGCGTGGTGGTGTGCATGAACATGCCATAACCACGGCTGCTCATGAAAAATGGGATCGGTTTGTACATGCCCTGGTTTTGGATGCCGTTCGCATCATCGGTCCAAAGCACGATTTTTTGGCCGCGCTTGTCCAGGCCGGTAAACGATTCACCGCAACCGAAAATCTTTTCGCCGGGTGACAGCGTGAACGCTGCGTCCACGCTGCGCGAATAATCCGCCGCGCGCCGGACAAAGCAGAACGGTAGAATGGGTGTGTAGGTCTGAGGCATGTCGGCTTGGGTCACCGTCCGCGTGAGCAATTTGCCCTGCGCATCGCGAATCTCGATGCACCAGGGATTTTCCATGATACTCACGGAACCGTAAGGACCGGCGTAACGGTAACCACCGGGAACTTTCGAATATTTCCAGTCGGCGTTGTCCTTCGGGACCAGGCCATCCAGCATCAACTCCGGCTGATTTGGCGCAAATTCCGGCCCGCTCTGCATCCGGATGCGGATGGTTCGAGCCGAAACAAAATCAATCGAAAATGGCAAGGTGGGGTTGGCGGCGTATTCATTGCCGGGAAACTCGGTTGAATCCACCGGCTGAATAATCGCCAGCATGTTGTCAAAGGCCAGCCGCGTGAAACAGGCCGAACGCTGATAGGTGATTTCTCCCGTGCCGGTGGCTGGATCAAAATCGGCCAGCTTATCGGCCAGATAATAGAGGTTGGCGAAGTTGTGGAAATCGCCGCTGATGTCCACGGGATCATTCAGGAGCCGTGGCGGATTGGAGGCGGCCAATTTGCCGGGTGCACCGATCCAGAAACCCGCACAAAGGCAGACCAGCATAACCGTTGTGTACCGCTGCGTATTCATAAATGGAACATCTTCATTTTAAGCATTTAATTCGACTGGGCGACTTCGCCCGGAAGCATATCCATTCAGCGGCAGGGGAACACCAACCCGCCGGTCGGGAACATGGACATTTATCCCCGCCGCTTCAAACGTTTTAATGGTTTTTATGCAATACTGCTGCTTTTTGTCACGGCTGTCTTGTCATCAAAATCAACGAGTCAAAAGGCTTGCCTTTTTTTGACAATCTTTCTATAGACTGCCATTCCGGCATTGGCATTTGAGCATTTACCCAAAAGCTTTGTCCTCGTGTATAATCCGGCCAGGCCCACAAAATTCGCGGATGCGGTGCCGGAGCGCCGGGGTCTGTTTCGTGACCCGGATGATTCTGGCGTTGGTCTGGTTGTTGAGCTGGGGGCATTTCCCGGAATCCGCAACCGCATCACCCAACTATTTTGTCCGGGCCTGGCAAGCGGAACAGGGCCTGCCGCAAAACAAGGTCACCGCGGTAGTACAGGCCCATGACGGTTATTTATGGGTGAGCACCTACAGCGGCCTGGCGCGGTTTGACGGCGTGCATTTTACTGTGTTTGACGAGGACAACACACGGGCCTTGCACAGCAGCCGTGTAACCAGTTTGTGCGAGGCGCCCGATGGCACGCTCTGGATTGGCGATGAAAGCGGCCAAGTCACCCGGTACAAGGACGGGCGTTTCGGGGCCGTGGTGTTTCATCCGGCTTGGAGCGGCGGGAAGATTTACGACATTGCCACCGATGGCTCCGGCGATGTCTGGCTGTTGAATGAAGCTGGCCTGCTTGCGCGCGTGCGCGATGGTCTGGTGTTGACCCCTCCGGCTGGCACGGCAGCCAAACTGGTGGGCCTGGCTCGCTCCCCTGGCGGGACCATTTGGGTGGCGCGTGACGGTCGGGTCTCGGAGCTGTCGCACGGCCAATTAAAACCGCTCGATTTTGACTTGGCAACCAACAACACTTACGTGATGGGCATCGGCGCCGGCCGGGACGGCGGATTGTGGGTCTCCGCCGATGAGCATATTCGCGAATGGAAGAACGGCAAATGGATTAAAGACCTCGGCGTGGCGCCTTGGACACCAACTCCAGTCACACGCTGGATTGAAACCCGGACGGGCGTGCTCGCGGCCGGAACCGCCGATCACGGCCTTTATCTGATCTTCCCCGATGCCACGGAAAAGCCGGCGCATTTTGATCATGCCACCGGCTTTCCGTCCGACTGGGTGATTTCCCTGTGTGAAGACCGGGAGGGAAATCTTTGGGCTGGCACCGGCGGCGGCGGATTGGTCTTCCTGCGCCCGAACAATATTCAAAATGTTTCGGCGCCCGATCAATGGCAAGGGCGGGCGGTGTTGTCGGTCTGTCCCGGTCGGGATGGCGCCTTGTGGATCGGAACCGAGGGCGCGGGTTTGTATCGCCTGCAAAACGGCGAGTGGACCAGTTTCCGAACCGACCAGGGAATTCGCAATTCCTATATCTGGTCACTGGCCGAAGACGAGCCGGGGAGGTTGTGGGTGGGCACCTGGGGTGGCGGACTGTTCATGCAGAATGACGATCATTTTGAATTCGCACCGGGGATGGAAAATGTTACGATGCCCATGCCCGCCCTCTTGCCTGCGCGCGCAGGCGGTTTGTGGATAGGCACCGCCTTGGGATTATTGCGTTATCAGGACGGAAAGGCAACCTGGTTCTCCGAACATAACGGGCAGACGCTGCGCGATGTGCGCACGGTAGCAGAAGACAACCGGGGCGCCGTCTGGTTTGGCATGGCCGGAGAAGGGCTTGCCCGGATGAAAGACGGTCAGATCCGACAATTTCGCAAGGCCGATGGCCTGTCCAGCGATTTCATCGAATGTTTGCACTTTGACCGGCACGGCGCGCTCTGGATCGGAACTTTTGGCGGCGGTTTGGACCGCTACAAAAACGGCCGTTTTGCCGTGATCAACCGCAAGCAGGGATTGCCGAACAGCGTCATTGGCGACATTGAAGAGGACGGACAGGGATTCTTTTGGATGAGTTCGCATGATGGCATCATTCGCGCTTCGGAAGGGGAATTGAATGATTGTGCGGAGGGTAAGACCAACGAACTGCATTGCCTGACCTACGGCGTCAATGACGGCCTGCCCACGATAGAATGTTCGGAGGGCATGCAGCCGGCGGGATGCCGGACAGCCGACGGCCGTCTATGGTTTCCCACCAGCAAGGGACTGGTGTCGGTGGATCCATTGGGGGTAAAGACTAATCCCTTGCCACCACCGGTGGTCGTTGAGGGGATGCGGGTGGATGATCTGCCGGTCATCGCCGGAGCTGGTTCCGCGCCCGTGGAGATTTCGCCTGGCCGGCACCGCTTCGAGTTTGAATATACCGGGTTGAGCTTTGTTGACCCGGAGAAAGTTCGGTTCAAATATCGGCTCAACGGATTTGAGACCGAATGGGTCAATGCCGACACCAAACGGACCGTCAATTACAATTACATCCCGCCGGGCCGTTATTCCTTTCAGGTCATCGCCTGCAACAACGACGGTGTCTGGAACGACGTGGGAGCCAGCATCCCATTCATCGTGCTGCCGTATTTTTGGCAAATGTTGTGGTTCCGCATTTTTGCCTGGACCGGGATTATCACCGCCAGCGGCGGTCTGGTCTGGTTCGACACGCGCCGCCGGATGCGGCGAAAACTTGAGCGCCTCGAATGGCAGCGGGCCGTGGAACACGAACGGGCGCGCATCGCGCATGACATTCACGATGACCTGGGCGCCCATCTCACGCGTATCAGTATGTTAAGCGAATCCGCCCGCGCAGAATTGGACAATCCGGAACGGGCGGCTGCCGGGCTCTACCAGATTTACAATACCGCGCGTGAAGTGACGCGGGCGATGGACGAAATCGTCTGGGCCATCAACCCCCGGCATGACACTTTGGAAGGTCTGGCGAGTTATTTGGAGAAGTTTGCCCAGGACTTGTTGGCGGCTGCCGGCATTCGCTGCCGGCTGGACGTGCCCATGGAGTTTCCGCCTTGGCGGCTGACCGCCGATGTTCGTCACAATTTGTTCCTTGCGTTCAAGGAAGCCTTGCACAACGTGGTCCAACACTCCGGCGCTTCGGAAGTATATATCCGGATCACCGCCAGGACCACTTCCTTTGAGCTGCGCGTCGAAGACAACGGCCGCGGCTTCACTCCCGGTACGGTCAGGGAAAATCCGCCGGAAGGCTCGATTCGTCTTTCGACCGGAAATGGTTTGGAAAATATACGGCGTCGGATGGCGCAAATTCACGGAAGTTGTGATATCCAATCGGCACCCGAACAGGGAACCAAGGTGATTTTCACCGTGCCGCTTAAAACGGTCGCCGCATAGAAGGTTTCCCGTCCGTGGCACATAGATGTCGTGATTATTGACGACATTCGTTTCGTTGAAAATTGGGGTATTTTTTCACGATGTTATCAATGTCATACCAATGTTCCTAACCGCTTGGAAGTTCTATGTCACACCCCTTTTTGGAGCATCACCCTGGCGGCTATTGGTTCGGCCATTTTCTTATAAATGGCTCACGGATGAATCCCCGCCATAAACTAGCGAATTTTTTTTGCCTCGTTTCGATGCTTCTGCCGATGGCCGGAACGGCCTGGGCGGCTCTACCGCCGGGATGGACCGATGCGGACATAGGCTCGCCCGGTTTGGCCGGCGCGGCTGGCTATAAGGACGGCTTGTGGACCGTGACGGGCGGCGGCGCGGACATTTGGAATACCGCCGACCAGTTCAATTTTGCCAGCACCAATTACACTGGCGACGGCACGATGATTGTGCTCGTGATGAGTTTGCAAAACAGCGATCCGAGTTCGGGCTGGTCGAAGGCTGGACTCATGTTCCGTAATGACAGCACGGCAGGTTCGGCCAACGTGAGCATCGTCGCCACGGCGACCCAAGGCGTCAGTTTCCAATGGCGGAGCACGGCCGGAGGATCCAGTTCTTTCAGCCAGCATAGCGGCATTAGCTCGCCGGTTTGGCTGAAATTGGTTCGCTCCAGCGCGGCCTTCACGGGCTATTACAGCACGGATGGCAGCAACTGGGTGCAGGTCAGCAGTCAGTCGGTGACGTTGAACAACACCGTCATGGCCGGGTTCGATGTGACCGCCCACAATAACTCGGCGCTGAACACCGCCACGTTCACAAACTTCAGCCTGGGCTTTGTCCCCACGCCGCCGGTCAACGTTACCATTAATGCAACCAATGTAATTAACACGGTGCCGACCAATGCTTTCGGAATCTTCATGGCCGTCTGGGACACCTGGGGGAGCAGTACGCCTGCCCAGCTTAAGCAGGCGGGCGTCACGGCCATGCGCTATCCGGGCGGCGGCTATTCGGATAATTACCATTGGAGCTCATATCTAATGACTCCCTTCGATGGCCAGGCCGACAGCTTAGGCTATCTGTCAGGGACTACGGACATGGGGCATTTTATCCAACTAATGTCCAACGCGCAGGCGCAGGCGGTGATTTCGGTTGATTGGGGCTCCGGGTTTTTGTGGAGCGCGAATAAGACGGCGATGGCTATTCCCGGCACGAACGGCTCGCCGCAGGAAGCCGCGGCGTGGGTCGCCTACGCCAACGCCAGCACGAACATTTACGGGACGACCAACGATGTCACGATTGGAACGGATGCCTTGGGCAATAACTGGCAAACGGCGGGTTATTGGGCAATGATACGCGCTGCCAGCCCGCTGGCCCAGAACGACGGCTACAATTTTCTGCGCATCAATCACCCCACGCCCGTCGGTATCAAATATTGGGAAATCGGCAATGAACCCTACGGTAACGCCTATTATAGCACCGGCACCGACGGTTATGAGTGTGATTACGCCGTTCCCTATCCCTACACCACCTATCCCCGTTACACCAACGCGCTTCTTTCCCCGGCAGCTTATGGTCAGGCGGTCCAGGCATTTTCGATAGCCATGAAGGCGGTTGATCCCACCATCAAGGTGGGGGCCTATTCCAGCACGCCGCCGGCCGACTACAGTTGGGACTACATCAGCGGCGTCAACAACGGCCAGCACTGGACGCCGCAGGTATTGGCGCAATGCGGCAGCAACATAGATTTTGTCATTGTCCACTGGTATCCTAACTTTTCAGACGACGTCGGCACCAGCCTTTTGTCAGAAGTGGGTTCGATCATCCCGGTGATGATCAACGGCACAGGCCCCTACCCGCACACGGGAACGAATTCGGGCTTGGAAGATTGGATCACCAATTACTGCCCCAACCCCGCCAACGTTCAGATTCTCGTCACCGAATTTGGTGCCAATAATTATCCCTATCTGGTCTATGGCACCAATGGGATGCCGATTCTCGGGCCGGTCGAAGCGCTCTTCGCGGCGGATTGTTATTCCACCTGGCTGAACTACCCCGCCTTTGCCAATGCGGACTGGCTGGATTTCGATGCAAATTCATTTCTCGGGGGCGGCTATGGGCCGGTGTATTATGCCGTGCAAATGCTCCGGCATCTGTGCAATCCCGGCGATGCCTTTCTCAAGGCGACCTCCGACACCAGCAACCTGCGGGTGCAGGGGGTGGCGCGGCAGGACGGCAATCTGGGAATCCTGCTGATCAATGAAAGCATGAACAGCAGCCAAACGGTGAACGTGAAGGTGTCAAATGCATACCTGAACACCACCGGCACTATCTATCAGTTTGGAACCAACAATTGGACCAGCACCAATGAGGTGCCGGCAAACGGACCCAGCAGCAACAGCATTTCGGGCATCGGCGCCACGTTCAGTGTCACCCTGCCCGCCTACACGATGGACGTGCTGGTCATTCCGGTTTCGGGTGACACGCCGCCGGTGCTCGCGGCCATTTCCAATTACACCGTGAACGTCGGCCAGACGGTTGCCTTCACCGCTAATGCCACCGACACCAATCAGCCGCCTCCGACCCTGACCTTCAGCCTGTTGAGCGCGCCGACCAATGCCACCTTGAATGCCAGCACCGGTGCCTTCTTGTTCCGGCCATTGGTCAGCCAGGCAAATACGACCAACTTCATCCGTCTCGAAGTTGCCGACGGCGAAAGTCCCAATCTGAGCGCGACACAAAGCTTTGTGGTGACCGTCAATCCGCTGACGCCGCCGGTCGCCTCGCCGCCGGCGTGGAGCAATGGCTTGCTGACCTTGCTGATTAACGGCATGAATGGTCCGGATTATGAAATTCAGGCTTCAACCAATTTGATCCAGTGGACCACGTTGTTTGTGAGCAACTCGCCGGCGATGCCGTTCCGCTGGACTGATACCAACGCCAATGCAATGCCCGTTCAATTTTATCGGGCTAAGGTTGGGCCACCTTTGCCCTGATCAAGAAAACCTCAGCCTGCCGGCAAACTGATTGAATGAAGCAATGAGATGACTGCCTGAAGACCGGGAATTTTTCATGAATCCATCTAAAGCCGACCCGTCCGCAAACTCCGGCCAGGTTGCTACGCAACCTTCCCGCGGTTATATTACAAATCCCAATGACGGCATGAATGCCGTAACCGTTTCAATCGTAGAGGACGATGCGCCCGCGCGCGAAATGCTGGCGAACTGGATCCGCCGCGCGCCGGGTTTTCGTTGTGTTGGCATGCATGGCAGCGGCGAACTCGCTTTGGCCACGCTGCCCGCGGAAAAGCCGTCGGTGGTCTTGATGGACATCAACCTGCCGGGGATGAGCGGCATTGAATGCGTGCGGCGGCTCAAACCGTTGCTGCCGGACACCCAATTCGTCATGCTGACGGTCTATGAAGACACCGACCACATTTTCAACGCTTTGGTGGCTGGCGCGAGCGGCTACCTGTTGAAACGGATGCCCCGGGCCGAATTACTGGCGGCGATCAAGGATGTCCAGGCTGGCGGGTCGCCCATGAGCAGCAACATCGCCCGCAAGGTCGTGCAGTCCTTCCAGCGCCCGGGTTCGCAGCCTGCGGAAGAAGCGATGGATCTCTCTCCACGTGAACGGGAGGTTTTGGAATTGCTGGCCCGTGGCTATTTGTACAAGGAAATTGCGGATTCTCTGCGCATCAGCGTGCCGACGGTAAATACTTACATCCGACGCATTTATGAAAAGCTGCACGTTCGTTCCCGTTCCCAGGCGGTGGCTAAATTCACCCATGTCCCGGGAGCCGCGGGCGCGGGTGGAACCGGATCCGCCAGACCCCCGGCATGAGGGCGACACTTAATGTCATCATTTTTGATGACAGTGATTCGCTTGGTTAAAAATGGTGACAGGTTTTTAATTGAACCAGAGTTCACCCCGGTTTGATTCAACAGAACGAAATCAGGCCAATGGGTGCCAGTGCCTAAGTTATTTCTCGGACAAACATGCCGAGTGCGCGGACGGAACTAAAGACAAATGCAACAACCCAAAAACCTATGAAAAGAAATGTTCTAATGTTGATTGGAATGCTCGGCTTGGGCATTTCAGTTGCACAATCCCAAACGCTGGAGAATTCCTGGGAAAACTCGCTGGAGGGGTGGACCATCAACGAGCCGGGTAACTGGACCAGCACCGGTTTCAGCACCGCCACCGGAGTGACGGCCGGGACTTATAGCTGGAATTTGACCGCCGCAAGCAACCCCGATTATGGCCTCGCGTTGACCGGCCCATCCTCCACCGCTCTGACCGCATCACTGGCCAACGCCGGCTCGGTCAGTATCGACGTCATTACGCCCGTTGGCGGCAGCTTTGGGTATTATCTCCAGTTTGACCTTGAAGTAAACCAGCCGGGGGGCGCAGGCACAATCAGCCTCGATGGCTATACTTACAACCAAAGCCCCGTCATTGGCGGAGGGGAATCCACCTTGACCTGGGCTGTCCCGGCGTCAGTCAGACAGGCGCTGGCGGGTCATCCCAGCCTGCCAACTTATTTCACTTTTCAGATTGGCGGCGGCGGCGGGGGGACGATGTATCTGGACTATCTGCGGGTCAACCCCTTGGGACAAATCAATTCCTGGGAAGTTTCCACGGAAGGCTGGACGATCAACGAACCGGGCATCTGGACCAACTCCGCGCTGAGCACGACCACCGGCGTGACTGCCGGGTTGTACAGTTGGCAGTTGACTGCCGGCAGCAGCCCGGATTACGGCACTGCTTTTACTGGCCCGTCCTCCACGGCTTTGACCGCCACCTTGGCCAATTCCGCTTCCGTGAGTGTAGATTTGGATGTGCCAAACGCCAATGATTTTGGACAGTATCACTATATGCAGTGGGATTTGGTTATTAATCAACCGGGCGGCTTGGGAACTGTATCCGTGACTACAAATAATTACACCGGAAACGCCAATGTTGGCGGGCAAACCACTATGACCTGGCCAATCCCGCAATGGATCAGGACTACCTTGCTTAACAATTCGACATTGCCCTCTTCGCTTAGTTTGGAACCGGGCAGTTGCTGTCCGGGAGGCACGTCGCCTTCCGGCGGCGGGGTCATTTATCTGGACAACCTGCGGGCGAACCTCTTGCCGCCCGCCCAAGCCAACCTCTGGGTGCGCGAACTGTGGGACGACATCGGTGGCGAGGAAATTCCCGCGAACGCCGCCGTGACGGATAATTCTTCTTCAGTTGGTTTTACGGCTGATCCCTGGGCGGTCAACCCGGCCGAGGTGAACAACTGCTCGTTGATGGCCTTTCGCCCCGGTTTTAACAATGAACCGGAAGTGGGATCTGCCCTCGCGATGGGATTGCCGGGTTCGCTTGACGGTTTCTACGGATGCATGGTCCAGGAAAACAACACCTTCGGTTTCTTTGGCGGCAATAGTTATTGGAGCGACGGGATTTTCATGACCCGGCCGCTTACCGCTGACAACTACATCAATTTCCAAGCCACGGGCGAGTATTGGTTCTCGATGATCATCGCCAATGGAACTGGCTCGTTGGATGCCCAGTACGTTACCTTCCCGGCTTCGGGTTGGGGCGGCTTCGGCTTTAGCGATGGCAGCACCACCAACGCCGATTTTGTGGCGATTGGCGTGACGGGACTTAATGTTTGGCTCGGCCCGACCAATACCAGCGCCTTTCACGGAGATACCAATGTCAGCAAAGCGCTTTACATTTCCCAGGGTACGTTGGGCCAACCCGGCGATCCCACCACGCTCATTTACAATCCGCTCAACGATCCGAACGCATCTCCTGCCGAGCCCACTAGTGGGTTCCCGACTAACTATTATTCCCAGACCAATTTCAGCGGCGGGCCGTATCATATCAACGCGTACGGGGCCCAAACTGTGGGCATACTCAACGGGGATAACATCGTTTTGCTCGGCCACCTCAAGACTTACGGGAATGGCACCGCCACCCTCGATGCCAAATACTATAATTACAATGGTTTGAATTCGTGGAACTATGATATGGATACCAGCCCCAGCAACATCACCTGGGACTGCAGTTATTCGTTCAATTTTGGCGGCACGATGACCACTTTGCTGCTGTTCCAGAATGGCCAATTCCCATTTTATGTTTTCGGCATCCGGGCCAGCACCAACTTCGTTGACGTCGTGGGTCTTGATCCTGGACGCATGGCGGTGGCGCCGCTGGCCAATACCTATATAGGCTATCCCATTAATTTGACCAATCTGGCGGTCGAGGCCAACATCGCGTCCTTTGTCACTCCGCCCGCCCTTTACGGGACACTGAATTACCAATGGTATCAAAACGGCCTGCTGATCAGCGGGGCCACCTCGCAATACTTCAACATTGCCTCCGCTTCCACCAATGATCCAAGCATGCCGGCCGGCACGGACGCCGGCACTTACTCAAGCGTGGCAACGGACCCCAGTGGCACCTGGGGCTCAGTCACCAACTCGGTCGTCATCACGGTCACACAATTGAACCCGCCCATCATGACGGGCGTCCAGTTGTTCCAGGGTCAGAACAGCTTCCTGGTGACCTTCAACGAGCCTAATTGCAGCGGCGCTGCTAACACGAACAGTTACGTGTTCAACGACGGAATTGTCGCAACCGGTGTCAATGTTTTCAACACCCCCACCGTAACCGAGGCGCAGGTGCTGACCACCCCGTTGCCGGTCGGAACCCGGATAACCTTGACAGTCAGCGGCGTCACCAATGTGGTGGGAGGAGTCCTGCCCACAACCAATATCACGTTCTGGACGGACCTTATCCAGACCGGGGTCGCCGATTGGGACGCCTGGCTGATTCCGCAGAGCGAAATCAACTTCAACTACTTCAACACATGGGTCCCGGCCAACCCAACCCCGGTCATCCTGACCAACCAGGTCCTCACCAGTTGGGAGGGGCCGATTAACACCGGTGTCAACCTGAACGGTGGCAACGGAGTTGGCAGCGATTGGGGCGACCGGCTATATGGTTGGTTCATCCCACCGGTCACTACGAACTATGTGTTCTTCTGCTGTTCCGATGATGGTTCCCGGCTGTCCTTGAGCACCAATGACGCATCCACCAACCTGTTTGTCATCGCGACTGAATCGAACTGGAGCCCTCAGGATGAGTGGACGAACATCAATGATTATGGAGGGAGACCGCAGCTTGGAGATGGCACGGCCAATGGGGCCGGTCCTACCATCAATGGCAATCCCTATGTTTGGGACAACTCGGTTGCTGGACAGTCGCCCGCCACCGCCTGCATACAAAACCGCTCCGATCAGTTCATTGTCGCCTACTACGACAGCACCGGGGCAACTGGCGGTCCTCCCCAGGCGACGAACAGTTGGTTGACCGCCGCGCCGCCGGTTGACAATTGCGTTCCGCTGGGAACGACCAACTTCTGGCCGTTCCGGGACACCAACGGTCAGGCCTTGATCACACTCCACGCCGGCCAGAGATATTTCATGATGCTCGAACATGCACAGAATACCGGCGGCTACGACGAAGACGTCACCTACAAGATTGCGAGTGAGCCGGATCCGTATTCGCCGACGAACAGCCTTCTGACCGGCTCAGTCATTGCCGGCTTCGTGCCGTTCGCGCCCACCATCTCTATCACCAATACCCCGGCCGGGCCGCAGATCAACTACACGGGCGTTTTGCTCGCCGGGTCGAGCCTTTCGACCATCACCAATCAGGTGGCCATCTCGTCGAATGGCACGTCAGTGTACATTCCGCCCAACCTGAACACGAATATGTTCTATCGCACCAGTGAATAACCGATGGGAACGTTGTGCTGAAAGCGTCCGGGGGAATTCCCTCGGACGCTTTCGCAGCGAAATTCCTGTGGTTGCCACACCACGCTTATAATGCTAGAGTACTTCAAGCACGGCTCTGTATGAAAATAAATTACAAGACTGTTTCCCCTCGGGGGGCCGGGATTTTCGCCAGAGGTCGCACCGGTGGGCCAGCCTTCACTTTGATCGAACTGTTGGTCGTTATCGCCATCATCGCGATCATCGCCGCGATGCTGTTGCCCGCGCTCGCCGCTGCCAAGCATAAAGCCAAGGACATCCAGTGCAGGGGTAATCTCCGGCAACTGCAGATGGGCTGGATCATGTATGCTGACGAGAACAACGGCGAAATCCCCCAGAACATCGCCAGCCAGTGCTCCTGGTTTACCGAAGATCCATTGCTCCCTGACGCTCAACCTGGCAGGTATAGGGCCAGTTGGGTTCTGGGTTCAGCCGATGCTCCCCCTTACTGGACCAACAGTGACCTGATAGTACACGGGCTGATTTACCAATATGTGGGTAATGTGGAAGCTTACAAGTGTCCGGAAGATACCTTCCCCGATCGCGATCGCAGTTATTCGATGAATTGTTGGATGAATGGAATCGCTGGTGTTGACGCGAGCGGAAACCCCATCGCGTGGAACACCTCATGCATTAATTTCACGCTGTTGGCGGACCTTCAGCACAAAATGCCACTCGGCGCTTTTGTGTTCATTGACGAGAACTACGCGACGGTCAATGACGGTTTCTTTGCGGAGAACCCCGCCGACCCGACCATGTGGGTTGACGCACCGGCGCATTATCATAACCAGGGCGGCGATTTGTCCTTCTACGACGGTCATGTTGAGCACAGAAAATGGTCGGACGCCGGTGTGCTTTCCGGCCTCAATGGAGGATCAAGCGGTTTTAAAGCGAACCCATATCCCAGCCCGGACTTGTCCTGGCTGCAAGCGATAACCACGACGGTGCGTCCTCGCGGACGCTGAAATTGGAGGAGATGGCTGCGTTGCCTTGGCAGCCAGCAGCTGGAGTGGTATCTGGGGCTCGCGGAACGGTGGGGCTGGGAGTGCAGCCTTTCTTAATCCCACTCCCGGCGTCCAACTTCGCCTTTTCAAAAAACAGCGGCATTTGTGCTTCCGACCTCGGGGCGGGTGCTTATTGAAGAGGCCGCGAGTTCCGTCAATGACGGCTTTTCGGGTCAACAGGTCCAATACCAATTATTGGGAAGACACGCCCTCGAGTCATCGCGACACGAACAGTTGTGTGGCTTTTGCTGGCGGTCACGTGGAGACGTACGTGTGGGCGGACAGTTCCATCCGTGATCGGCTGGTGACAAGAAAGGTCTATGCGCCAGGGCACCGCTGCCGCCGCAAACGGCTCGTTTCGATGGCAGGAGCGGACCACCGCCGTGATGAAGCAATCTTTTTTGTTGCTTGAGGTCAAACCACGGCGGCGGCAATGGGCTTTGGGAAATGGTATCCTCCCAATGTCGAACGGCTTCCCGATTCATTCAAAAATCCGGCGAGCGCTCCTCAAGAAACCGCGAGGGACGAACAGCCGACAAAAATCTGTTGACAATTGTAATCTGTGCGGTTACCCATTAACCAAGGATTATGCGAACGAGTTGTCGCTTTGCCATGGCGGTGCACGTGCTGGCCGTCCTCGCCTATAAAGAGGGCGACCCGGTCACATCGGCCGTGCTGGCGGGCAGCGTCAATACCAACCCGGTCATTATCCGGCGGCTCCTCCTGTCGCTGCAACGCGCCCGGCTGGTGGATACCCGCAAAGGTGCG